>Ga0210401_10001837_pt1 | contig 24068 bp, 23 predicted proteins | sample IncBWH32MmetaG_FD_150866 | JGI IMG/M metagenome (GOLD analysis project Ga0210401, IMG submission 150866) | Forest soil microbial communities from Barre Woods Harvard Forest LTER site, Petersham, Massachusetts, United States - Inc-BW-H-32-M | ecosystem: Environmental > Terrestrial > Soil >... | reverse complement strand
GCGCCTGCTGTGCGCTGGTAGCAGAACCTCTCCCCACTGCGAACAACAGAATCGCTGCCGCTGCCGCCGGTACTGCCCATCTTGCAATGCACACATGTATCCTCATGATTTTCTCCTTCTGAATTTTGATATCGAATGAATTAAATGGATCTGCCGTCGGGCGGGGCGAGCCCAGGGCAAGCCCCGCCCCTACAAGGGAATCAGGTCCAACTCACGCGAGCTTCGAGTCCACCACGGCGAGCGCGTGCTGGCCTTGAACGTAATTTACGTTGGTGATGCCGAGGTAGGTGCGCAGTTGGGCCGCGGGAACGGTCATCGGACCGGGAGACGGCGCTTTTCCCGGCTCTGGTTGCGGAAAAGCCGTTGATGCCGCGGTATGGAAGGTCACGTTGCCTTCCACCTTTTGCATGATTTGGTGAATGTGTCCGTTCAGCACAGTGACGGAACCGAATTTCTTGAGATATGCGAGAGCCTGCGCGCTATCTTCGGTGCCCCAACCCCAGTCCGGATATACGGTCCACAGCGGGATGTGGGCAAACACCACGATTGGCGTGCTGGACTTGAGGGGCTTTACGTCATCTTCGAGCCACTCGAGTTGATCGTGTCCCAGCGAGCCAAGTCCCCCGGCTTTCAAATTCATCACGTTGACCAGGCCGACGAAGTGCACGCCCTTCTGGTCAAAGCTGTACCAGCCTGCGCCCTTCGAGCCTTTTCCGTAACGCTCGCGGAACTGTTGGCCATCATCATTCAATACGTCATGCTCACCTGGGACAAAGAAGGTCTGCTTTCCGGTGCTCTTCAGGATTTGATCGACGTGATCGAACTCCTCGGGCTTCGACAGGTGGCTGATATCGCCGGTGTGCAACAGGAATTCCGGCGGAGTGGATAAGCCGTTGATCTTATCGACCGCGGCTTGAAAAGTCCCGACCACATCGGTGTTTGCCGGCTTGTTGAATCCCATGTGGGAGTCGCTGATCTGAACGAAGCTCAGTTCTCCCTTTGCGGCCGCAGCTCCCGGATCCGATCCGCGGTTCAGCGCAAAGGATTTCAGCACGCCGCCCTCCATCACGCACAGCGTTCCCGCTCCCGCCCACGCCATGCACTTCAAGAATCCCCGCCGGTCAATTCCGTCGTGGTTGTGATCGTACAGAATCTCGTCTTTCGTCTTTTTGGTCATAATTTTCTCCGTAACTTGGTGTGTATCGCTGTTTCGTGGGGCGTCCCGCCCAAAAACCAGAAATAATGAAGCGGCGCGAGATTGAGTTTGATCCAGGGTGCCCGCGCCGCTCCCGGACGTGCTTCGCCTATCAAGACCGCGGGGGTCTGTCCGTTATTCCAGATTCGGCAAAGTTTTTATTTCCTGCGGGAATCCGGAATTCGGGAATAAAATGCGGCCCAGGGCTGTCTACAGAGATGAGTTCGGGTGTCGAAGGGAAAGACGTGGACGTGTTGGATTTGCAGGAGCGTGCGCGCTTCGAGCAACTGGTACTTCCGCATCTGGACGCTGCCTTTAACCTCGCGCGATGGATCTTGCGCGGGCGTGCTGATGCCGAGGACGTTGCGCAGGAGGCTATGCTGCGCGCTTTCCGCTTTTTTCGCGGGTTTCATGGCGGCGATGTTCGCGCCTGGCTCTTGCAGATCGTGCGCAATAACTGCTACACGTGGCTGGAGAAGAATCGGCCGATGGAATTGACGACAGAATTCCACGAAGAGCTCTATCCCCAGACCGGGGTTACCCCCGAATCGCTGGCTATTGCCGGCGATAATCGTGAACGGCTGACGCGCGCACTCGAGGACTTACCGGCGCGTTTTCGCGAAGTCCTGATTCTGCGCGAACTGGAAGGCTGCTCGTATAAAGAGATTGCGGCGATCACCTCCATGCCGATCGGCACGGTGATGTCCGCACTTGCACGGGCGCGACAGCGACTGCAGCGCACGTTGACCCAGGCCGATCCGGTCAGGAATCAGGAGGCCCGCCGTGAACTGTGAGCTAACCCAATCCGTTCTGCACGGCTATATCGATGGCGAACTGGACGCCGCCCGAGCGGCAGATTTCGAACGCCACCTGTTGTCGTGTCACCAGTGCACTTCTGCTCTGGAGACCCAAGAGACGTTGCGAACTTCTATCCGGCAAGCCGGACTTTACGAACGCGCGCCCGAAGCCCTTCGCCGGAAGATCGAAATGCAATATCGCGCACCCGAACCGGTTGTCGTTGCGCCTGTTCGACCGAGAGTGCGTCCCACTCAGTGGCTCGCTTTGGCCGCAGCCCTGATTCTTGCTTTTTTTATCGGAGTGCGTCTGCTCCCGGGCCCCGCCGGTCGCGGCGGGCAAATCGAACTGGCGTCGTCGATTGTCGATGCGCACCTTCGCTCTCTGCAGCCCGGCCATCTCGTAGATGTTGTCTCAACCGACCAACACACCGTCAAGCCGTGGTTCGACGGCAAAGTCGATTTCGCCCCGCCGGTGCGCGATCTCGCGAGTGACGGATTTCCGCTGCAAGGCGGCCGCCTCGATATTGTAAACGGTCGGCAGGTCGCAGTGCTGGTGTATGGGCGGCGCAAGCACGTCGTGAATGTATTCATTTGGCCAACGAAGGAGGCGGACATGCCACCGCAATCCGGTACTCAGCTTGGCTACAATTGGATCGATTGGCGCAAGGGCGGGATGGAGATGAGCGCTGTTTCCGATGTCAGCGCGCCGGATCTCAAAGAACTCCAAAAGCTGTTGACGGAATGACAGGTATTTGACTTTTGAGTCTCACAGGCTGAACAGGCTGCGGAAAAATACGGAGAAAAAGCTTCCTTCAGGGGCTGAAGCCCATTGAGAGCACGCAGTTTACGTCGGCGCCCTTCGAGGCTCAGGATGAACTAAAGCACCGACCTCCTAAGGAAGGTAAAGCAACAATCTCCTGAAGAGAAAGACTTTTTCCGCCAGCCCGTAAAGCTTGCGCCACATTTCTCGTTCGCTCGCTTGAAAAATCGGGGCTAGTTGTTCGGTTCGTAGGTTCGCGTTGCCGTGTACGCCTTGGGAATTTCTTTGGCGTAAATCGTGTGCAGCGTCAACGTCTTGGTCTTCCCGGAGCGCACCACCACGTTTTCCCAGGAACTGAACACGCCTTTGCCCGACGCGCGTAACGCATAGTTATCCGAGCGAAGCTTGGAAATCGTGAAGTGCCCCCTGGCGTCCGCGTGGGCTACATGCGGGGCGCTTCCTCCACCAGACTGGTAGGTCACGACCGCGTGGGGCACTGGTTTATCATCCGGCCCGATCACCACTCCGGTGACCACTCCGGATCCACTGCTTTGCGGCTCCGCGATCGCCTGGCGCGCAACGGCCAGCCCAAGTAAAAAGACGAAACTGAAGGTCAGCACGCGTTTCATGAGTGTAGTCTCGATTCTCCGCCGAGCTCGTATCGGTGTCCCAGCAGGCTGCGAAAAGATGCAACAAAAAACGACGAAAAAGCTTCCTTCAGGGCCTGAAGCCCGTTGAAAGCACGCAGTTTACGTCGGCGCCCTTCGAGGCTCAGGATGAACTAAAGCACCGACCTCCTAAAGAAAGCGACTTTTTCCCAGACTGCCTGGGCTTATCCTAGCGAAAGACGAGTTTGTCGCAGGTAGGTCGCACGCACCTTTTGCTTGTCTCTGGCCCGGCCCGTCAGCTTTCTCCAGTGTAGGATCCCCGCGCACACCGCGGAAGGCTGTTGCGTGAAACTGTGCTTACCATCAACCTGCCTGCTGGTACAGGCCGATTCCTTTGTGCACTTCGCGATCCGGATCTCTTCCATCGCGCGCTCAGACCGGCGTTGGCTGCAAGAGCGCAGAAAAAGGCTTTGCCGGGCTAAAGCCCGGCGCCTACATTTGACCGATCTAAAGATCAGTTACTACCCGCGCCGGTCTGGTTCTCGACAGCGATCGGCTCATCCAAGATTTGGCGCACCAGCCTAGCAAGCGTCGTCGGGCTGTACGGTTTCTGAAGATATCGCCCTCGTGCCCCGTCAGGAATGACGTCGGACTCCGCCGAATAGCCGCTGGTGAACAGCATGCGAATTTCGGCGAATCGCGCGGAAAGCTGGGTCGCGGTCGCTGAGCCGCCAAGCTTCGGCATGATCACGTCCAGGATTGCCAACCGGGGTGTCTCGTTTTCGCAGAGCCGCAAAGCCTCCTCGCCGTCGGCGGCAGACAGAACGCGATACCCGAGGCCCACCAGAGTCTGCCGCGCCATCTCGCGCACCGACTCATGATCCTCGGCAATCAGCACGGTTTCCGTGCCGCGCATCCCGGCCATCGACGGCGTGGGCTTTTTGCTCACAGCTCCTTCCGCTACCCCGCCTTCCATCACCGGCAGGTACACGCGAAACAAGCTTCCGTGTGCCGGCTCGCTGTACACGTGAATGAATCCGCCGTGCTGCTTCACGATGCCGTAGACCGCGGCGAGTCCCATACCTGTGCCCTTACCGCCCTCTTTGGTGGTGAAAAAAGGTTCGAAGATGCGCTCCCGCGTTTCCACATCCATGCCTGTTCCGGTGTCGGCCACGGACAGCACCGCGTAACGTCCCGGCGTCACGTAGGGATAGAACCGGCAATAGGGCTCGTCAAGTTCCACCATCTCCGTTTCGATTACCAGGCGCCCGCCTTCGGCCATGGCGTCGCGCGCATTGATGCACAGATTCATCAGCACCTGTTCGATCTGCGTGGGATCGGCTTTGACGGGATCGAGAGGCGAGGTCAAGTACTTGACCTCGATATGCTTTCCGATGACTTTATCGAGCAAGCTGAATAACCCGCTGGCCACGGTGTTGAGATCGATGGCGCGCGGCTGGAGAACCTGGTGGCGCGCAAAAGTGAGCAACTCGCGTGTTAATGCCGCCGCGCGTTCGGCCTGTTCCTGAATATGGCGAAACTGTTCCGCCACCTTGGGAAGGTCGCGGCAATTCTCGAAGCCCATCTCCGCCCAGCCCAGGATGGCGCCCAAGACATTGTTGAAATCGTGCGCTACTCCTCCCGCGAGCTGGCCGATGGCCTCGAATTTTTGCGCCTGGCGCAACTGGCGCTCCATGCCGCGCAGTTCGGTGACGTCCTCGACGATAATTTCGAACGTTTCGCTCTCGTGCCAAGTGGTGACACGCCGCACGTCGAGCCGCACGGCCACGATGCCGCCGTCGGCGCGCCTCCACTCGACTTCCGAGCCGTGAATCTGGCCAAGTTCGCGGCACTTGCCCATCAGTTGGGCGTGCTGTTCGGGGAAGCGGAATAGGTCTCGGCCGAAATTGAGATTCTTCAAGCGCTCCGCGTTCGAGCATCCAAGAATGCGAAGCAGCGCGGGATTTCCGTCGAGGAAACGACCCTCAGAGGACACCCGCGAGATTCCGTAGACGGCGTGCTCCACGAGGTCCCGGTTACGCGCTTCGGACACACGCAGCGCTTCATGCGCGCGCGCGTTTTCGTCGCGCAAGCCCTTTTCGGTCATAGCTCGAGTCAGAGCAATGGGCAGCCGCGACAGATGGTCTTTGAGGACGTAGTCGTTGACGCCCTGTTTGATGCATTCGACCGCTACTTCTTCGCCTAACGTTCCCGCGACCAGCAAAAACGGGATGTCCTTTCCGGCGCGCCGCAGCTCGACAAGCGCGTCCAGACCACTCCAGCTGGGCAACCGGTAGTCAGCCAGCACTACGTCGAAATTGTTTTCCGCGAGTGCGGCGCGGAAATCTTCGCGGCTCTCGGCTACCGCGTGTTCCACGTCAAATCCGGATTCCCGCAACTCGAACAGAATGGAGTCCAGATCGCTGTGAGAATAACCGACGATGAGCGCCCGCAACGGCGTCAAAACTTTCGATTTGGGTGTCTCTTCCAGCGTTACGGTCTTCATTCACGAACTCCGGAGCGGCCCTGCCGCTGCTCCAGGCCCTTCTCTAAAACTTTGTCGCGAGTCATCGTTTTTTCACCTCGGCCTTTCGATACCGGTCTTTCAACCTCGGCCTTCAAAGTCGCACGGAATGGTGCAGAAGCGGGGCCGGCAATTTTTCGGGCAAGATCGCCCGTCGCAGGTCCGCTTGCACGGCATCAAGGAACTCGCCGAAGTTCCTTCCGTCTCTCGCCGACCACGTTCCCACGCTCAGGCGCAAATCGATTGGCCCCCACGGCGAACGCGTCTCGTTGTGTACCGCGAGATGCCTCTCGAGCCGCTGGCGCATCACGGGTACACTGGGCGCAACCGCATCGACAGCCAGGACGGCAAATTGCTCGTGTCCCAGGCGCGCCACGATGTCGCTGCGACGGCAACTGCTGGCAAGAATCTGGGCCACGTCGCGCAGCGCGTAATCCGCCGCGCCCGGCCCGAAACCCTCCCGCAGTGTCTGCAGATTCTCGAACAGCGCGCAGATCAACAGCAGCGCCCCGCCCGTGCGGCGATGCGCTTCTTCATGGCACCGCGTGCCGAGCGTCAACAATCCTTCGCGAGTGTAGAGGCCCGTGAGCGGATCGCGAAGCAAGTCCGCCAAGCCCTCAAACGTATTGCGTTCCAGCGCCGTTCGCACGACCCGCCCCAGCGTTCGCGCATCCATGAACCCTTTTAATAGGTAGTCCATCGCGCCTTCGCTGAGGCTCTGCGCCGCATAACTTTCTTTGCAGGATCGGCGAGCACAACCAGCGGAATGCCGGGCGCCGAGCGGTGCACCAGATGCACGGCATCGAGCGGATCGCTCAGACTAAGCTCCAGATCGAAAAGAATGAGTTCGGGGTCGACCATTTTCACGGTCGGGATCAGCGTGGCCATAGTGGAGACCACGGTCAGATCCAATCCCCCGGTGGAATCAGGATACAGAGCCCCCAGCGTATCGACGGTCTCCACCGCGTCGTCTTCCGCGAGCAAAATACGAACCTTTTTTTGAGTCATCTTTTGGCCTCATTTCCCAAGAGTGTTGGAAATGAGCAGTTCCTTATGCGGGACGCGATGCAAGCATGGATCAACACACCGGTCGACACATGGATGATCGCGGCCGCGGAAAGACACTGCCGCAACTGGAGAGGTCAGTCTTTAAACAGAACGCAAGCTATAGGAAGGGGGGTGCGCTTATTGTGGCGCAATGACGAAGATAGTCAAGAGAACTCCGCGTCTGGGTTCCCATATGCTACGTCCCCGGCCGCGAGGAGGCGGCGCGCCGGAGCAGAAACGCTGCGCCGCCGGAAAGCAACCCACCGGCGATGATCACGCTCTCCCACACTAGACCAGCCGCCAGCACGAGATGGCCGGCGGCGCCAAAGGGAGTGAGTAACGCCACCAGCGCAGCTTCGCGCACCCCGATCCCTCCCTGCGTCAGCGGCAATACGGCTGCAAGTTTTGCCAGCGGCCATGCAAATAGCCACAAGCGTAGCGGCAGCACCAGCCCGCAGGCTACCGCGAGGCGCGCCGCCAGAATCAGAAAAGTTGATTGCATGAGAGTCCCGGCCAGCCATCCGAAGAGCAGTCTGTTTGGCTGGCGCGAAATGCCGCGGAGCGCGTATCGCAGTCGCGCCAGACGCCGGCGGAACCTCACCGAGCGGCCCGCCAACAATGCCCTGTGCGACAAAATCATCAGCGCCACGAGCACAACGACACCCGCTGCGCACACTAGCAGCGCTTTGCGCGCCGTCTGCCGAAGATTTTCCGGCATGGAGCTTGGCAGCAGGATCAGTCCCAGCAGCGCGAGTCCCGACTGCGCGGCCACATCCAGAAACCGGTCGAGCACGTTGCCTGCAAGAACCCCGGCTGGCCGCGGGCTGCGTCGCAGGCCCACCGCCAGCCGGATCACATCGCCTCCAACAATCGAAGGAAGAAACAGCGTGCCGAACAAGCCGCCTAGATAACACTGCGCACTAGTGGCGAAATCGAGTTCCGCTCCCGCGGCGTTGACCACCATCTGCCACTTCGCGATTCCCAGCGTGTGCGCCAGCAGATAGCCCACCAGAGCGGCCAGAAAAAGCCACGCAGGAATCTGCGCAATCGCTTTACGGACGGTTGCGAAGGGAAGGAAATACAGCAGCACCCCAAGAACGCCGAGTCCCGCGATCCATCGCAAGACAGCTGACAACCAGCGACGCGAACCCTGCTGAGAGTGGTGGGCGCCAATCATGAAAGGGAAGCTATCTCACAAACCGGACACGAAGCGGCGAAAACGCGCCTGGCGTTGCAGGGGCGGGGCTTGTTGCGCCCGGCGTCAACACGTACGCCAAGCCACGCACATCAGGCCAGCCGAGCAGCCAAAGCCGCCATCTCTCAAGCCGAGAAGATCTCATCAATCTTCGCGGCCAAGTCAAAATCCAAATTGCTGATTCCCTGTACGCTGTGCGAGTTCAAATCAATCACTACCTTGTTCCATACGTTGAACCACTCCGGATGATGATTCATGGCCTCAGCCACCAGGGCCACGCGAGTCATGTTCCCAAACGCGGTTACAAAATCCTTGCATTCAAACGCGCGATGCAATTTTCCGTTGGCCAGGGTCCAACCGCCGGCGTGGCTCAACCGCTCACTCACTTCCGCATCACTCAACTTTTTCGCTACAGGCATGTCATCCCCCACACCAAGCTACAGCCACCATTATGCACCGCGTGGGCGTGGTCGCGGCCGTTTTCCGAAGCGGGCGCAGTTCGGTTTCACGACGAATCCACAACCAAAATCGCATGCCACACCAGCAATGCAAAACGGCAAGGGCGCGTCTACTCCGCCGCTACACACGCAAAGTTCGCCGCATCATTCGTATCCCCGCTGCCTTTGTACTTGGCCACTTGCGGATACGCGCACAACGGCCGCGTCATCTGCACATCCGCGCCAGGCTCGGGGCCCGCATATTTCGTCGCGATGATCGCGGCTGGCGGTGTCCCTCTCTCCACCCACTGCTCGATCGAGAGTTGCATGCTGTGAGCCGCATCTTTCTCCAACGGCGACGGCCCGTGCTGACCAAAGGAATCAGGTCCGGTCCCTTCCGGCGGGGTTCCACCGCAGTGCTGCATCCCAGGCACCATATAGAGCCGCGCGAATGCGTCGGTGTTCGCGAGTCCCATGGCGTTCACGACGCTGTGATAGTAGTCGATCGAATTGAGCGCCGAGATCGCCGGATCATCCCAACCATGAAAAAGAATCAGCTTCCCGCCGCGCCCCTTGAAGGGTCCCAGATCTGCTTCTGTCGCGTTTAAGATCTTCGCCAACTTCGCGTCGGCCGCTTTCACCGCCTCATCGATGTTCGCATCGTTGATATTCCATTGCGTCTTGTCGTAAACCATGTCGCCGAAAAATCCGCTGGCATACGCGAACAGCAAGCCCTTCCCGGGAGTTGGCCCGGTGATCCACACCCCCCAACCGGCTGGCCCTTCCTCCGCACCCGGCAACAGTCCGGGATAAATTTGGGCGCCGTGCGAATCGTGGGGTCCCTCATACAACTTCTTGAGCGCGGTTACCTGCGGCGCCGTCAGGCACTTGTCCGAATCCTCGGTTTTGCAAAGCATCGCCGCCGGATCGAAGTGGCATTCTCTCGGATCGTTCAAAATCTCATCCGCAACGCCATCCTGCGCATCGCACGCTTCATTCACGGCGTGCGCGATCGCCGGTAATTTGCTCGAAGGAATGTAGCTTGCTTCTTGCGACGTCGTGGCTTGCGCATTCCACACCGCGCTGGTCAGCAGGTGCGTCCAGTAATTGGCCGGAGCGCCCGCAATGATCCCGTCGTAGTCCGCTGGAAATCGCTGTGCTTCCATCAACGCCTGCCGCCCGCCATTCGAACAACTCGCGAAATAGGAATGCTGCAGATGATTTCCGTAAAACGCTTTGATTACCGTCTTCGCCGACTGGGTCATTTCATGAATCGCACGGTACCCGAAGTCCGTGATCTTTTCCGGATGCCCCAGTGCCCAGCTCGCATTGGTCCCGCCAGCGGCATGGCCCGTATCGGTTCCCGCGGTTGCGTAGCCCTCGTGCACCGCCAACGCCAAAGCGTGATAGTTGATTTCTCCCGCAAATCCACCATTGCCCCGCCCTTGAAATTTTCCATTCCAACCGCTGTCCGGCAACCACACCTCGATCTTGATGTCCGAGTCGGCGCTAGGCCGGGCCTCGATAACCACCCGGCAGAACGCAGGCAGCGCCTTGTAAAGCGACGCATCCGTCGCCGTCCACGGAGCCACGGGCGTCATCGGTGTGAACGTCCCCGCGGCAAGGCGCTGTGCCAACATGATCTTCGCATCCGGCAACGATAGGCGCGCAAGGCGCTCGCACGCCCCTGCCTTAGCCGCACTCTTCTGCCCAAAGCAAGTGCCCGCCGCAAAAGCCATTACCAGTCCCATCGCCAAGCCCGCCGCGAAAACTCGCTTCATCGCTCACCCTTCCCGAAAAGTGGAACTCGCCACGGTCAATCCCGGCAAGGCTGAGTCAGCGCAGTCTTGCAGCGGCGCAAGGCTCCTGCGTCCCTGTTTCCTGAGCTCGAGCATTCAGCTATGCCGTGAATTTTCTTCGCGCTGATCCTCGAACATCTAGCCGGGTCCCGGAGCGTGCACATACTAGCGGAATGACGAACCCAATCCAACCACTTCGCGAAACGCCGCGACAACCCTGTACCGGTTAATGCTGCGTTTAGCTTCAATCCCGCATAAAGGGACCGCCTAAAGGGGCCAGCATAAAGGGACCGCCGCTTCGTAAGAGTCGAACTCAGAAAGAGAACACACCGTGCGCAAAACTTACATTCTGTTCGCAATAACCGCCGCGTTCGCACTGGCAATGAACTCCCAGGCCGCCCCTGCACCGGCCCCGGGAGCCTCCGGCTATCACGTCATCAAAACGATCCCAGTCCCCGGCGACGACGGCTGGGACTACGTGGCGGTGGACAGCGACGCCCGCCGCGTCTACATCTCGCACGGCACTCACGTCGTGGTCATGAACGCGGACACTTACGCGATTGAAGGCGACATCCCTGACACGCCCGGCGTCCACGGCATCGCGATAGCCTCCGACCTCGGACGCGGTTTCATCAGCAGCGGCCGCGCCAACACCGCGACCATCTTCGATCTCAAGACGATGAAAACCATTGGCACGGTAAAGACCGACGCCAATCCCGACGCGATCACCTACGATTCCGTATCCAAACGCGTCTTCACCTTCAACGGCCGCGGCAAAAACACCACCGCCATCAACGCCGCCGATGGCACGGTCGTTGGCACGCTGGCCTTGGGTGGCAAGCCGGAATTCGCCACCGCCGACGGCAAGGGCAGCATCTTCGTCAACAACGAAGACACCTCGGAGCTGATCGAGCTCGACACGCAGAAACTGACCGAAACCCATCGCTGGCCCTTGGCCCCGTGCAAGGGTCCCTCCGGACTAGCCATGGATCTCAAAAGCCGGCGTCTCTTCTCTGTGTGCGATGAAAAGGTTATGTCTGTTGTGGACGCGGACAGTGGCAAGGTGGTGGCTACGCCAACGATTTGCGAGGGGCCCGACGCCGCGGCTTTCGATCCCGCCACCAAATACGCCTTTGCATCTTGTGGCGACGGCAATCTCACCGTCATCCACGAGGATTCCGCGGATAAATTCACCGTCATCGACAATGTCGCAACAAAAAGAAGCGCCCGCACCATGGGCCTCGACCTCAAGACTCATAATATCTTCCTACCGGCCGCCGATTTCGATCCCCCAGCCCCAGGCGAACGTCGCGGCAAAATGAAGCCAGGCAGCTTCGTCATCCTAGTCGTAGCCAAATAGCGTTTAAACCAAGCAAGTTCCGCGGATAACTCAGGTCCCCGGCAGGAGTGGGCTTGCTGCGGCGGGGCGTAAACCCATGGATGCTCTGCTCCGGAGCACGAACAAAAGGGAATCGCGCCGATGAACTCAATTCACCGGCGCGATTTGAGTTTTCGATGAGACTCAGCTGAAGCTATAGCTTGGAATTTACGGCACCATCCGCACGTTGTGCACGCCTGCATACAGCGAAAAGCTCGTCCCGGCCGATTGTGGCAGCCACCACATATTCCTCATCCATTTGTGCTGGCTCGTCATCATGCGCTTGCCGATAAAATCCATTACCAGCGGGCTGACCTGCGTGGCCGCATACATCGCGTTGGAATGCGAAAAGGGCCGCAGTAGCGGGTTGCCCTCGGTGCCATATGCCTCGGAAATCGCGCGCCGCGTGGACCAGGCATCAAATGCCGCTGCAGTGCTGCCGCTGATGGTCAGCGCATACCACAACTTGCGCTGCCCCGCGCTTTCGCTCGGAATGGTAGCCGACATCCTCACGCCCTTGATAGGCGTCCCCGGCTGCACAGGCGTATAACCCGGTTCGATCATTTCACTGGAGGTGACTGCGGCGTCGCTCTTTACTTTAGGTTCCGGTGCCGACGGCAACGGCTGAGAGAGGGAAGAATCTTTGGCTGAATCGCTGACTGCCGCGGCGGTGTCGCTGGTTACCGCCTTAGCCGTGCCCTCGATCTGCGGAAAGGGGCACAGAAGTAAAATCGTGGCCAACAACATGGTGTCACCTCAGTATGGTAAGTAGATGTGCGGACTGGCTCAAAGTACCTGCCTGCAACACCTGAACTATATTGAGCGGCAGGTCAGGTCACACTGGCCTGTTGGTCACATTCTCAGTGGTACCTCTCCGTGGGAGGCCGGTTTACCACGAACGGAACTTTTGTACTAGCACCTGTTAGGAGAGTTCGTTAGGGCCGCGATCACGCGCTGCTAGAGAATGACTCTGCTATAATCTCGCGCGATAAACTCCGGCGTTGCCGGCGTCATCGGGATCCAAATCGCCAGGGGTCACGTTCGAGAACCGAAAGAAATGTCCGCCAACGAATCCAGCTCGGCAAAGCGCGCACCCATTCCGGAGCGTGGCCCGCAGGCGCCGCGTTTCATCGTGATTGAAGGCCCGCTCCGCGTCGGCAAAACTACGCTTGCGAAGGTGCTCGCCGAACGGTTGCACGCGCGCCGCGTCTACGATTGCGAAGACAATCCGTTTCTGGCTGATTTTTACAAGGAAAAGCCCGGATCCGCCTTCCGCGCCCAGATGTATTTCCTCATCGACCGCCAGAAACGCCTGCGCGAAGCCTTGGCCGTGGAAGCTCCCGGCCCGGTCATTTCCGACTTCCTGATGGAAAAGGACCGCATCTTCGCCAATCTCAACCTCAATGACGAAGAGTTAAAACTTTACGACCGGTATTACGAAACGCTCGCTGCCGAAATTCCCGCTCCGGATCTGGTCATCTACCTCCAGGCCAAGCCCGAAATACTCCGGGCGCGCATCGCCAAAAAAGCGTCTCGCGACGAAACCCAAATCTCTCTCGAATATATTGAAGAGGTGGCGCGCGCTTACGAGCATTTCTTCTTTCACTACGCCGCGTCCGACCTACTGGTGATCAACACCTCCGACATCGACTTCGTCGAACGCAGCGCAGACCTCCAGCAGCTCCTGCGCCGCCTTCAGGACCCCGTCAAAGGCACGCAATATTTCCTGCCGCTAGGCGCGTCGGAGTAGAGCCCGAAAAACACGCGTGACGAGGCCGGACGGAGATGAGTCGGCGATCGCGCGCGATTTCGCTCCTTCCCTTTCGACTTCCGGTGTGCCAAACGCAACCGCGCTGGTCGCCGCTTTCCGACAGCGCGATGTCTTGATAATCTCTCAGGGCTCTTAGGGGTCTTACTTTTCCTCCGTGGGTTTTTCTTCCGAGGGCTCATCTTCGTCGGCCTGACTTTGCGGCATCGCCTTCAGGAGCCATTTCCGCAACACAGCGAGAAAATCTGGTCTGACCTGGCGAAAGACGAGTCCCATGCCGAGGCTTGGATTGGAGTAAATGACGGTCGCTTCAGCCTCGAAATATTCACCGTCGGCTGCGAAGATCTTTACCAAGACACGCGTCCGGGGCGCTAAGGATGCTCTAGAGTCGAGATAGCACCCATAGAGGCTTAACTCGGTGACATTGCCGGCTATGGTCACGCCCGATTCTGGAATCACGGCCGCCGGTGCTGAAAACGGGTACCTGGGTACTCGACGGTGCTGCTCATCTCCTTGGTCCATTGGCTAAGGCTAAAGGCAGCAATCACTTCGAGTACATCCCACAGACTGAGGAGTATTCGGTCGAACGAACTGTATGTGTCGCTATACAGCATCAGCTCCGGCGGCAGCCTGGAGTTGGCTCAGCTATCGCGGTTGTTAGCAAGTTACGGTGAACATTCGCTTGAAACGACTATTGGCGCAACATCCCTGCTGTCATTGATTTGGGGGAACAGGAAGACTGTTCTGTTGGACGGTCGCGATTCGCGGTGTGCTTACCGGGAAACCAATAAGAGTCTTACAATCAATATGTTACGCGGGTACCAGAGGGTAAGTGGCCCGCCGTACCATTGTTGGTGCTCCTGCCAACTCCTAACTTAGCCTCAGACCGAGCGGCAGCTTTGTGCCGCCCGGGACCGAGGCAAAACGGATGGGAAGTTTGTACGGGACATCAGCAGGAAACGTTGGTGGTCGCAGCGCAAAACCTATTTTTTTCAATAGGATGCGCCGCTATGCCGTGCCCGTTTTGGCTTTGGCGGGGGTTTCCACGCTCGCTGGCTTTGAGGTCGCCCGCTTCCAGGGCAGCGCACGGTGGAGCAACGGGAACCTTGTAGAGGCGGCTTCGCTGACCGGAGAGCCTTCGCGTTCGAAGTTGGCCGCAAACCCCAGCCTGGCTGTAGACCCAAGCGTCGATACCTTCTCACGCTTGGCTCCCCAGGAGCAGGCTGAGCGTTCGCTTGAGCGCGCCATTGCCCGGGACACCGAGTCGCTCGACATCATCGGGAAGAACGTGGATGGTTGGCGCGGACACCTGCAGAACACGGACCGTCTGTTCGATCTCGTGCACACCGCTTTAAACTCCGACGACCTTCGGGTGCGAAGTTCGGCACTGGAAATCGATCTCGCCGCGAACAATCTGAGCAAATCGCCTGAGAGCGTCGCGCACCTGGTACGGCAACTTCGAGATGATCCTGAGGACCGGTCGTTGATTCTCTGGCGGCTGGGCGCACTCGGAAATCGCGGCGTCGAACCCAACATTGTGCTGGCGCAGCTCCTGAACTATACGCATGACCGGAACGAAGAAACGCGCTACTGGGCCGTGGAAGGATTGGCGATACTCGGGAACGATGAGGTGGTCGATCCGCTGCTCGATCGTTTCGCGCATGATCCGTCCGCGCGCGTGCGTATGCGGGCGGGTTGCAACCTTGCGAAGGCGGGCATGCTTACGAAAGAGCAGCGCCTCGGCGCGGTCCCGGATTTGCTAAACCTTTTCGACGATGATGGGGTCGATTCCACCACGCGCGGTTGGATCTACGGGGCGCTGCGCCTGATTACCGGCGCCGAGTTGGGAAACGACGCGAACGCCTGGCGCAAGTGGTGGGCGAGTCGCAACACCGCGCATAAACATCCGATCCTGCACGACAGGATGCTCTTCGCCTAGCCATCCTGATCGTCACGCATTTGAGTAGTCCCGCTTCCTCTCACTTCTCGCATGTTTCTCCTGTTGTTGCTTTAAACTTTTAACCAGCAGCGTTCGACGGTATAGTTGCGCCCGCACATGGGAGGACTCTCCGATGGAACTCTGGTCGCGCCGAAAGTTTTTCCTGACTTCGCTTGCGAGCAGCGCGGTTGCGAGCGCCGGCAAGCTTTTCGGAGCTGGGTCCGCTGCTAACGCTGTGGTGGCACCCGCTGCTGCCGCACAGGGGAAGCGGCCGCTGATTATTTCCAGCATGAATGGTTTGCATGCTTTGGATAAGGGGATGGACGTCTTGAAGAAAGGAGGAGATACGCTGGACGCGGCGATTGCCGCGGTCACCGTGGTGGAAGACGATCCGAATGACGATTCGGTGGGTTACGGCGGGCTGCCAAACGAGGAAGGCGAAGTGGAGTTGGATGCGAGTTGCATGCATGGGCCGACGGGGCGAGCGGGATCGGTGGCGTCGGTGCGGCGCATCAAGAACGTGGCGCGGTTGGCGAAGACCGTAATGGAAAAAACCAATCACGTAATGATCGTTGGGGATGGGGCGCGGCGCTTCGGCGTGGCCGAAGGGTTCGAGGAGATGAATTTGCTCACCGAGCATTCGCGGTTGCTCTGGCTGGCGTGGAAGGCGTCTTCGTCGGTCAACTGGCGGCCGGGGATCGATTCGCCGGAATGGAAGGAGCACGTGTCGTCTATTTTTGGCGGAGACGAAGAGAAAATCGCGTATGCGGAACGGGTGATCGCGCATCCGCCTACCGGAACGATTCCTTGCATGGCTATTAATGAAAAGGGCGATATTTCCGCGACCACCACTACTTCCGGACTTGCGTGGAAAATCCCTGGGCGCGTGGGGGACTCGCCGATCATTGGGGCGGGATGTTGCGTGGACAACGAAGTTGGCGCGGCGGGTTCGACTGGTAAAGGCGAAGAAAATATCAAGATTTCCGGCGGCCACACGATTATCGAAATGATGCGGAAGGGGATATCGCCGAAAGATGCGTGCCTGGAGGCGTTGAATCGCGTGGCGCACAATTACAAGAATGACAAGAAGAAGCTGGCGACTTTTCACATTTTCTTCTATGCCTTGAACAAGGATGGCGTGCACGGGGCGGCTTCGCTGTGGCGCAATACCTACGACCGCAGCCATCATGCGACTTATGCCGTTCATGATGGAACGGAGGCGCGATTGGTCGATTGCGCGCCGCTATTTGATGATGTTGGCGGGAATACTTGAAGTCGGAAAAATATCGAGGGATCTCTGCTCCGAAAGTAAAGTGTGGCTGCGTCGACGCCGGGCGGGGCAAGCCCCGCCTCTACATAGGAACGGGAAAGGGGCTGGCGGCACGGCTAAAGCCGTGCCCTGACGTCGCCGCGGCGAGACCGTGCGTCAACCCTTTCTCTGCGCGGCACTTCTGTCTTATCCTTTTACGCTATGGACCAAGCTAATGTACTGATCATCGGGGGCGGCGTGATTGGTTGCGCGATCGCACGGGAAGTTTCGCAGCGGTGGCAAGATGTGTTCCTGGTGGAGCAATTTCCGAAGCTGGGCATGGCCACGAGCACGCGCAACAGCGGCGTGATTCACTCCGGAATCTATTATCCGAAGGGATCGCTCAAGGCACGGCATTGCGTCGAGGGCAACCGCATGTCGTACGAATTTTGCGCTAAACATAATGTGCCGTTTCGCAAGACCGGAAAGCTTGTGGTGGCGGCAAACGCGAGCGAGGAACATGAATTGGAAGCGCTGGCGCAGCGCGGGCGCGACAACGGGGTTGAACATCTCACGATTGTCGGGCCGAAGGAGATTCAAGCGCGTGAGCCGCACATCCGCGGGACCGCTGCGCTCGACGTGCCGTCCGCAGGCATACTTTCCGCCGAGGACCTGGTCCGAACGCACGCTCGACTTGCGACAGACAACGGCGCGAACATTGTTACGCGCGCGAAAGTGGTTGCGCTCACGCCAACCCCCGGGGCGGTGCGCGTCGATCTTGAGGTTGGCGACGAAGATGGCGTGCAGAAGGAATCCATCGAAGCGCGTTGCGTAGTGAACGCAGCGGGTCTCTTCGCGGACGAAGTCGCGGCGATGCTGGGGAACAATTCGTGGAAGATTTATCCGGTGCGCGGGGAATATTGCGAAATTCGTGGCGCGCGCTCGATCCTGATCAACAGCCTGGTTTATCCGCTGCCGCATCACGATGGGTTGAGCTTGGGCGTACACTTTACGAAGACTCTCTGGGGCACTGTTTTGCTTGGCCCTACAGCTACGTATGTCGAAGGGAAAGACAACTACGAGCGCGGACGCCTGCCAATTCACGACTTTGCAGGAAGTGCGAGAACTCTTCTGCCCGAGGTGGAAGACAGTGACTTACAGCTTGGTTACTCGGGTTTGCGGCCAAAACTCGTGCCGCCTACCGGAAAGGGAATCGCCGATTTTGTGATTACGCGGGATCCAGCGGTTCCGCAGGCGATTCACCTGGTTGGCATGGAGTCGCCCGGCTTGACGGCGGCCTCCGCCGTTGCCAACCATGTGTCGCAACTTGTTGATGAGACCTTTGACTAGGTCTTCTGGCTGTTGCGGGTTTGTGCCGCTTGTACGCGTCCTTACATCGAAATAGCTATGACTGCAGCGACTGGATTCGCTGGTTTCAACACTCACAAGTATCTGAGCCTGGAAACCTTTAAGAAGAGCGGGGAGGGAGTGCGGACGCCGATTTGGTTCGCGGCTGATCCGCGCGTGGGCCTCGATTCCAGCACCGCGAAACTTTACGTCTACACAATCGGTGATACCGGCAAAGTGAAACGGATTCGCAACAACCCACGCGTGCGGATCGCACCTTGCGACATGCGCGGCAAAGTCCTCGGCGAATTGGTTGATGCCCGAGCTGAAATTGTGACCGGTGAAGAAGCAGCGCGTGGTATGGGGCTGCTCAACAAGAAATATTTTCCCTGGAAGCAAGTTCTCGGCTTCTTCGCACTCTTTAGCCGCCGTCCGCGCATCGTAATTGCCTTACACCCTGCCTGAGTACCGCACACGCAAGGCCTGAGCGGGAGCGAGTACGCCGCAACTTGCGAGTTCAGGGCGCCGTTCGCTTCAATCGCAACGCAATTCCGCTCTGGAATTTGGGACTCTGCAGCACTTTGTCGCCACCCGCATGCCGGAACTGTTCGGACTTATCTACATTTCCCGTTCTCACGTTTATCCAACCGCCCGAGTATTGTCCGGCGGGCAAATCCAGTGTCACTTCGCTCGGACCGTTCCCATCAAGATATATCCCGTACTCGTGCTCGGGATTAGACAGCACTCGCGCGATTACGCCCGAACCGTGTCTCAGGGTGCGTGTGTCTGGTCGCAAATCGACCAGGGACATCGACTGCAAGAAAGCTTGCAGGATGCGGAGTTGACCCCGCAACGCAGGACTCCCGCCGCCGGGGCCATTGGGTTCCAGATCCGTCCCGTCTTCGTGCCCGGGCGTGAATGAATAATCCAGACTGTCGAATACGCTTCCGCCCGACAACATGAAATTCCACGCCTGGCGCCGGTACGCGTCATCGTCGTGGCCGAGAAAACCGGTCTCGTCGTAGGAAATCGCTTTGTCGAGGCCGTAGTTCAGCGTCACGGCTTCCGGGTACGCGTAGTGAAAATTTACGATATCGATGCCGGGCAGCAGCTTGCGGACGGAGAAACGAAAGTTGCAGTAGTTCTGGGCAATCAGGTGCCGATTCGGTAGCGAGGCCTCCTCTTCCTGAATCCACCCCGCCACGCTCGCCTGCCAAGCCATCGCAAGCTCGTCGGGCAGATCGACGGAATTTGGATAGTTGTCGCGGCCTGGCGGTCGCAGATAAGGATTGATCAGGTCGCTGAGCACCGGACGGTCCGACCACGGCTCGTTTTCGAGCTCAAAAATGACGTTGTCAAATTCACTCGCCTCACGCACCAGCTTGCGCGCGTAGCGCTCCTGATGCGCAAGGATATTTCCGTTTTCCAGCGTGTGCAGTTTCTTCCAGTCAAGGGCGTTCGTTGCGTTGATATTGTTCGCGGGATTCAGAGCGGATAGGCGCCACTGATTCTCGTCATAGTGGGAAGAGAACAGGGTAATCTCAACCACAATTCCCAGTTTCGCTGCTTCCGTCAAAAAATCGCGATACCTCGCAAAGAACGCGGGATCCCACCGCTTCAGATCGAACTTACTCCCGCCGCCTGCGTATCCAGGCGCATCGCTTCGCGCCCAGGGAGCGAGGTAACGCCCAGTTGCGGGCGCCAGATCGTTTCTCAGTATTCCGAAAGATTTTGCTGGCACTTCCAGATAAGAACCGCCAAAGAGACGCGTGTAATTCAGTCCGTCGGCAGCGAGAGTCGCTAGGTAGCGGCGGTAATCGAAGTCTGGATTCAACACCGCGCCATAATGTTCGCCGCTGGTGATCAACGCAACCGCTTTGCCCCGGAACAGAAAGTAGTGCGGGTTCGCGGGATGCAGACGAATAGGAGCTGGTTTATCGGACTGCGATTGCAGGTGCGCTGTTCCCAGAAAGAGTGCGAACAATGCCGCGGCACGCATTGCGTTCATCATGTGAGGAAGTCAGCGGCCACTCGCGGATGGCGCAGCGGCAACACGATCGACATTGGCCAGCGCGTGGAGAGCTTGGGAATACGGGGGGCGCGCTATACCGCGTTCCGTGAAGATGGCGGTGATGTATCGCGCGGGAGTGACGTCGAAGGCCGGATGCGCGGCATGCACATCGGGGGCGATGCTTACGCCTTGCATGTGGGTCACTTCGGAAGCGGCGCGCTCTTCGATAGGAATGTGGTCACCGTCGGGGATCGAAAGATCAAACGTCGAAACCGGGGCAGCGATATAAAACGGCACGTTGTTCTCTTTTGCGAGAACAGCGATCTGATAGGTGCCGATCTTGTTGGCGGTGTCGCCGTTGGCGGCGATGCGGTCCGCCCCGGTGACGACCGCGCCGACTCCACCGGTCTTCAGGAAGTGGCCCACCATATTGTCGGTGATGAGCGTGAGCGGTATGCCGCCACGATGAAGCTCCCAGGCGGTAAGACGCGCGCCTTGAAGATACGGACGAGTCTCGGGCACGAGGATGTGGAGCTTGTGTCCCTGCTCAATCGCGACGCGAATCACGCCCAGCGCGGTGCCAATACCGCCGGTGGCTAACGCACCGGCGTTGCATTGGGTCATCACGCGGCCATCGCTGGGCATAAGCTCGGCTCCATAGCGGCCGATTGCTTCGTCAGTGGCTTTCTTTTCGAGATGAACCTGCTGTGCTTCCGCAACCATACCCTGCTTTATCGTTTCGAGGTCGGAAGTTCCAGCGGTCAACTCGACGAATCGCGCTTTCATGCGATCGAGGGCCCAGAAGAGGTCGACAGCGGTAGGGCGTGTTTCGGCTAGAAGGTCGCAGATTTCGGCAAATTCTGGCCGGAGTTCCTGCACCGACTTGGCTGAAGAATGAAGTACCCCGAGTGCCGCACCCATGGCAGCGGCTACACCAATCGCAGGAGCGCCGCGAATTACCATCGAGCGGATCGCTTTGGCGACTTCGCGATAGTCCGTGTAGGTGTGGTGAATTTCCTGGGAGGGCAGACGGCGCTGGTCGAGCATGACGACGCCACGGTCGGTCCATTCGATGGGTTGGGCAATGTACATAGGGTTCGCGATGTCCCGGACAACCCTTTTATTGTAGCGAAGGTGGCGACGGAAGACGAATGCTCACGGGCCGGTGGGAATGCGCGTGAAGCCATGGGTGCCGATAATAGTCGTTATGGCAATCATCGAATTATAGCCAAGATGTAGCAGAAAGCTCGCGAAGACGGTGCCAGTGCGAGCGCGCACGGACGTGAAAACGATCCCGACGACAATGAGTAGCGCGACGACTTCCCAGCTCCATCCCAGCTGCGCGCCGTGCATCAACCCAAACAGCACGCCGGTCAGCAAGATACTGATCCTGATGCCGACATAGACCGAATGGGATGGCTCCATGCCAAAGTGGCGCGTGACACCATAGGTGAAGCGCGCCAGGAGTGGATAGAGGTAGCCGCGAAAAACGGTCTCCTCGACCAGGGGAGCGACGAGCACGGCCATGCACATCAAAAGAATGGCGTTCTCGCGGTTCTTGAAAAGCTCCTGGATAGGCATGTTTTCGTTGGTATGGACCCTGGAACTTACGAGCCCAACGAAAATGGCTAAGGCGCAGCCACCAAAGAAGTAAGACCACGGTCCGTCCCAGTTTCGCGAAGGGCTGGATTTGAGTTTCTTCCATCCGAGAGAACTCCAGAACGGAGAATCACGGAGCACGCTCAGCGTGATGTAGAGAAAGAAAAAGACTGCCGCGGACCACAGAAGATTCGTTCCGAAGATGAACTGCGGCTTGTTAAACAGATAGCGCTCGAGCTCTTCCCTGGGCAGTTGCTGGCGGGGACCGTAGTAAAAAACCAGGGCGGTTTGAATCACCAGGAAGCTCACACCGGAGAAAAATAAAAAGAGGACGAGATGCGGCCAGGACCAGGAAATGCGCAGATCCTCCGGCAAAGCAGCATCCAGGTGGTAGGGAGCTGCCGGAGCCTCTGCCGCGTAGGGGATTGGATCGTCGTCGAGCGAAGGCGAGACTGGTGGGCTGGAGCGCGGTTCCTCAAGGGATTTCGCGATGGAGTCCAGCGGCGGCGAACCGGGTGGCGTATCGTCGAAAATGGTCATTTTCTTTTCCCGCGCGGCGTCTTGCGCGCGGAGGCCTTAGGCCAACTGGATGCCAGCGCAGCTGCCACCAGTGGCAACATAATTTCGTGGTGACCGGTGATGGCGTAGCCGTGGGATTCCGGACCTCGAGAACCCGGTGGCGCCGCGGTGGGGCGCATCACAACATTCCGCAGCGGGCGGTAATGCTGCACGAAATCGAAATTGGCGGTGGTTATGGGCCGCAGCGGAATGCCCAGATTGCGCACCACGGAGACTGCTTTCAAAAAGACCTCGGGAAGAATCACAGCGGAGCCCCAGTTCAGATATACGCCTCCAGGGTGCATTTCTTTCACGAGCGCGCTGAACAAGCGAAAATCATAGTGCGAGGCAATTCCCAGCGAGGCTCCATCGGCGGCAGGATGCATGTGCGGGACGTCCGTGCCGATCGCCAAATGGATAGTGACGGGAATGCGATGTTTGTGTGCGGCGGCCAGAACACAGGATTCCGCGTAGGGCACGTGGATGACCCCGCTGCGAAGGAACTGGCCCGCGGCTTCGCCGTAACCGACACGGATGCGCGCGGCGAGCTTGGAAATTTCGTTGACGTATTCGCCGGTTTCTGCGGCCATGCCGAAATGCCCCTCACCGATCGCAGCCTCCACGTCTTCCGAGGTGTTGCCGGCAAGCGCACTCTCAAAGTCGTGGATGAGCGCGGCACCGTTCATGGCGATGCCGGAGACGAATCCGCGCCGCATGAGGTCGATCAACACGGGACCCAAGCCGACTTTGATCACGTGGCCGCCGATCCCCCAAAGGATCGCTTTGCGTTCCCGGCGAGCGCGGTGAATTGCGGCCAGCAGATGCCGCAGATCGCTGGCCGCGAGAATATCCGGCAGTGAATCCAGCAATTTCACCAGTGAGCCATTGGCAGCTGGCGGCTTGGCGAAGTCGCGAACGCTGACCTTGCTCTTGCGCGAGGCCAGGGGATAGGTGCGCACGGCGCCTAGAGTCAGGGGCTGGATGGAGTAGACGCTCATGGACGAAAATTCACTCTACGGGGAACCTGTTGCGGGTGCAAGCGTAAGCCGCACAGTACAACGGAAGCTACTTTCCGTTGGTTGGATGGCCAGCTCCGCCGGCGTGACCATTTACGGGCAGGACGCGAGCCAGGGCTTGGCCCGTGTAGGATTTTTTTGTGCGGGCGACGAGTTCTGGCGGGCCTTGCGCCACGATTCGGCCGCCGCCTTCGCCGCCTTCGGGACCGAGATCGATGATCCAGTCGGCTTGCTTGATGACATCGAGATGATGCTCGATGATCAGCACGGTGTTGCCGAGGGAAACCAGACGCTGGAGCACGTCCAGGAGTTTGCGAACATCGTCGAAGTGCAATCCGGTCGTTGGTTCGTCGAGAATGTAAAGAGTGCGGCCGGTTTGCCGCTTTGAGAGTTCGCGCGCGAGCTTGATGCGTTGCGCCTCGCCGCCGGACAGCGTCGTGGCTGACTGCCCTAACTGCACGTAGCCGAGACCAACTTCGACCAGCGTCGCAAGCTTTTGCTGGATCTGGGGAATGTTTTCCAGAAGCTTCAGGGCATCGCTTGCGGGCAAGTTGAGAACATCGGAGATGGAATGGCCCTTGAAGCGGACCGCTAGTGTTTCCGAATTATAGCGGCGGCCTCGGCACACTTCACACATCACATAGACATCCGGCAGAAAATTCATTTCGATGCGGCGCAGGCCGTCGCCCTGGCATGCTTCGCAGCGGCCGCCCTTTACGTTGAAACTGAAGCGACCGGGGCGATAGCCGCGTTCGCGCGATTCCGGGAGCATGGCGAAGAGTTCGCGGATCGGTGCGAAGACGCCGGTGTAGGTGGCTGGGTTTGAGCGTGGAGTGCGACC
>Ga0210401_10001836_pt1 | contig 24071 bp, 21 predicted proteins | sample IncBWH32MmetaG_FD_150866 | JGI IMG/M metagenome (GOLD analysis project Ga0210401, IMG submission 150866) | Forest soil microbial communities from Barre Woods Harvard Forest LTER site, Petersham, Massachusetts, United States - Inc-BW-H-32-M | ecosystem: Environmental > Terrestrial > Soil >... | reverse complement strand
CGATTCCGGTCTGTCGCCGGAGCGGCTGGAACTGGAAATCGCCGATACTTCGCTATTCGAGAACAACCGGGCGGCGCATCTGCAGACGATCAGGCAACTGAAGAATCTCGGTGTCTCGATTGTGCTCGACGATTGCGGAGCGGGATATTCCTCGGCAAGCTACCTGACGGGCTTTCCGTTCGACAAGATCAAGATCGACAGGTCGGTCACGCAAGGGCTCGCAAGCCGCCGAGATTGCGCGGCGGTCGTCGCGTCCGTGCTCGCCTTGGCACATGGCCTCGATATCGCGACCGCGGCCAAGGGAGTCGAGAACAGCGAGCAGTTCGAGGCCTTGCTGTCCGCAGGGATCGACTTCGCGCAAGGTTATCTGTTCGGCCGGCCGGTTCCCCATTCCGAGCTTGATCTCGATGCCTTGGTTCCGTCGACCAGAAACGTCGCGTGAGCCCCGTGCAATGCGCCTGATATTTCCCGCAGCAGATTGCGGTTCCAAGCGATGAACGCACAGGAAAGTCTTGTTGATGAACTGGAGAGCGTGCTGGCGGGCAACGACCTGTCGAGGCGCGCCGAAGTCCTGCGGCGCATCACCGATCTTTTCATCCAGGGCTCGGGCAAGTTTTCCGACGAACAGATCAAGCTGTTCGACGACGTCATGGGCAAGCTCGTCGAGGACATTGAACTTGCCGCGCGTGCCGCCCTCGGCGACCGGCTCGCCCGGGTCCCCGACGCGCCGGGCGGGGTGATACGCGCCCTCGCATTCGACGACGCGATCGAAGTGGCGGCGCCGGTTCTGGCGCACTCCGCCCAGCTCGACGACGCCTCGCTGGCAGAGGCCGCGCGCACCAAGAGTCAGGGTCACCTGCTGGCTATTTCCGGACGAAGCGTCCTGACCGAGCCGGTGACCGATATTCTGGTCAACCGGGGCAATCATCATGTCGTCGCCGGCACCGTCGATAACCCTGGCGCCAGGTTTTCCGCGTCCGGCATGTCCACTCTCGTCAAGAGGGCACAGGATAATGGCGATCTCGCGTTGCGGGTCTGGTCGCGCGCCGACATCTCGCGCCCTGATCAGGTAAGACTATTTGCGCAAGCGTCCGAAATCGTAAGAAGCAGGCTTGAGGCGGCCGATCCGCGGCAAGCCGCGTTGATCCGGAGCGCGGTTGCGGAAGCATCGGAGGCGATTCAGGCCAAAGCGCGCGCGGGCTCCGGCGACCATGCAAAGGCGCTGGCCGATGTGCGGACGCTGCATTCGCTCGGCCAACTCGATGAGGCGCGCTTGCAGGCCTTTGTTCGCGAAGGCAATTTCGATAGAATCGTGGTCGCGCTGTCGCTGATGTGCAATCTTCCGGCCGGGCTGATCGAGCGCGCGCTGGTTGAGCGCGAGCCGGAGCAGCTTCTTGTCCTTGCCAAAGCCATCGACCTGTCGTGGGAAACGGTGAAGGCCATCTTGGCTTTGCAGGCCGGTCGCGGCGGGCCGGCGAAGGATCGGCTGGACCGGTGCTTTGCAAGCTTTTTCCGGCTGCAGCCAAAGACCGCCCGGGCCGCGCTCCAGTTCTATCGGCTTCGCGAGCAGGCGCAACGGGCGTCCATGCATTAAATCGGAGATTGCGGCGGCAGGTTGCTGCGCCGCACTGCAAGTAGGGCTTTCTCGCGACAAATCGTCTTTGGTCAGCTCGCCGCTTCCTGCGAGGCCGCCGGCCTGCTATCGTCGGCACCCAAGAAAAAAATCGAGGAAATCGTCCGACTCAAGCCGTTACGCCTTTGTGGTCATTTTCCGGCGAAGTGCAATCCGGTCGCTGCAAGAAAATGCTCCGCTCCAATGAAGTGCGCGTATTCCGATCGCAGGAGGGAAGCTCAATGAAGCGCTGCGCGAAGCAATTCATCCGGACACCTTTGATCGGGCCGCATCTTGCTAGAAAGCTTATGCTTTCCGGGCTGATCCTCGCCCTGACCTTCGCCTTGGCCGCGGTGCCCGCCACCGCCCAGAAGAAATACGAAACCGGCGTCACCGACACCGAAATCAAGATCGGCAACATCATGCCGTACTCAGGGCCGGCATCGGCCTACGGCATCATCGGCAAGACCATGAGCGCCTATTTCCGGATGATCAACGACAATGGCGGGGTGAACGGCCGCAAGATCAACTTCATCAGCTATGACGACGCCTACAGCCCGCCGAAGACGGTGGAGCAGGCGCGCAGGCTGGTCGAAAGCGACGAGGTATTCCTGATTTTCGCCCCGCTCGGCACCGCGAGCAACGCCGCGATCCAGAAATACATGAACAATATGAAGGTGCCGCAGCTCTTCGTCGCCACCGGCGCCTCGCGCTGGGGCGATCCCGAGCACTTCCCCTGGACCATCGGGTGGCAGCCGAACTACCGGGCGGAGGCGCGAATCTATGCGACCTACATCCTGCAGCATTATCCCCGTGCCAGGATCGGGCTGCTCTATCAGAACGACGATTTCGGCAAGGACTACGTTCTCGGCTTGAAGGACGTGCTGCGCGATAAATTCGACGGCATGGTGGTTGCCAGCGTCCCCTATGAGGTCGCCATGCCGACCGTCGATTCCCAGGTGGTGGCGATCAAGTCCGCCAACCCGGATATCTTCGTCAACATCGGTACCCCGAAGTTTGCCGCCCAGGCGATCAAGAAGCTCGCCGAGCTCGATTGGCACCCGGTCCACATCATGACCAACGTGTCGGCCTCAGTCGGCGCGGTGCTCAAGCCTGCCGGTCTGGAAAATTCCCGGGGCATCCTGTCCGCCGGCTATCAGATGGACGTCACCGATCCGCAGTGGGACAGCTATCCCGGCATGCAGCGGTTCCGCGCCTTCATGGCGAAATACTATCCGGAGGCCGACAGGTCCGAGAGCGGGCCGCTGACGGCCTTCAATGTCTCGACCGCCCTGGTCGAGGTGCTAAAGCGCTGCGGCGACAACCTTACGCGCGAGAACGTCATGAAGGCGGTCGCGAACATGGATTTCGAGATGGACACCTACATTCCGGGCATCCGCATCAAGACCACGCCGACCGATTTCTATCCGATCGAGCAGGTGCAGATGATGCGCTTTACTGGCGAGAAATGGCAGTTGTTCGGCCCGATCATCGACGGGCACGCCGAGTAGGAGATTTGCTGAAGCGACGCTTTCTGACAGCTCAACGATCAAAACATCGGCACAAGCCGGGCTGGCCATGAAATCCTTACGGAGGAAACGATGGACCGCACGCTCGAACGATCGACCATGCGCAAGGTTTATCTGCGCTTGCTGCCGTTTGCGATCCTGTCTTACGTGCTCGCTTATATCGATCGCATCAATGTAAGCTTCGCCGGGCTCACCATGCGCACGGACTTGGACATGTCGGCCGGCACTTTCGGCTTTGCCGTCGGCATGTTTTTCTGGGGCTATTTCATCTTTGAAGTTCCGAGCAACGTCATCCTGGAAAAAATCGGCGCCAGAATATGGATTGCCCGGATCATGATCACCTGGGGAATCCTGGCCGGCGCTACCGCCATGGTTACGGGCTCGACCAGCTTTTCGATCGTGCGTTTCCTGCTGGGCGTCGCCGAGGCCGGGTTCTTTCCCGGCATCATCCTGTATTTCACCTACTGGTTCCCTAGCCATCACCACGCCCGCATCGTGTCAGGTTTCTTGATCGGCCTGCCGTTCGCGGTCGCGGTCGGCGCGCCGATATCGACGGCACTGCTCGGTCTGGATGGCCTGTTCGGTCTTAGGGGTTGGCAGGTCATGTTCATCGCCGAAGCGATCCCGACCGTGGTGATCGGGGTGCTCACATATTTCGTGCTCACGGACCGGCCTGAGCAGGCCAAATTCCTGACCGAGGAAGAACGCCACTGGCTCGTGACCAAGATCGCCGCCGAGCGCCGCGCCACCGAGGCGGTGCGCAAGTTCACGCTATGGCAGGCGCTCTACAATCCCAAGGTGCTGCTGCTGGCGTTGAACTATTTCGGCATCGTCACTGCGAGCCTCGGCATGCTGTATTTCATCCCGCAGATGATCAAGTCGCTGGGTGACTACAGCAACATGACGGTCGGCTGGCTCACCATGATCCCCTATGCTTGCGGCGCCATCGCCATGGTGACGTGGGGGCGCATCTCCGATCGCATGAACGAGCGGCGCTGGAATCTGTTCATCGGTTGCGTGTTCGCGACCGTCGGGCTCGTCATCGCCGGCATGACGATGGGGAGCTGGTGGGCGCTGGTGGGAATGTCGATCGCCGCAATGGGCTTTTACGGCTCCAAGGGCCCGTTCTTCGCCATGCCGCCGATGTTCCTCAGCGGCGCCGGATTGGCGGCCGGCATTGCCTGGATCAACTCGCTCGGCAATCTCGGCGGCTTCTTCGGCCCCTGGTATGTCGGCGTCATGAAAGACTGGACCGGCAACTACGCGGGCGGACTTTATGGGCTCGCTCTGCTCGGTCTGTTGGCTGCCATTGTTTGTGCGCTTTTTTTGCACATCCCCAATCGCCTGCCGTCGGCGGTGGTCAGCGCGCCCGCCGAATGACGCCGATCTAGCCGTTACACTTCATTGCGATTTCCTTCGGTCAGTGCCTGAACAGTGGCGTGCGGATATGGCCGGAGGCGGCATAGGAGAGCGAAGATTCCAGCCGCTCAAAAGCAATGCCGCGCGTCAGCAAGTGGTCGATGGCGATCCTGGCGATCAGCGCGGCAAACTTGTCGGCCGGGCAGGCGTGGGCGCCGGCCCCGAATTCGAGATACTTGCGGTCCTTTCGCGAGATATCGAAACGGTCGGGCTCGCCGTTGAGCGCGCCATCGCGATTAGCCGCCGCAATCAGGACGATGATCATATCGCCTTGCTGCATGTCTTGTCCGGCAATAACGCCATTTCGCGCCATGAAGCGGAATGTGCTGTTGGTGGTGGGATCGCAGCGCAGCACTTCCTGGATGACCTCGCGGAGCAATGCGCGGTTCGCTTCCACCTGGGCGCGCAGCGATGGACGCCGCGCCAACGCCAGCAACGTCAAGCCGATCAGCGAAGCGGTGGCGGCGTAACCCAGCAGCAGGTATCCGATCGCGTTGGCGATGATGTCCGCGTCGTCGTCGCAGCCGGCGCGCCGTGCCTCCTGCACCAGCGCGTCGAGCAGCACGCGCGCCGGGATTATTCTTAAGTGCACCGATGAGATCGATGAGCGCTTGCGCCGCGTGGTTTCCGCGCGCTAACAGCGCGGCATCAGGTGCGGGAATGCCGGTCCCGGCAGATGCCGTCGCCACCCCGTAGTCACCGAGCCACGACATCACATCACCGTATCGCTCCGCGGGATGCCAAGCAATTGTGCGGCCACCTGCACCGGCAGCGCGAACATGAACTGGGTGATCTTGTTCTCGTCCAGCGGCTGCCCAAGCTCGGCATCGAGTTCGGCAGCCCGTGCACGTGTCAGATCGGCCACAGTGCCCAGATCGAGCCCGCGCATGGCGGTCTCAACCGCGATCTTCAGCCGGTCCCGCGCCTCGTCATTCCGAATACGCACAAGGTGGCCAAAGATCTCCGCCATCGGCCCGGCGCGGATGGCCGTGAGGACAGGGTCGCCCGGAGGACGTGTCAGGCACTGCTCGCTGGTCAGCACCTCGTTGACCGCGGCGGCGCTGGCGACAACCCACCAGCCGTTGACCTTGTCCCGGAAGACCGGCCGCTCGCGGGCGAGCCGCCCGTAATAAGGATACGGATTCGGATGCGGCGGCGCCGCGCGAACATGCGCCGGTTCGGCCGCAATAGTCTGTGTTGCCGTCATGACTGATGTCCCTTGATCGTCGCGGTTCTTCCGGACGAAGTTTATCTTCATGAAACAAAGAATACTTCGATGGACATCGAATCATCATATGCCGGCGCGGGTGGCGAATGTCAAATCCACTCCACTAGCCAGCATTGCGGCTTTACCGGGCCCGGCCTACATCATCTCTCGGCAAGCATCGCATAGGGCAGGCAGAGTCATGAAATCGGTCGTCATCACCGGCGCGTCGACCGGCATCGGCTGGGCCACCGCGAAATTTCTGCTCGATCGCGACTTTCGCGTGTTCGGCAGCGTGCGCAAAGTGGCCGATGCGGATCGGCTCAAGAGCGAATTCGGCGCCCGTTTCACCCCGCTGATGTTCGACGTCACCGATGAGGCCGCGGTGCTGGCGGCGGCGCGCGAAGTCCGCGCCGCGCTGGGCGGTGAGACGCTTTCGGGGCTCGTCAACAATGCCGGCATCGCGATCGCGGGGCCGGTGCTCGAGCTTGCCGCCGACGAATTCCGCCGCCAGATGGACGTCAATGTGATCGGGCCGATCATCGCCACCCAGGCTTTCGGCCCGCTGCTCGGTTCCGATCCACAGCTCAAGGGACCGAAAGGGCGGATCGTGATGATCTCTTCGGTCGCCGGAAAGAACGGCAACCCGCTGATGTCGGCCTATTCGGCGTCGAAGCATGCGATCGAAGGACTGTCGGAAAGCCTGCGGCGCGAGCTGATGCTGTTCGGTATCGATGTCGTCATCATCGCGCCGGGCGCGGTAAAGACGCCGATCTGGGGCAAGGCCGAGGAGGTTGACGTTTCACCCTACAGGAATTCGCCGTTTTTCCCGGCGCTCGAAGGAATCCGCAAATTCATGCGGCAGCTTGGCGAAAATGGATTGCCGCCGGAAAGAATCGCGGAGCGGATTTTCGAGGCGCTGACGTTGCCGAGCCCCAAGGTGCGCTACCAGATCACGCCGGATCCGATGCGGCACATGATCACATCGGTGCTGCCGAAGCGTATGGTCGACAAGATCATCGCCAAACGTCTCGGCCTGATGCCGCCGGCGTGAAATGTGGGGGACATTGATCGCGGTTGCTTCGACACGCGCTGGCCGGCCGCCTGGATGACGACGATCGGAAAGAGCAAAGCGGAATTGACCCAACTCGCGAACGAGGCTGCGGAGCGAACCGGGATGCGAAACGGCGCGCATCTCAGCTCTTTACGGATTGCCGGATGTCCGGGAGGGTCGGAACTGGGAAATCCCGAACGTCATCCTCGGAGACAGTCTCATCAGTGACGTCGACAGGGCGGTCCTCGCCCTTCACCGCCGGCTTGGCCGGAAGTACCATTTGCTGATGGACTGAACGAGGCCCGCGGGGTGCAAGGCTTCTATCCCGCTGGTATCGCGCTTTTCGCGCGGGGTGCCATCGCGACCATCCGCAAGATCAATACCGCCAGCGGCGGAATGAGAAACAGCGCGTAAAGCGGCATGTCGGGTATCCGCTTGCCGAAGGAAACCGAAAACTGCAGCAACAGATAATAACCGCCGGTCACATGCAGCATGCGCCAGACGCGCGGGCCGATCGCGTGTGCGGTGCGGTCGAACGACGTCGCCGTCATCGCGACGATGAAGGCATAACCGATGCCGCCGAAAATGTAGGACGCGATGCTGGTGGCGGCCGCATAGCCTAGCGGGTCCATGATGGCGAAAGCCGCGATCGCAAGCGCGTGCAGGCCATGCGAGGCTGCAAAGGTCACGCCGAGATAACGGCGGTTGCGGCGCTGCCATCGCGTCCAAATGGTCGGCCAAAGCTTGGTGAGCGCGGTGGCGCCAAACGCCAGACAGAAGTAGAGCAGCGAGGTTCGCGCGGTGAAGCGGACCACCATGCGGATGCCCTCGACGTCGAACTGCCGCATGCCGGCGATCCAGACGCACAGGGCCATCAGGGTCAGCGTGAGCACGGCGAATAGCCGCCAGCCTTCGAACCAGGCTTGACGATGCCATGTCGTGACGTGCTCTGCCATGATGTGCTCCCCCGGCTGATGTAATCATCAGTTACATGTGCCGGCCGCGGCCGGTCAATTGGTGTAATCGACGCTTACATTCACAAGCGGGTGATGCTAAATCGGGTCATGCTCATGCTCGGATAACAGATCTTATGCCCGCATCCGCGAAACCGAAGCAGCGGCCCTCGCGCCGCCCGCCGGCGCCAAAGCCTTATCACCATGGCGACCTCCGGCGCGCCCTGATCGACGCGGCGCTGCAACTGGCCGCCGAGGGCGGGCCTGCGGCAGTCAGCGTGCGCGAGGCAGCCCGCCGCGCCGGCGTCTCGCCGGGCGCGCCGTTCCGGCATTTCGAGAGCCGGGACGCACTGATGATGGCGGTCGCCGCGGAAGCCCAGCACCGCTTCCGGGCCGAGATCGAAGCAGCTCTCGCGGAAGCGCCGGCCGACGATCCCTTAAGCCGCTATCGCGGCTTTGGCCTTGCTTATCTGCGCTGGGCAATACGCAATCCCGCTTATTTCGAGATCATCTCGAGCGGCCGCTATTTCGATCACGACGGGGCCGCCGAATTGTCGCGCGACAATGCCGAACTGATCACCATGACCGAGCGGATGCTGGCGGAGGCTTTCGCGAAAGGCGCGCTGCGCACAGGCGAGCTCAAGCCGGTGCTGATCGCCGGCCGCGCGCTGGTTTACGGTTTTGCGCGGATGAAGATCGACGGACATTTTCCGCGCTGGGGCATCGCTGAGGCCGAAGCCGAGCGGGCGGCCGAAGCGATCCTCGATCTCTTCATCGAGGGGATCGCGAAGCCTCCGCCGCCCGCACCGGAATGAAGGCCGCGGCAGCCTGGATTCCGGAGCCGACCTATCTCGGGCCGATTCCTCCGATCAATTTCCCATATTGGGACTTGACGGTCGCGTAGCATTCGCAAGCGCTGTCCTGCAGCCCTTCCGTATCCAATATTTGAATCTTGCCGCGCGCGTATTTGATCAATCCCGCCGCCTGCAAGGTGTGGGCCACCACGGTTACGCTGGTCCTTCGCACGCCCAGCATTTGCGCGAGGTACTCCTGGGTGAACGACAGCGTATCGCTGCCCGACAAATCCCGCGCGCGAAGCAGCCAGCGCGAGAGCCGGGCGACAACCTGATGCGTTGCGAAGCAGGCCGCCGACTGCTGGGCCTGGGCGAAAACGGCCTGTTCGTGACGGATCAGCAGGGCAAGCAATTTAGGGCTTTGCAAGGCGGTGGATTTGAGGGTCTCGATATCGCACACCACGATTTCGCCGCCGAGTTGAACGATGCCGCGGCTTAGCGCCACCTTGCCGTCGAGCGCCGCGGACGCGCCCACCACGCCATCGAGGCCGACCATCGCCACTTCAACCGTTTCTCCGGTCGAAAGGGTAACGACCAGGGAAACGACCCCGCCGGTCGGAAAATAAACATGGCGGATCTGCTCGTCCGCCTCGAACAACACGTGATGCTGTTCGAACTGCGTCGGCTTCAAGTACGGCTCAAGGCGCTTCAGGTCGGATGTTGAGAGCAGGCTGAGCAAAATGTTCTTCATCGCACGCGCTCCCTTTGACAGGCGGGAGCGCAGAGAACTCTCAGCTATCGGTGCCTAGACGGATACCCGATAATCTCAGAAGGCTACGCCAAGTACCGGACATAGCAAGAATTATTCCGCTTACGCGGCATCGAATTGCCACGCCCTGTCGTCGCATCTGTCGTGCACGGTGGAAGGCGCCAAGCTCAGGTTTTCAAAGGTGTGCCCCGCTTGGCAAACAGCAGTCCATGCATGTCGGCCGCATTCCTGAGAATGCCGGCTCGCTTCATCGCCTCGGCCCGCTCCGGACCGTGCGGCAGCGCACGGGCTTTTTCGAGGGCTATCAGCGCTTCGGCTTCCAGATCGAGTCGGGGCTTTGGGTGTTTGATCGGTCGAGCCATGGAACAGAGCTATTTGGTCGATGCTGGATGATCCGTTTGCCCCGGCTCGCGAGCTGTGCGGCCTAAGGCGGTCCATTCATGGGGATCGCGGGTCTCAATTCTGGTTTCGGCGTGGGCGCATCTCGGGCACTGGTAGCTCCGACGCTCGAAACCCTCTGATACGGGCGTGACGGCAGCCGTCATCTCCCGCATTTGGCAGTCGGGGCAGCGCGGACGGTGGATTGGCAAGAGTTCTGGATCGGGTTTCGTATTCCCCAACATGACAAAAAAGCTAATTCCGTCTCAAAAACCCGTCTGTCCGGTGCCGAACCAACAGGTTGAAAAAAACCTTGCCCGGGTTCCGGCCGGGTTTGCCGGGATGAGTTATCGAGCACGATCTGATCGGGGAAGCGAGCCGTGGCCCGCCCGGTAAGGTTGCCAGCAAAAATAGCTGCCTCTAGACGAAAGGTCACAGGGCCGCTCCGTTGCGCCGCCGTGACGGTTCCATTACATTTTTATGACACGCCTGCGGGTTCCGGACGCGGCGTCGGTCTCCTGGTCATCACCAGCCAAGGCTTTTGGGCAGTGCCGGGTTTTAAGTTGCGGCCCCTCCATGGCGTCCGCGCCAAATCCAGGCCCATTCGCAACCGTCGCCTCCGCGGGCGCCACCTCCCTTGGCATTTTCCGGCTGTTGGCCGTCGCGGCGCCACATCTGGCGGCGCTGTTGCTGATGCTGCAAACCGAGGCCGACTTCGGCTCGCGCATTTGTTTTCTGCTGGCGTGGGGGATTTTGAACTTCTTCTGGATCACGCTGTTGCGGCGACCTGCCTTGTCAGCCGCGTTGTCGCTGGCCATGGTCGTGGCGCTGGTACTGTTGTCGCGGCTCAAGCACGACGTCGTGCAGATGACCGCGAACTTCGTCGACCTGATGGTGATCGATCGCGATACCGCGGCGTTCCTGTTTACGATCTTCCCCAATCTGCGATGGTCGGTGATCTCAGCGGGCCTGGTCACGATCCCCTTGATGTACGCGCTGTGGTGGCTCGATCCGTTCCGCATCCGCCGCCTGCCGGCGTTCGCCTGCAAGCTCGCCTGCCTTGCAGTCCTAGCTGCATATTCGGTCGAATGGCCGGACGAAGCCTGGCGCGGTTATTACGACGACGGCTATCTGTCGAAATTCTCGCGTTCCGGCGTCACCGCGGTGTCGGACTTCGTCCATTACGGCTTCATGGAATCGGATGCGGTCGCAGGAGAGCGTCTCAACGTGCCGCTGGTCGATTCCTGCCGTCCAGCCGGCCTGCGGCCGAACATCATCATGATCCATGATGAATCCAGTTTCGATATCCGCGCAGCGGACGGTGTCAAGGTGCCGGCCGGCTACGGCAGCCATTTCAAATCGTTCGACGGCAGGGAGCGCAAATTCCTAGCCGAGAGCAATGGCGGCCCGAGCTGGTTCACCGAATACAATGTGCTCGCAGGCCTCTCGTCGCGCTCGTTCGGCCGGTTCGCCTATTTCGTGACCCGGATCGCCTCCGGCCGGGTCGAACGCGGACTGCCGCTTTCGCTGCGCCGCTGCGGCTATGACACGATCTCGCTCTATCCGGCGTTTGGTGCGTTCATGAGCGCGCGCAGCTTCCAGGCGACGACCGGCATCCAGCATTTCTACGACGCGCACGATCTCGGCGCCAAGGACGTCGAGCCCGACAGTTTCTTCTACGACAAAGCCTTGTCGCTGATGTCGTTGGCGCCGCCCAAGACGCCGCTGTTCATGTTCGTCTATCTCGCCGCCAATCATTTTCCCTGGGAGACCAAGTTTCATCCCGACCTGACGCCGTCGTGGCGCGGGCCGGGTAATGAGCCCGTGGTCGACGAATACCTGCGCCGCCAGTCCATGAGCGCCGACGACTACAAGGGGTTCATCGCGGGATTGAAGAAGAAGTTTCCCGGGCAGCCGTTCCTGATCGTACGTTACGGCGATCACCAGCCGGAGTTCTCGCCGCATGTTCTCGATCCCGCCCTCGACGAGGCCGGTGTCGGCAAGAAGCTCGAGGCGTACGATCCGCGCTATTACGCGACCTATTATGCGATCGATGCCGTCAGCTTCGAACCGGTCAAGAGTCCGACCGAAATGGACACGATCGACGGACCTTATCTACCGCTGGTGATCCAGGAAGCCGCGGGCATTCCGCTCGATCCGTCGTTCGACGAGCAGAAGCAGATCATGTTGCGTTGCAATGGCATGTTCTATGCCTGCAAGGCCGGCGCGGAAGCGCGCCGCTTCAACCGCCTTCTGATCGACGCCGGCATGATCCACGGGCTATAAGCACGAAATAGGGCGCTTTCGCCGCCTTGAGCGTGGCGCGGCAAACCTGCTAATACACCGCCCCAATATCTCTCCTTTTTCCGGTTTATCCGCCATGGTGATGCGACTCTTTGCACCACAATTCCTGATTCTCTGGGCCTTCATCGGCTCCGCGCTCGCCGTGCATCTCCGCGGCAAGGTGCGGCTCGGGTTCTGGCGGCAGGTCTCGGACCATTCCACCATCATGGCACCCTACAATGTGCTGATGTACATGTTCTCGGCGGTGCCGAACCGGCCGATCCTGCAGGTCGGAATGGTCCCCGAGCTCAGCGTGCTGCGCGACAACTGGCGGACCATCCGCGAAGAGGCGCTGCATTTGTTCGCGCAGGGACAGATCAAGGCCGCGGACAAGTACAACGACTGGGGTTTTAATTCCTTCTTCCGAACCGGGTGGAAGCGCTTTTATCTGAAATGGTACGACCAGGCGCTGCCGTCGGCGCTTGCCAACTGCCCGAAGACGGTCGAGCTTTTGAGCACGATTCCAAATGTAAAGGGTGCAATGTTCGCCAATCTGCCGCCGGGCGGCAAGCTGGTGCAGCACCGCGATCCCTATGCCGGTTCGCTGCGCTATCATTTGGGCCTGGTGGTGCCGAAATCGCCCGGCGAATGCCGCATCTTCATCGACGGCCAGTCCTATTCCTGGCGCGACGGCGAGGACCTGCTGTTCGACGAGACCTATCTGCACTACGCCGAGAACACCACCAGCGACGATCGCATCATCCTGTTCTGCGATGTCGAGCGCCCGCTGAAAACGCGCGCGATGACCGCGGTCAACCGCTGGGTCTCAAGGCACGTCATCAACGAGAGCGCGACGCAGAACGAAGAGGGCGAGCGCGTCGGCTGGCTCAATCGCGTGTTCGGTTACGTCTATCACGTGCGCCTCGTCGGAAAGCGGATGAAGGCGTGGAACAAGCGCGTCTATTACGCGGTGAAATATCTGCTGATCGGCGGCATTTTGGCCGCGTTCCTCGCCACCGCGTTCGCGTGAGGCAAGCGGTGGACCGTAGGACTGTAGGGTGGGTTAGCGAAGCGTAACCCTACCATTGCGATCCTTTACTGCTTCTCGATCTTCTCCCATAGCCAGCGCGCCACAGCGTCCGGCGATGACGCGCCGTCGCCGCCGGCGGCGCGCAAATTCGCCTCGCGCATCGATGAAATAGCGATTTTTCCAAGTAGCGGCGCGAGCGCGGCCTTTAGCGCCTGGTCGTTGGCGCGCTTCGGCGACAGCAGCACGATCGCATCATAGGGCGGAATGGCATGCCTCGAATCGTCGAGCACCACCAGATCGTATTTCGCGATCAGGCCGTCGCTGGTATAGCCCGCGATCACGTCGACCTCGCCGGAGGCCACGGCCGCATACATGAAATCCGGCTGCATCTGCCGCTGCACGCGGAACGATAGATTGTAGGCCTTTTGCAAGGAGGCCCATTCCGGCCGCGAGAAGAATTCGTAGTCCGCGGCGAGCGACATGGTGCCGCTATGCGCGGCGAGATCGGCGATAGAGTGAATACCAAGCGCCTCGGCGCGCTTTTTCGGCATCACCAGCGCATAGGCGTTCGCAAAGCCGAGCTCGCCCAATAGCGTGATATCCTGCCCCGCCAGCAGTGCCTTCAATTCGCCGAGCAACTCGTCACGGGGCTTGATGTCGGTGTGGTGAAACTGGTTGACCCAAAGCGTGCCGGAATAATCGACATAGACGTCGATATCGTTGGACTTGAGCGCCTCAAAAATCACGTTGGAGCCGAGGCCCTCGCGCGAAGTGGCGGAAAAGCCCGCCGCGCGCAGCCGCTGCGCGATCAGCGCCGACAGTACATATTGCTCGGTGAAGGTTTTTGCGCCGACGATATAGCTCGAGGGCGACCGCGCCATCGAAGGCACCAACGTGACCGCGACCAGCGCCGCCATGCCGGCGCCGCCCAGCATGGCGCGCAGGCGGTTGCGCTGGCGTAGGCCGTTTTCGACCAGCGCCAGCAGTTGATCAACCGCGAGCGCCAATGCTGCCGCGGCAAGGCAGCCGAACAGCACGAACACCCAGTTCTGCGTCTGCAGCCCCGCAAAGATGTAGTTGCCGAGGCTGGTCTGGCCGATCGGCGTCGACAGCGTCGCGGTTCCGATCACCCAAACCGCCGCGGTGCGGATGCCCGCCATCATCACAGGCAGCGCCAGCGGCAGCTCCACCATGAACAGCGATTGCCGCGGCGTCATGCCGACACCCTTTGCCGCCTCCAGGATCGCAGGCTCGACGCCGTCAAGGCCGGTGATGGTGTTGCGCAGCACCGGCAGCATCGAATAAAGCGCCAGCGCCAGCACGGCGGGCAGGAAACCGAAGGCCGAAAAACCGAAGCCGAACCACGACAAGGTCAGCGCCGCGAGCGCCAGCAGCAGCGGATAGAATAGCGCCAGCAGTGCAAGGCCCGGCACCGTCTGCACGATGCTGGCGAGTGAGAGCAGCGTGCCGCGCAATACTCGACGATTGCGTGCCGCAATCGCGAGGGGAAGGCTGACCGCAAGCCCGAGCGCCAGCGCCGCGACGCTGACGCGTACATGATTGCCGAGATAGTCCGGCAAATGCGCCAACGCCTCGCCCCAGCGCGGATCGGACAGCAGGCTCATGCCGCGCCGCCCCGCGGCAGCAAGGCGCCGAGCCGCTCGGCCTGGCGCCGCGGTGTGCGCAGCAGTTCGCCGACATATGGATCGCGGCTCGCCGAAAGTTCGGCCGGCGTTCCCTCGGCGAGCAGGCGCCCGCCGCGCATGACCACGACACGGTCGGCGAGCAGGATCGCCTCGGTCATGTCATGGGTGATCATGACGGTGGTCAATTTAAGCTTGTTGTGCAGCGCGCGGTAGTCGTCGCCAAGCGCGTCGCGGGTCAAGGGATCGAGCGCGCCGAACGGCTCGTCCATCAGCACGATGCGAGGGTGAGAGGCGAGCGCGCGCGCCACCCCGACCCGTTGGCGCTGGCCGCCGGAAAGCGCCTCGGGCAGGCGGTCGCGATGTTGTGCGCGGTCGAGCCGGACCAGGTCGAGCAGCTCATTTACTCGCGCCGAGATCTCTGCCGCCGGTGTGCCCAACAGCTTTGGCGTGACGCCGATATTGTCGGCGACGCTCAGATGCGGAAACAGCCCGCCGCTCTGAAACACGTAGCCGATGCGGCGGCGCAATTGCACGGCATCGACGGCACGCACGTCGGCGCCTTCGATCGTGATGTGGCCGGAGTCCGCCTCGATCAACCGGTTGGTGAGCCGCAGCAGCGTGGTCTTGCCCGAGCCCGAGCCGCCGACGATGGCTAAGAATTCGCCCTCTGTGACCTCAAGCGAAACATCATCGACCGCCATTACGTGGCCGCCGTCAAAACTCTTGCCGACATGGGCATAGGCGATCAGGGGCGCGGTTTGCATCGGGCCTCGGTCTCTTGGCGCTGCGTTACCTTACCCTCTTCTGGAGGGTGAAGGGTTGAAGTATCACGTTGCGGGGCTTCGTTGAACTTGTCCCCGCAAACCGCTAAGGCATCATCCAAATTCGGAGGGGACGAGGGTGGACATGGCAGCGCCAACGGCGGTCGCGTTCGAGGGCGCGACGGTGGCCTTTCGGCTTGCGGATGCGCGCGTCTATACCGCGGTCGAGAACGCGCGGCTATCGGTCGCGCCCGGCGAGTTCGTCGCCATCGTCGGGCCCACCGGATGCGGAAAATCGACCTTGCTGAACGTCGCCGCCGGCCTGCGCCGGCCGGCATCGGGGGCGGTCAAGGTCTTCGATTCCCCGCTGACCGGGCTGAACCGGGACGCCGGCTATCTGTTCCAGGCCGATGCGCTATTTCCCTGGAAGACTGCGATCGACAATGTCGCGATCGGTCTTGAAATTGCCGGCACGCCGCGCGCAGAGGCGCTGGAACGTGCGCAAGCCTGGCTCGCCTCGGTGGCACTCGGGGCCTTCGCGGGCCGCTATCCGCATATGCTCTCCGGCGGTCAGCGCAAGCGTGTTGGCCTCGCGCAGGTTCTGATCCGCGACCCAAAAATCCTACTGATGGACGAGCCGTTCGGACCGCTCGACGCCCAGACCCGGCAGATCATGGGCAACCTTTTGCTCGACTTGTGGAACGCCGACCGCAAGGCGGTGCTGTTCGTCACCCATGATCTCGAAGAGGCGATCGCGCTGGCCGATCGCGTCGTGATCATGTCGGCGGGGCCGCGCGCGCGCATCATCGGCGACTGGCGCGTGCCGTTGCCGCGGCCGCGCGATATCTCGGAAGTCCGGATGGAGAGGGAATTTCACTCACTTCACCGTGAGATATGGAGTGTTCTTAAAGCCGAAGTGTTGAAGGGTTACGCGCAATCGGGTGACGGATAACCCCGATCCCGATGCCGCAAAAGCCAACAACAAAAAGGTAAGTGTCATGCTGATCCGCGTTTCCATTCTGGCCGCAATCGTCGCCCTCATAGTGGCGGGCGGCACCGAGGGCGCCAAAGCGCAAGGCGCCTTCACCTTGTCCTCATCCAGTTTCAAGGATGGCGACCGGCTGGTGGTGAAATACGGTGGTAACAACAAGTCCAATCCGAATTGCGTCGGTGACAACGTTTCGCCGGCGCTGAGCTGGACCCACCCGCCGGCGGGCACCAATAGCTTTGCGTTGATCATGTTCGATGCGGACGGCCGTCCACCCATCGGTTTCGTGCATTGGCTGGCCTATGGCATTCCGGCGTCAGTCACCGGACTCGCCGAAGGCGAAGGATCAAAACCCGGCGACAAATTTGTCGGAGGCCAGAACACGGCGAAGCTGTCGAGTTATCTCGGACCCTGTGCACCGGCCGGCACGACGCATCACTACGTCTTCACCTTGATCGCGACCGACCTCGAGCCGACCGCCTTGAAGGAGGGCATGACGCGGGAGGAGGTAGTCAAGGCGCTTGAGGGTCATGCCAAGGGCGCGGCTGGCCTGTTCGCTACCTACACCAAGCCGTAACCGCAGTTAGGGCATCAGAGGAGCTTGAACATGTCGAGGATCGGGCTCCTCTCCCTGCAATTGCTGGTCGCGATCGTGGCGCTGACGCTGTGGCAGTTCTTCGCCTCGGTGCCGGTGTTCGGGAAAATGTGGCTGCCGCCGTTCTTCTTCTCCAATCCGGTCGATGTCTTTAGCCAGATCGTCACATGGTTTTCCTCTGGGGTGATCTGGAAGCATCTTCTGATCACCCTGTGGGAATCGATCCTGGCGTTTGCGATCGGCTCGCTCGGCGGCGTGGCGGTCGGCTTCTGGTTCGCGCTCCAGCCCAAGGTCGCCGCGGTGTTCGATCCTTATGTGAAGATGGTCAACGCGCTGCCGCGCGTGGTGCTGGCGCCGATCTTCACGCTGTGGCTCGGGCTTGGCATCTGGTCCAAGGTCGCGCTTGGGGTTACGCTCGTCTTCTTCATCGTCTTCTTTAACGTCTATCAGGGCGTCAAGGAGGTCTCGACCACCGTGCTCGACAATGGCCGCATGCTCGGCATGAGCGAGCGGCAGTTGATGCGGCATGTCTATTGGCCGTCGGCGCTGTCCTGGGTGTTTTCTTCGCTGCACACCTCGGTGGGCTTTGCGGTGGTCGGCGCCGTGGTCGGCGAATATCTCGGCTCCGCCGCCGGGCTCGGCTATCTGATCCAGCAGGCCGAAGGCGTGTTCGACGTCGCCGGCGTGTTTGCCGGCATGTTCGTATTGTCCGCCTTTGTTATCCTGATCGACATGGCGGTGACCTTGGTCGAACGGCGGCTATTGGTTTGGCGGCCGGCCGCGGCGGATGGGCGGGGTTGAGCGTCCTTGTTACACTTGTCTGGTCAATTGTTATTCGCCTTCCGCAGGCCGAAAGTGCATGGTGAAGCCCGGCCGTGCGATGAGCGGCTTCGATCCCTCGCAACGGCCGGAAAGCAGATGATCCTCAACGAGGATACAAGCCCGTCTGACGAGACGTCGCTGCGCTATCCCGGCTGGCGCGCCGTGTTCGCTTGTTTCCTCATGGCGCTGTTTCTATTTGGCTTTGGCCTTTACGGCCACGCCGTCTATCTTGCCGAGCTGCAACGTCTGCACGGCTGGCCGGCTGCCCTGATTTCGGGCGGGAGCACGTTGACCTTCTTGCTTGCCAACACTTTCGCGACCTTTACCAACGAACTGGTGGCGCGGCTGGGCGTGAGGCGCCTTGTGCTGCTCGGAATTGCGGCCCTGGCGGCGTCGATGACGCTGCTCGCATGGGCGACCACTCCCTGGCACGTCTACGTCGCCTTCATCCTGATGTCGCTCGGGTGGATCGGCATGGGGACGGTGGTGATTGCCACGGTCGTTAGCCTCTGGTTCGTGCGCCGTCGCGGCCTTGCCATCAGCCTTGCGTTCACCGGCGCCAGTTCCGGCGGGGTCGTCATCACGCCTTTGCTCGTGCTTCTGGTCGAACGCTATGGCTTTGCGACCGCGATGCTGACGGCGGTGGCGGTCATGGTTGCCGTCCTTGTACCTGTCGCCGTCGCCTGGATCGGCCCGCCGTCAGCCGCCGGTTCGGCCGAGGCAGAGGCCAATGGTTCTTCGCAAGCTCGAATTTCGTCCGCTCCGGGCGAACTATCGCGTGCAAAGCTGCTGCGCAGCATGGCGCTCTGGACCATCTCGATACCGTTCGCGCTTGCGCTCATGGCTCAGATTGCCTTCATCGTGCACCAGATCGCGTTGCTTGAGCCGAAGATCGGCCGTGGCAGCGCCGGGTTTGCGGTTTCAGTGATGACGTTCATGGCGATCGTCGGCCGCCTCGGCCTCGGCATGGTGGCCGACCGGTTCGATCCGCGGCTCGTTACCGCCGCGTCGCTTGTCAGTCAGGCGGCGGCGCTCTTGGCGATCCTGCAGTCCGACAGCGTTCCCATCGTCCTGGTGGCTTGCGCCGTCTTCGGCTTTTCAGTGGGTAATCTCATTACCTTGCCGCCGCTGATCATTCACCGCGAGTTCAGTGCCGCAAGCTTTGTCGTGGTCATGGGATTGTCGAACGCAATCAGCGGAGTCGTTGGCGCGTTGGGTCCGGGACTTGTCGGCATGGTTCGCGACTGGACCGGCGGCTATGATGCTGCCCTCGCGCTCTGCATCGCCCTGGAGCTGCTCGCAGCAGCGATCATTCTCCAGCGAGGGCGGTTGAGCTGGCGGCCGGCCGCGGCGGAGGGGCGCGGTTAATTCCGTCATTGCGAGGAGCCAACGGGTCGCGCGAACGCGCGCCCGATGACCGGCTCCGCGACGAAGCAATCCAGCTTGCTACCCTAACACTGGATTGCTTCGCTTGCGCTCGCAATGACGAGGAGACGGCAAACCCGCTTCTCAAGAGGCGCACGCTGCTCTATCGTGCCGCCAACTAAATGGAGAAAATCATGGGAAAAATTTTCGGTAGGCTCGCCGCAGCGCTGGTGGCGCTGGTCTTGACCTCGGCGCTTGCCGCGGCGCAAAGCAGGATCACGATCGCGGTCGGCGGCGGCGCCTGCCTGTGCTATCTGCCGACGGTGCTCGCCAAACAGCTCGGCGAGTTCGATAAAGCGGGCCTTGCCGTCGAATTGGTCGACCTCAAGGGCGGTTCGGACGCGCTGAAAGCTGTGCTCGGCGGCAGCGCCGATGTGGTCTCCGGCTATTTCGACCATTGTGTCAACCTCGCCGCCAGGAAGCAGGAATTGCAAGCCTTTGTCGTCTACGACCGTTATCCCGGACTGGTGCTGGTGGTGTCGCCTTCGCACAATGGCGAGATCAATTCGATCAAGGATCTCGCCGGCAAGAAGGTCGGCGTCAGCGCGCCAGGCTCCTCGACCGATTTCTTCCTGAAGTATCTGTTGAAGAAGAACGGCCTCGATCCCTCAAGCGCTGCGGTGATCGGCGTTGGCTTAGGGGCGACCGCGGTCGCGGCGATGGAGCAGGGCCAGATCGATGCCGCCGTCATGCTCGATCCATCTGTCACCGTGCTGCAGGGCAACCATTCGGACCTTCGCATCCTCTCCGATACGCGCACGCAAAAGGACACGCTTTCGACCTTCGGCGGCGAATATCCGGGCGGCGCGCTCTACTCCACGACGGCCTGGGTCAACTCGCATGAGAAGGAAGTGCAGGGGCTGACCAACGCAATTGTCAGCACGCTCTCCTGGATTCATTCCCATTCGCCGGAAGAGATCATGGCAAAGATGCCCGAAGAAACGGTCGGCAAGAACAAGGAACTCTATCTCGCCGCGCTCAAGAACACGATCCCGATGTATTCGGAGACCGGCAAGATGGATCCGAAGGGGGCGGACGCGGTGCTGGCGGTGTTCAGCGAGGGCTCGCCCGAGGTCGCCAAGGCCAACATCGATGTAGCCAAGACCTTCACCAACAAATTTGTCGATGAGGCCAGCAAAACGACGGGGATGAATGCGAAGTAGCGTTTGTTCAAGCGCTATGATCGCCCTGCCCATTCATCGCGTCACGACGCTGGATTTGCCCGTGCGGCCGTGGTCATGGCCGTTTGCCGCCGGGCGGCGTGCCGAGATTGATGCACACTTCGCCGACAAGCAGCGCGAGAAACCGAAAATCTGGAACGGCCGTGTCCTGCTGGGGCGCAATCCGCAATTCGTCGGCGAGCATTTCGGCGCCGATTATTTCGAGACCGATTTCGCAAGCTTTCTGGCCTGGCGCGACTGGGGCTTTGCGGACAAAGGCGTGTTCAACGGCTTTGGCATGGGCGCGCTGCGCAGTCGCGACGGCGCCTTCATCATGGGCGAGATGGCCCAGCACACGGCGAATGCTGGGCGGATTTATTTTCCCTCCGGCACCCCCGATCTCGACGATATCAGGAACGGGACGGTCGATATTGCAGGCAGCGTCGTCCGCGAGGTGGAAGAAGAGACCGGGCTCACCTCAGCCGATTACCGCGTGGCTGCGCATTGGGATTGCGTCCGTTCCGGCGCGGCGGTTGCGATGATCAAGCTCCTCGACGTCGATCTGCCGGGCGAAGCCCTGCGCGGCCGGATCGAGGCCAATCTGATCAGGCAATCCCAGCCCGAGCTTGCCGCGATCCATCTGGTGCGGCGCCCCAGCGATCTGACCGCGGCGATGCCGCGTTTTGTGACGGCATTTGTCGAAAGCCAGTTGGCGGGCTGATCCGGAAGGCCAGGCGGCTGCCTCGCAATGCGGCTTGACATCGATTGGCGCTACCAATGTGATGGGCCCAACAAGACCCAACAAACGCAATGCACAATTCTTGAGGGAGGGTTCGATGCTGAAGCGCAAGGCTGCACGCCTGCTCGTGGGGCTCGTGGCCGCAACGGCGGCACTGGGAATGGCGGTTTCCGCCCATGCCCAGGAAAAGAAAATCAAGATCGGGGTGATTTTCGACCTGACCGGGCCGCTCGCCGGCGGCGGCTCCGAGCTGCAATATATCGGCGCCAAGATCATGCTCGACAGCTACGCCAAGACCGGGGTCGAGGGTTACAAGGTCGAGGCGGTCTACGCCGACGCCCAGAGCAAGCCCGATGTCGCCATCAACGAGGCGGTCCGCCTGGTCGAGCAGGAAAAGGTCGACATGCTGCTCGGCTTCTTCTCCTCCGCGCAATGCGTGCCGGTGGCCGCGCGCGTCGAACAGCTCAAGAAGTTCATGTGGATCACCACCTGCATTTCCTCAGCCGTGCTCGCGGACAAGAATTACAAATATGTCTTCCGTCCGCAGGCGGCCGGCGACCAGTTCGGCCTGATGACGATGGACTTCATCGCGCAGAACTCGCTTTCCAAGTTCGGTAAGGAGCCCAAGGACCTGCGCGTTGCCATCATCCACGAGGACGGCGCCTATGGCGTCGACGTTGCGAAGGGCAACGAAGCTGGCGCCAAGAAGGCCGGCTTCAATGTCGTCCTGAAGGAAGGCTATTCCGCCACCGCGCCCGACCTCTCCGCGCTGGTGACGAAACTGAAGCGCGCGCGGCCCGACGTGATCTTCCACACCGGCTACAATCCCGACATCACGCTGTTGTTCCGGCAGGCGCGCGAGCAGGGGCTCAAGTTCGGCGCCATCGTCGGCCATGGCGCGGGCTATGGCGTCTACGAGAAGCTGAAGGAAGGTCTCGGCAGCGACGCAAACTATGTTTTCGATACCGATCCGATCTCGATCTGGCTCACCAACTCCGAGGGCCTCGATCCAAAACTGCTGCCGGTCATCAAGATGGTCGGCGACGAGTTCGACAAGGTCAAGCCGGGAGTAGCGATCCGCTCGGCGCATGTCGGGATGGCCGCGTCGAACACCTACGTTTTCCTGACCGAAGTGCTGCCGCGCGCCATCAAGAAGTATGGCGGCGTCGATCCCGATGCCCTGCGCAAGGCGGCGCTGGACGTCGACCTTCCCGAAGGCGGCACCATGCTGGGCTTCGGCGTCAAGTTCTATGGCGAGGGCACTCCGATGGCCGGCCAGAACGAGCGCTCGTTCCCGGTGATCATCCAGTATATCGACGACAAGTCGTATGTGGTGTGGCCGAAGAGCCAGCAGCAACGCGAGGCTGTGCTGCCGCTGCCGGCGGGCACGACTTATAGCTACAAATAGGGTGGTCCTCGGCTGCGAAAGGGGACCACCGTGCTGGTAGTCGAGGGCCTGCTCAAGCGGTTTGGCGGCTTCACGGCCGTCAACAATGTGTCGTTCAAGGTCGATTCCGGCGAAATCCTCGGCCTGATCGGTCCGAACGGCTCCGGCAAGAGCACGATCTTCAACATGCTCTCGGGCACGTTCCCGCCGACCTCCGGTTCGATGAAGTTCGATGGTGCCGAGCTTGCCGGGTTGGCGCCGCACCGGATCATCAACCGCGGCGTCGGCCGCACCTTCCAGATCCCCAGGCCGTTTCATCGGCTGACGATGTTCGACAATGTGGCGCTGGCCGGATATTTCGGCCAGGGCCGGCACAGCCGGGCGAAGGCGGAGGAGGCGGCCGCGCGCGCGCTCGCCTTGGTCGGCCTGCCGACGGACCGCAAGGCGAGCGTCGACGGGCTCGGCGCCGCCGGCCTGAAGAAGCTCGAACTGGCCAAGGCGCTCGCGACCGGGCCGAAGCTGCTTCTCGCCGACGAGAGCCTGGGCGGTCTGGACGAAACCGAGATGGACCAGGCCGCCGACATGTTGCGCAAGATCCGCGACGAGCTCGGTATCACCATCATCTGGGTCGAGCACATCATGGGCGTGCTGATGCGCGTGGTCGATCGCGTGATCGTGCTGGATCACGGCGAAAAGATCTCCGAAGGATTGCCGGCCGAGGTCGCGAGCGATCCGCGCGTGATCGAGGTCTATCTCGGCACCGATGCGGATTCGAGCCAGGCCGCGGCGGCGCTGGCGCGCCGCCGGGCAGGGGCCTGAACCGCATGCTCGATCTCAAATCGATCGATGCGGGCTACGGCAGTTTTCAGGCGCTGTTCGGCGTCAGCCTCGAGGTGAGGGCCGGGGAGGCGGTGGGCGTGATCGGCCCGAACGGCGCTGGCAAGACCACGCTGATGCGGGTGATCTCGGGCCTGATCCGTCCGCGCAAGGGATCGATCAGCATGCAGGGCACCGACGTGCTGGCGACGCCGGCGCATCGCATCGTCAGCCTCGGCATCGCCCACGTCCCCGAGAACCGCCGGCTGTTTCCGCGCCTTTCGGTCGACGACAATCTGAAGATGGGCGCGTACATGCCCGATGCACGCAAGCGATTTGCCGAGCGGCTGGAGTTCGTGTTCGATCTGTTTCCGCGCATGAAGGAGCGGCGCCACCAGATGGCCGGGACCATGTCGGGCGGCGAACAGCAGATGTGCGCGATCGGGCGCGCGCTGATGTCGAGCCCGAAACTGCTGCTGCTCGACGAGCCGTCGGCCGGTCTCGCGCCGGTCGTGGTGCAGCAGGTGTTCGAGCTGGTGAAGCGGATTCGGGCCAGCGGGTTGACGGTGCTGATCGTGGAGCAGAACGTGCAGCAGGTGCTCCGCGTGGTGGATCGCGCCTATCTGCTCGAGGCCGGCCACATCCGCGCCTCGGGAACGTCGGCGGAAATGCTGGCGACCGACACCATCAAACAAGCGTATCTCGGG
>Ga0210401_10001833_pt1 | contig 24087 bp, 20 predicted proteins | sample IncBWH32MmetaG_FD_150866 | JGI IMG/M metagenome (GOLD analysis project Ga0210401, IMG submission 150866) | Forest soil microbial communities from Barre Woods Harvard Forest LTER site, Petersham, Massachusetts, United States - Inc-BW-H-32-M | ecosystem: Environmental > Terrestrial > Soil >... | reverse complement strand
TGGCAAATGGCGCGCCAAGTATTAACCGAGAGCCTGGTAATCGCGTTAGCGGGCGGCGCGCTGGGGCTGATGCTGGCCTATGCGGCAGTGCGTGCTGTGGTGGCAAGCGCGCCCGTGGATCTGCCGCGCCTGGATGAAGTGCATCTCGACGTCCGCGCTCTGCTTTTTACGGCCGCCGTCTCGGTGGTGGCCGGACTGCTTTTCGGGCTGATTCCGGCGTGGCGCGCGGCCCGCTCTGAGCCGCAGGATGCGTTGCGCGGCGGTGGCCGTAGCGCAACCCAAGGCCGGGGCGGTCTGCGGGTTTCGGAAATATTGGTTACCACCGAGGTGGCCATGAGCGCCGCATTGTTGGTTGGTGCCGGCCTGCTCATCGGGAGTCTGGTCCGCCTGCTCGGCATCGATCAAGGCTTCCAGGCCAACAATGTGTTGACCGCAGCCTTGAATCTGCCTGCCACGAAATACAGCGACACCCAGCAGCGCGCAGCCTTTTTCGATCGCCTGCTTCCGGTTGTTCAGCACCTGCCCGGCGTCCAGGCGGCCGGGATCATTTCCACCATGCCGCTCGCAGGTGACACTTGGGTCGACATGATCAGCCGCGATGACGACCACCGGCCCGTCTTCGAGCGGCCGGTTGCGAATTACCGCTTTATTAGCCCGGGTTATTTTGCCGCGCTGGGGATTCCAATTCGGGCCGGCCGTGCTTTTCAACCCGCCGACCGCAATCGGCCAGTTGTCGTTGTATCCGCCACCACAGCAGCGCGAATCTGGCCCGGAGCCAACGCGGTTGGAAAGCGTATGCGCGGGGGTGACGAAAAAGATCCCATGGCTGAAGTAGTAGGAGTGGTGGCGGACACGCGCACTGGCATGAAGGGCGATCCGCCGCCTTTGATGGTCTACATGCCTTACTGGACGCGACTCGAGTCTGGAGCGTCTCTCGCGATCCGCACTGCTCAGGAACCGGCGGCCACGGCCAGCGCGGTACGCAATGCCATCTGGTCGGTAGATTCGGAACTTCCGGTGCCTGAAATGAAGACCATGCGGCACATCATTTCCGATTCGGTCTCCGAACGCCGCTTCCAGACCACACTGTTGGCGTGCTTCGCGCTGGCAGCCCTGCTGCTGGCGGCGGTCGGCATTTACGGCGTCATTTCATACTCGGTAAATCGGCGAAGCAACGAGATTGCCATCCGCATGGCTTTGGGCGCACGGCCGGCGCAGGTCAATCGCATGGTCCTCGGCCAGGGCATGCGGCCAGTTGTGGCCGGCCTACTGATCGGTATCGCGGCGGCTCTTGCGCTGGGCCGTCTCCTCGAAGCGATGCTATTCGAAATCCGGCCGGGTGATCCCCTGGTGTTAGCTAGCGTCGCGGGGGTGCTTGGCGCCGCGGCGGCGTTGGCCTGTTTCGCTCCGGCAAGGCGGGCTACGCGAGTAGATCCGGCGATCTCGCTGCGCTATGAATAAGCTCGATTGAGCGCCCTTACGCGGCGAAGCGCAGAGTTTCCAGATAGCCCTGTTCGCGATTCAAGTCCGCCAGCGCCTCCGGGTCGATCCCTGTAAGCCGACAGGCTGTTCGCATGCGGATGGCGGACGGAAGATCCTCGTCCGATTCACTGACTACTTCGGCCAGGTAGAGCAAAGAGGCTATCGGGGACGAACAGCGTTCCGGACGGTGGTGCCAGCGGACCGCTTCCACTAGCTCCTTGGGAAACTTCCATTGCGTGAGCGTTTGGGCGCCGACTTCGCCGTGGCACAGTCCGGAAAGGCATATCTCGACTTCGACGGCGGGGCACCCCCGATCAGTCAGCCGGTAGAAGCGCTCAAGGAATGCCGCCGGCATGATCGAGAACGCCAGCCTTCCCACATCGTGGACCAAGCCCGCCAGAAACGCCTCGGAAGGATCGAGCTGCATCTGAGAACGCATGGCTAGGCGTTCGGCAGTCTGGGCGACGTCCAGAGAGTGATTCCAGAGCTGATGCATGCGCACGGACGCGAAGTTCGAGCGGAATGTAGCGGCCAGGAGAACTTTTCGAGTGGCCTCCACTCCCATGTAGGAAATTGCGTGCCGGATGCTGGCGATGGGATTCCTTGGACTGTAATAAATGGAGTTCGCCGTCTGGACTAAAAGCCCCGACATCACTGGATCTAGAGAAGCAGTTCTTTCGAGTTCGCGAACACTTAAATCCCTACTGGAAACACACGTCACAACTTCCCGCGCCGCACGCGGAAATACGGGGAGGCGATCGATTACCCGGCTGACATCGGCCCGGCTGGTCACCTGTAAATAGGAGAACAGCGTTTCCACCGACGGGTTGGCGGATTCATCGGAAGTGTCGATTTCCGCCAGCGGCTGGGCTTCAAAGAACTGATCGAAATCGTCGCACATCTCCAGTACCGCCGCCAGCTTTGCGATGGAGCCGTCGGACCCGGCCTCGCACCCCCAAAAAGCCTGTAAGATCTGTCCAACCTCTTCGGGAAACGCTACCGGCTGACCCACCGTTTCTTCTATCTTCAGATCGTGCAGCAGGCCATGCCGGCTGGTTTCATCCAATGCGATTCTAGAAAAGTGATGACACAAGGCCGCCTGCTCCACCAGGTTCCGTTCCGAGGGCGATAGCCCGAGCGCGCCGGCCAGCTCCGAGGACCAGGCTGCAACTCGCTGGCAGTGTGATTGAACACCAAGGTCGCCGCGCCCATCCTGCAACCCTTGAGGGCCGTGATTCATATAGCGGTCTTATCGGCCAAAAACAGGCAATTTTCCAGGTAAGAAGGTCCCGGATTCGATGCGCATCCGATAAAATCGGGCCTAAGAATCAAAAAGGAAACAGTTCGTAATGGATGGGGGGGGATAACTACAGGGAACCAGTTCCCAGTACGAGTAACCAAGTGAGTACCAATCGAGCTTAGGGAACCTTTTCAGGTATTTAACATTTTTGAGGCCGCAGTCTCGAAAAAAAGAGAGAGATCCATGAAACCCCTCAGTAAAGAAGGTTGTCTATATTCCGTGGCAGGATGCTTGCTTAAGTCTCCTGTTGCCGCGTCCTCTTCCTAACCACAACTTTCTACGCTTGGAGAATATCGTGAAAACGACAGAAACGTTCCTATTCCGCCTCGCTGTTTTGCTGCCAGCCCTGCTGTGTTCCATCGACACGGCGCGCGCGCAAAATAACTCACTGACGGCCAATCCGCCACAGCTTCTCTTCAACGGCACATCAGTAACGCAACTGGTGCAGATTACATCTGGGAGTGCACAGGCGATCACGGTATCGGCGTTCTCCGACTCAAACTGGCTGCAGGTCACTCCTACCAGCGGCACCACCCCGGTCATACTATCGGTGTCGATCGGCTCGACGCCCCCCACCGCCACCGATGTGGGATTCATCAACATCAGTTCGGCCGGGTCGTTCCTTTCTATCGCAGCGGTGTTCAATCCCAGCTCCGCGGGCGGCATCAGTCCAATTTCGACCAACCCGACCTCATTGAGTTTTGTCTTCCCCGCCAACAGTACCGCGCCTGTGACGCAGGACGTCACGGTGTCCACCAGCGGCTCCAGCACATCATTTACAGCCACGCCGGTCACCAGCAACGGTGGAAACTGGCTCACGGTGTCGCCCTCCTCGGGGACGCTTCCCAACACCCTGATGGTGACTGTAAATCCGACCGGCCTCCAAGCAGGGACATTCACATCCGCGATTGCCATTAATGCGCCCGGGTCGAACGGTCAAACCCTACCTGTGCAGGTTACGATCGGCGGGACACCGGCCATCAACTTCAGCCCGACCCAGCTTTCGTTCGGTTATCAGATCGGAACCAGCCAACCACTCGCTCAGACGCTCGCCGTCACCAGCAGCACCGGAGCGAATGTCAGCTTCACGGCTTCAGCCACCACCACTACCTGCGGCAACAACTGGCTGGTGCTTTCACCACAGACCGGAGCTACACCTAGTACGCTAATTGTTCAAGTGAATACGTCCGGCCTTAGCGCAGGGACGTGCACCGGCGTAATCAGCATCTCCGCGCCCGGCGCTTCCAACCCGAATGTGACTATTCCAGTAAGCCTGCTAGTCAGCACCAATCCGCTGCTGCAGGTTCCCACCACCGGGCCAACGTTTACCTATCAGGTTGGCAGCAGCACGGTTCCGGCCGCGCAAAACGTGCAGATCACCAGTACTACCCCCGGCGTGGCTTTCACCGACAGCGCCTCGGCTGCATCGGGATCACCGAGCTTCCTGCAGATAACTCCTACATCCGGCACTACACCACAGGCGCTGGCTCTGTCGCTGAACGCGCAGGCCGTCGCGAACCTCGGTCCGGGAACCTATACCGAAACTGTGACCATAACAGCCGGCGGCGCAGGCAACTCCCCGCAATCGTTCCCGGTCACGCTAGTCGTCAGCAGCAATCCGACGCTGACCTTCAATCAACATTCGCTGACTTTCAATTATCAAGTCGGGCAGACCACGCCGTCGCCTCAAACCATCACTCTTAATAGCACCGGCGCGCCGCTCCCGTTCCAAGTCGCAGTGAGCACCACCAGTTGCCCTGGCTTCCTGGCCGCCCTTCCGTCAACCGGGAATACTTTCTCGCAGACTCAAAACCAGGTGGTCGTGTCGGTCAACACAGCCGGCCTGACGCCTCAAGTCTGCAGCGGCACTATAACTCTGACGGTTCCGGGCACGAATATCGTTCAAGTGATCCCGGTGACACTGAACGTCAGCAACACGGCTCTCCTGAACGTAGGGCAGTCCTCTATCAACGTAACCACTTTGGTTGGAGCAGCGGCCACCAATCAGACGGTTTCGGTCAGCAGTACCGATCCGAATAACCAGCTCCCATTCACCGCCGTTGCAACTACGAACCCGGTTGGATTGACCTGGCTTAGCGTGACGCCTAATAGCGGCAACACGCCCAATAATCTTCAGGTCACCATTAGTCCGGCAAATCTCGGACCCGGAACCTACAGCGGCTCCATCACTGTCTCGAGCACCGCAACCAATGTTCCGGCGCAAATCATTCCGGTTACCCTAGTGGTCGCATCTTCGACGGCGGTCGCAAACCCGAGCAGCATTACCTTTACACAGTCTGTCGGGGGTTCGCAGCCTGCCTCGCAAGTCGTACAGATCTCGGGCGTACCAGCCGGCACCACGATTGGCGTTCAAACCACAATGCTCAACGGGTCTGGCTGGCTTACTGCATCGGTGTCAGGCAACGCCGTCACGATCAACGCCAACGGCTCTCAACTTACGCAGGGCGCCTACCAGGGCGTGGTTACCGTTTTTGTTCCCGGGGCGGGCAACAGTCCGCTGTACATTCCGGTAACGCTCAGTGTGGGTCCGGCGCCCACCATTGCGGTTACGCCTGCCTCCGTGACGTTCAATTACGCCTCCGGATCGGCTGTGCTTCCGCCGCCTCAGGTTGTCCAGGTGACCAGCACCGGAAGCGCGACCTTCACCGCCACCTTTACACCCGCCGCCAGTATTGCGAACCGTGGCAACTTCATTACTGTCACTCCTGCCAGCGGCACCGCACCGGCAACCCTAACGCTGGGGGTGAATTCGACTATCCTGGCTACCCTTCCCCAGGGAACTTATACTGGGACCGTTACAGTATCTTCGCCCGGAATAGCTAACCAAACGATCAGCGTCACGCTAACTGTTGGCCCGGCGTCAGGCCCGGCGGTGATGGCGATCACGAACGCCGCGAGCCTTCAGGCGGGACCGATTGCTCCCGGAGAAATCGTCAGCCTCTTCGGGACTAACATTGGCCCCTCGTCGCCGGCAGGCGGAGTCTTGTTCTCTTTGACTGCCAACGGGATGGTACCGACGAGTCTAGGAGGCGTCTCCGTCACATTTAACGGCACCGCCGCGCCGCTGCTATACGTCTCGGCGCAACAGATCAACGCGATCGTGCCTTACGAGATCGCGGGCCAAACGAACGCTAACGTGGTAGTCGCATTCGGCGGGTCGACGTCCGCCAACTTGCAAACCAACGTGGTGGCTACCGAGCCCGCCATCTTCTCGCTCAGCCAAGGCGGCAACGGTCAGGGTGCCATACTCAATCAAGACTACAGCGTGAACGGCGCTAACAAGCCGGCGGCCATCGGCAGCGTAGTACAGATCTTCGGTACCGGTGAAGGGCAGCTCGTGCCACCCGTCCAGACTGGCTCTGTAACTCCAGCCGTGGCGCCGTTCCCCAAGCCGGCCGCGACGCCCATTAATGTCACGATAGGGGGGCAGCCGGCCCAGATTGAATATGCCGGCGAAGCGCCCACGCTGGTTTCGGGCGTGATTCAGATCAATGCTGTGGTTCCAGCCGGGACGCCGTCCGGGAATCAGCCGTTGGTTATAACGATCGGCTCCGGCACCAATAGCACGCAGCAGACCATCACGGTGGCCGTGCAGTAGCGCGACGGCCCGTTTAGCCTAAGGGGCGGGAGCTCGGACGTTTCTTCGACGGTGTGGCAGCTATCGCACGCTGCCACACCTGTGGAAGAATCATATTGATAGGAGCGACCGCCTTGCCTCAAAGTAACTCCATCGGAGTCCGCATTCCGGTGCGCACTCCCGGAAGCATCGCCAAGCTCTTCGGCGATCTCAAGGTGCGGCCCAAGTTGATGGTGCTGCACAATTTGTTTTTCGCGATCCTGGCCATCGGCGTCTACTTCGCGCTCTACCCTTATCTGCCCGAGCAAGCGAAGACCAACTTCTTTATCGTGCTGGGCGCTATCTACATTCTGGCGGTGCTGGCGCTGGAGACCACCATCATGCCGCTGTATGTCTACCGGCCGCTGCGGCTCATGCTGAACGCCGATCAAGCCACCCACCACGGCAACCGCGAGCAGGAAATCATCGACGAGCAGATGATTCTCGGTGACGAGATCGGACAAATCATGCGGTCGCGCAACGCCACCATCCTCGATCTCCGCAAGCGCGAGGACGAACTGGAAGAAGCTTTGCGACGGCTGGAAGCTCAAGATCGTCTGGTGAGCTTGGGGCTGCTCAGTGCCAGCGTCGCCCATGAATTGAACACGCCGCTTACGGTTCTGCAGGGCTCCATCGAGAAGCTCACTGAAACCACGCGCGATGCCGCTACCTTGGAACGTCTGGCCCGCATGCTGCGCGTGACGCAGCGGATTCGCAAGATCAGCGAAAGCCTGGTCGATTTCTCGCGCGTACGCAAGCAGCATCTGGAACCAGTGCCCTTACGCCACCTGATCGACGACGCTTGGAGCTTGGTCGCCATTGACGAGAAGGCCGCCGGCACGCACTTTGAGAATCTGGTGGCGGCGGGCGACGTAGTGACCGGCAATTCCGATCGCTTGATCCAGGTCTTCGTCAACCTGCTGCGCAACGCGCTTTACGCGATCCGCCCCTCCGGAAGAATTGCAGTTAATTCGAAGCATCTGAATCGCAACGCGCAATCCTGGATTTCCGTCACTGTCGAAGACGATGGGCCCGGCATTCCTTCCGACGTTCTGCCGGACATTTTCGAAGCGTTCGTTTCCAGCCGCCTGGACGCCAACGGAACTGGCTTGGGCCTGACCGTCGCCGAGGGTATTGTTCATCAGCACGGCGGCACCATTGCCGCATCCAACCGGGTCGACGGCGGGGCCTGCCTGGAGGTTGCCTTGCCGGTTTCCGAGCCGCGGCGAATGGGGAGCCACGCATGAGTATCAAGACCGTTGCCGATCAGCCGGCCGAAACTCAAAATCCGAACGGATTAGTGGATCTTGCCATCCTGGACGACGACCTTGATTTTTGCAATTACCTGGAAGACGCGCTCAAAGACGACGGGCTTTACGTCATTCGAACGTTCGCCCATCCAGCCGGCCTTTTCGCGGCTTGCGAACAGAGGCTGCCGGACATCGTGCTTTTGGACATGAAGATGGGTGAGTTCAAAGGCGATAAGGTCCTGGAGCAACTGCAAAGCGCCTATCCCGGCCTGTGCGTGATCATTATCACCGGCTATCCATCGCTGGAGGACATGCGCGCCACCTTCAAGATGAAGGTGTTCGATTACATCTCCAAGCCGTTCTCCCTTGCGCAGCTTCGCCAGACATTACTGAACGCGATCGAAAAGTTCGGACTCGGCCGCATGACGCAAAACCGCCTGCGCGAGAGGCTCGGCCATCAGATCAAGATGCTTCGCGTCGAGCGGGATTGGTCGCTCAAAGATCTTGCCGCCGCCACCAAGCTCAGCATCTCGCAGATCAGCTCCATCGAGCGTGGCGCCAACCTGCCTAGTGTCGAAAGCCTGCTTGCTATTTGCCGCGCCTTCGACAAGCGACCGTCGGAAGTGCTCGCGGCCATCGAGTTCTAAGCCGGGGATGCCATCGCGCGATGAAGCTTTCCGGCTGGCAGCCAATTTTGCCGCATCACCACAGGAAGAAAAAAGTCGTGAGCTGATTCTGGCCCTCCTCGAAAATACTCCGGCTCCCTTCTCGCGCGACCAGTTCCACCCCGGGCATATCACCTGCACGGCCCTGGTGCTCCATCCAGATGGCCGACGCGTTCTGCTGGTACATCATCATCGTCTTCACCGCTGGCTTCTTCCGGGCGGCCATGTCGAAGAGAGCGATAGCACGTTGGCTGGCGCAGCGCGACGCGAGGCAGTCGAAGAGACAGCTGTGCGGATTCCGCCCGAAAGCGCGCCTGAGCTGGCAGGAATGGATGTCCACGGAATTCCGGCGCACAAAGGTGAGCCATTTCACTTGCACCACGACCTCATCTTCACAGTAAATGCGGAAGCGGGCGATATCAACTGTACTGAGGAAGCGCCCCAAGTGGCTTGGTGTTCGGTTGGGCAGGTGGATCAGTACGCTATTCCAGCCAGCATCGTACGCGCCTTCATTCGGGTTGTTTTAAACCGGTGAGCACTCGGAGGAAGATGCTCACCGGCCGGCAACCCGAAATGCTTTCGCATCTCAGACTGCCTAACTCAACTCGGAATGTCGCCGGAGGAGGGAAAGGGAACCTGGATGTGGCGCCACTTCGAAGGACGCTCTGTTTCGGCAAAAGGTTTCCCTGGCAAGATACTACCATAACTTCCCTAATATGATCTAGAAGAAATCGCGACAAATGCATTTTTGTTGTCGCTCGAATCGCTCGGGGAATTTGAGCCGCTTTCTCGAATGAAGTTGTACGAAATGCTGTCTAAGAATACGACACCAGTACTGCTGAGCCGGATAGTCCACTCGAACAACCCTGCTCCTACTGTCGAAGGTGAAGGGTCGTGCTAAATCGCGGCGTGTGTAGACCTCTCTTTTGTAACTCGTCTAACAGCCGTCCACACTGGCATCCGCCGCCCGATGTGGATCACTCTTTGACTGACCCATCCTCAGGAATTGGGGCGAGTTCGTCGATGTTGTTGGTGGTTCGCGGTTCCCATTGATCTTTTCGCTTCTTGCCTGGCTCAGCTCGACGACGCTCGATGTCGGTCGCGGACAAGGGCGAGTTAGTGGGTTTGAATTCACCAAGTCTCCGGGACCGGTCTGAAGTCGTCTCTCCGGAGGTGCTCAGTTCATCCTTACTGCTTACTGGGAGGTCATCTTTCTCTTTCATATACGTTGGATGCTTGATCGGGAAAGGCCACGGCACAGTTGTAACGGTTACTTCGTTATGAAGATCGACCGATTACACTAGCGAAGGTAGAACAGGCTAAGTCGCGGCAAACCCGAGGTTTCGAGTAAGCGCCGCTCGAGATACTGTTTCTCCAGCATCGCCAGCTGTTCGGCGGTCATTTTGCCACGATAGGGACGCAACTCACGATCCAGGTCGACTCGCGCCGCCAGAAGCTGCTCTTCGGTTTGACGCGTGCGTGCGATAGCCACCATTTTGTCTTCGAGCGAAGTGAGACGCCGCTCCAGGTCCTCGAGGTCGCCATACATTTGTCCCACTTCCGCCGCCAAGCGGTCCAGGGATGCCGCCAATTCTTCAAAGCCAACCTGTTTGCGAATCTCGGCGACGTTGGCCCGCAGATAGTTCCTGATCTCTTCCAAACTGAATGGCGCCGCAGCCTGCTTCCTCGTCCCGGATGGCCTCGCCACACCCGCCATAACCTGGGCTTCCGCCAAAACCGCCTGGGAGCAATAGGCCACGGAGTTCACCATTTGGGTTCGGCTCTTGCCGGCGCGCCATTTCTCGAAAGCGACGTCGATGCCTCGCAGGATCGCCTCCAACGGAACGTTTGCATTCTTCCAGGCTTCCACCAACGCCCAATCGAGTGGAGACATCAAAAACAGACTGGTGCCGCGCGCCTTTTGAAAATGCTCCTCGACTTCGGTGAAATAGTTAAAGTAGTTGGAGGGCCAGGCTACTTCTTCTGGTTCCGTCGCCATATGATTTCCAGGCCCTCGAGCGTAAGGTCCTCGTTGATCTCTTTCACCGTCCGTGACGCTTGCGCAATCAAGCGAGCCTGGCCTCCAGTGGCAATCACGGTGGTTTTCGGCCCCAACTCGGCAACTACACGCTCCACGATTCCATCGATAAGGCCGGCGAACCCGTAGTACAGACCGGACTGGATGCTGTTCACGGTATTCTTGCCGATCAAACGAGCCGGTTCCCTGAAATCGACCATGGGAAGGCGCGCCGTCTTGGCGAACAGGCCGCTGATCGACATTCCGATGCCGGGACAGATCATGCCACCCAGATATTCGGCGTTGGCCGACACGACGTCGAAGTTGATGGTCGTGCCGAGATCCACCACCACTGCTGGCCCGCCATAGCGATGGAAGGCGGCTACACCGTTCACTACGCGGTCGGCGCCTACCTCGCGAGGATTGTCGTACAGGACTTTCAATCCGATATCGGTGTCGGGCGTTACGAATAGCGGAGTGGTGTGAAAGTAACGCTGCGCCATGCCCGTGAGCGGGGCATCAAGTGTCGGTACGACACTAGCAATAATGAGGCCATCTACCCGCGCCAGATCGAGCGAGGCCAGTGCAAACAGGTTGCGCATCAGCACGCCCCATTCGTCAGCGGTCTGCTCGTGGATGGTGCGCAGGCGCCAACGGCCAATCAACTCGCGACCCTCAAATGCCCCGATCGTGATGTTGCTGTTGCCGGCGTCGAGAGCTAAGAGCATGGACGGACTCCTCCCGCAAAGATCACTTTCTTGGTTCCATCGTCACCTTGAAGAATCAAGAATCCAGAACTGTTGAGTCCGGCTGTGGTGCCTTGCACCATCGAGTGGCCTTGATCCACGGAAACGCGTCGCCCATGGACGAAACTGGACGCTTGGGAGAACATCGCCAGAATCGGCTCCCCACCCTCTTTCTCAAGCAGCGCGCAGAACCTGTCGACACTAGCTGCCAGTTCCACCAGAAGTTGCTCGCGAGAATGATTGCGATGGGTCGCAAGGCGGAGCGAAGTCGCGATGCCGGACAACTCTTCCGGAAACGCGGAGTGGTTCACGTTGATGCCGATGCCTGCAATGATAGCCGAGCCTTCCAGTTGCGCAAGAATTCCGGCGCATTTCCTGGATTGAAGCAGGACGTCATTTGGCCAGCGCAGGTCACAGGAGATATCAGTCACCTTGAGGATCGCTTCACTGGTGGCGAGGCCTAGCGCCAAGGTAACTAACGGCAGCGTGCTGGGGACAAACTGATGCCTCAGAACGATAGACACATAGAGACCCGATCCGTGCTCGGAGTGCCACGCGCGGCCATAACGCCCCTGTCCCGCGGTTTGTTCTTCCGAGCCGACGATGGTCCCGGACTGGCACCCGGCCGCGGCCAAGCGGCTGGCTTCTGGCATGGTCGATTCAATAGCCGTGTGCCAGTGGATAGGACGACCGGGCAAGTGTGACCGTACCCACTCGAGGTCCAAGATCATCGTTATTCAAGCTCCAGGTTAGGAGTCGCGCCACCTGAGCCTTCTTCGAGCGCGCCCTCGGCGATCTGGGGTGAAGTCATCGCGGATCGTTCAGTACAGCAAGGCTTTTTTCGAGCTGCGCAACGTACTCGGCTCGTTTGGTTCGCAACGAATCCACCACGTGCACCGGCGCGCCGTTCAGAAACTTCTCATTATTAAGCTGGCGGTCGATGTTGGCAATCAGTTTTTCCAGTTGCTCGATCTCTTTCGTCAACCGCCCACGCTGAGCTCCGGAATCGACCGACGGTAGCTCGAGCAACAAATCGAAATCTGGAGTAGAACGCAGCGCACCTTCGAGCTTCGGGGCCGCCTCGTTCCGGATATCCAGCTTCACGTTGGCCAGCTTTTCGACCACGTCCAGCTCGATCTGCTTTGAACCGTTCCGGCGATAAAGAATGCCGTTCAACACCAATTTGCGATCGAGCCCATGATCAGCCCGGAGTTGACGAGCCGCCGTGATCATCTCCTGCATGAGCGCCATCTCGCGTTCGGCCGCTTCATCCCTCTGACCGGCGCGTGGATACTCAGCCAGCGCGATCGACTGAGTTTGTCCGAAGCGATGCCACAGCTCCTCGGTGATGAACGGCATAAGAGGATGCTGGAGCCGCAGATAGGCTCCAAAAACGCTCAAGAAATTGCGCCAGTCGTTGGTTAAGTCTGAATTCGGCGCTTGGCGCAGCTTCTTGATTTCCAGATACCAATCACAAAAATCGTGCCAGAAAAACTGCCACAACTCCTCCGCCACTTCGTGATAGCGGTGTTGCTCGAGCGCGCGATTCACGGATTCCGCGGTTGCGTTCAGGCGGCTGAAGATCCAGCGATCCTCCAGCGTCTCCGCGCGGCCCGGCTCGGGAATCGATGGCTCGATCCCAGCCGACTCCATATTCATTAGGATCATCCGCGCGGCGTTCCACATCTTATTGCCAAACTGGCGCGCCGAGTTTAAACGGTCTTCGCTATACGTGATGTCCGTGCCAGGAGCGGCCGACATCATCAGCGCCAACCGCACGGCGTCGGTGCCATATTTATCGATGATGTCGAGCGGGTCCACGACGTTGCCTTTGGTCTTGGACATCTTCTGCCGTTCGGGATCGCGCACCAGCGTGTGCAGGTGCACTTGGCGGAACGGAACATCATTCGTCAGCTCCAGGCCCAGCATCATCATGCGGGCCGCCCAAAAGAACAGGATGTCGTAGCCGGTGATCAGCAGCGAGGTCGGATAGTAAGTCCGCAAGTCCTCTGTGTCGACGGGCCAGCCCAAGGTCGAGAACGGCCACAAGCCAGAGCTGAACCAGGTATCGAGAACATCGGGATCCTGTTCGATGCGAGACGATCCGCAATGAGCGCATGAACTGGGCGTTTCACGAGCGACAGTGATTTTCTTGCAATCGGCGCAATGCCAGGCTGGAATCCGATGTCCCCACCAAAGCTGTCTCGAAATGCACCAGTCGCGGATGTTCTCCATCCAGTTGAAGAACGTCTTGTTCCAGTTCTCGGGCACGAAAACGATGCGGCCGCCGTTCACCGCGTCCAGGACTTTGGCGGCCAAGGGCTTTGTTTTGACGAACCACTGGGTGGAGATCAGCGGCTCGACGATGGTCCCGCAACGGTCGCACTTGCTGATGGCAAGAGTATACGGCTCGACTTTCTCCATGAGCCCGAGCTTCTCGAGATCGGCGACCACACGTTTGCGGGCCTGGAAGCGATCGAGACCAGCATAGGGACCGGCGGCGGTGGTCATGCGGGCATCCTCGCCGATCACTTTCACATGCGGCAGATTGTGGCGCTTCCCGGCTTCCAGATCGTTCGGATCGTGCGCAGGCGTCACTTTTACGACACCAGTTCCGAACTGCGGGTCGGCCAGTTCGTCGAAGATAATCGGGATCTCGCGATTCATCAGCGGCAGCAACGCGGTCGTGCCCGCAAGATCGCTATAACGCGGGTCATTCGGATTCACGGCGACGGCGGCATCGCCTAGCATTGTTTCCGGACGCGTGGTGGCGACGACCAGACTCCGGGAGCCGTCTTTCAGCGGATAGCGGATGTGCCACAGTGTGCCCTGCGTGTCTTCGTGCTTCACTTCAAGATCGGAAAGGGCGGTTTGACAGCGCGGGCACCAGTTCACCATGTAAGTGCCGCGGTAGATCAGGCCGCGCTCGTACAGACGCACGAAGGCTTCGAGCACCGCGCGCGATAATTCGGGACTCAGAGTGAAGCGTTCGCGGCTCCAGTCGCAGCTATCGCCAATGCGCTTCATCTGCTCGGTGATGCGGTGGCCGTATTTTTCCTTCCACTCCCAGACGCGCTTGACGAACTCTTCGCGGCCCAGTTGCTGTCGCGTCAAGCCTTCAGCGGCCAAGCTACGCTCCACCAGCATCTGCGTGGCGATGCCGGCGTGATCCACACCGGGCAGGAACAAAGTGTTGTAACCGCTCATGCGCCGCCAGCGAATGGCCGCATCGATCACCGAATGCTCGAGCATGTGTCCAATGTGCATCGAACCGGTGACATTGGGGGGTGGAACAGCGAGCGAAAAGGGCGGTCCTGGGGCCTTCGGATCAGCGTGGAAAATGCCAGTCTCCACCCACCACCTCGCCCAGTGGGACTCAAAGCGCTGGGGCTCGTACGTTTTTTCCAGATCCATGGGGAGACTACTAGTTTAGCAAGCGGAGACTATTTGACAGCGGGTTAGCGGTTAGGAGTTTGACAGAGCCGCGGGCGGTTTGCAGTTTGACAGAGCCGCGGGCGGTCTGTTGTAATGTGGGAGAAGTAAGCTTCCCGCCTTGCTCCTCAGTAGCTCAATGGTAGAGCATTCGGCTGTTAACCGAAGGGTTGTAGGTTCGAGTCCTACCTGAGGAGCCAAACTTTTCAAATAGTTAGAGGCGGTGACCTCTCCGAAAACGCAACTTTCGTTTGGGAGTGTGGGGACTTTTGTGGGGATGCTGTTTCACAATGTAGCGCAAGCCGTGATCCTACGCCCACGACCATCAGACTTAGAGTTGAACGAATGAGAGCTGCCACTAGAATTAGGCGGGGAGCCTGATAGCGTCATTACGATCAAGCTCTGGGCTCACGACCATCTCTGCTTATTCGGTTGGCAGGTCCCGTTGCCCACAAGTGACGCCCGCTCGTTTACCTATTGAAGGCGACCGGCTACTCCGGCGGTGTACCTGGTGGCGGTAGCTTGAGCACGCCTATCGTCAGTGGATATCTCCCCGCCACGAAGTAGTCCGATTTCAGGCTGGCTGATCATCTACCACATCTGGAGACTTCGGCATCAGGATCTGTGTGTAGGAGCCGTATGGATGAAAGGTCGGGACATAGCTCACAACCCTCTCTCCGTTGAAATGATGGTGAGCGGCCCCTGGGAAACAATCGAAGGCCAGTGGATGGACCGCGTTTGGGTTGTAGAACACGGACATGCCCTCGCACCAATCCTCCGCATATCCAGACTCATCAACTCGAGAGAAAAACCTCTTTGGCTCAGCAGAATTCGGATCATGACTGTAGCACGTACCTGCCCGAAGCATGACCACTCGTCTTGATCCGAATCCCGCGAGATATCCCATACGATTGAACTTGCTGATCGTCCCATGCGGATTCGCGAGCACTGCACTGATGTTCTCCGCTCCGGGCAGGTGAAAAAAGCCGGAAGGAATCTCTTTGTCCTCCCAGTTATGTTTGTCGATTTTGCGTGCTTCGACAACAAGCCTTCCGTTTTCCTCGTGGTGCCAAACGTGGCGAAGGCCAAACAGATATTCAATCAGCGGAGTCCCAGTCCATGCCATCGATCCAAGGGAGTGAAAATCCTGGATGGCGAAGACTAGCGGATGACCGTGAACATAGGGCAGCTTCCAGTACTCTTTTTGGAGCTTCGAAGAGAGGGCACTGCCGTACTTGATGGGCATGTACTCCTGCAAATAAAGGCAGTGCTCATCGGGGTCGTCCGGTGGATCCGGTTCAATGATCATTGCCCCTTTCGTCGAAGGGTTTACGGTGGTTGCCTCGACAAAGAACTCGCCCGGTAATCCTACGCAGTGAAAGTCCGGCGTCGGATATTGCCGGACCACGGCATAGCCCATCTCATGGAAAGTGGCAAAAAGGTACAGCTCCCAGATCCGGGCATCAAACCCGGCGGTTTGAAATTGCTCGATGAAGTTTCCGTCTGCGTCTTCGTAGTAAAACTGCATCGCGGCGATCAGCTCACGAGCAGGTGAATAACCTTCCTGCGCCACGAGGGATCGAAATGAGCGGTGCTGCCGGTCCTCCGGTGAAGCTGGTGTGGTCAGGTTCAAGCTTGCGCCTGTCTCGTCGCCCTGCCAGTATTCCTCGTTCGGTTTGGCGGCCCACAGTTTGAGAAGATCACCAAGTCGCTCGCGGGCTTCGTCTGGCGTTGGTTTGAAGTCGTCTACCCAAACAGCTCTGAATCTGCCTAACCTATCACGGGCGAGAACAACTGACGAAAAATCATTGTCCTCCAAATCCCGGATCATGACACCAAGTACCCTTTCACCGGATTCCTCGAACCAGCCGAGCTCTTCGGACGAAAGTACTGTTTGGGGACTTCGACTGTAACCAGCGAGAGCGTCGTATCGCATCCGCGGAATGCTGTTCATGATCGATGCGTCCTTGGTTATTCAGAGCCTCAAAATAGTGACTTCGTCGCTGTATGCGTTCCACGGCTCGCTCGCCACGGCCTTCAGCATACCGGAAGACCGATAGTTCAGGTTCGCCGTTGGATTCGGGCCGCTTGAATCTGAATCTATTCCTTAAATTCCGATGACACAAGTGACAAAACGGTACCAATACCAAAACTAGTAGCGGGTCAGTTTGAATTTTTCAGCACACGAAACCACGCCAACTCAGTCGATGTAGCAGACTTTTTGTTCTTCGCTACCAAAATCATAAACAGGGTTGATAATCCGTCCCAGTCTAGTGGATCTCCGTATTTTCCCTTCACCGGAATGAGTGGATGTCGCTTGCTGAACTCCTCAGCCCGGGCATTGCTCTTTCGTCCGTTGCATTTGTTGCACGCGGTGGCGAGATTTGCGATATCAGACGCACCCCCGCCGCTATGCGCTTCGACGTGATCTATTACGGCCCCTAAGTAGTCCAGCAAGGGCGCATCTCTTCTTCGCCAGTTGCGATTGTAGTAGGGAAGCGGCGCATCAAATCCTTCGTGTTTCACAAACTCTGCGAGGTACCTCAACGTTGGAGCAAATATCACCGGGCATCCGCACCAGCGGCAAAGCCATCGGTCGCGTCGGAAAACCTGCACCTGGATTTGACGTGAGGCGAACCGGGGATGTGCACTACCTTCGATATCAGAAGCCATCCGACAAGCGTATCAATCGATACCCGCAGCCAGAGTAGAATCAGCGCAATCGACTGTCCCGGCCTGTTTTTTTTAGTCATGCTGAGCAACGCTTAGCAATGAGTAACCACCTTTTATTACATCGGTTTACGGACAATCAAACGCCCTTATAATGGAGTCATGCCTAGCGTTTCAGGAGTCGTTCCGATCGCGACAGAACACAAGATCGAACTTTGGCCGATTGATCGGTTGCGGGAGTATGCTCGAAATCCACGCAAGAACGATATGGCTGTGGATCGTATGTGCTCCTCGATCCGCGAGTTCGGGTTCAAAATTCCGTGCTTGGTTCGAAGCGACGGTGAGGTCGTCGATGGCCACCTCCGGTTGAAAGCGGCGCGGAAGCTCGGCATCATTGAAATTCCCGTCATCCTCTGCGATGAGTGGACGCCAGCCCAAGTCAAAGCCTTCCGGCTGATGGTGAACCGTTCCGTGACTTGGGCCGACTGGGACGAGGAGTTACTTGCGCTTGAGCTGCAAGAGATCCAGGAATCGGATTTCGATCTGTCATTGACAGGATTCGATCCAGGCGAGATCGACAGCCTGCTTGCGCTGGACGACGAGGAAAAGGCAAATGCCACTCCGCCGCTTCCCGAATCGCCCGTGTCCCGGCCCGGCGATCTGTGGCTGCTCGGGTCGCACCGCGTGCTATGCGGAGACGCGACAAGCGCGGAAGCTGTCGAACGGCTCCTGGGTGAGCGCAAGCCACGGCTGATGGTCACCGATCCGCCCTACGGAATCGAACTCGACTCCGAATGGCGCGATCGAGCTGGATTGAACGGCCACGGGCCGGCGGAGCCGAGCTACATGAAGAAACGCACCAAAGGCCACACAGAGACGGCGATCTCCGGCGACACACGCGCCGATTGGTCCGAAGCATTCGCACTGGCGCCGAGCCTCGAGGTCGCCTACGTCTGGCACGCTTCGAAATTCACGCGGGAAGTTCTCGATGGGCTGCTACGCATCGGCTTTCTGCACCACCAGCAAATCATCTGGAACAAGGGCCGCACGGTGCTCACTCGTACCCACTACTGGTTTCAACACGAGCCTTGCTGGTACGTCAGAAAAAAGAACGCGCCGTGGCACGGCAAAGCCGGCGAGAACTCGACGATATGGGACTCGGCATCGCCCAAGTTCATCATGGGGGGCTCCGACGAGGCGAAATACGATCACCCAACTCAAAAGCCGGTTGAACTGATGCGGCGCCCGATCCTGAATCACTTACGGCGTGGCGAACTGGTCTATGACCCGTTCCTGGGCAGTGGAACGACGCTCGCGGCCGCGGAGCTGACGGAGCGAGCGTGCTACGGCCTCGAGCTAGATCCGAAGTACGTTGACGTCGTGATCCAACGCTGGGAGCAATTGACCGGCAAGGAGGGCACGCTCGATTGGGACGGGCGAACGTTTGCTGGCGTCGCGCAGGAGCGCCGCGGGGTATCGGATTGAATCGAGCGCTGCCGCCGGGAGATCGCGGACATAGAAAAGCTCATTCTCTCGGGCCATTCGGGTCTACAAGGGCTATGCTTGGCGCTGTCGGACTGGTCAGCCGAATTGCGCATCGTCCAGAACGAAAAACGCCGCCAGGCAGATGCCCAGCGGCGCGATGGAAGTTGGAGAGGCGGGACTCAGGCTTTGATGGAGTAGGTACGCTCGCCATCTTCCCCTTTGGTAGAGGTCACTGTCAGCCCCATCTTCTTGCCGACCGTGCCCGACAGAAACCCGCGAACGGAATGTGGCTGCCAGCCAGTGGCTTTCATCAGCTCTTTGGCTGTGACGCCACTCGGCCGCTTGAGCAGTTCGAGCACTTTTGCGGTCTTGCTGCCGTCCCTCGCGCCAGCGGCCTTCTTCGCGCCTTTGGGCGCTTTCTTGGCGGGGCTGGCCTTCTTGGTCGGCTTGCCCTTCTTCGGCGCAACGTGGGCGCCCTTTCCCGCAATGCGGGCCTTCTTGTTTGCTTTCGGCCGCTCATTGCTCGCTGGCGCTTGCGCGGCGGCGGTTTCTACTATCAATTCAGTCATTTTGATTTCTCCTTTGGCGGTGATTACCGTCACGACATCCATCACTCGGGTCCAATAGGAAAGCAACTGAATTCTGCGGGAGACTTCAAAAGGCGATGGAATGGCGATAATCGCGTTCGCCGCACGCAATTGGCAGCATTTGGCATCTGATGGCAGCCCGCGGCTCAATTCTCGGACGCAAACAGGAGGACGCCATCGCCGCGCTGCTCACCCAGCGGAACGTCGAGGAGGCGGCGCGCACCGCCGGGGTTGGAGCCAGGACCCTCCTCCGCTGGCTAAAGCTTCCGGAGTTTCAAAACGCCTACCGCCAAGCGCGCCGAGAAGCGTTTGGCCAGGCCATCGCTCGGCTCCAGCAAGGTTCAGCCGCGGCAGCGACCACTCTGCTCAAGGTGATGCTCGATGCAGCTACTCCGCACTCAACCCGCGTCAGGGCGGCCGAAAGTGTGCTTACGCACGCGGCGAAAGCCATCGAGATCGAAGATATCGATGCGCGCGTAACGGCTTTGGAACAAATGGCGGCCAACGGGACACCACGGCGATGAGGAGCATCGATGGGTTCGCGCGTTGGCGGGTTCAAGAAAGAACCTTGCGTAGGACGAGATGGCGCGGTTCCGCCTGTAGGGCAAACGGATTCGACAGATGGAACCGTGGCCCATCTACCGCAAGTAGTCATAGAGCTCCTGTGAGGGATGGACCAGATGAAAGCGATATTGAAACGGTTACGCAGGTTGGAGACAGTAGCTACTCCTGATGAGAAAGAGCGGGCGGCCGTTGAAGCCATCTTAGAAGCAAGGCGCCACCGCCTAGGTTCAGACTACGAGCCCATTGCTTTCCCTCGAAATAGCTTCGTAGGGTGCCGGACGATCGCCGACCGAATCCTTCGCGCCCGAAAACTAAAGATGCATGCCGACGGAGACCGGCGTGTAGAAAACCGAAGCAGTATTGAAAGACGCATACAGTGAGGATTTACGGGACGCTTAGAGAGACGCCTCCGAAAGCTCGAGGCACGATTGACCGATTGCAGTGGCCTTGTACCGCATACCGCGGCATGGTGGGATTACTGGACGATAAGGATTAACCAACTCTGTGCTGGAGAAAAACCGGACGTCTTGATTCCCTTAGAGGTTTTCGATGTATTCGTGCATCGCGCCGACGCAGACAATACCGGCAGCGACCAGACCGAAAGAAATCGACCAGACTATGAAGGCGATCATTAGACGGCTTGCGAAGCTTGAAGAGGTCTTTGCTCCCGTGGTTGAGAGCGAGGATAGGTGGGGCAGTATGGCCGAATTCCGTGATGACCTTCTTCGTCAAGCGGAACAGCGGGGCGAACCGTCCGTTACTGATCTCAGGGAAGAGTTGGAACAGCGTGGCCCATTGGGCATGTGGCTCGAAACAGCCCGCGGCTACCTCAGCGATCACGGGTTCGTCCAGAGCGCAAAGGAAAGCTTTGCCGAAACTATGGCGCGAGCACTCGGGATTGATACCGACGAATTAAGGGCTTGCATCGCGGAAAATCGAATTGGCACGGCGTTGCTGGAGAGGTTCAGGAAGCCTGGAATAGCAGCCGATAACACCACTTAACAGGCGTGTTCTTGGTCAAATAGTTCGCCGGAAAAATCACGTCGGTAAACACTGCGACGCTCAGGAGAGATCTGATCCGTTGAGTGGTTTGGCACAGTCTGGATGGGCGCGCCAATCCTATCTCGATGGCGCGTCAAGTTGCCCCAATCTTCCAAATGAACTCGTCGGGGTTGCCTAAAACGGCCGCAAATTCGCGCTCAGTTCCGTTAGTTGCTGCGGCGGGAATTCCATACCCTCATATCCCGGGAAGCCCCCAAATCGAAACACAAGCCGCAGATACTCCACGAAGTTCAGGTCGTGACATTCGAAGCGCAGGACACCGTCTGCCGACGCGTTAGGCACTTCGATTTGATATGGGTCGCCGCCGCTCGTATTTGCCTTCATGAGTCCATCGGCGGCGATGAGAATCCATTTCTCTTTCGCGTCGGCGAAGTATCGCGCTGTCTCGATCGCGGCTTCAATCGGGAGTACAACGAAGGGATCGGCGACCTGTGGGCGGGTGGAAGGCAACAGACCGGCGAGATGGCCATTCCAGTCGACCGACCCTACGATTTCATAAAACGCCCGCAGCGCAATCGGTAGTGTACCGGCTACCTTCTGAAGCTCTCGAATCTGGGTGTCCACGCCGCGGTTGGGCGGCGCATGCAAGGGTCCGTCGCTCTTGGTAAAGCCTAATTGGGTAAGGCGGCCGCTAATGGTCCGGACATTGGCTTCGACGCGGCCCATGGTCTCATATGCCACTGCCAAAGCATCAGCGGCATGAGGATCCTCGCGCACGGCGTCTCCCAAAGCGACCAAGTCGTGCCAGACGGCTTGGTGCTCTCCGCCAAGATAGCGGTCGAGCAGTGGTAAGCTTCCGCGGTTGTGCGCGCGCAGCACGCCGAGGCGATCCTGGATCGCGACGGGCAGGTCCTTTTCTAAGACCCCAGTCCGCTTGCCAAACCCTTTTAGGATTGCCGCAAAGGCCTTGCCCACGGCGCCCTTTCGGGTCACTTTGGCCGCCGCCTCTGAAGGATCCACTTTGCCTGCGGCTACTCTGCGCTCCTTAATGCGGGCCACGAATGCCGGAGCCAGCCCTTTCCATAGGTCAGGGCGAATGTCTTCGGGGTGGAGAACGAATTCTTCGCTGCTGACCATTCCGTTCCAGGCCCAGATCTTCGTGCCGTCACGGAATGCACCCGCGGGACCGTCATCGCAATGCAGGAACATCTCGGTATTGAAGCGCAGCTCGGCTGGCCTCTCCAGAAGAACCACGGCGCCTTCAAACGGCCAGCATAGACCCGCGCTTCGAGCCAGATCCCAAGCCGCGGCGATAACTGGCGGAACTTCGCGGCCGCTCGATGCGACTGCCTCTTCATCCTCAGCCATTTTCGCGAAGGTATAGGGCAACTGCTGGTTGTAGGTTAGTGAGAGATCCCGCCCGCACGGTTGATGGATCACGGCTTGGAACCGATTCTCGATTTGGCACACTTCGGAGTTCTCGTCGGGGCCGCCGACCAAAGAACGCATCCTGCTCATATATTCGCCGTGGTGTGGGTGATCCTTTCGCCCGGCCTGCTGAAATTTATCGTCGTCGAGCCCGTAAATCGCCATTCGCTTTACAGTGAAACTGGTCTGCTGCGTCCTGTGCATGCCAGCGATTTTGGTGAGCTGGTCCCATTCGAGGCCAGCCTTCTCGCAGAGTTCGGCGCGCAGACTCTCGAGCAGCAGACGTCCTTCGCGGGCACTGGATTTCTGTTCTATAAAGGCCTGCCAGAGTCTCTCGTGGCCCGACTCCAGTAACTTCACAGCCCATCCGGCCCGCTCCGGCGAATCGAGCCAGAAGAAGTGCTCGGGAGATGGACGCTTGAGGATTTCGGGATACCAGGCGCGCAAGGCCGCTTCCGCCCGTGGACGGTCTGACGGCTCTGTGGAGAGCAGATGTTTGAGCCATCGAGATTGGATTTCGGTGAGCATAGATAAGGATTCGATCCTTCTATCGGCAAGGCCCGCGGAATTCAGTACCTGCCGTTGCCGACGGCGTGAATGTCGGATCACTGGTTCGAGCAGATGGCGTTTTACGCAGCAAGAGTTCGAAACGTGTCCAGTGTGGGGAGCCAAACCTTTCAAATACTTAGGCGCCTCCATTTCTGCGAAGACGCCACTTCCGCTGCCAAGTGTGCGCCCGCAAGCTGAGGATGGATGCCGAGCGTGCGGAGACTGCGTCGTCAAAGGACGAGGCATCCAGAAACGCTACCGATATTGCGACATAACAGGCACGTTCTGGGTAAAAATAGTTCGCCGGAAAGATCACGTCGCTGAACACTGCTGTTGCTCAGGACCCAGTGCGTGCTTCAGATGCGCAAATCACATGCTCAAACATCACCCTTAAGGCGAGCGTAGCTTCCGGGCTGCTGGCAGCGTAACAAGAAGTATACTAGTCGAATCGGAGGGACAATGAGCGCTCTCCCATCCACCGTGAAGCGGACAGTCGACTTCGGGCCTGGCCGCTCGAAGCTTTTTGGCAACAGCGCCGACGAGTACCTCAAGGGGTTAGGAGCCTTCATGAGAGCGGTCACGGAGTTATTCGGCCCCGAGCAGGCACGGGTTGCGGCAGAGGACTGGGTCGATGAACTGGAGTTCGTGGATATTTTGCCTGAACCGGCCGGCCGCGATTGGCGATCGGTCACTATCGCCGCCGCGGCCCGTCTTGCAAAGCCTCTGAATGTCGACGCGGATCGTCGAACGCCACGGGATCCGACGGCTGATACCAAAGTGTCGCCAATACTTTCGTCCAATTGTCCCGCAGCAATACGTCTGGCTTAATCGTAAGAAAGGAGCTGTGATGAACCAAACAGACAAGGTTTTGTACCACCGCCGCGGTTCACATTACAGGTGGACGGAGAAGGCCCGAGGGTGCGTCGGCACTGCTGCAAGACGTCGTTGACAAAGCCAAGAGCCCTTGCCGCTTGGTGTATGGAGTCGCAAGCCTTCCGCTCGGCGCCCCGGTCGAGCTGGAAATCATTTTGGAGTTAGCGGGGTAAGAGAGACTACTGAATTCTTAGGAGGCATTATGCCAGCTACAAAACTTGCAACGGCGCCGATGAAGGTGGCGCAGATTCCCAGTCCGGGAGCAGATTTCCAGATCGTCGAGCGCGAGATTCCTAAGCCGGGCGTAGGACAAGTGCGCATCAAAGTGCAGGCCTGTGGGATTTGCCACAGCGACGTGCTCACGAAAGAAGGCGGCTTGCCAGGCATTCAATATCCCCGT
>Ga0210401_10001831_pt1 | contig 24102 bp, 20 predicted proteins | sample IncBWH32MmetaG_FD_150866 | JGI IMG/M metagenome (GOLD analysis project Ga0210401, IMG submission 150866) | Forest soil microbial communities from Barre Woods Harvard Forest LTER site, Petersham, Massachusetts, United States - Inc-BW-H-32-M | ecosystem: Environmental > Terrestrial > Soil >... | reverse complement strand
GCTTGATCACTCCGCCCTTACCCGCTGCGTCCCGCCCTTCGAATAAAACGCACAACTTGTGGCGGTTGGACCGCACCCACTCCTGCATCTTGATCAGTTCGATCTGGAGGTGAGCAAGCTCCTCGACATATTTGTAGTCCTTCGGCGGCTTGCGTGGCTGGGATCGTTTGCCCAAAATCCAATATTGCTCGGTCTTTGCGGTCTCCTCGGCCAACTCCAAAACCTCACCGCCGGACAATCGAGATTTGCTCTGCTTTTTCACGACATTCTCTTCCAAAAAAGCTATGAAAAAACATGCCGAATGGAAATTGCGGCGGCGAAAGGCCAAATGTCACGTAGCTTGATGTTTTCAGTTAATCACCCAAGTTTATTTGGCGTCCTTCACCTTCGCAAGGCGTGCATCGCCGTATCTGCGCTAGCGGCCGCGTGAGGAGCAGCCACCTACGGCGCTTACGCGCCAAGGCCGGCGGCACGGACCATCTCAACGGCGCGATCCGTTGCGGAGTTAGCGAGGCCTTCGGCATCCCGCCAATCCGATTGCGCTTCCTTCACGCTTTCAAAAACGTGTGGCACGCCCCCCCGTCGCCTTCCACCTTTGGCCACCGCGTGGGGAGGTTCCCAGGATTCGCCGTATGTCGCCTATGGGTCATTTGCGACCCGGCCAGCCCGCGTTGCCAACCATCGGATGTCCGCTTTGCACTTGTGTTGCGTCGACCGGTTGAGCCGGGCCCCCGCCGCCTCATGGGAAGTCTCCCGTGCCGACGCCATCGAGTGCGTTGAGACTATCACGGGACCTCTTTGTTGTGCGCCACAAAGCGGACTCGGAGCGGACATCGCGCCATTTCCGCTTTGCGCCCAACAAGAGACAAACCGTTGGCGAAGGCCAGCCATTGCGCTAGCTTACTAAAACCGAGTGACCGCTGGCTTTTGAGGGACTCGAACATGGACCGCATCACTCGCCGGCAGGCGATCCACGGCGCGGCTGGGGCCGCTGCCGCTATGACGCTGAGCGCGCCGTCGGTCCATGCTCAGAAAGACCGGCAGACCCTTCGCTTCGTAGCTGAAGCCGATCTGAAGACCCTCGATCCCGTTTGGACGACCGCCTACATTGCGCGCAATCACAGCTTTCTCGTTTACGACACTCTCTTCGGCACAGACGAGAACCTTCGGATCAAACCGCAGATGGTCGATCGGACGACCGTATCTCCGGATGGCATGAAATATTCATTCACGCTGCGTGATGGACTCCGATGGCATGACGGAAAATCGGTCCAGTCCGAAGACTGTGTCGAATCGTTGAAACGGTGGGGAAAAAAGGATCGTTTCGGCCAATTTCTTATGGCGCATACCGGCAAGATTATGCCCGTCGACAAGAACACGTTCACGCTCGACCTCGTCGAGCCCTTCGGCCCGGTGCTCGATGCTCTGGGAAAGACTGGGCCAAACGTGCCCTTCATGATGCCGGCCCGAATCGCGTCTACCCCACCTGAGGAGCCGATCAAGGAGGTGATCGGCTCGGGCCCATTCAAGTTTGCGAGGGAAGAATGGCAATCGGGCGAGCGAGCCGAATACTTGCGTAACGGCGAGTATGTCCCGCGCGATGAGCCGCCAAGCGGATCGACTGGCGGCAAGAGGGTGTACCTTGATAAGGTAGTCTGGAGGTACATCGCTGACCCCTGGGATGCGGCGGAAGACCTTGCTGCGGGTGAAGTGGACTGGTGGCAGCAACCACCGCTGGATTTCATACCCAAGATTGAACAGAACCCGGATCTCCGGACGTTTCTTGTCGACCCTCTTTGGCAGCAAGGCTGGCTCAGGCCAAATTTCCTCCACCCGCCATTCAACAATAGAAAGGCGCGCGAGGCATTGCTGCACGCGATGGACCAGGAGGCATATCTCTATCTGTCTATCGGCCAAGCGAAATATTACCGAACTTGCTATTCGGTTTACGCCTGCGGCGGTCCCTACGCGACGACGGTCGGCGCCGAGCCGATCATGCAGCACAACCTCATGAAGGCAACCCAGCTCGTGAAGGAGTCCGGCTACGACGGCACGCCAATCGTGGTGCTGCAAATCATCGACCGACCGGATCTCAATGCTGCCGCCTTCGTAACGCGCCAACGGCTCGAGTCCATCGGCTTCAGGGTGATCCTCAAGGCAATGGATTGGTCAACGTACCTGATCGTACGGGCGCGCAAAGAGCCACCCGATAAGGGGGGCTGGAACCTGCTCTTTACGTGGTTTTATGGCGCGGACGTCATCAATCCCGCCGTCCACTTCGCACTATCGGGCGCGGGCCCGAACGCCTGGTTTGGCTGGCCGAACATCCCGCAGCTAGAGAAGCTCGGCACCGACTGGGTGCGCGCGACCGATCAAACGAAACGCAAGCAGATCGCCGATGAGATCCAGAAGGTCGCTCTCAGCGAAGTCGTTTACGTTCCGTGGGGGGAATGGGTCCAGCCTACGGCCTTTCGAAAGAACGTCCGGGACATCCTTAAATTCGCAGGACCGATTTTTTGGAACGTAAAGGTCAGATAGGCCACTCCTTACGGCGTCTTCGTATCAGTTCTGAATTGGATGACCGGGCGAGACCGCACTGAGCCAGAAACGACAACACCCTGCCTCAAATCTCAGTCCTATGTCCGAGTCGGGTCATTCGCAACTTTGCCAGCCGGCCCGCCTGCCACTTGATGTCCGCTTCCCTCCGAATGCGACCGAAGCGCTGACTTGCAGCGAAATGACGTGAAGGGCCAAGAGAAGAGACCTTTCTGGCGCGCAGAAAACTCTATTTGATCCGCTCCCAAGTAAGCTGATTGTCGTTTTCCAGCGGCCGCAGAATCAGTTTGTCATCGCCGACAAATTCGTATCGTCGAACAAAGTCACCCATGGCTCCTGGGTTGATGTTGCCCTCCCGATGATGGATGACGGTCTTGGCCACCGGATCAACGGAGTAGGTGCCAAAATATGCTATGTAGCCCAATAGGGCCGCTTGTGCTTCCTCAGGCGTCGCTTTGTTGACTTCAAATTTGGGGCGTTCCCGATCAGGCATGATCTGCGCGGCCATATTGCCATATGCGTCGTACATTATGAGGCCCCTCGGATTGGCACCGCGCAAGGGATCCTTTTCGCCCTTAGCATTCACCATGGAAACCAGACGCCATGTTCCGACAAACCGTTTCGCCACCTCGGAAGCCTGACCGCGGGCTGAGTTGAAGGGCGACGCAAGCGCGACCAGTGAGACCAGTGAGACCAGTGAGATAGCGTACCGTTTGGATAAAGACATGTGCTCCCTCCCCAAAGCCACGCTGCTTCCAAAGCAATGAATAGCATGTAATCTCGATTGGCGCCCTATTCTAAGCACGTCCGATTAGGGTCTCATTCGCTACCGTGCCAGCCGGTCCTGGCTGCCACTTAATGTCCGCTTCGCCCCCAAAAGCGACGTGACGATTTAGCGTGTGCAAAATGTCGCGATGGGCCAACAGCCGACTCATGCCTGCAACAAACATTGTGTGGGTTGCAATAATTATTCGATCACCTCGTCGGCCCGACCGAGCAGCGAAATCGGGACCGTAAGGCCGAGTGCATTAGCTGTCTTGAGATTGATAAACATCTCGACTTTCGTGGACTGCTGCACTGGTAGATCGCCTGGCTTCTCTCCCTTGATAACTCGGCCGGTATAGATGCCAGCCAAGCGGTAGGACTCCTCGAGACTTCCGCCATAGCTCATCAACCCGCCAGCAGCGACAAACGCACGATACTGGTAAACGGCCGGCAACGCGTGTCGGACTGTCAATGCAGCAAGCTGTTCGATGCGGGAATTGAAAAAGACGTCGCTGCCGATGACGAGCCCGCCTACTCGTAGTTGAGGCAAATTTGCAAATACTGAGCTTAACTCGCGGTCCGTGGTCGCTTGCAGCACGCGGAGTTGCAGCCCGAAACTGTGAGCAGCCGCATGTGCGTCTCTTGACAGAGTCTCGGCAAAGGGCGCGTTCGGATTGATGAGGAAGGCCACGACGGTCGCGGCCGGGACAAGCTCATGCAGCACCTCGAGCCGTTTCTGCCCGACCTCCACAGTTAGACTGGTCACACCCGTGACATTGTCGCCCGGCCGGTTAAGATTCGTGACAAGCCCGAGTGCGATGGGGTCGGCCCCGATCCTGAATACGACCGGAATTGTGCTGGTTGCTGCTTTTGCCGCGAGTGCCGACGCACTTCCATCGATTGTGGCTATCACCGTCACCTGGCGGCGAACGAGATCGGCCGCCAGTTGCGGTGCTCGGTCATATTGGCCGTCCGACCACCGATATTCAATCAATACATTCCGGCCATCCACATAGCCGGTCTCGCTGAGGCCTTGATGGAACGACCGCAACAGGTTCGGGTGCACCTCTGGCGCAGTGCTGTCGATAACTCCAACCACCGGCATCGGCTGCTGCTGCGCGTACGTCCTGCGCGGCCATGTAACCGCTGCGCCAACGACAACAGACGCCATAAAATCGCGCCGCCTCATCTGGATCCCCGGTGGAAGTCGCTTTCAATCCTAGCAATCCCGGAGGACAGGAGCCTGTGACACGATGTCCGTTAGGGGTCATTCTCGACTGGGCCGCCGGTCTTGCGTTCCAGTTGATGTCCGCTCCGGTCCGAAAGCGACCGAAGCGCTGCTTTGCACCGAAATGACGCGAGGGGCCAATAGCGGCCCTGGCTCTGCGGTACGTTTTCGCCATCGGATCATTGTGAAGTCGGTCGCAGACCCGCCCGTGGGGGCGTAATATCCTGCACCGTTGCAAATCGATCCCGTCTTTGGGAGCAGATCAAAATGGCAATCGGCATCGACAAACGCGGGTTCTTAGTCGGACTTGGCGGCACGGCGCTCGCGTGGCCGCTGGCGGTACGGGCGCAACAGCCGGCAATGCCAATGGTCGGCTTTATCGGCGGTGGGTCGGCCGATACCTCCGCGCGTCTTGTGACCGCGTTCCGCAGGGGCCTCAGCGAGCTGGGCTATGTTGAAGGCCAAAACGTGACCGTCGAGTACCACTGGCTGGAGGGTCATTACGATCGTCTGCCAGCACTCATGACCGGTCTGGTTCGACGACAGGTGGCTGTCATCGCGACGCCCGGCAGCAATGCCGCCGCGCTGGCGGCCAAAGCTGCAACTGCAACAGTCCCGATCGTCTTTGGTGTCGGCGAAGACCCGGTTCAGCTCGGTCTTGTCGCCAGCCTCGCCCGGCCCGGCGGCAATGCGACGGGGATCAACGTTTTCAGCCAGGAGGTGACGGCCAAACGGCTACGGCTCCTTCATGACTTGGTGCCCAAGGCTGCCCGCATTGCCGTTCTCGTCAATCCGGCCAACGCATCGGCCGCCGAGAAACAATTACGGGACGTGCGGGAAGCCGCCACCATCATGGGGCTGCAAATCCAGATACTCAACGCCACGACAATCGGCGAGATCGATCCGGCCTTTGCCGCTTTCGTCGGCGAGCGCCCCGATGCCCTCTTCGTCGCGGGCGACTCGTTCTTTACTAGCCGTGCCGTGCAATTTGCCACCTTGACTGCGGCGAACAAAATTCCGGCGATCTATTCGCAGCGTGACTATGTCGCGGCCGGCGGGCTGATGAGCTATGGCACCGATTTTGCGGAAACGTTTCATCAGGTCGGCGTCTATACCGGCAGCATCCTTAAGGGCGCAAGGCCCGCCGACCTACCGGTGCTGCAATCGACCAAGTTCGAGTTCTTCATCAATCTGCAAACGGCGCGAGAGCTTGGCATCGAGGTGCCGCCAGCGGTGCTTTCCATCGCCGATGAGGTAGTTGAATGATGCGCCGAATGTCCGCGTAGGGTCTTGGTCGTGCAAAAACGCGCTGGCGGTAGGGTTGACGCCGTCGACCGCCCTGGGCGGTTCTGCAACAGCCCACGAACGGGTGTGGGCGGCAGCTACGCCCTCATCGCCGCTATTAGCGGTTTGGTGCCCATGATGTTCATGACGCGCGTCATATTATAAGGTCATTCGCGACCGAACTGGCCGGTCTGGCCAGCCAGTTGATGTCCGCTTCTCACCGAAAGCGACCGAAGCGCGGCTTTGGAGCGAAATGACGCGAAGGGCCAACAGGCGACATTGGCAAATGAAAGAGGCCGCCAACAAAGGTGGCCTTACTCGCGCACGCCTCTGATCGAAGGCTGTATCGAGCCGGCTGCTATCTAATGTCTCAAAGGCCTCGCCGCAGGTCACCGCACCCCTTTTAACATAAGGAGGTTTATTCCGGGAACCGTTCGACCGCGTTGGCCAGCCTGACTAATACGCGCCGCGCGCATTCTCACGAGGTTGCGGTCAACCGCGAACCACCGAGGCGATTGTACTCAGCGAGAAAATTGTCATTCGGCAAACGGCCGTCCCCACTGCGCGAATATTCCGTCTTTAGGCCGTTGAGAAAGAACATTTCGTGCGCGCGTTCGTGCTTGGCCTCGATGGGGCCGCGCGGCTCCAGTTCGAACAGCCCCTGGACGTGTCCGGCCACAGTTTCCGAGACATTAATCCGCCCCGCGACCCCAAACTCCTCCATGAACCACGCGGTGTTGACCGCATCGCCCCAGATATCGAAGGTCAGCCTGCGGTTGCCGACGACGCCGGAAATCACCGGTCCAGTATGGATGCCGATGCGCAATTGCACGGCGTATTCCCCAATCGTTTTGCATCGTGCATTGAAGCGATCGACCAGGATCTGCATCTCCAGCGCCGCCAGGCATACATCGATCGGGTGTCGTCGATCGGCCGAAAGCACGCCGGCAACAGCCATATAGGCGTCGCCGATGGTCTTGAGCTTCTCCAGACCATAGCGGGTGCCAATTTCGTCAAGGGCCGTAAAATACTCATCGAGGAGGTTGATCAGCCTCGCCGGCTCGGTGCGTTCGGCCAACAGCGTAAAGCCTTGGATATCAGCGAACAGAATGGTTGCCGACCGCGCGTATTTGGGCTGCACCCTGCCGCTCCGCTTTAGCTCCTCCGCGATCGGTGCCGGCAAGACGTTACGCAGCAGCTCTTCTGCGCGCGCTTTCTCGGCAGCTGCCTCGAGCCGCGCCTGGTCCAGCTCCCTGATGGTCTGATCGTACTTTCGATCAGCTTTCCGGCGGAGCTCCAATTGCGCCAGCACCTGGCGCGATAGCCTTCGGAGCGATTCGGTCTGCTCGAAGGAAAGCTGGCGCGGTTCGAAATCCATCACGCAGAGCGTTCCGAGCGCATAGCCCTCGTCGGTGATGAGCGGCATGCCACAATAGAAGCGGCACGGCGGCTCCTGCGCGACCATCGGGCTGTTCTCAAAGCGCGGGTCCAGCTTCAAGTCGGGAATGACGAACAGCTCCGTACCGCAAATCGTGGTCGCGCAGACCGCGTTCCCGCGCGGCGCGTCGGCCATTCCAGTCGGCAGACCATACCTTGCCTTGAGCCAGCGCCGTTCGTCATCGATGAAACTGATATAGGCGACGGGGCAGGCCCGCAGATTTGCGCCGCGAGCTCGGCGATATCGTCATAGGCGGCTTCTGGCGCGCTATCGACAATGTTGAGTGCGCGCAGGGCAGCCAACCGATCAGTTTCGTTTCCGGGTGTCGGGAACGACGCAGCGAATCTCCGAGGCGAAAAACCTGGCCGGAAGCCTCTTCCGTACCAAACCGGACTTACGGCGATGGGATGATCGGCTCCAGCCTCGCCGACAATCGTCGCGACGCTCGTTGGCTTTGTATCCATGGTGGTACTTCCTCTCGGCAGGTGCCTGCGTGGCTCGAATGTCGGGAGCCGTTGTTTTGCGACAAATACAGGATGAGAGAACTGTTAGTCGGTCTATCACCTGCCTCGTAGGCCTTACCTTGTGAAAAGGCTTCGCGCGGCTGCGGATTGCCCGCTTATTCGACGGTGACAATCAATTTGCTGAAGCCGCGCAGGATGTTATTCAGCACGCGCACTTCGGCCTCGATGTGGAAGCGTTTGACCTTTTGCGCAAGCGCCGTGAACAGGGACCGCATCTCCAGTTTCGCGAGGTTCATGCCAAGGCATCCATGCGGCCCAGCGCCGAACGCCATGTGACGCCCAGCATTGTTGCGCCGGACGTCAAAGCGATCGGGATCCGGGAACTGTCGCGGATCGCGATTCGCGGCACCATAGAAGACTATCGCGCGCGAGCCTTCCGGCACCAAGACACCGTCCAGATCATAGTCACGCGCCACGTAGCGCGAGAAACCCTGAACCGGCGCCTCCATCCGTAGGATCTCGTCGATTGCAGCGGGGATTAGCGACGGATCGTTGCGCACGAGATCCCACTGATCAGGATGCTTAGCGAACAACCACACGCCGCTGGAGATGCCGAAGATCGTCGTGTCGAGGCTAGGCCCCATGTAATCGATCATCATCACCGGTACCGCCTCGGACGGCACCTCGCCGGCGGCGGCGGCATGATGGATCGCTTCGGCCCAGCTTCCGGGCTTTAGTTTGCCCAGAACGGCTTGAGTTTCGGCATATGCCATCATTTCGGAGAGCACCGGCATGGCGCTGCGTGCACGCTCGTTCATCGGTCCGAAGCAGTTGAACATGCCTATGCTCCACTCCATCATCCGCTCGCGTCCTTCCTCGGGGAGACCTATTGCGCTGGAGACGATCGTCACCGGCAAATAGGTTGCAAGCTCCGTCGTCGCGCAAAATTGTCGCCTGGCGCAAAGCTGGTCGACGATCGTTTCGGCCTCGCGTTCGACCTCTTCCTTGAGCGATTTGAGCGCGGCCGGAGTCACCGGCCGGATTACGACGCGACGCAATCGGCTGTGGGCGTCGCCGTCGCTACACAGTGTGTTGCCGCGTAGCAACTGGTTCATATCGTCATTCATCATGACACCGAACGATGACCGGAACGCTTCCCAATCCCGGAGAGCTTTCACGACCACGTCATAACCAGTGAGGGCAAACATTCCGTATTTTTCCAGCCAGACGACTGGCCGCATCTCTCTCAGCTCGCGGTACAGCGGCCAGGGATTCAGCAGGGCTTCGTCTGTATAAGGGTCCAGGGTCGAGATCGGCGCCTGCTGCGTATTGGTCAATGGCGCTGTCGGTGTCTTTAACATCTTGGCCTCCTCTGCGAACGCACTCGGATCGATGTTGGCGAGAGGCTAGATCGCTGGGAGGTCGGATGTCGTGAGCCGACGATGCACTTTCGGTGGTACGAAAACGCCCTTTAGCTAGGCGTGATCTCCAGCGTGCGCCGCTGGTGAGTGACCGAATCGATGGCGAAATTTCCGGGCGAAATTTGTATAGTCGCGAAAGCCACAGGCGTAGGCCACTTCGCTGATTGGCAGGCCTGGGCTTAGAAATCTTCGCCGACGCAAAAGGCGCGCGGCATGATCCAAACGAAGCATATATATGAACTCACTGCAGGTCGAACTGCGTTGACTGAATAGCTTCTGCAAGTAACGCAGCGAAATCCCTGCTTCGATCGCCACCTCGCACGGACCGAAGTCTGGATCGACAAACCGGTCCCTGATGATTTCGCAGACTCGACGAAACAGCTTGTCGTTATGAAGCGACGCGGGCACTGCATTTGACGGAGCAAATAGCGCTCCGAGGAGATCATAAACCGCCAGCTGCATATACTTGTCGGCGGTCGCGGACATTAAACTATTGTCTTCGGCGCCCTCCAGAATGAGTTGGTTGAGCAGGCGCCCTGCACGCGTTCCAGGGCCGCCGCGAAAGCCAGCCTGCGGTTCGAATCCAAGATGGGAAATCAGGGACCGGCGCGGCAACTGCAGAGATAGCCACTGTTCGCCGCCATCATTGAGGTACGTCACGGGGCGGGTAGAATCGATGAGCGTGACCTCGCCTGGAGCCAGTGTTGCACCCTGATCATTCTGAATGATTGTTGATCGTCCAGCAATTTGAAATACGGCATAGTAGTGGTCAACGCCGTCAAGGCGAACATCCCTTTGCGACCGCTCGCAACGGCGAACATTGTTGCTGATATCCGATGCATTAAGTCCGCAAATGCGGCGAGAGCGCACCCTTCCGGCAAAGCCTTTGGGGTTGTCTGGAGTGTAGAGCCCCCAGTTTGGGCGCAGCATATCTCTCCACTCTTCGTAGCTTAACTCAAGCGTGCCGAGCAAGTCCGCGCTTGAATGCATCGTCGCCTCCATTTTTTTGCGTCTCACGTAAGCAGAGAAGACCCTCAAACCAACTCCGTCCAGAACCTCGCAGTCAAATCTCAGAAACGTGTTCGATTGTGATGTCAAGAAACCGCCAAGTGCGTCAGATTCCCGTGGCTGCAAATCAAATTCGGCAACATGGCATTCTCTTACTCGCTTCCGACTCGGGCGGATGTCCGGGCTGGGTCATTCGCGACCAAGGTCGAGCCACCAACAAGCGCGGCCATGTCCGCTATGCCCCGAAAGCGACCGCACTTCGCGGCGCAGGGAAATGTCGCGATGGGCCAAACTGAGACATCGTCGCGCCTGGCTTGGCTCCAGTTTTGCCGCGGCGACCGGGTCGAGTGGCATTCGCTGCCGCCCTGAAAGGTATGCTATTCTGGGCCCTTGCAGCCAACCGGAGGGTTGCATGGAGGCTGAGCGCAGGCACGTTACTGTCCTCTTCGCTGACATGGTGGGGTTCACACCTTTTTCCGAGCGGTGGGGAGAGGAAGCCGCCTATTCGTTGATGCGAAGCCTATCGAAACTTATGGGCGAAAGCGTCAATGAGCAGGGTGGCATCGTTGAGAGCTTTACCGGCGATGGCATCATGGCGGCCTTCGGCGCGCTTGAGGACGCGCCTTTGCGGGCTTGTCGAGCGGCCGTCACGATCCTGGAACGTCTCAAGGAAACCGGACCTGACCTTGAAGCTAAACACGGCATACGGCCGGAGATACGCATTGGCCTCAACACAGGTCCAGCCGTGATCGGTGAAGTGGGGGGGTATGCCCCCGCCAGAAGCTCACTTCACGGTGATACGATCAACTTTGCTGCCCGTTTGCAGACGCTCGCCGAGCCCGGCTCCGCGATCATGAGTGAAACGACCCACCGGCTCGTTCAAGGCATGGCTGAGAGCCGCTTCGCCGGCGAGCATTGGATTAAGGGTAAGGCTAAACCGCAGCGGGTTTTCCGGCTTGAAGCCATCCGTCAATCCGCGGCGCGCTTTGAGTCCGCGCTCAGCCGCGGACTTACGCCCTATGTCGGTCGGTCCTGCGAGCTTGAGACACTTAAGGAGTCTCTTGCGGAAGCGGGCATGGGTCTCCGCGTGCACAATGTCGTTGGTGAGCCTGGCATTGGCAAATCGCGGCTGCTTTACGAGTTTCGTCAGCATGTTGGTCAGTCGCGCGCTCTCGTGCTCACCGGAAACTGCTTCCCTGACGGTCAACAGACGCCTTTTTTGCCGCTCATCGAGGTGATGCACGGTTTATTTCGCATTGCTGCCGGGGACGGTGAGGCAATCATCGCCCGCAAACTTGATGACGAATTGAGAGCGCTGGGACTCGCTTCAGCGCAAAACTGCGGTTTGCTGCTACACCTACTCGGCTGGAAACCGCCGGAAGGCTCACTGCAAGGCCTCGACGGTACCCTCATCGGCCTGCGCACGCGCGATCTCCTGCAACAGGTATTGAGCGCGCGCTGCTGGCTCTCACCGGTGCTGCTGATCCTAGAGGATTTACACTGGATTGACCGCGCATCGGAGGAGGTCCTCGCTAGAATCGTGGACGGAGACGACCGCCTGCCATTGATGATCGCCTCCGCGCACCGGCCCGAATATAGAGCGCCGTGGGCCGGTCGTCCGGCAGTGCGCGCGATCTTGCTCGAACCACTCTCCAGCGGAGATACGTTACGGATCGTTGAAGCACGGCTGGATGCTCCGTCCCTGCCCGATGCACTGGCCCAGCTGATTGCCGAAAAAGCGGAGGGAAATGCACTTTTTGCCGAAGAGATAGCGAGTTTTCTCATCGAGCATGCGATCGTCCGTCGTGACCGCGGCGGGCTGGAGTTCGACGCAGCGGCAGTCGCAAGAGCGTTGCCCGCAAGTGTGCAATCACTGCTGAATTCGCGCATTGATCGCCTTCTCTCTGTCGATCGAACGGTCTTGCAGGTCGCGGCCGTGATTGGCCGGAAATTCGATCCCGATCTCATTGCAGCAGTGACGGGCAGTGATCCACAAGAATCGCTTGCTACTGCCGAGAAGCTCGATCTTGTGCACAGGACCGCCGAAACTGGTGATCACATCTTCAAACACGCTTTAATTCGTGATGCGCTTTATGAAAGCTTGCTCAGCGAGTCCCGGGCTGCCCTTCATCTCAAGGTGGCCGAGCAAATCGAGTTCCGGAGCGCCAACAGGCTCGGCGAGGTGGCGGAAGTACTCGCGCATCATTATGCGCTCACACCGCGCGCGGATAAGGCCTTTCGCTATCTCGGGCTCGCCGGACGAAAGGGTCTGGACCGGTATTCCGTGGAGGAGGCGCAAAGATTTCTCCGCAAGGCTTTGACCTTATTCGCGTCCAACCCGGATTGCGCCGACGACGGTGCCGCTGCGACGGTCGTTGTTGATATGCTCGAAGCTTTGTTTCTTAAGACCGATCTGCCCGAGCTGATGCTCTTGGCCAATCGCTACCTGCCAATGCTTGAAGCAATGGGGGATACGACACAGCTTGCAAGTGCCCTATTTTTTCTTAGTCACGCGCAGTGCATTGGTTGCGACTTTCGTGTAGCCGCTGCTACAGCGCAGCGCGCTCTCGAGGTAGCCAAGCGAATCGGCGATGCAAAGGCGATCGGCCGTGCCAGGACTGCGCTGCTCTTCTGTGTCTCTGCTTTCGCAGAAACTCCACTCGATCTTGCGCAAAAAGAGGCGCGCGAAACTTTGGCCGACGCCGAGCGCGCCGGCGATGTTTACATAATCAATTGGGCTTACTGGAACGTCGCTTGGGACTACTTGACGCGCGGTTTGATGCAAGAGGCGGAGCAATGGGCGCGGCGGTTGGTCTCATCCGGCCGCGAACGCGATGATGGGCGAGCCTTGGGCTTAGCCTACTGGACACTTGCGTGGATCGACGTCGGTAATGGTCGTTACGATAGCGCAATACTGAATGCTGACGAGTGCCTTCGCGCCGCTGTTACACCGTGGGATGAAGTCATAGGTGCGATTGCGAAGGCGACAGCGAAGCTGTTTAACCGCGACGTTCAAGGACTGATGCGAATTCAAGAGCTACGGCGTTGGTCCAGCGAGCACGGTACCCGATATGCTGATGGGGCGATGGAGGGGGCGCTTGCTGTGGGCTTGGTCCTGTCGGGGCGTGTCAGCGAGGGCATCAAGTTCCTTGAGAGCGCGATTGCCGCACGCGATGCGGATGGGTTTCGAAGCATGGCGGCCTGGAACCGAATAACACTCGCCGAGATCTACCTCGAAATCCTTACCGCACGAGAGCGGCCACCAATGCGTATCATCGTAAAGAACCTCTGGACCTTCTTGGCGTCGATGCTGTTTGGAGCGCGCAGAGCCGAAGAGTTGTTGGAGAAAGCAGCGGCGCACGAACAACTGCACGAGCGAGGGGCTTTACGCGCGAGAATCAATATGGATCTGGGTTTGCTCTATAAGCTCAAGAGGCAGCCCGGCCAGGCGCGGACCTTCCTAGAAATGGCGCGTGTGCCAGCTGAGCTTCAGGGAGCCACCTCCTTGGTAGGCAAGATAGATGCGGCTCTGGCTGAACTACCTTAGGAAACCCTTGCAGAAGAGTCACAATCGGCATCTTTCGCAGTCAGATGTCTACTTTGACGTGCCGTTGGGGGAAATCCGTCTTAACCCCTCCCGAGCCATTGCATCGTAGCCGCTCAAACTAGCATCCTCGATGGGCACTGCCGATGTCGCAATTGGGTCATTCTCGACCGATCGGGCCGGCCCGCCCATTAGTCGATGTCCGCTTCCCTCCGAAAGCGACCGAAGTTCTGCCTTGCAGCGAAATGACGCGAAGGGCCAGGAACAGACATTCTGATTCGCTTCACTGGATTACTTCGTCCGCGAGGGCGATGAGGTTTGGCGGAACCGCCAAACCGAGCGATTTTGCAGTTTTAAGATTGATCACGAGTTCGTATTTGGTTGGCGCTTGTACCGGTAGGTCAGCTGGCTTCCCGCCACGAAGAATGCGATCAACATAAGACGCCGCACGCCCGAATAGATCGGGCAGGTCAGGACCGTAGGTTATTAAAGCGTTATCAAAACGATGCGGGTAGATCGCCGGCAACCGGTGCTGGGCAACGAGCGTGATGATCTGTTGATGATTGGCATCGTTAAAGGCGTCAGGCACCATAATCAAACCCCCACCAGGTTCGGCCGCAAGTTCAGCGATGGCTGCATCGATTTGCGCCGAGTTATGAACTGTTGCGGGGGCTACGGGTATCGGAGCAGAACGCGCAAATGTCTCAAACGCATGTACAAATGTCGGAGGAGCCGTCGCCGGGTTATAAATGTATGTGAGCCGTCGTATGGAAGGCGCAAGCTGCCTGAGCAAATCCATCCATTTACTGAAAATGGAGGATTCGTAAACTTGAAAGCCGGTTACATTGCCTCCCGGTCTCGCAAAACTCTGGACGAAACCGCTGCCTATCGGATCGCCGACATAACCGAACACAATCGGGATGGTGTGCGTCTCCTTTACAAGCGCGGCCACAACGGGAGTGGTGCTAGCGACAATGACTTCACATTGCAGCCCGATAAGGTCTCTCGCAGCGGCTTGCATGCGATCTAGCTCACCACCGTGCGCGCGATCTTCGATTTGCAGATTGTGGCCTTCAACCCACCCGAGTCTTTGAAGTCCCTGCTTGAGGGCATTCATTTCGGGTCGACCTACCGGGTCGATTGCATCAAGCCCCAACACCCCGATCCGCCGGACTTGCGCGGACTGTGCGTCCGCCCCCAAAGGCCATGCCGCCGCGACGACCAATGTTGCAATGAAATCGCGTCGCCTCATGGTGTTGCACCGCGTCGAGAACGATGGATTACAGCAGGGTTTTGCGACCCGCGATAGAGGGCTTCGGGATCAGGTTGCGCGGCAGCAGTTTTGAGCCGACGATGTCCGCTTTGGGTCCTTAGCGTCGCAGCCATCGCCCGCCAAAACCCAGCAATGGTCTCTGCTCCCCGAAAGCGGACACGATTTCAAAGCTTTCCTGCACCCAAGGCAAGGCAGCCCACGTCTTCAAATGACTGAACGGTTTGAATAATCTCCCAACAGCGATATTGTTGCGTTCGACACATCCGTCCGCCGCAAATTCTCACATTTTCGAAGGAGCGCGGAATGACCGTGATGCGGGGTTTCGCAAGCTGCGAGTGCGACGCCGCTTTATTGTCGAAGCCGTGGCTTAGGACGGAATTTATCGCCGCAAAATTGCTTGGCAGCACGATGTCGCCTCTTGGCCCTTCGCGACATTTTGCACACGCTAAGCCGCCCGGTCGCTTACGGAAGGAAGCGGATATCAAATGGCAAGCAGGACCGGTTGGTTCGCTCGCAAATGACCCTTCCCGGACCTCAGCAGCTAATTTTGCTGTGAAGCAAAACACGTCGCTCAATTCTGGAGGCGTGGTAGGGTGTGGTCGCCTGCTTAAGAGGGCGACCATGAAGCGACGCGAGTTCATCACGCTTCTCGGTAGCACCGTCGCGACGTGGCCGCTCGCCGCGGGCGCGGAGCAGCGCGCTATGCCGGTGATCGGCTTCCTCAGCAGCACGTCGCCTCAGGTATACGCGGCCCGCCTGCCTGCTTTCGCCCAGGGACTGAAAGAGGAAGGGTACATCGAGGGCCAGAACGTGGCGATCGAATATCGCTTTGCGGAGGACCATGACGATCGACTGCCGGTGCTCGCGGCCGAATTGGTTCGCCGTCAGGTGACCGTGATTTTGGCGGGCGGCAGTCCTTCGGCAGTGGCGGCAAAGGCGGCGACTGGGACAATTCCGATCGTGTTCGAGGTAGCCGCTGACCCAGTCAAACTCGGCCTTGTAGCAAGCCTAAATCGGCCGGGCGGAAACTTGACGGGCGTGACCAATTTGAACATGGAGATAGGGCAAAAGCGGCTGGAGCTGCTGCGCGAATTGATGCCTGCGGCAACCAACATCGCTGTCCTTGTCAATCCCTCCGCTCCGGCTGTTACCGAGCAATTCATGCGCGACCTGCAGGCGGCGGCTCCCGCCCTCGGAATGCAGCTCCATGTTGTGCAGGCGAGCACCGATCACGACTTGGATGCGGTCTTTGCAGCATTGCGAGCCGACGCGGTCGTTGTCGGCCCCTATCTATTCTTCACTTCGCAACTGGAACAGATTGGCGCACTGTCGCTCCGCCATGCGGTGCCCACGATCTCCATGTATCGCAAGTTCGTCGCAGCCGGCGGGCTGATTAGCTACGGAGCCAATGAAGCGGAAGGTTACCGTCTGGGCGGCATCTACACCGGAAAAATTCTCAAAGGAGCGAAGCCGGGCGATCTGCCGGTCCAAAGGTCAACCAAGGTAGAGCTGATTATCAACCTCAAGACTGCAAAGGCACTCGGGATTACCGTTCCGCTCGCGCTAAGCGGCCGAGCCGATGAGCTGATCGAGTAGAAATGCAATTTGTGCGCTGCATGAGTCCACACATGGCCCATCGCGTCATTTCGCGTGCGCATAACAATCAGGTCGCTTTCAGAGAGAAGCGGACATCAGATGGCGGGCGACACCGCCTGGCTCAGTCGAAAATGACCCACAAGAGACCTGGGCGGCTCCCGACTTTCGCAGCGCAAAAGCATCGTTCGTCCTTCGCTAAGGCGTGATATCGTCGCCTGCATTGCATGAATGACCCCTAACCGGAGGGTCACATGGCAAGCCACATCGGACGACGAAAATTCTTAGCCACGCTCGGCGGCGCGGCGGCCGCGTGGCCGCTGGCTGCGCAAGCGCAGCAGACTGCGGTGCCGGTGATCGGCTATCTAGGTGCGTCGTCCTTCGAGAGATCGGCCGGAAGTTCTCTCCTCTGGTTCAAAAAAGGCCTAGCCGAGACCGGCTACATCGAGGATCGCAATATCAGGATCGAATACCGCTGGGCGGATGACCAATACGAGCGGTTGCCAAAGCTGGCACTGGAGCTGGTTCGCCGCCGCGTAGCTGTGCTCGTTGCAGCCGGCAGCCCGGTAGCATTGCCTGCCAAGGCGGCAACGAGTGACATCCCGGTGGTTTTTATGATCGGTTCCGATCCGGTTGAAGTGGGTCTAGTCGCAAGCCTCAATCATCCGGGCGGCAATCTCACGGGCTTCGCCTACCTCAATGCCGAAGTGGCTCCAAAGCGGTTGGAATTGCTGCACGAGCTCCTTCCAGCAGCTAAGTCGATTGCACTGCTAGTCAATTCAGCCAATCCAGTCGCGGCGGGGGCGGAGGCAAAACAGTTGCAGGCGGTCGTCAGCTCTCTCGGGCTGCACCTCCTAGTTGTGAATGCAAGCAACGCACTGCAGAACGCATTTTGGCACCAAGCTTCAGCAGCTTGATTTGCGAGTTCCCACTCATGGATATGACGAGACCGAGGACGATCAAGGCTTAGCGCAAGCAACCGTATCGATGTTAACGCCTGAGCACGAGCAGAATTGAACTTTTGAAGTGAACCCAAGTCGCGCAGCAGGTCGTTGACCAGCTTGGCCGCTTCATCCTCCCTTGCCAGGCACGCTCCTGTTCGCGCTCACGAAGGCGCTCCATAATCGCCGTTCGCAGGTATGAGCGCAGCCTCATCCGCGAGCCGCTACGCAAGAATTTAAGACACTGCGAATTTAAGCGAGTTCCTGGCCATGCGCTTCGACATAAGCGGCAAGGCCCAGCGTGTGATCCCGCGCAAGTTTTTCCGCAAGTTCGGTGTCGCGCTGTTCGAGTGCTTCAATGATCGCCAGATGTTCGGGCAGCGACGCGGCGATGCGTTCGGTGCGTCCGATCGTCATTTGCCGATAACCGCGGACATGCAGCAGGATTTCGTTGGTCATGTTGACCAGGGTGGGGGATTCGCTGAGTGAAATCAGCGCCTGGTGGAAGGCGATGTTGGCCTTCGAATATTCCTCGATGTGGTCCTGCGGCGGACGATCGTTGCCGAAATCCTTGAAGAAGTCGCGCAGGGCGGAGATGTCCTTTTTGCGCGCCGTCGTTGTGATCAATCGCGCGGCCATGCTCTCGAGCGCGGCCCAGGCGCGGATCATGTCCACGATCTCGCTCTTGGTCCTCCTCACGACGATGATGCCGCGGCGCGGCACGGTTTTGACGAAACCATCCTGCTCCAGCATCGCGATCGCCTCGCGGATCGGGGTGCGGCTGACACCGAGACGCTCCGAAAGCGCGCGCTCGTCGAGCATGACCGGCTCGGGCGTCGCGTAGATGTCCATCTTCAGGATGGCTTCCTTCAAGGCCTCATAGGCCTTGTTCTTGAAGCTCGTCTCCGGGACGATCCGGACGACAGCAATGTCTGCCTCTGCCATGCTTGTAACCCTCCACGTCTGCCACGAAGACTGCGACGAGGCGTCGGTTGATGTCCATGGGGTCTGACATGTGTGTCTAGTCCTTACCCCTCCGGCACCCCAGCCATGCGCATGCCCGCATAAATGCGTTGGCGCCCAGCAAGGTACTTCGGATTATCGCTCGCTGCGCCAGCACGGAAGCGGCGAATGGTGAAGCCCGGATCGAGCCTCAATCCGGCCTGTGCGGTCGCACGTGCCTCATCCACCAGCCCGAGTTGTGCCAGGGCAACCGCGAGAAGGAATTGCGCGAGGGGGAGATTGCGGTTGGCCTCGATGCTGCGCCGGAGCCAAGTGACCGCTTCGCTGTCGGCATTCAACTGAAGCTTGGCGAGGCCGACCCACATCATCCACCGGAAGGCGTAGATATCTCGTGGCGAGAGGCGGAGGGCTTCATGGACATGGGCCTCGGTCTCCTCGCCGCGACCCAGAAAATACTTGGCGAGACCGATTACCCCGTGCGCGTGGGCCAAGTTGCGATCCAGCGCCAACGCCTGCTCGCATTCAGCAATGCCTTGGTTCGCACGGTTCGTAAAAAGTTTGAGGAAACCCATGTGCATGTGGGCCTGCGCATGCTGGGGGTCCAGGGACAGAGCCTTGATCAAGATCGCCTCGGCCGCCGCGAGGCGCGCTGCCCCGTCGTCGGTAGCAAAGTTCGCCCCCTTATGAAGGTCAATTGATGCCACACCAATCAGGGCCTCGATGCTGCCGGGATCGAGCGCCAGGGCCCGCTCAAAAAACCCAAGCGCTTGAGCCATGTGTTCGTTGGTCAGCCCCTTGTGAATGCAAGCCATACCCTGAAAACAAAAGTCCATCGCATCAGGATGCAGCGAACGCTCTGATCGCCGCGCTTCGGCCGCAATAAGCCGGGCGTCCAGCGTATTGGCAAGCCTTGACACGATTTCGTCCTGCGTATCGAAGAGGTCAGCGAGCGGCTTGTCGAAGCGCTCGGCCCATAGGTGATTTCCAGTCTCGGCGTCAATCAACTGCACGTTCACGCGGAGCCGTGTGCCGCCACGTTGCACCGAACCTTCAAGAACGTACCGGACGTTCAACTCGCGCCCGATTTGCTTCACGTCAATGGCCTTGCCCTTGAACGTAAAGGCGGTAAAACGATTGGTTCCGTTGATCTAGATCAAGAGCGCAGACCACTAACACCCAAAGGCAGCGGCCTCACGGGTTGAGTGTGGTAGAATCTGAGGCCGATTGTCGCTAACATTTTCAAATAGATACCGGCTCAAACCGGTGGGGTTAACGCTTCACGCCTCGGCGGGAGGAGGAAAAAAGAACGGCAATTTCCGGCATGGCGGTCGGACGAAAGAAGCCACAAGCGCCTCGCGCTATATCAACGAGCTTGCCCGTCTTTGATTGCGTGGGCCAGCAGCGCGCGCATCCCTTGGGCGGTCGGCGGGCTACAGCGTGTCGTGGGTGTGGAGTCTGCATAAATAAACCCCCGCACGGGTGTCGGCACCGGAGCGAATTTTTTGTTGAACCGGGCCAGCTAGCCAACCATACGGCTTAGTGGACGCCCTTGATGGCGATGATAGCATCGTCGTGATTAACGAACCTAATGAGGGCCCGTACTTTGGTAGCCGCATCTTCCCATCCATTGGCTTGCCAACCGCCGATGGAGCCCGAGTCTTGAAGATTATTTAGATAGATCGCGAGTTTATTAAGACCCACGAGCCCCGGGCGGGACAGTGTAAACGTGCACAAAAACCCGCCACCCTGAGGGATAGGCCCCGGATCAGCAACGAAGTCCACCCTCGCCGTACCAATGGCTGGTGCAGAAGCATCGTTGGGAACCGGAGTGATAACTTCGTCGGACGGACCTGATACCTTAACCTTCGACTTGTCGGTAGGACCAGCAGTCTGTGGGGCTTGCTGCGTCCTCTTAGTCGCTTTTTTATTCCCTTTGCGCCGTGCTGGCTTTGCCGATTTTTCGCGTGATACGTCGATCAGAGAATCTTGTTTCGACTGCTCTGCTCGCTGTTGGTTCTCTGTTTGAGTCCCCTGAGCCTCGGCCAGCTTGGCTTGGCGAGAAGTCACCGCATCGGTAAATTCGTCTCTCGTTCCGCTCGCCATGTGGGCCAGTTCCTCTATTCAAAGGTAGGAGGATGTAACAACGAAAAGGGTTCGAAAAATGACACGGCAATCTCGCTCATGTTGACGGAGTCGGAGAGGCGCAAGGTTCCCGAAAGGGACCTCTGCGTGGAACTTCTCAACGGAGTTCAGCGCCCATCACCAGCTCATCCGAGACAGCGCACTAGAAATGAAGTCCTCGGCAGAGTCGGAATGTGACGCGGTGGCTTTAGGCTCAAACATATCTGTTGCCGCCTCTTTCGTCTGGCGGTGCCTTAGTGGTTCGACCATGACTCCGTTTTCACATCCCGCTCATCGAACCGGACATGCAGATCTCCCGCATCCGGCTCTCGGACAAGAGCTCACGCTTTCGCGTGCAACGCCTTCTGCAGTTTCTGACCATTTATCGGAGTTGATAGGTTTCCCAATCTCCAAGGTCCTTCCCTACGTATTTGCGTCTGTCTTGAACTGAGGTCCCTTCCCTCCACCGGAATTACCCGGCTTCAGCGGTACTACGAACCTCTCCGCCACCCTAAGGCGCCCAGCCTGTCCCTCGCGGGCTTCCGGTTGGTCATTGCCGACCACGCCATGGGGCTTCCCGTGTTGCGTACGCTTTCCTTGTGTACATGCTGTCGCCACTACCCCGGCGCAGCGACTGGGCGTATTCTTCGCTCTGCTTCACCCAGCCGTATCAGCCTTCCCCGAAAGGGTTGTCGGGTCGGCCTGCGCATTGTCCTTTTCGAGGATTGCTCAGCGTTCACTCGCGTTACAGCCTGCACACTCGCGCTGTCACCAATTCGTGACACGCTAATCGAAGGCTTCAGCCACTTCGTTACCTCCATGACTGCTCCGATTGCTTCCGGCTGGAGCGGTTGCCGGGTGGGGTTCGCACCCACTGGAAAGCGCCGCCTTGTCACGGCGCACACCCATCTCGGACATTGGGTCGCAGCGTCTGGAGCCGATTGTTCACCCTTTGTCAGTCGCCGCCCGTCGCAAAGTGTTAGGCTTTAGAAATCCGATAAGGCGTTTCCTTCCGGGGGCTCAATAAGACGGCACGAGTTGATCACGCTTCTCGGTGGTTCGGTAGCAGCGTTGCCACTCGCGCGCGCGCAGCAACGGACGCCTTTTCAAGCCGCTCAATGGCGCGGGCCACAGCTCTCAAACGCGATCAAAGCCTGCCGGTTGGAAAGTCGGCCTTGCTATTCGCGGCGGATCTTCGGCATCAACTCCATCAAATCGATAAAGGCATCTGCTTGGCGACGGAGTTCGACTGCGACGCCCGGTGGCTGGCTTGCCATTGTGGACACGACGGTAACGCGGACGCCCTGGCGTTTGCACAGCTTGCACAAGCGCGCGAAAGTCGCCGTCGCCGGAAAACAGCGCTATCTCGTCAAGCTGTCGGGCAAGTTCCATTGCACTCACCGCGAGTTCGACGCCCATGTGCTGTGCTTGAACCTGCGACGCCCCTCGCCATCGTCGAACTCTTTGGCTCGTTTGGTAACCACAGTGAAGCCGTTGTAGTCGAGCCAATCGAGCAGAGGTCGGATGGAGGTGAATTCCTGATCCTCGATGACTACGGTGTAATAAAACGCGCGCACCAAAGTGCCGCGGCTCCCGAATTCCGTTAGCAAGCGTTTGTAATCGATATCGAAGCCCAACGCCCTTGCGGCGGCATGAGTGTTGATGCCGTCGATGAACAGCGCCAGCTTCGTCCCGTCCCGTGGCATCGCCTTTGCGTCCGGTCAGCGCTGCCGACAAGCTGGACGATGGTGACCGGCAACGGCGACGATTTCACGGCCCGCATGTTCGATGCCATCAACGGCATGTTGCTCGACATGCTCGCGGCTGTAGCCCGCAAGGATTACGACGACCGGCGCCGTCGTCAGGCTCAAGGTCAGGCCAGGGCGAAGACTGAGGGCAAGTACAAGGGCCGTCCAGAGGATACCGAGCGTAATGCCGGGATCGCCAGCCTGCTCGCGGAAGGCCGCTCGTGGAGTTTTATTCAGGATATGACTGGATGCAGTCGGGCGACCGTCGCGAAGGTTGCCAAGCGGACAGTGACCACTCGACGCGGTGCCGCGACGGCGATCGAGTGAGTCAATCTGGGGCGAATGAAGCCAACACGGCGCAACACGCTTAAGGACTTCTGGAGGGGACGCCGAATCTCGGCGGCTTGAGCAAATAAGAAACGGCCCCACCGCGGTTTTGGAGAAGCGCGCCGGGGCCGCTCTACCCTTGAAGGAGTCAGACCAAAGGGTGGTACAGCATACTCAGCGCACACAACCAGGAGAAATCACCTAGGTTTATGGAACCAGGACTGCGGGCACGTTCTAAACGGCAGCCCAGAATAGTTTTCGCAGAATTCAAAGCAGGCAAGGAACGCAGATGCTGGCGCATTGGCGTCGGGAGATTTGGATTCCGCCGACTAAGTCGGCTCTGATCTATGGCACCGTTGACGAGCGAGACTGCGGATCTTATTCGCGAAGGTCAAATTGGACCCTCAGATATCGAGCGATTTCCTCTGCTCGCCTTTGGAATCCGATAGCGCCCGCTGGTGCCGACAGAATGGTCGGCGTCCATCCGAAGGCATGGTCTTTACGAACTGCAATCTCCACACCTGCCACATTGATCTTTCTGGCGATCATGTCGGCGAGCTGCTCAGCACCCACGCGCTCCTTGAGCATAGGCAAACTCCAAAACGAGAATTGCCCCCGATAAACCTTGGGCCAAACTGTTGAATGATTTGTCAAGAAATATGGTTGATGGGGAAAGCTGATGCCGCGGAAACGCACCTGCCATATGAACTAGGCGGCAAGTCAGTCCAGAACCTCAATCATGGTTTCGCTCCCCGCCGCAAACCAGCACCCTACGCTCCATCGAACACCCTCCCACCTCCGTCACCCAGACGAAGAAGGGGATCATTTCTGGCCGGGTGGGATCGCTCCAGCGGCTTGATCCTGCAAAGGTGACTCGCTGCTTTCGGTTGCCGTAACGCTGCTTCTAAGCTGGTCTGGCGCCGCACAGTCACCGGCCCAAAGCTTAGTACCCCGGACCGTTCCCACGAGGGTGCAGCCGACCGCCTTCGGCTTCATCCGAGCCGCCGACTTACCGCCCCCCGTTGGAGGCTTAGACGCGTCCTGAGCATACACGCTCGTCGAAAGGATTAATGCCGCCGCAAGCAGAAACAGCCTCATGTACCATTCCTTCGCCCTTTAGCCCGATCTCGACCAACCTGTTTTGTGCTGTACCGCGATCGACTCCCGCTGGCGCTGGTGATCATCTGGCTTCTTTCGTAACGCCCATGTCGCCCTAACTTGGGTCAGGGAACATTCACAGGCGGGTAGGCCAATTCGGAGCGGCCCCGGTCCACGCTTCGCCCATCCGTTTGGCGATAGCTCGCTTAGAATCTTGATGATCGCGGCGCGGCGCGCTTTCTGTTTCTTTGTTAGTGCCATGATTTCACCTGCCAATCCGCCAGCAACGAAAAACGCAACCCTGGCCGGATCAAGCAAAGCGAAGCACCA
>Ga0210401_10001829_pt1 | contig 24114 bp, 20 predicted proteins | sample IncBWH32MmetaG_FD_150866 | JGI IMG/M metagenome (GOLD analysis project Ga0210401, IMG submission 150866) | Forest soil microbial communities from Barre Woods Harvard Forest LTER site, Petersham, Massachusetts, United States - Inc-BW-H-32-M | ecosystem: Environmental > Terrestrial > Soil >... | reverse complement strand
AAGCCAAGATGATTTTGCAGGTGCATGACGAATTGCTTTTTGAGGCGCCGGAGAAAGAGACACAGGCGCTGACGGAGTTGGTGCGGGATGAAATGGAGAATGTTTATAAGCTGGCCGTGCCGTTGGTAGTGGAGGTTGGGGTGGGGGCGAATTGGCGGGATTTGGAGTAATGCGTTGAGGGTCGGGATTTGGACTTTGCTGGATTGGGGGCGGATTGGGCGGGAAATTCGGGGTGCATCCTTCGAAACTCAGAGTAAAGCGGCGCTGCGCCCCGACAGCACGCTGATTGCCTGGCCAAAAGGACATTCCCCGTTTGGTAACACTGGACACGGTCTTAACTAGTTAGATGGTTTCCTCTGCTAGAGTACACATACCCACTGCGTCGGGTCTCTCATGAATCGTGCTTGCTTACTGCCGTTCTTGGCGGCTGTCATGACCCTTGCCGGGTGCAAGAGCGGCACGGCGGGGCAGGTCGTGGCTGTCGCGGTTACGCCTACCGGCGTGGACATCGTGGTAGCAACGAACCAGCAAATGACCGCGACGGTAACCGGAACGTTTAACACCGCAGTCACCTGGAGCGTCGCGGGAGGCAGCGCCAATGGCACCATTACCGCCAGCGGAGTGTATACGGCGCCGGCGACCGTGCCAGCCCCCGCGCAAGTGACGGTTACGGCCACCTCGCACAAAGACTCAGCGAAATCCGGGTCGGCCACACTGACGATAACGACGGCGGCGGGACCGCCGCATATTACCGTGGCCGTGTCCCCGGGGGCTGTGAGCGTGGCCAATTATGGCACGCAGCAATTCACGGCAATGGTCACCGGCACCGCTAACGCGGGCGTGACCTGGCAAGTGAACGGCACAACGGGCGGTAGTCAAACGGTCGGGTTCATATCGGCGTTAGGATCTTATGTGGCGCCGGGGAATGTGCCTACGACATCCGACAGCAAGGGCAACGTGACGGCAACGACGTTGACCGTCACGGCGATTTCCCAGGCGGATCTGACGGCGTCAGGAGTATCGACCGTCACGATCGTGCCAGGGAATCAGAATAAACAGACCGGCTTGATCGAACTCGGAACGTCGGGCGGCAATGGCAAAGACTTGATCTCGAATGCGACGAATCACACCATAACGTGTTGTGGCGGAACGCTCGGGTCGTTGGTGACCCGTGGTGGAACCCAGTATATATTGAGCAACAACCATGTGTTGGCGGAGAGCGACGCCGCCACAATCGGCGATCCCATCGTGCAACCCGGCTTGATCGACGCCCAATGCGATACGACGCAAGCAACGACAGTCGCGACACTGACCCAGTTCGTAAATTTGGAATCGGAGGATAAGACGCCATCCTCGGCGAACATTGATGCGGCCATCGCGCAAGTAGTGTCGGCGCAAGTTGATCCGACCGGAAATATACTCTATCTGGGCCCAGTGGCGGACTCCAATGGCGTGCCATTGCCAGGCGCGCCGAATGCGGGCACGGGCATAGTGGCTTTGCCAGGCATGGGAGTCGCGAAGAGCGGCAGGACGACGGGGCTGACGTGTTCGACGGTGCTTGCGATTAACACCAACACGAGCGTGGAATACAACAAGAGTTGTGACGGAACCGGAGCGTCGTTCACGGTTGACTACAACAATCAGGTGGACATCGCTGGCGGCGGATTCGGCGCGGAGGGCGATTCCGGATCGCTAATCGTTTCGCAGGACACCGCGGATCCAGTGGGGCTGCTGTACGGGGGATCGGACACCGACACGGTCGCAAATCCGGTGACGCCGGTACTGAATTCCTTCGCGAGCGGCGGGAACGCCGTTACTTTTGTCGGCGGGTCGGCTCATCAGGTGGTTGGTTGCATGCTGCCAACCGCGCCACAATCCGCTGCCAAAACGGTTCGGCCAGCAGCGCTGGCGAATGAGGTCCTGCAGAAGGCGGTGGCGGCCCGCGACGCGCAAGCGCCCGCGTTGCTCGCGCATCCGGAAGTGCAGGCTGTGGGCGTGGGAGCGAGCCTCGACAATCCTGTCGAGCCCGCGATCGTATTCTTTGTGACAAAAGGACAAACGCGCACGAGCATTCCGGGACAGGTAAGCGGCATTCGTACGCGGATCGTGGAGGGCGATTTGTTCGCGCGCCGAGGACTCATTACCGCAGCGGATACCGCTGTCAATGAACAAGCGGCAGCAGCGCCGCAGTTGGTGTATGCGCTTTCCGCCGCAGAGATGCTGCGTGCCAACGTGGTTCACGCGGGGCACGCAAAGGAACTGATGCGGCAACCGGGTGTGCAGGGCGTGGGGATTACGTCGAGTGTGGACTCGCCGGGCGAAGCGGCGCTGATGATCTTTGTGATTCGCGGCGTGACACATCCCGCGATTCCGCCGGCTATCGACGGATTGCGAACGCGCGTGCGTGAATCGAGCCGATTTCGCGCAGGATACCGCGGGCTGCAGCAGCATCGGGCATGCACGTTGCCGGCGAAGCGCGGCGCCGCACAAACTCCATCCAACCCGCATTAACGACTCCGCGACGTTGAATTCTACCCTGCTATCTTTTGGCGTCTTTCCGGGAGTAGAATCCGCTCACGATGTAACGTGGTGGTTCTCCGTCGTATCGTTCTGTCAGGAGGTAGGTATGAGGCGCTCTCTCCCTGTTGCGGGTGCGTTTCTGCTGGTTTGTTTCGGTGTGTCGGCCGCGCCGCGCAACGCGGCACAAGAGAGTTCGAGTCCGGCCCAAGCGCCTGCTGATAACTACAAAATTACTCCAGAAGACATCGCGCGAAAGAGTCCTGTGAAGTCTTCACCCGAAGGGCTGGCGGAGGCGCGGCGCGTCTTTAAGTATGACTGCGCGATGTGCCACGGTGAACATGGTGACGGCAAAGGCGAAATCGTGGAATCGATGAAATTGACGATGCACGACTGGCATGATCCCGCGGCTCTCGAGGGCAAGACCGACGGCGAGATCTTTTACATCATCACCAAAGGCAAGGGAAAGATGATGGGGGAAGGGGACCGGCAACCCGAGAAATTGCGTTGGAACCTGGTGAATCTGGTGCGCGCGATGGCGGGCAAGGGCGCGCAGGCGAAGTCTCCGGCGGGCGCGTCGAGTTCGCATCGATGAGTAGTGAGCCGGAGACCTGGCGCGTGTGCTAGGCTTTTGTGTTGAGCAATCTCGCAAAGGGAGCCGCACATGGCGCATTCATCGCAGTTTCTGAAGCTGGTGCAGGATGCGAAGAAGAACGTGAAAGAAACGAACGTCGCGGACGTGAAGCGTCGCAGCGACGCGGGAGAGAAATTTCTTCTTGTGGACGTGCGCGAGGACAATGAGTGGGCGAAGGGGCATCTACCCGGCGCCGTGCACCTCGGCAAGGGCATCATCGAGCGCGACATCGAGCAGCGCGCTCCAGACACGAACGCAAAGATCATTTTGTATTGCGGCGGCGGGTTTCGCTCGGCGCTGGCGGCCGAGAACTTGCAGAAAATGGGCTACACCAACGTGGAATCGATGGACGGCGGTTGGAAGGGCTGGGTCGAAGCTGGCCTCCCTACGGCGAAGGACTAGACGCGGACAAGTACGAAGTCCAGTCGGTCTGCATTCATTGCAAAGTCGAGCATAGTCGGATACAGTTCGCGCGAGTTGCGAAAATGACTCGTCAGCGGCGGGCGACGAAAGCTTTCGCGTACGCATGATCTTCAACACCTGGGACTACTACCTTCTTTTTCTCTTACCCAGCGCCACGTTGTTCCGGGTTTTGAATGCACGCCACCGCCCGTTGGTGATTCTCGCGAGCGGCAGCCTCTTTTTTCTGTATTTTTCCTACACACAGTTGGGTGGAATGATTGGTGCCGCTTGTCTGGGCATTTTCCTGTGGGAGTCTCTGGTCAGCAGATTTTACAAGCCTGGATCGTGGTTTTGCGCGGTTGGGGTGTTCCAGACGATATTGTTTTTGGCTGTCTTCAAGTATCGGAATTTTCTGACGAGTCTGGTTTGGCCAATTCCAGCGCATAACCCGTTCTACTGGCAAAATGCATTCTTGCCGCTCGGCATTTCGTTTTTTACGTTCGAATTTCTTCACTACGCAGTGGATCGCTACAAAGACAGGACGGAAGAAGGCACGGTCGGCGAGTACATGGCCTTCATTCTGTTTTTTCCGACGATGGTGGCCGGGCCGATCAAGAGGTACCAGGATTTTCTTCCCAAGCTTCGTAATATTTCGCTCGACTGGGTGGTGGATTGGCAGCGCGGATTCACACGCATCCTCGCCGGCCTCGTGAAGAAATTTGCAGTGGCGGATGTTCTCACGGCATACACGAATCACCTCAATATTGCCGATATCGCCCAGGCAAATCGAAGTGTTTTGCCTTTGTGGATTTTTGCGTATGGCATCAAGATTTACGCGGACTTTTCGGCGTATTCGGACATCGCCATAGGATCGGCGCGCATTTTTGGAATCAAAGTTCCGGAAAACTTCGATTGGCCCTACTTGCAAAGCAACATTTCCGACTTTTGGAGGCATTGGCACATTTCGCTCTCCACCTGGCTCGTGGACTATGTGTTTATTCCGCTCGGGGGGTCGCGCGTCCGGGTGCCGCGAATTTACGCTAATCTCTTGGTAACTATGCTGGTAAGTGGAATCTGGCATGGAGCGGGAGTGAATTTCATCGTGTGGGGCCTGCTGCACGGGATCATGCTGGCGGTGCACCGATGGTGGCGCGGAGTTCGCGGCGACGCTGTGCCGACGCCAGCACGCCGGATCGCTGCGGGCGTGCTGACCTTCGTTTGCGTGAATCTGACTTGGGCTTTCTTCTGTATGGATGTGAAAACAGCTCTATTCTTCTTGAAGCGTCTGTTCGTAGGGTGAAACCGTGAAGATACTCGATTGGATCAAGCATTTGCTGGAATACCTCGGCGGCGCGCAGGACGATCCGCCGCCCGGATTTTCCGTCGCACTTTCCAACATCTGGTTCTGGGGACTGTGGTGGGGGCTGCTGGCCGGCATCATCTTCATTTTTTCGGGCCAAAGCTCGAAGTTCATCTACATCGACTTTTGAAATTGTTGCCAAACTCCATGCCTCTCTCGAAATACAAGCTCCTTTGGATGCTGTGCGTGCTCGCGATTGCTTTGGTCGCGATTAACGTGACCGTAATGGTGCTTACGAGGAACTCGCTACCCCGGCGCGTGATGGCGCACGCGCGGCAGGCCAGGAACGCGAGTGTCGTCGCGATAGGAAATTCGCTGATCGCAGCGGGCTTCGATGAATCGGCATTCGACTCCGGCATGGGCGTCGAAAAAGAGAGAGGGTCTGTAAATGTCGGGTTAGGAGCTTCGTCGCCCGTCGAACAGCTTCTCCTGTTTCGCTACGCGAGATCGCACGGGATGCATCCACAAATCCTGGTTTATGGATTTTATGATCAGCAACTCACCGAGCCGTTGAAATTTGCCACCCGTGATTTCATCGGAAATCGAGACATGCTCTATTACGTTGAACCGGAATACGGGCTGCATTTCTACCAGTTATCGCCGCACGACCGGGCGGAGTTCGAGTTGATGCGCCATTTCCCAATGATGGTTGACCGGAGCGCAATCTGGGCGAAGGTCGAATTGCTACGTCGGAAACTTGCGCAGACGGGAATGCCCGCGCAACAGGTCAACCGTTTTGGAAGAGCTGGCGATTTCACGCTGCTGGAGGCGCGTGATGCCGCCGAATTTAGTCGCAAGTGTGAAGCGGGAACCCGAGAAGACTTGATAACACCCATAAATGAATTGATACGGCAGGCTTCGGAGGCAGGGATCAAAGTCGTTTTTGTCGAAATGCCCATGCACCCGTCGCACTTGAGTGTTTTCTACGATTCGCCCGCATGGAATCAGTATCGCGGGCATATTCAATCACTCTTGGTTGCACAGCAGGTCACCTATGTCGATGCAAGCGCCTGGGAAGCAGGCGAGCAGATGTTTGCAGACCGTCTTCATCTTACGGAAGTGGCCGCAGCTCAATTCAGTAAACGACTTGGAAACCTATTGAGAGAGAGCCAAATTGCGGAATCGCAGTCGAACCGTGACAATAAGGCGGGGGCATGGCCAATTCACGGTCAGTAAGGTGCAGTCGGTTTATCGTGTCGGCCTGAATAGCGATCGGCCATCACTGCTTTGTAAAACTCGGCGATTTGCCCGGGAGCCTGAAAACCTCGGGCGGGTCCAAATTGCAGCGTTTCCAGAATTCATCCGCAGTGAGCGCTCCGGCGGAAAATTGCTGGACATCGAGGAGCGGACTGCTAATCATTCCGCCGTCCGCTGAGTCGAAGATGATGACAACACCTTCGATGGCGGTCGCCTGCGGGCCTAGGTCTGCAGGCAGTCCCTTGAGCAACGAAGAGGCGAAGATCAACTTTGCACCAGGCCCGGTTTCCTTAGGGTCTTGCGATGTAGGTTGCACCGTAAAGATTTTGACGGGCTTGCCGCGTAGCGGATCCCAATCTCCGGGAAAGGTGCTGCTTTCTTCGCGTTCCACGCGAAAAGGTTCGGGTACGACGTTGGGCGAATTGAAACGTTCGGCAACCAACTCGGGCAACTCAAGACTGCTTCGGCGAATATAGCCACGTGACGCGCCCGCGATTTGAACGTGCACCCAATCGCCTTTGACATCCAGGAATTCGAATTCGTCATCCGCGGCGGCGGAGAAAAGAACGGGCGATCCTTCGGCTGCCCGGGACACCACGGGTGTGCCACTCTTTTTGACGACCACGAGATTGGGTGGACGTGCCTGACCGCGCTGGATTTCCTGCAGACTTTGCAGCTCCGCAGCCAGCTGACTCATGCGTTTTTCCTCTGCTTCCCGCTTTATGCGCAACGAAGATAACTCGTCGCTGGAAGGTGGAGTCGCGCTCGCTGTTGGTCCGGCGGGTGAGCTTGCAGCTGCGTTCTTTCCGGACGATGAGGAACTTCGGGGCAGTCCGGTGGAGAGATCGAGTCTAGGAGATGGGGCCTGCACTGGAGATTTAAGAATTGAGGTTGCCGACTTTTCGCCGAACTTCTCGCTCAGGCGGTCGAGCAAATCAAGCTCCAGGCGTCCATTGGAAGGCAGTATTTGATAGCCCGACTTCCAAGGCTCGCGATCTGCATACCAAGCTGTAATCTTTGCCGTCAGGCGCACCACCGTGCCGCTCGGTGAGGCAGGGACCAGATCGATCGAGAATTGATAAAAAGCACGCTCGTAGCGGTCCAGCGATTGATCACCCGCGGCCACGAAGCCATCGACAATCGGAAGCTTCTGGCCATTGTACGCTCCTAGTTCCTTAAGCGCCTTGTCGACATCCGCTTTCGATTTCGGATAAGCGCGCGCATACGGAATCGCTTGTGCGAGGGCTTGGCGGAAACCAAAATCGCCAGCGATGCAAACAAGTAATTGGAAGAGAATCATAACTTGCCGAAAACTCAACGAGTGCTTTGTCACGGAAGAGTTTCCAGTTGATCCAGAGGAAGCCAGCCGCGCTGGCCGTCGGGAGTTTCAACTCCGAACCAGCGAGGAGTTACGACCATGATGACTACATCGGTGAACGCGGAGAGGGTGGTTACGTTGGCTGCGGAACGAAAAGGAGCAGCTTTCAAGTCGGCTCCCGGAGGCTTCACTCGGCGTTGGATTTGCTGCCGCAGAGAATGAATCCGCTGCTCCACATCTTGATTTGAAGACTCGGCGGCCGACAAACGCGTGTTCTCGTCCTCGTGTTGAAGCGCGAGGGTCTGCTTTGCTAAATCGATGCTGTCCCGGCGGCGCTTTGCATCCAGGGCTTCCTGCTCATCGAGTTGAATGGCTTGCAGGCGTTCCTGAAAGATTTTGAATTCGCTCGACTCGACGGTGCCGTCGGATGGATGGACAACACGGCGCGCGTTCTCTACGAAGACTGCGTCGATTCTTAGACGCGTGCGGTTTCCGTCCAAACTGGTGACGATGTAGCGCACAGCAATGGTTCCCTGGTCAGCGCTTTCGAGGAAGTGACGAGGGGCGATTGCCTCGGTGCGCACCTTATAGTAGACGGTTCCTTCGCCCTTCCATCGCTCGAAGAGCGGTGTTTCGGATACTAGCTTCGCGCCCCTGAGGGTGCGCTCTTTGTCGAAGATATACGTTCCGTGGATCGTTTCATCCTGGAGTAGATCGTCCAAAGCCTGATGCACTTCATTGAGAGATGCTGCGAGTTCCCGGACAAATCCAGGACCGACCGAAGCATGCTGGGCCGCACCGGTGGCAAGTGGGCTCGCACCAATAACCCATGACGAAGCACAGAGTAGGGAAGCGGCGAACAGCCATGAAAGCGAGGACGGGCACCCGCCTCTTGGCAGCTTGCGTGCAGTGCCTGCTGTAACCGATCTCATAGCCTGTCATTCCAAGATGTTCGAAGCGTGGCAGACGCGCTCATTGGATTCTCTTGCTCTCGAGACGACGCAAGTCGTCATCTGTACTCCGGCATAAGACGTGCTGTCAATCCGAAAAAAGTACAAAGGATTCCGAGGTCGCTCGAACGAGTCACTCTTGCCGAAGGTATCGTTCAACGCAAAATTTTGATCGCCAACATAAAAAATCTCTTGCATTCGTTTTTTTCGAGGAGTACATTCGCGCCGGTTCAGGGACTTAGGGCTCACCCCGCTCTCTTTTTCGAAGAGAGAAAAGGGGGTGGTTCTCTATGGGCGTGCTTTCTCGCACTCGGAGATGCTGCCGAGATTTTGCGTAGAGTACATCCACTCGGTATTTGTCTGTTCACGCCCCCCTGCAACCAGAGTTACAGGAACTGTTGTTCGATTGCGATTGACGAACAGCAGGCAGAGGAGGCGGTATGTACCGAATGGCTCCGAAGTTGCGTGGGCGTTTTGTTGTTTTGACTTCGGGTGTTTCGTTCGCTCTATTGTTCCTGGCACTGTTCCTCACCAGCGATCCCCCCGCCTCCGCTCTGCCGCCGCCCGGTGGAGCTATCCGCGCGATTCCCGCATTCGCTCGCAAGTATGGGATGCCATGTTCGTCGTGTCACGAAGCGTGGCCGATGCTGAGCCCTTTCGGACAAGCATTTAAGGACAACGGCTACCAGTTGGGGAATGATCGCGACGCTCCCATTTTTCAACAGCCGGCATATTGGCCGGTCACCTTCCGTATCACTCCCATCTGGCACCGCGAGAACGAAAACCGCGCAGCCGTGGACGGACCTGCTGGTCCGTCGGCCAACGAAGGCAGCGTTACCACGCATGGATTTGACTGGAGCGGCCTGGATTTTCACACGGGTGGCACGCTTGCTAAAAACGTGTCCTTCTACGTGTTGCCTTCCTCGGACAACACCGGAGCCTTTCACTTTGAAACGGTGTTTGCTCGACTGGACAATCTCGCAGGTACTAGTTGGCTGAACTTTAAGCTCGGCAAATTTGAGCTTGATAACCTCTTGTCGGAAAAGCGCATTCTCACGCTGACAAACGTCGCCGGGGTGTACACGAATTATCACTTCCAACCTCTCACCGAGGGTGGCGGCCCGCTCCCGTTCGTGTTCGGAATTGGCGACAACCAAGTGGGTATGGAGCTAATGGGGCATTCCAAGGACGATCGCACCCGCTATTCGGCGGCCCTACTTAGTTCCAATGACGGTTCGCCAGGTCTACCGACAAGTCGCACTTACGACGCGTTTTTTACCGCCAGCCAAGCCTTCCAAATAGGAAGTCTCGGCCTGCAACGCATAGGCGCGTTCGCCTATCTTGGACAAGCGCCCACCTACTTCCAATTCACGCAGACTTCTACGACGCAGGTGGGTACAGATATCGCCGGAAACCCGGTCAATCAAACGACAACTGTCGGCGTACCGGGCACGGGCATAGGAAACAAGAGCTTTTACCGCGCCGGCTTGATCGCCCAAATCTACATCAAGAAGTATGACCTCACCGCAATGTACTTTCATAGCGCGGACAGTCCTTTCTTAGGCACCGGCACAGCGGCGAATACCCCACTTCCTGCTGGCGCCCAGAAGCCGATCTGGAACGGCGCGCTGTTCGAAAGCCACTACATGACCAACCCGCAATTGATGCTGATCCAACGCGTCGAGCTGGTGCGTATGTCCCAGCAGGCTCTGCCGATCGTAGCTGGAACTCCCTATACGCCCGGCGTCAGCGTTCCGTCCGCAGACTTCGGCAACGAGGATGTCTACACGTTCGGCTGGCGCTACTACCCGTTCATCTCGAGTCGCGCGGGTTTCGCATTCCACAACGAGTATGCCTTCAGCCATCAGGTGGGAGCTTCGCCAGTGACCGGCCGAAACCTTGATTTCAGCAGCTTGCTCGTCGGTTTTGACTTCGCGTTCTGAGGGTGATGAATATGCGAACACAGAATACGTTAAAATTGTTCCTGGGAATCGCCGCCCTCTTCGTTATGCCGCTTGTCGTTTCGGCGCAAGAAGGGGAATCGCACATCGGTAAGCTTTCGGGACACACTGGTGCCGGCAAACAGCTCTATTTTCGCTACTGCTGGGGGTGTCACGGATATCGCGGGGACGGCAACGGCGAGAACGCTCCCTATCTAAACATTCTGCCGCGCAATTTCGTAGCCGCCACATTCAAATGCCGCTCCACGCCGACCGGTACTCTGCCGACGGATACCGATCTGTATAATTCCCTGGGCCGCGGTTTCAATAATTCGAACATGCCTTCGTGGATTGAGTTGACCGACCAGAATCGCGCGGATCTGGTGGCCTTCATCAAAACTTTTTCGCCACGGTGGAAGACCGACAAAGCAGGCGACCTGATTAAGGTTCCGGCCGAGCCAAAGCTGACAGTGGAGAGTATCAAGCACGGAGGGGAACTGTTTCAGAAGCTTGAATGTTGGAAGTGCCACGGTCAGGAAGGCCGTGGCGATGGCCCTTCGGCGTCTACGCTCACCGACAGCAACGATCAGCCCATTCGACCCTACAACTTTGCCGCGGGCTCCCGCTTCAAGTGCGGCTCGACCAACGAAGATCTTTACAAAATCTTTATCACCGGCTTGGATGGTACTCCAATGCCTTCCTTTGCTGATGTCATCAAGTCGGAAGAAGCTTGGGACCTGGTGCATTTCCTGCGCACATTGCAAGTAACTCACAAGAGCCCCGAACTCGCTTTGTGGGGATCAACGAAGGATGGTGCCGAGCAGATTGCTTCCCGCAGGATCACCGGCACTCCGACAGGCTCGGGAATCAAGCAGTAAGGGAGTTTATCGTTGCTCAATTTCAGGAGGAGCTAGATCATGCGAGCAAACGTGGGGTATATCGTGGGGCTGGCAGCGCTCGCCGCTTGCGCAGCCATCGTGCATGCCGGACCGAACGGCGGAACCATAAGCGGCAAAGTCACTTATGAGGGGACGCCGGCAAAACAGAAGCCCATCGATATGTCCAAGGAGCCGAGTTGCGCCAAGCAACATGCAACTCCAATCACAACTGAGACTGTCGTTACCGGTCCGAGCAATGCGCTCGACAATGTCGTGGTCTACGTCTCGGCGGGAGCCCCGGATGATAACCCACCGGGCCAAGCGGCGAAGTTCGAACAAAAAGGCTGCCAGTATATTCCGCATGTCCTGGCCTTTCAGGTGAATCAGTCTTTGGAAATCTCCAACGCGGACCAAACTTCCCACAACATCCATCCCCTGCCCAAGGTCAATCGTGAGTGGAACAAGTCGCAGCCGCCGGGATCCGCGCCGATCGTCGACAAGTATGACAAGCCGGAATTCATTCCCGTGAAATGCAATATCCATCCATGGATGCACGGCAACTTCGCGGTGCTCAAGAACTCGCATTACGCAGTTACAGAGGGCGAAGGCGGCTTCTCACTCGCGGGTCTTCCACCAGGAAAATACACCATCACTGCGTGGCACGAGTCTTACGGCGACCAGTCGCAGGACGTGACGATTTCAGGAAGTGAAACCAAGACCGTGAATTTTACCTTTAAAGCCAAGCCCTACTAGCAAGGCTGAAGTAAATCGGCAGCAGATTCGGAACGCCTGGTGCAAGGAAGCAGGTGCCAATGGGGAAATTCTTCGCCGTAGTTCTGATTGTCATTACGCTGGCGTCGGCGTATCCGATCGTGACCCACAAGTTCGTCCAGCCGGTGGACATCTCCACGCATGGTCACGCGATCGACGAGCAACTAGCGGATACGATGGCCGAGGGAGGGTTCGCGTTCGTCGGCGCACAACTGCTGCTGGCGTTCTTCGTTTGGAAGTTTTCCAGTCGTAAGGACGGTTCCAAAGTCACGCACCTTCCCGGCGGCGCGAAGTTGATGGTGGCAACCGCATTCATTCTCGTGGGCACCGAGGTACTTGCGCTTGGAGTACTTGGACAGAAGGCTTGGGCCGACGTCTATTTCACACCGCCCAAGGCGGACGCCTTGCAAGTCCAGTCGCAGGCGGGTCAATTCGCATTTTATTTTCGTTACCCAGGAGCCGACGGAAAGTTTGGCCCACTTCATCCAGACAAGATCGATGAAGGAAATCAAAATTACTTTGGGCTCGATCCCGCGAATGACGTCGAAGCTCGCGACGACATCGTAACCGCGGAGATGGATATCCCCGTAAACCGCGAAGTCCATCTTTTGATGCATGCCAAAGACGTCGGTCATTCGTTCTATGTTCGTGAGCTGCGCATTCAGCAGGACTTCGTGCCAGGCCTGGACTTATCGCTGCACTTTACGGCAACGAAAACGGGTAAGTATGAAATTGTGTGCACCCAGCTTTGCGGTTTGGGTCACTACAACATGAAGGCGTATCTGAACGTTTTGCCTGAGGACGAATTTGAGAAATGGTTGAAGGACAGAGCCGCAGAACAATAGTCCTTTGATGTGCAGCGCAGTCCGATCGCAAGACGGCAACGCCAAGGGACGGGGTGACCGATGGAAGAAGCAGCAATCCAGGCAACGCACGTACACGCTCCGCCGGAAGGATTCATCCGTAAGTACGTCTTCAGCCTCGATCACAAAATGATCGGAAAGCAATACTACGGGTTGGCATTGGTATCCGTGTTTATGGGCATGGTGTTGTCGTGGTTCATGCGCTTTCATCTCGTCTGGCCAGAAGCGAAAATTCCTGGCTTGGGTACAATCGCAGCCACCGGCGCGCCGGGCGGTGTAATTACGCCCGAGTATTACCTCTCCTTGCTCACCATGCATGGAACGCTCATGGTTTTCTTCGTCCTCACAAATGCTCCGTTTGCAGGTTTCGGAAATTATTTTCTGCCCATTCAGATCGGGGCGGAAGATATGGCCTTTCCGCGATTCAACATGATGTCTTTTTGGGTGACGTTCATAGGGTTTCTCGTGCTCGTCCTGGCGTTTTTCATTCCCGATGGACCTCCCATCTCCGGGTGGACCGCTTATGCGCCTCTCAGTGCTGTGGGAAAAGACGCGGGTCCCGGGCTTGGATGGGGACAAAATCTTTGGGCAATTTCGATTGCCATCTTCTGCGTGGGCCAACTCCTCGGTTCCCTAAACTTTATTGCGACAACCTTGGACCTGAGAGCGAAAGGCATGACGCTGATGCGTATGCCCATCTGCACTTGGGCATGGTTTATCACCTCTAGTATCGGATTGCTGGCGTTCGCGGTGTTACTCCCGGCCTGCTTGCTGCTTCTATTGGATCGGCTCGCCGGAACCAGTTTCTTTATTCCATCCGGACTGGTGGTGAGCGACCGTTTGCAGAACCACGCTGGAGGGTCGCCGCTTCTGTGGCAGCATTTGTTCTGGTTTTTCGGTCATCCGGAAGTCTACATCGCCATTTTGCCCGCGGTGGGCATCGTTTCTCACGTGCTCATCACGAGCATGCGCAAGCCTCTTCTCAGCGCCAAAGTACTCATCTATTCCATGATGTCCATCGGCTTTTTGAGCTGGATGGTTTGGGGTCATCACATGTTCGTCAGCGGGATGAATCCGTTCTCATCGCTGCTTTTTTCTTTCCCGACTCTGACGATCACGATTCCGGCAACCATCATCACCTTGATCTGGCTTGGAAGTCTGTACGGCGCAAATATCCAAATAACCTCGGCCTCCCTGTTTGCTCTTGGCTTTGTGTCCATGTTTGTCAGCGGCGGCGTGAGCGGATTCTTCCTGGCGCAACCATCCATCGACATTTATCTGCACGCGACATACTTCGTCGTTGGCCACTTCCATATGGTCATGGGCGTCGCGGCGATTTTCGGCATTCTGTCGGGCACGTATTTCTGGTTCCCAAAAATGTCGGGCCGCATGATGAATGAGACGCTCGGCAAGCTCCACTTCTGGATCACCTTCGTCGGCACGTATTGCATCTTCATGCCTTTCCATTACCTAGGATTGGTGGGCAATGTGCGCCGATATGCATCCTTCGTCGACGACTTCATGGCCCCGCTGATGCCCGTGCACAAATTTATATCCATTGCGGCGTTTGTTACCGGCGCGGCGCAATTGATTTTTCTTTACAACCTGATTCACAGCCGCTTCCGCGGCAGAGTAGCGCCCGAGAATCCGTGGAACGCGACCTCACTGGAATGGAGCATTCCCTCACCGCCACCTTGGAACAATTTCGGGGGCAAGCATCCAGTGGTCTTTCACGATCCCTACCAGTACGGGGTGAAAGGCTCTAAGGGTGATTTTGTCATGCAGGATTCGCCGGAACAGATTGTCGGCGGATCATAAACAACCGAAAGCAAGCGGCTCGGTGCGGAACGGCGTTTGGTTTAGGTAAAGAGCTCCGTCGGAAGGAATAAGGAGAGCATGGCCTCAACGGTTTATCAGCACGTCGCGTCTCAGCCTGTCGCCGAGCGACCAGGGCGCGCCCAAGCGACCCGAAGCGGCATCTGGGTAGGCATTTTTGCCATCACGATGTCCTTTGCGGCGTTTACAAGCGCCTTAATGGTTCGCCAAGGCTCCGGGGACTGGAAGCACATCGTGCTGCCTCCCATCATCTACCTGAACACGATCACACTGTTATTCAGCAGCATCACTTTAGAGCGAGCGCGAAGTCGGGCGACACAGGGCTCAAGATCTCAGCTACGGGACGCCCTGCCTTGGCTGACGGTTACTTTGGCACTCGGACTTGTCTTCGTCGCCGGACAATACTCTGTTTGGCGACAGCTGGCGGGGCAAGGCCTCTACCTGGCAACGACATCGAACAGTTCTTTTTTCTACGTTTTCACCGTGATGCACGTTCTGCATCTTCTCGGAGGAATTGCCGCACTCGCTTATCTGATCGCAAAAATCGCCCCCCGCCGAGCGGTCCCTCGATGGACTCTATTCGAAGGCGCGGCGATTTACTGGCATTTTATGGGCGTCCTGTGGCTGTACCTGCTCATCGTAATCGCTACGAGACTTTGATCGAAGGAAGGGAACTGATTGTGAGTGAATCCGACCAAGCCATCCATGGATATGGAACGGCGGTGCTGGAGCCGCCGCCGTACGCGATTCCGTCCCGCAAGCTGACCATGTGGTTGTTCATCATTTCCGATGCGATCACCTTTGGCGCTCTGCTATTCGGCTACGGCTACCTGCGCACTGCCAGCAGCGATTGGCCCGCACCGTTCAAATTTAATCCCAGTATCATCAATGTGATGATTATGACCGTGGTCCTGATAACCAGCAGTTTGACGATGCTCGGTGCGGTGGATTCCGCGAAAGCGGGGGACAAGGTCAAGGCGAGACGCTTTCTTTGGTCCACGATCTTTTTGGGCGTTGTCTTCGCGGGCCTGCACATCCGGGAGTGGTTCGGTCTGATCGACGACGGGGTGCGCTTATTTCAGAACCCTTGGGGCTCTCCACTTTTTGGGGCAACATTCTTCAGTATTACCGGCTTGCATTTGTTGCACGTGATCAGTGGCGTGGTAGCTCTGGCAGTCATTTCGCAGGGTTTTTCTAGAGGACGGCTGACCGCAGGCCACGTGGAGACCACTGGCTTGTATTGGCACTTCGTGGATTTGGTTTGGATGTTTGTCGTGCCTTTGATTTATCTGTTGAACCTTGCGCGCTGAGCAGGTGGGAGACATTCGATGACGCCTTCGGGAGCATCAGGGAACGTAATCGCCAAGTATTTGCCGGTGTATTTCGTTTTACTCGGAATTGCCGCACTGGAGGTCGTTCTGGCCTACCAGAGTTTTTCGACGGTGACCTCGCTGGTCATTCTGCTGGCATTAGCGGTGTGCGGCGCCGCCTTGGCCGTAATGTACTTCATGCATCTGGCGCAAGAGCGCCGCAGCTTATTCCTGACATTGATCCCGGCCGTTATTTTCGTTCTGTTGATGATGAATATGATATGGTCGGACAGTTTCCGGATGCTGCACATGAGGCCCTTTGCGCATTAGCAGATTCGCGGTCGAACCGGATTCGTTATGAGCTCGCACATCCACGTGGCGCTTCGCAGAAATACCAGGTTTCTCGCACTTCTCGGCAGCCTCTTTATCCCTGGAGTTACGCTGGCCCAAAATTGCGCGCTATGCTACACACAGGCGGCCGCCGCGGGCGCTCGCATCGTCCAGGCATTACGGAGCGGCATCGTCATATTAGTCCTTCCCCCTATGCTGATCTGCATCGGGCTCGCGGTGATGACCTACAAGAAGAGAAATCAGTTTAATGAGTAGCTCCCAAAGACGCCCCAGAACATCAAGGTAACTCGAGGTCGAGCGCGTAAATGTCCGTCAGCCCGCGTTCGAGCATTACGTAGAGCGATCCGTCTTGCCCCAAACCGCTAAAGAAGCAATGCGCTGCACTGCCGCGAAGAATATCTCCGAACCCGGCGACTCGCTCGATCTTCAGTGAAGAGACGCTAACCCGAAATATAGACTCCTCCTCATCGAGTTGATCCTGAAAATAGATGTAGGAGCCGTTTGCGGACCAATAAGGCCTTTCGAGAAGCCCACCAGAGGCAACCGAAGTCCACTTTCCTCGCTGCATGTCTAGTAAGACTAAATTGTGATTGGAGCTATCCGTGCAGGCAATATAGCGTCCGTCAGGCGACCATCTCGGTTGGCTAAGTCCATTTGAATCCGGGAGTTCCTTCCAAACCGCGGTAGTCGGTTCAAGCGTGTACAGTCCGTACTCCGGATGGGTTTTTCGATTTCGCATCACCACCGCGATGCGGTAGCCGTCCGGCGACCAGTCCGCTTGCGCGCCTTCCCATCCTTCAGGAAGTACAGGACGCAAAGCGCCCCCATCGGACGCAACAAGATAAATTTGGCGAGCTTGCCCCGGACGCACGCCCGTAAAAAGAATCTGCTCGCCCTTTGGCGACCATTGCGGCGCCATCCCGCTTAAGGGCGCGCTCGTCAACCGTAGTCGCTGCGAGCCATCTGTGCGGCTTCGCCACAACGACCCGTCAGGATGGTCCGAATACACCACCATTTCACCGTCGGGCGAAACGCTGGCTTCTTCCGCATGGGTATCCAAGCTCAACGTTGACGCGTGCATCGTCCGAGCTTCGAATTTTTCGAGTTCACGCCGAGAACGGAAGCTAAATGCGAAAATCCGTGATCCTGTCTGCGCCGGCGTGGCCACATTCAGGGCGTCAGGTCCACTCGTCAACGGCACGGGCGTGTGATGCGAGCGTCTAAACCAGCTCCACACATCCCTCATCGCCCACAGGTTGCAGTCATATTGTTCACAGCCCGAAAAAAGGAAATATTTGCCGTCTGCCGTCCAAATCCCTGAAGACTGTCGCGACGGTGGGTTCCCGGCCGCCAGAATCGGGTGCAAATTGTTCCCCTCCGCGGATACTTCCCAGATCGATTGGGTTCCGTATTCGCTAACCTCAACGGTAAACCGGATGGTTCGGCTATCGGGTGACCACGCCGGGGCATGAGGATCTCCTGCGACGTGCAGCAACTTGCGCAGCTGCGTCCCATCACGTCGCACCGAATACAGATCCTGGCCTTGCACAAAGACGATTTGCATCGCATCGGGAGACCACGCTGGGTCGTGGCCCGTTGCCTTACCCAGGCGGCGCGGCTCGCCCCCTTGCACCGGCCAGAGCCAGAGTGGCATTTCCTCGTCGCGTCGCGCAAATTGGCCGATCAGAAACTGCGAATGGTCGGGAGATACAGCGAAGATTCGCGTGTTCTGGAATGGCGGCGCGATCTTCTCCGCATTGCCCCCTTCCACCGAAGTTTGCATAAGGTTCCAGTGCCCGGCATCCCGTTCCAGGAAGAATATCCGCGTGCCATCGGATACAATGCCACCCCATTCATCGATCCGTCCCTCGTTCGTTATTCTATTCACTCGCTGCACGCTGGGTCTCGGCACCGGGTATACAATGAAGAAAAGCAGCCACGAACCGAAGAGAATGCCGGCGGTTAGTAAGAGGAAATCAAACCAACGCTGTGTGCGTTCGGCGCGACGCTGATCCCAGTGAGTTTCTCCCGGCGCTAAGTCATCCAAATAAGGGTTTAGCCGGAGTCGGACCTCGACGGACTTGTCCGAATCCGCGTCTGGCCCTGGTGCCGTTGATACAGGGGATGGCGGCTCGTTAATAATATGGACCGGTGCCACGAATCGATACCCCTGCCGAGGTACGGTCTCGACAAACCGGGGGTTCTCAGCATCATCTTGCAGTGCCGCGCGAAGCTTCTTGAGGGCTGCGTTTAGGCTCCCGTCGAAGTTTACGTGAGTGCCCTCTGGCCACAGGGCCCGCCGAAGCTGTTCCCGCGTGACAATCTCGCTGCTCTGTTGGAGCAACAACTCCAGAATCCGAAACGGCTGCTCCTGAATTCTTAGCCGAACTCCCTGCCGAGTTAACGTACCTCGTCCCAAGTCTACTTCGAACAGTCCGAACCGGACGATCGTTGTCGAGTCTACGTTTGCCATCGCTTAGGTCGTAATCCCTTGCGCTTTCGGCCCAGATCCAAAATCTACTATAACATGTTTCCAGATCATATGACCTGTTATGTCCATAAGTATGAGTGTCTTACGAGGTCATCATATTTTCAGTCGTAAATCGTTTGACCCCCGCGTATCTTTCGCTGTAAGCGATGGATGCTCGGTCGCTGGCCCGCTTTTGTAAACTGGCGCCGTCCAGTTCGAGTGTGAAAAAGGAGGCCTTAGGAGAACATTTAGCCCATAGTCCTAAGAACCTTCGGAACTCCCGCGTTTGCGTCCCTGAACCGCTGTACCCAAGACGCCCAGCGCGGGAGTTTCGACCAATCGAGCAGCCGTGTTTGTAGGTTGTTCGACTTCGCGGTACGCATCTCCGTCCTCGTCCCCCTGGTCGCGGTTCGTTTCAGGCCGACTGGTCTTCGGTTTTTGCCCTCGTTTAAAAGTGTACTTCGACTTTCCGCGCATAATCATGCGCCCCTTCAGTGATTGATATTTCGCTTTGGTTGGAAACGCCGAGATTGGCGTTGACGAAGAGGTTGCGCGATCGTATTGGAACAGCCGAAGCTACGGACACCTTCCATTTCAGAAAAAAATTGGCTGGGGCGGAAGGATTCGAACCTTCACCGTCCTCATTAACAGTGAGGTGTCCTACCGATTGGACCACGCCCCAGCAGCCGCACGCGCACTTCGCATCTTCCGAGAAAAAACTTACCCGGACCCCCCGAAGTGGAGAGGCTTCGCCGCGAGCGGTGCGACGAAGGGTTCACCTAAGATAACACGAGCTAAGTGTCCAACAAACTTCGGTAGCGAAATAATGGACGGATACACCAGCGCATATTGGAGGGCGCAACCTGAAAGGGAACCGGACCAAAACGGCACTCTCGCTCGAATCTTGAGCGACTTCAGATCCCAATGGGTACTGGCAGGTGGTCAAACGTTTTCTGACGAGTCAAAACTGTCGAATAGCTCCCCGCTTTCCGCACTTATGATCTTTCAAAAAGTAACGAAAAGAGGGGTGGACAGTTGCATTCCAGAATGTTTTGTTGGAAACTCATCGCGTCAAAAATTGGACTCGGGCCCGCACATCCCGGATAGGATTTGGTCGCCTAGGTAACCGCTCCCTTCCGGAGCGCTCACCTCCAACGTGCATAAATAAACATGGCGCAGATTTTTCACCGCAGCACGAATTTCATCTCCCGTTTCAGTGTCTTTGCGTCAGCGTTTCTGGCGGGTTTGGCGCTGACAGGGGTTCTCCTGGCGGCGCGTTCTCCCATTTTGACGAATCAAAATGTAACGCGTGATCAGCCCATTCAGTTCAGTCATAAGCACCACGTGGGTGACGACGGTATTGATTGCCGATACTGCCATACGGGCGTCGAGTTTTCCGCGACCGCGGGCGTTCCACCGACCAAAACATGCATGAACTGTCATTCCGTGCTTTTTAACAGCGCGGGCTACCTGGAGCCGGTCCGAGAGAGTTATCGCACCGATCAGTCCATTCAGTGGGTCCGTATACACCGCTTGGCCGACTACGTTTATTTCAATCACAGCATTCACGTGGCCAAGGGTGTGGGCTGTTCTACGTGCCACGGGCAAGTGAATCAGATGCCGCTGATGTTTCAGGCGTCGACGTTGGAGATGTCGTGGTGCCTGGACTGCCATCGCAATCCGGAGAACGTACTGCGGCCACACGATCAAGTTTTCAATATGGACTGGAAGGCGCCAGCGGATCAGGCCGAAATCGGTAAAAAGCTGGCGGTAGAATACAAGATTCGTACGGCGGCAGACCTTACGAGTTGCTCGACCTGTCATCGCTAATGGAAGAATGCTTTGGTTGCAAAGAGTTAACGACGGACGGTATGCGCGAAGACGAACATAATTATTTTGCGATGCACCCGAGTGGTGGAGACTCTCATAGATCTCCCGACGAGGATGCCCCCGAAGGGTTAACGCCGAGCGACCGGCCGCTGGACCTAGCTGCGGTTCGCGCGCGCTTGCAATCGAAGAGTGGAAAGCAGTATTGGCGCACCCTGGACGAATTGGCCGACGATCCGCATTTTGAGGAGCTGCTGCATCGCGAGTTTCCGCGGCAGGCTTCGGAGTGGGATGAGGCCGTTGATCGCCGCGATTTCTTGAAGCTGATGGCGGCCTCTCTGGCTTTTGCGGGCCTCGCGGGGTGCAAGTCCAACGAGCAGACGAATATCGTACCGTACGTGAAGCAGCCGGATGGCATGGTCCTCGGAAAGCCGCTGTTCTTTGCGACCGCAATGGCGTTCGGCGCCGACGCCATTGGATTGTTGGTCGAAAGCCACGAAGGCCGCCCGACCAAGATCGAAGGCAATCCCGATCATCCCTCGAGCCAAGGCGCTACCGACGCGATCGTTCAGGCCTCGATACTGAATCTGTACGATCCGGACCGAGCACAAACCGTCACGTACGCCGGCGCGCTACAGCCCTGGTCCACATTTCTGGATAGTGCGCAGGCCGATGCCGCACAGCTAAGGTCCGTCAACGGAGCGGGCTTCCACATCTTGACTGGGACGATCACGTCGCCGGTCCTCGCCGCGCAGATACAGGCACTCCAGAAGCAGTATCCGCAAGCGAAATGGCATCAGTGGGAATCGGCGGTCAGCGACGGCGCACGCGAAGGTGGAAAACTTGCTTTCGGGCGTTACGTCAACACGGTCTACCGCCCCGAACGAGCTGAAGTAATTCTGTCGCTCGATTCCGACTTTCTGGCCAGCGGTCCTGGGCATATTCGCTACATGAAGGCGTTTTACAAGCGCCGCAAGCTCGAGCAGGATCCTCAGGTCGAGCAACTGAGTAGCGAGATGAACCGGCTCTACGTTGTGGAGCCGACGCCGTCGGTGACCGGGGCCAGCGCGGATCATCGCCTGCCGCTTCGTGCCTCAGAGATCGAACAGTTCGCGCGGGCCATGGCCGCGAAGCTGGGTCTCGGCGGAAGCGGTACGCTCTCGCCTGCTGCTCAAAGGTGGCTGGACGTCGTGGCGAAAGATCTTCAAGGACATCGAGGAAGTTCGCTGGTCATCGCTGGAGAACAGCAGTCGGCGGAAGTGCACGCTCTGACGCACGCGATCAATGCGGCGCTGAGCAATCCCGGCAACACGTTGTATTACACAGAGCCGGTCGAAGCCAATCCGATGAATCAGTTGGAATCGCTGCGTGAGCTTTGCGCGGACATGGACGCGGGCAAGGTCGACACGCTGTTGATCCTGGGTGGCAATCCGGTCTACGACACTCCGCACGATTTTGATTTCGCGTCGAAATTGCGGCAGGTTCGCAACGCAGTCCAGCTAAGTCCCTACTTCGATGAGACCTCGCAACTTTGCCGTTGGCACGTCGCGGAATCGCACTACCTGGAAGCTTGGGGCGACACGCGCGCTTTTGATGGTACCGTCAGCGTGATTCAGCCGTTGATTGCGCCGCTCTACGCCACACATTCTGCGCACGATGTGCTGGCGGCCTACGGCGACAAGCCGGGCGTCAACGCCTACGACGCGATCCGTGACCGTCTGAAGACCGCGGCCGGCAACAGCGACTTTGAGAAGTTCTGGCGTAAGACGCTGAACGACGGCTTGGTGGCGAATTCGGCGCTCCCGCCGCTCAGTGTTAGCGCAAAGTTGAATCCTGGCAGCTTGCCCGCCGCGAAGCTTGCTCAGCCAGAAGAACTCGAGTTTATTTTCCGCCCGGATCCCTGTGTTTACGACGGGCGATTTGCGAACAATGGCTGGCTGCAGGAACTGCCCAAACCACTGACCAAATTGACCTGGGACAACGCGGCGATGGTCAGCCCGAATACCGCGGAAAAGCTCGCCCTCACCCATCGCGTTGCTGCGCGCGGTGGTGAGCACGGCCAAATTCTCTCCAACGTCATCGATATCGCACTTTCCAACAGCAAGGTGACTGCGGCCGCATGGATTCTTCCAGGCCAAGCCGACGGAGTTATCGTCCTTCCTTTGGGCTACGGGCGCACGTTCTCCGGCTACACCGGCACGAACAAGGGCTTTAACGCTAACGTGGTGCGCTCGTCCAGTGCATTGTGGACCGCTCCCGGCGGCAAGATCAGCAAAACCGGCGCTGAATATTCCATGGCCTGCACCCAGTATCACTTCAACATGGAAGGCCGCAAGATTCTGAGTTCGGGTACCCTCGAGGAATACAAAAAGAATCCGGGATTCGCGCACGAAGGCGACGAAACGCCGTCGAAGGATGATTCACTCTACAAAGAGTTCGCCTACCCCGGCTATGCGTGGGGCATGGCGATCGACCTGAACAATTGCAATGGCTGCAACGCGTGCGTAGTCGCTTGCGTATCGGAAAATAATATTCCGGTCGTCGGCAAGGATCAGGTGATGCGTGGCCGCGAAATGCACTGGATTCGGATCGATCGCTACTACGAAGCGGAGACCAGCACCAATGATCCGAGCACGAACGAGAACGACGCTCTCGCCAATCCGCCGACCTTCTTCCAGCCGGTACCCTGCCAGCAGTGCGAAAACGCGCCGTGCGAACAGGTTTGTCCTGTCGGCGCCACGGTACATAGCGCCGAAGGCTTGAACGACATGGTGTACAACCGCTGCGTCGGCACGCGCTATTGCTCGAACAACTGTCCGTACAAAGTGCGCCGATTCAACTTCCTGCGCTTCCAGGATTGGGAAACGCCTTCGCTCAAGCTCATCCGCAATCCGGAAGTGACGGTGCGCAGCCGTGGGGTAATGGAAAAGTGCACCTACTGCGTGCAGCGCATCAACAACGCGCGCATTGAGTCGGAGAAAGAAAATCGTCCGATTCGCGACGGCGAAATCGTGACTGCCTGCGAAGCTGCCTGCCCGTCCAACGCGATCGTTTTCGGTAACGCCAACGACCCGAATAGCCGCGTGGCTAAGTTGAAAGCGCAGCAGCGCAATTACACGATTCTCGGCGAGCTGAACGCCCGTCCGCGCACGACGTACCTGTCGGCGGTGCGCAATCCCAACCCTGATCTGGAGAAGGCATGAGCGTCGGCCAGCCGCCTCTCGATTCGCCCGAAATTCGCCGGCTCTCCCCAGTGCTCGCGCCGGGCCATACCTACGCAACGGTCACAGACAAAATCGCGGCCATCGTCCTGACGCGGCGCGTTTCTCTCGGTTGGCTCGCGGGATTTGGCATCGCGTTCACCATGGTGATGGTGCTCAACCTTGCCGTTGGATGGCTGATCATCAAGGGCGTCGGGATCTGGGGCATCAATATCCCCATCGGGTGGGGCTTCGCGATTGTCAATTTCGTCTGGTGGATTGGTATCGGC
>Ga0210401_10001827_pt1 | contig 24134 bp, 39 predicted proteins | sample IncBWH32MmetaG_FD_150866 | JGI IMG/M metagenome (GOLD analysis project Ga0210401, IMG submission 150866) | Forest soil microbial communities from Barre Woods Harvard Forest LTER site, Petersham, Massachusetts, United States - Inc-BW-H-32-M | ecosystem: Environmental > Terrestrial > Soil >... | reverse complement strand
TGAGGCTCTGCGTGCGGCGGCGGCGGCGGCGGCGGCGGCGGCGGCGGCGGTGGCGGCGGCGGCGGAGGCGCGGGCGGCGTGGGCGGCGGCGCGGGCGGCGTGGGCGGCGGCGGAGGCGGCGGCGGCGTGGGCGGCGGCGGCGGCGGCGGCGTGGGCGGCGGCGGCGGCGTGGGCGGCGGAGGCGGAGGCGCGGGCGGCGGAGGCGGAGGCGCGGGCGGCGGCGGAGCAGCGTACCCTCTTCAACCAACTCGTCAAGGAAGCATTTGAGTGTGTGGAGGCGGAATGACCCCTGAAGAATCTCATTTTGAGACGCTAATCTCCCATCTCCACAATCAAGTGGATCTGTTCTCGAAAGCCTACAAGCGGGAGAGTGGCAAGGCGCCGGCCCGCCTGCCGATGGCAATCCGTTTCCCCGCGTTGCGGGCCGTTTTTCAGGAATTTCTGGCGCACGGTCGCTTGGTGGAGCCGAGGCAATGAAGCCGATCGAAGCGAAGTCATTCAGCGAGTTGATTCGCGAGGCGTGGGCTTGGAGCTGGCTGATGGCCGGCATCGGCTTCGGCCTGGGCCTGCTTTTCGGCACCGCCATCCTCGCAAGCATTCTCCTGGGAGCAAACTGATGGGTTTCTTCCTAAACCTGATGGCCCCTGCGATCTGCGCCGGGTGCAATGTGCTGGGCGGTGTCGGTATCGGCTACCAGTACGAGGGGGTCGGTGTGTCGGCGAACTGGGTCTACCGGCAGATGGCGGTTACAGGGGCGGTCGATTGGGATACGCTCGCGTTCGTCGCTTCGTACCAGGCGGTACGCTTCGGCCGCTTCTCCGCCGGCCCCTATGTCGGGCGGACGATGAATCTGGACGGCAAGACGGGCGGGAACCATGATCCGGCGTGGATCGGCGGATTACAGCTTCAATTCAACCTTGGGAGGTAGCAAATGCTCGAATTCCTCGCATGCATCGTTCTGGCCATCTTGATAATCAAGATGCTCTGAAGTGATTGCTCACTCACATTCGACCATGGCAAAATTCAATCCCTTGCCCCAGTCCTCCTCCGATCCTCTTGTGGATGTGCTCAATCTCGTTCGACCGGCGATGCTCTCCCGCATGAGTGGGGTACCGGAGGCAACCATCCACCAATGGCGCACCGAGACTGTCGTGCGCAGGGAGAAGGGCAGCGAGCGGGCGGTGCGCTGGGCACTGCGGGAGCTCAAGGCGAAGATTGAGAGGGTGTTGGGGGAGGGGACGTGAGCGCACCGACCAAAGAGCAACGAGAGGAAATGGACAAGGTAGTTTGGACACAGAAGGCGAAATTTGTGCTAATTGCTATCTGTTTCGCTCTGGTGTACTGGAAAACTGGAAAGCTACTGCCATGACTGACCCATTGCGCGAACTGCTGCGGGAGTGCCGCGATATCCTAGCTAAGGACTGGTGTGCTGATGGACATATGGTCGAACGCATTGATGCCGCCCTCGCCCAACCGCAGATCATCGAAACACTCAACGCGAAGGGCGAGGTAGATGGGGGATACTTCGCCCAGCCCCGGGGCGCGAAGCCGGTGGCGTGGATGCGCGTCGTGCCGCGCACCGGCCGACGCGAGGTGATCCCCGAAGACTTCATATCGCTTCACGAGAAGCGTAACGAAGGATGGATGCCACTCTACGCCGCCCCTCAACCGCCAGCCGGGAAGGGCACTGAGCAGCTTAGTTGCGGGCATCCAGCAAGCCTGATGAGGAAATCTGCAGAAACCGGAGAGGATCTGTTCTGCGAGTTATGTGACTGTAGATCGGCTCGGTCCGATGCTGAGGCGATGGAAGCCAAATACAGGGCTGATCGGGATGCTTTCCAAGCTCTGCTGCAAGAGGGCGCTGACGGTTTCGGGCGCGTCCTGATTGCGACTAGAGACTGGACGAAACGCGTCCGTGCTGCACTCAAGGGGAAGCCAACCCTGGCCGACGCCAGCCGGGAAGGGTGAGCAATGAACTGCACTTGCTACAAATTCGATAGCGCTTGGTGTCCATTTCACGGGGTGCAGCAGATGCAGCCAGCTACGACTACCGCCCACGCCCCCGACGCCATCCCCCGCGAGATCCACGAGCGGATGATTGCCGAGAGGGATGCGGAGATTGAGAGGCTAAGGCGACAGGCACATGACACCGATATGTCTGCTCATGCTGCCATCATTGAAGAGAAAGATTGCGCCGAAGCAGCCGAGCGCGCGCTGGCGGGAGCCAAGGCCCAAGCGTTGAGGGAGGCGGCCGAAGAGATTGCTGAGGAACTTCGCCTCATGGCTTCTGAATACGAGCGGGGCGGTTGATTACATTCCGGGAGCAGAAGAGCTTCTGCTGAAACATCAACTACACACTGAACATAATTTCTCAACCCGAAGGAGACGTGAAGTGAAGAGATTGATTGGGGTTTTATGTTTTGCCTTTGCGATGACCACCCCAGCCTTCGCTGGTATATCAGCACCTCCTTGGACAGCTAATCCAGTAACAGCCTCCCCCGATGATGTCAATTGTAATCAAGGAGGTAACCATCTGACTCTTGCAGCTTGTGTCGCGTTCTGGACAGCATCAAACATAGTCACCTACATTGGGGACACCCATGCAACAAGCGGTATTATGGGTGTCCGCATACAGGGAAGTGGCTATCAAGGGTGGTGGTACAGTTCTGCCAATGGTGGTCCCGCGAACTACGGGGGGATTGGATCACCCAACAATACCAATTTCACTGGATGCTATCAAGGGTTTGCTTTTATAAACGGAAGTTGTACTAAAGTCATAGCTTGGCCTGATCAGCTTCCATCCTACACTCCCACCATTGCAGTTGGCGGTACACAAATCCCATCCGGTGATATTGATTCCACCAACAGCTATGGCATGTATCAAGTCAGCGACAATTTAGTTCAAGTGGAAGAAAAAGTAATCCTGACATCTACAAACGGAATCCCTACAGGTTACCCCGGTTGGCCGATCCCGGTATCGTCTGCGGTTTGTGGTGCTGCTGGAGTAGCTCAAGGTCAAGGGTCCGGAGGATCAGTAGATGGGGTCATCGAAGTTTGCAATGGCCTCGCTCAAATCCAGTGGGGCAGCGGGACGTGGGCCTACAGCACCGATTTCACCAAGTACCAAACGTGGCTTCTGAACTACCACTACTTCATCAAGTGAGGCCAACATGAAAAATTGGGCGGGACTTTTCCTTCTCCTCTCCAGCATCGCGCAGGCCCAGATCGCACCCGAGACGATCACCTTGCCGACTCCGGAGGTCACCTTCACCCTCTACCCGTACGCCTCGACGTGCTGGCTCTACACGGGCCAGCCAGCCGACACCCTGACGGCCCACGTCGAGATCAACGGCGAGCGCCATGCCTTCAGCGGACACTTCACCACTGGTCAGGATCAGCCGGATCAAACTTTCACCGTCACGGCGAGCTTGGCTGATGGGCAGGGGAATGTTGCAGCCTATTCGGAGGTCTGGATGTGGCATCGGAACACGCGCTCGTGTTGGTGTACCGAGGTCGGGGGTAGCCTGACCATCAATCCTCAATAGGAGAAGACAAATGAAGAAGTTGATTGCGGGAGTGGTGTGTGCGGCGTTCGCGTTGTCGGTGTTCGCGCGCGGGACGGCGGTCTACTACGTCGCCAAGCAGGCGATCCATGCGGCTGTGACCAAGCGGACGGAGCTCTTTGGCAACCTCCAAGGTGGCTGCGGGCCGTACGGTTGCACCTACATAGACCTCATCACGAATGTGCAGGGCGTCGCCGAGGCCAATTACAAGTGCGGGACCTCGGGGACTTGGACGTGGGGGGAGTACAACCCAATGGCGTCGGGCGTCACCCAGGTGCCGGAGGGTGCGCTCTCCGAAGGGACGTGCTACCAGCTCAGCGACCCGGCGCTGCCGACGTTGCCTGACCTCTACCTGCAATGACACGTCGGTTGCTAGGGGTGCTGGCGTCGCTGCCCCTAGCAGCTTGCTCGCAGTTCGTGCTCGTGACGCCGGAGTATGAGGTGAAGATGCACCGGGTGCAAATCAATGCGCGCTGCACGGTGCCGCTGTCGCCGATCCCGTTCGCCAACCGTTGGAGGTGGTTTCGATGAGAAGGATGTTGTTCGTGCTCGCGTTTCCGATTGCAGCCCTCGCTGCGGACCTCCCAATGCCCTTCGAGGAGCGCGATTGCGGCACCATCGGCAACGCGCTGGCGACGTTCGTACGGTCGCGGGATGCGGGGATCAGTGAGAAGGATCTGCGCAACGCCAGCGCTGAGGCGCTGAAGGCATGCATCGAGGAGCATGGGAAGGATGGGTGCTCGATTCGCACACACGAGCAGGCGCAGTTCGTGAGCGATGCCATTGGGTACATCTACGCGCATCCTGAGATCGACCAGGACTTCGCGCAGCACTTCTACGAGCTGTGCAAGGCGGCGGCGGTGAAGGGATCGTGATGGGGAACCTTTGGCAAGGCTTGTGGCCGCTCTTGGTGCTCGTGGGGGCAGGGCTGCTCATCCTCATCGCGCTTGGGTATTGGGCTTGACAAGGCGGCGGCCGAAGGCGCATGATGCCAACCCCCATGATTGATGAGATCGCAGAACTGGCCCAGTGCGACGAGGCGATCTCGGATGAGGAGCTTGCGGTGCGGCTTGCGGCGCTGCGGGGCTCCCGCAATAGCTTCATGGCGGTGAAGAAGCCCAAGGCTGCGAAGCGTGCGAAGAAGACGAAGGAGACGGCACCCGATGTCCCACTACTTACTTAGCCCCCACGAACAAGGCACCCCCGGCTGGTTCGCCGACCGTGCCGGCCGGGTGACGGGCTCCAAAGCCGAGGCCGTGTGCGCGCAGGGGCGGGGCACGGGTGAGGCCACGACGCGCCGCAATTACCGCTACCAGCTCGCGTGCGAGCGGCTGACAGGCAGGCCCGTCGTGGACGACTACACGAACGCCCACATGGAGCGGGGGCGGGAGTTTGAGGCGGTGGCGCGCGCTGCGTACGAGGCCGCAACGGGGCGCACCGTCACCCTCGCCGGCTTCGCCCACTGGCCCGACTTGCCAATCGGGTGCTCGGTGGATGGGTTCGTCGAGGGTGGAGCCGGGATCGTCGAGATCAAATGCCCGCTGCCCGCGATCCACGTCGAGTACCTTGAGGCGAATCGCGTCCCGCCCGCCTACGTCAAGCAGGTGCTGCACAACATGCTGGTGACCGGGGCGACGTTCTGCGACTTCGTGTCCTACAACAAGGAGCTGCCGGCGGAGTTGCAGCTCTTCGTCTACCGCGAGGAGCGCGCCTGGGCGGCCGACCTCCTGAAAGCCTACGAGAGCCAGCTTCGAACCTTCCTGCGGGATGTCGACGATCTGGTCCAGCACCTGAACGGCCTTACCAACATCCGGAGACTCAATGCAATCGCCACTTCCAGGCACGAAGACGCTACTGTTCGGTGATATTGGCACGGGCAAGACGCGCTCGATCGACTCGTTGCTTGTGGCTGGCCTGAAGCCCATCTGCATCTTCACGGAGCAAGGCTACGGTGTGCTCGGGGATGCGCTCCGGGAGAAGGTGAGCTGGGTCTACGTGAAGCCGATCAAGGGGTCGTTGGAGGACCTGCGGGAGCAAATCAAGTCGATCGGCACCAAGAACCAGAGCCAGCTCGGGCAGGAGCACGACCGCGACCGCTACATCAACGGCCCGCTCGACCGCATCATCGGTTCGATGGAGAAGTTCGTCGACCAGAATGGGCGGGACTGGGGAAATATGGGAGCGTGGGGGACGGGCGTGGCGCTCGTGCTGGACTCCCTCTCCGGGCTGACCCGCGCCATTTGGCAGAACACCACGGGCAAGCGTGCGTTGCTGGACAAGCCCGACTACATGCTCGCCCAGACGCAGATGGAGCATTTGCTGGCAATCCTGTGCGGGCTGCGCTGCCACGTCGTGGTGACAGCACATGCGGAGAAGGAGGTCGATACGCTCAACGGTGGGATGCGTATCACCCCCGTGCTCCCCGGCAAGGCGCTCGCGGGGAAGATTGGCCGGGACTTCGATGAGGTCATCCTGGCCGAGCGCAACGGAATCAAGTTCAGTTGGACGAATGTGCGGGAAGGTGCGCTTGGAAAGAAGCGCTACCTGCCGTACGCGGCCGACCAAACACCGGCCTTCGGCCCGCTGATCGAGGCGTGGAAGAAGGCTGGAGGAGTCATCGAGAGTCTAACCAATGGAGATACGAAATGACGTTTGATGCAGAGGCATTCAAGAGTGCGGCGTTGCATGAGGTCGTGGCGGACAAGTATGTCCCGATGGCCGAAGGCGAACACACCGCCTTCATCACCAAGGCCGAGGTAGCGGCCGGTGAGAAGAACGGCAAGCCGTGGGCGAGGTACGACCTGACGGTCGACACCGAGAAGCGCAAGAACAAGCGGTTAGGGATCTTCCTGCGGTTCGACGATGCGGGCAACTTCGACGCCGAGCGCAACCAGGTTTTTGGTCAGCTCCAGAAGGCTTGCGGGCATACGCCTGGGAGCCCGTGGACCTGGGGCGAGCCCGAGGGGCATACAGTGAGCGTTACGATCAAGCACGAGATCGACCGCAACGACCCCGAGCGCATCAACGAGATCGTGACGGCGATTCGGAGGGCGTGATGGCGGAGTCTCGCATCTACCACGTCGAGATGTATGGGAAAGGGGAGCAGCACGGGGTTGACCACCTCGTCGATGCGACCTCCAAGGCGGCGGCGGTGCGGTATGTGTTCCAGGCGTACGGCACGGCGGCACTGGCCGAGGGCAAGCTCATCGCGCATCTCGTGGGTAAGGGGGTGCCGGTCGAGCGGGCCAGCGGCGAGGCCGAGGCCGAGTAGGCATGCCAGAGGTCCGGTGGGTACCTGAACCCAAAACCCACCCTTTTCTTCCCCACCCGGAGCCACCCATGCTGCCCGAAGATCGAACCGAAGCCCGCCGGATGGTCCAGGAGATCATGGCGTGGCGGCACAAGTTGAGCCATGATGAGAGGACGTTCGTCCATCTGATCGAGCACGCGCTGGAAGTGGGCCGCAGCGTGGCGCCGGCTGAGATGCTGATGCTGGATCAGATTTGGGATTCGGTCGTCAAGGAGAGGTGAGTGGCCCACCCCCTTCTAGGCACGCCGACGCCAATGCAACGCCTCTTCACGAACGAGGAGATTGGCCTGATCCTGAAGTACAAGCTCCAATGGAAGAGGGTCGAGCAGGTCAAGCGGGTGATTGAGTCGATCAGGAAAACGGAGCCGACATGGTAGAGATGGAGAGGAATTGCGGATGCGGGCGGGGGTCCATCCTTCGGATGCGGGCGGAGGATCTGGACATATTCCCCGGACTGATCTGCGTGTGCGGGGCCAACGCCCCAATGCCCGAGAAGGACGCCTGCCCAATCTGCGGCGGGGCGAAATGGAAGTATGACCTCCAGAAGGGGTGGTTGCGGACGTGCTGCGGCGGGGCGATTGCTGGTCGCAAGCCGACGGCGGTTGTCTGTCCGGTGTGTCAGGCCAAGCCCCACAAGGAGGATTGTGGGCTGTGGAGCCCCTACTCGAAGGAGCCGATGTGAACCTCACCCACCCCCAATGGGTCCGCTTCAGCGAGATCTTCGGCGAGCACCTCACCCGCTTCGAGCCCGACCGCATGGACGTGGAGTCGATCCAGCAGCTTTGCCAGTTGATGTGGCTCCAGAGCACGCCGGAGCGCCCACACTTGCGCAGCGACTCGATCGGCTGTGCCTTCTCCTCCCTCACTCTTCTCGAAGCGATCTATGACCGAATCCTGCGCGCCGCCCGAACCGAGTTCCTTGCCGAAACGGGTGGGGTCGTGGGGGCCGATACCGGCGCGGGTGATGATAGTGGGGGAGGCACCAGGAGCGAATGAAGAAGTCCAAGGCAAACCGTTCGTCGGCGCAGCCGGCGCAGAGCTCACCAAGCTCCTCGAAGAAGCGGGGATCGAGCGGGCGGAGTGCTATGTCACCAATGTCCTCAAAATCCGCCCGCCCCAGAACAAGCTCGACGCGTTCGTCAGCTTCAAGAGGAAGCTCCCGGAAGGCTGGGAATGGGTTGCGCCTATCACTGGCGGACGCCAGCTTGCGTTCCACCCCCTCGTCGCCGACTCCCTCCGATGCCTTCAAGCCGAACTTGCCCAGGTTCAGCCTGATCTTACGATCGGATTCGGGAACTTGGCACTTTGGGCGCTTACGGGGAACTGGGGGATCGGGGACTGGCGAGGTTCTACGTTCGGATTGGATCTTCTCGGAGATGGTACATCTCGATCAGTCATTGCTACCTACCACCCTGCGGCTGTACTCCGTCAATGGAGTTGGCGGCCATACGTTTGTCGGGACCTTAGACGTGGGTGTGACGTCTTAGCGAATGGGCTCCGCAAGCCCAACTTTCGATTCACCCTCAACCCCACACTGGAGCAGGTTCATGGTCACATTGCATCCCTCAGGAACTTGTGCGAGCTGCGACCACAGGCGTTTGCAATCGACATCGAAACCCGTCGCGGCCAAATTGACTGCATTGGGATTGGCTGGTCCGCAACCGATGCCCTTTGTATCCCCTTCTGGAGCCGCGCCCGGAGCAACTATTGGGGCGAATCTGAAGAGCACTCCATTGTTCGTGGGCTACGACACCTTCTCCTTCACCGCAACGCCCGCATCATCGGCCAGAACCTCTCCTACGACATCCAATACATCTTCCGCCAATGGGGATTCAAACTTCGTCTTGGATTTGACACGATGGTTGGACACCACGTCCTTTGGCCCGGGACCGATAAAGACCTTAATACGCTGTCCAGCCTTTACTGCGATTATCACCATTTCTGGAAGCAAGAGTCCAAGGAAGCCGACGAGCGAGAAGATGATCTTGGCCGATGGAGCTATAACTGTCGAGATTGCGTAGCGACGTGGGAGATCGGGCAGGCGCTTGCGCCGCTGATCGAGGCCGAAGGGCTGCGCGACCAGTGCGTGTTCCAGCACCAGATGTGGTGGCATGCACTCGATGCGATGGTGAGAGGAGTACGCTGTGATGCAGAGGTCAAAAAGGGATTGTCGGGGGAACTACGCCAAGAGATCAAGACCCGTGAAGATTGGTTGGAGCGTGTTCTCTCGCACAAACTCAATGTACGATCGCCCAAGCAGCTCCACACCCTTTTTTACGAGGATTTCCGTCTACCGGTCGTCAAAATCCGCACCAAGGAGGGGATGAAGGCGAGCACAAACGAAGAGGCGCTGGAGCAAATCGCCGCCCGCACGCCGCTCGTCCGCCCGCTCGTGCGCCGCATCCTGGAGATCCGCCGCCTCGGCGTCTTCAAGTCGACCTTCGTCGAGAGCAAGCCCGATGTGGACGGGCGCCTACGGTGCTCGTACAATGTGGCGGGGACGACCACCTTTCGGCTGTCGTCGAGCCAGAATGCGTTTGGCAGCGGGGCAAATCTGCAAAACATTCCCGAGGGTAATGATGACTGAGGGGCGCAAACGAACCTATCAAAGTTGGTACGCTATGGTAAGGCGTTGCCAAGTATCGTATAGACGACAGTATCAAGCCTATGGCGCCCGTGGCATCCGAGTCTGCGCACACTGGCTGAAGTTTGAGCGCTTCTTGATTGATATGGGGGAGCGCCCCGCTGGTTTTGTACTTGATCGAGTTGATAATTTACTGGGATATGGACCCGCAAATTGTCGCTGGGTTGATCGCAGAGAAAGTTGCATCAATCGCCACACATTTAAAACTAACACCTCTGGGGTTGTAGGCGTTAGTAGGAATTTGTGCCGTAAGAACGGCAAGGAATACATCTATTGGACTGCGCTAGCTTTCCCCGGTAGAAAAAAGACTTTACGTTTGTACCACGGCCGGGACTTTGCGGAGGCTTGTCACATTCGCTGGGAATGGGAGAAGGCGAATGGATACGCCAAAACTTAAACTCGTCCTCCCCAACATCCGCAAACTCTTCCTGCCCGACCCCGGCATGGAGATGTTCGAGATTGATTTGTCGAGCGCCGATCTGCGGGTCGTGGTGTGGGAGAGTGGGGAGGGGGAGCTGAAGGCGATGCTGGCCGCCGGCCTGAACCCCTACGTGGAGATCGCCAAGGAGTACTACAATGACCCAACCATCACCCGCGAGCACCCCCGCTACCGAACCTTCAAATCCTTCGCCCACGCTACGAATTACCTTGGAACTCCAGGTGGAATTGCCAAACGACTTGGGTTGGGTGTTAAGGAGGTTGAGCGCATTCAAGGGTGGTACCTTGGGAGATTTCCACGAATCCGGCAATGGCAGCTTGATCTCAAGGCACGAGTGGACGCCGAGCGAAGCGTGCGAAATGCTTGGGGAAATCGCTGGTACATTTTCGACCGGATCGAGGGCAACATCTACAATCGAGCTGCTGCCTGGGTGCCCCAGTCCACCATCGGATTGCTCATCAACCGGATCTGGGACCGGCTGCGAGGCGAGCTCCCCGGAGCCCAAATCCTCCTCCAGGTCCACGATTCCCTCGTCGGGCAGTATGCCATCGCCGAAGCCCCTCACTATCGCCGAGCCATCGTCGACCTCGCCCAATCCGTTGCGATCCCGTATCCTGAGCCTTTGAGGATTCCGGTGGGTTTGAAAACGTCGCAGGTGAGCTGGGGGGAGTGCGGGTGAGTCGACGCCTGACCGACTGGCTCGCCGCCTACGTCGACTACGCTGGCTTCAGTGAGGCCCCGAAGCGGATGAACCTCTGGGCAGGGGTGAGCGCGATAGCCGGCGCCCTGCGCGGCCGCGTCTGGATGAAGTTCCCCTACTGGGAGTGGAAGCCCAATCTCTACATCGTCTTCGTGGCCCCACCGGGGATCGTCGCCAAGTCCACGACCGCCGACACCGCGATGAACCTGCTCCGGGAGGTCCCCGGCATCCATTTCGGCCCCGCCGTGGTCACCTGGCAGGCCCTGGTGAGCCATTTCGCGGAGGTGCGGACGACCTTCGAGTGGCGCGACCAGCTCTACACTATGAGCCCCCTGACGATCAACAGCAGCGAGTTCGGCAACCTGGTCGACCCCCGCGACCGCCAGATGATTGACATGCTGGTCCACCTCTGGGATGGGAAGCCCTTTACCAAGGTCACGAAGAATAGCGGCACGGATGAGGTGGTCAACCCGTGGATCAATGTGCTCGCCGCGACGACGCCCGAGTGGATCGCCGCCAACCTGCCCGAATACATGGTCGGGGGCGGGTTCACCTCCCGCTGCCTGTTCGTCTATGCGGCGGAGAAGGAGAAGTACGTCGCCTATCCGGTGAGCCCGATGGGGTTCGCGGAGCGGCGTGCCGATCTCATTGCCGATCTGACTCACATCTCCGAGATGGTTGGTGAGTACTCACTCTCCCAGGAGGCGAGGGAGTGGGGGGAGGAGTGGTACGAGAAGTGGTTCCGTGAGGAGTCACAGCTCATGGACCCAGCGCGGTTCGGGGGCTACGTTGCCCGCAAGCAGACCCTGGCCCACAAGGTCGCGATGGTGATGGCGGCGTCGCGCTCGGACGAGCTAATCGTCGAACGGAAGGACCTCCAGACCGCCATCGACATGCTCTCCGACCTCGAACCCGATATGCAATTCGTCTTCGAAAAGATCGGGATGTCCCAGGAGGGGGTCCAGAGTGAGAGGTTGTCCGAGATGATACGTCGGCGGGAGCGGGTGTCGTACGCGGAGACCTACGCCTGGGCGAAGCGGTACTTTCCCCACAAGACGAGCATCGAGGACATCATGGCGGCGGGGCAGGCGGCGGGGCATTACCATCTGGACCTTAGCGATCCGAGTCGTCCGTTTTTCGTGGCCGGCGCTTCGTCCCCTCCTCATGCCACGCCAGGATGAGATAGACGCAGCACATCGTCAGGCAGAAGATCGAGCCCATCAGGGTGAGGAGGCAGGCGAGGGCAATGGCGGGGTCGTCGCTTGTCATACCTCAAACACCCCCGTCCCCAGCCTCACCAGCCCCGCCTCCTCATCGAGCACCGTGACCGTCTGCGGCTCTAGCAACCGCCCTCTCCAGTAGCGAGCGAGCACGAATCCGCTTCGCCAATTTTTCGGATTGTCCTCCGTGTAGTCCTGGAACTGCGGTCCATAGGGTGCCGCCATCGTTCCACAATCAACTCCCCACCGGGTCCCGTTGTAATCAGAAAGTGGTGTGACTCGCTGGGAGTGCAGATGTCCAGTGATAGTTGTTCGCCCAGCCCACAGAACATTGTTATGCGTGGCATGGATGCCTCCTTTGAAGCGGTGCTTGATGACGCAATCCTCGTTCAGGAAGAGGCTCCAGCCAGGCTTCCAAGCCGGGAAATGGCTCTTGAGGGTAAAGCCGTCGACGTTCTGGAACTCGGGCGCGTGGGCCGCCAGGAACGTCTCATAGCGGGCGTCGTGGTTCCCGAGGAGCCAGTAGAGTTCGTGGGTGCCGGCGGCGTCTTCGATCTCCCCGGTGCACTCGTCGACCGCCTTCAGCTCCTGCGCGACGGTGGGCTTGCTGTCCCAGCCGATGCGGGGGTGACGGGAGATGGTCGAGCCGTCGAACACGTCGCCGTTCAGGACGACCACGGCCGGCCGGATCTCCTTGCACAGCTTGACGAACGCGCGGTGGGCGGTGGAGACAACACCGGGGAAATAGTGGCAATCGGAGCCGACGAGGACGTAGCCGTCCGTGAGCTCCTTGTGCAGGCGTCCTTCGATGCGCTGGATGCGCTCCTTGATCGCCGCCTGCATCGGCCGGCGCCTCTGCACATCCATCCCCATCTCCATCGCCGTGCGGACCGCGTAGTCCACTTGGTGACGGGTCATGCCGAGGTCGAGCGCGGTCTGGACGGACCCCTTCTCCCTGTAGTGTTCGATGATGGGGGCGAGGTTTTCCCGGTTGTAGAGCTTAGGGGTTGGCATTGGGAGCCTGCTCAGCAACCTTGGGGGCAGTCTTCCGCTTCCTCTTCATCGCACGCTTCTCCACGACGGTGATTGACTGGACCATGCCGCGCGGGATCTGGAAGCGGCTGCAATTCTCCGGCTCACCCGCACTGATGCCGATTGTCGAGGCGATCAGGCAGAAGTCCTTGGTCTTCTGAAGCAAGAACCCGTAGGTGATGCACAGGTGCTTCTTGGGGGCGAGCTCCGAGTGGACTTGCCACCCGCCGTCATCCGTCTCCGCATCCTGCCAGACTATCTTGACGGCATCATAGGGGTAGCCGCCGTCTCCCTCTGCCACTGTCTCCATGCTTTCACCTGCTCCCATCCGAGGATCGCAACGCCGAGCACCTCGGCTGCGTCGGATCGAGCTGGCACAACCGCACAGTCAGGGCTTGGAGGATTGCCTCCACTTGGCTGTCCGCCGGTTCCTGCATCAGCGATTGCGGGGGCTGCGGTTGGATGAGCTGCGGGGGCGGGCACGCCTGCGGCAGGCTTGTGCAGGAGCAGAGCAGTAATTGCGCTGCTAGACTCGCGGACTTGTTCATCGTTCGCATCACTGATCTCCTTGGCCGTCTTCGCGTCGGCCGCTCGGGTCGCTTCGACTTCCGCCTTCGCCAAGGCGGTCGCGCTCTGGTATTGCTGGATCGTCAACTGTTGGCGTGCCACCGTCACCCGCAAACTCTCGATCCAGAGTCCAAGGCCCAGGATCACGGCTATGATCCCCACGTACTTCCACAAGCCAATCGGGATCACTGGTGCTCTCCCTCGTCATGATCGGGTTTCCAGAGCCCATCTCGGACGCGCTGTGCTGTAGCCAGCGCCAGGATAAGGCCCATAAGAGACGTGCTGACAGTACCAACAGGGTAATGCTCACCCCGATGAACCCAATCGACAAAAGGGCAAACAATGCAATTGAGAGAAGCAACAACCGCAACCACTTCGGGAACCGCGACACTGCCGTCCTTGTCCTGAAATGTAAGTCCGATTCGTTGCCAGAGAGTCATGAGGGGTCATTCACTGTGAGCTGGAAGGTGTCGATCCCCCGCATTCGATCGGACCACGCGGCGAACGCAGGCCGGGACATGATGACGGCGCGGGCGTTGTTCACGAATCCGAGCGCCTTGCCGCAGAGGAAGCAACCGTCACTGTCGATCTGGGGCAGGTTGCCGGGGTGGACGAACAGGATGCCGGTATGACCGGGAACGGCCAGAACCTCAAAGGTGTCGAATTGCTCTCCGGTAGGGATGGTGTGGAGGCCGCGTTGGCAGGTGTAGGTTCCGGCGGGTACTTTGGGAATGGAGTTGTAGGTGTGCTCGGCAGTCCACATGACATGAGCGCCGGTATCGTCGAGGATCTCGGCGAAGCTGCCATTGGGTCCGACCTCCACACGGTTTGCGATCATCCAAGCCACTTGTGCAGGAGGTGGGTACCGCCGGAGGCAATCACCGCGATGAAGGAGCCCACCGCCCATTTTGCGCCACGAAGTTGATTCATCTTGTCGATGATGGTTTCCAGTTGAGCGGAGACTTTCTCCTGCCCCTTGACTAGCCCCTCAACGCGTTCCTCAAGCCGCCCGAACGCGACGGGATCATAATCACTCACTCTGCTGCCCCAGGCGCCTTCACAGTGGCTTGCATCGCGGTTTGAAGATCCATCATCGCCGTCTGGGCATGGCCGGGGTTGAAGCCTGAGATCACTTTCAGTTGAAGCGCGCGGACGATCTCGTCCAGCGTCGCGGGAGAAAGTTCGAGTTGCATCAGAAGTCTCCAAAGGGGTCAGATGAGCGTAGCGCGTGGGTGGGAGGGCGTCAAGTTCGTAAGTACCCACTTCAGGTGGTGGAGTCGATCGTCAGCCAGGGCTTAAGCTGGAGCAAGAACATCACCGGCCCCGGTGCGTGGGTGAGGGGTTCGAGCTTCCAGCCGGCGCGGAAGATGCCGCAGTGAGTGGCGGACCATTTCCACACCCAGTCGAACTCGAAGTAGCCGCGGCCGTCAATCAAGGCAGTCATGAGCCAGCGGCCGGGGGTGAACGGGGATTTGGTGCGGGGGTAGGGAGCAGCGTTCGCGGTGAACCAGGAGAACTTACCGGGGCCGGTGGTCGGCGCGAGCACGGCGAACAGGCCGTTAAGCTGGTTGCGAACGCCGAGCCAATACCACGTCTTGACGACCCAGCCGAAGCGGTGGTAGATCAGGTAGACCTGGTGCTCGTACATCCCCTGGTCGACGCCCCGGTCGTCGGGCGTGTTGAACCATTGGAGCCACGAGGGAAGGACGTTGTTGAAGTCCTCGCGGCAGAAGGGCAGGGTGAAGAGGACTAGGAAAGGGGCGCTCGCAGTTGCCAGTAGGGAAAGCAAGAACAGGCCGAGCCAGCGGGCGAAGGTCGAAAGGACACTCATTGAGTAATGCTCACATTGACCGTGCCGGCCTGGCTACCGATGTTAAAGATATCCCCCGAGGCTTGCCAATTGGTGGCCGTATGATTGGAAATGAAAGCGGCGGTGGTGCCGAAAATCACAAAGAGAGGTGCGGTAGTGGGCGGGGCACTTGTGAAGGTGACATTGGTGATGGTACCGGTGCTGTTGTAAGAGAGTACCGTCAGGGTGTCAGTATCCAAGGATAGACTCTTGGAGCCAAACCCCGCACCAAAGCCGGTCGAAGATCCCGAAGTGCCGATTGTAATGGTGCCTTGGACGAGGGGGACTCCGCTTTCGGCTGCGAGGATTTGTTGTGCGACTCCCATCAGCTTACCCCCGGACCGCCGACGTAGCACTGGGAGGCGCCGGTGAAGAGGATCGTGGCGAGCCCGTTACCTGCGATGGTACGGTTGCCGGTTGCACCTGTACCCTCCTGGATCATCGACATGCTGGCGCCTTGGACGAGAGTCATGGCGGTGGCGCTGTTGTTCAGCACTGAGACTACATTGCCTTGGGAGAAGACGGCGTTCGGGACGGTGACGTTCGCGTGGCCGGTTTCGTTGATGACCTTGCCGCGATCGGTCACTAGGAGAGTGTAAGTGCTGGCTTGGGTGTTGAAGGGGATATCACGTGAACCTACTTCATAATAGGTTCCGGCCCCATCCCAATTCACGTCGGCGGCGATGGCGTTTGCCGCCGATCCAATATGCAAGGCTGTTCCGCTCGATGGGGCGTTGACCTGAACACCTTTAGTTGCGGTGTTGATGTTTATGGCGGCTGCACCGGAGACGGAAATCCCAAACGAAGCTACTCCGGCGCCCACATCCAGCAGTGCTACCGGCGCCCCATTGTCCGTCAATCCCATGCTGAAGATGGAATTTGCGGTTCCGGTCTGGCAACGGAAGATTGCTTGGGCGGAAGCGCCTGTGCTATTGACCCAATTGCGCACAAGTTGGGGAGCGTTTGTGCTGCCAAACACTTGAAGTGGGAATCCTGCTCCGGCGTCTGTTGAGGTGCCGATCAGAAAATTGCCAAGGCTGCTGAATTCCCCTGCGAAGGTGGTATTGGTGGCGAAGGCGAGGGTGTTGGCGGCAGAGAGGTACATTCCATTCGCGGGGACGATTGCTCCTGTAGGGATGAAAGCGGTGGCGGTGTCGCTGCCAGTGTTAGTAATGCCGGCAACGGTAAAGGCCCCGCTCGCACTCAGGGTAGTGAAGGCGCCCGTTGAGGTGGTGGTGGCGCCGATCGCAATGCCATTTAGTCCCGTCGAAGTGAAGCTCCCGACCACAGACCCATTGATCCCCACCCCAATCGTGTTGGCGGCTGTCAGGTAGAAACCGTTTTGGGCGCCGCCGGGGCTCGTGGTTGCGCTGCCGAACTGGAGATTCTTGATCCCGTCAATGAGCTGGTTGGCCATGTGCAGCGGCCCGGTCATCGACATCTGCCCGTCGCGTGTGACCGTGAGCGAGAGCCCGTTGGCGATGTCATTGAGCAGCGCGTTGACGTTCGCGCTGACGATCAATGTATTAGGCTGATAAGGATATCCGCCAGTGTTCAGAATGAACGTGCCCGTTCCGTTGAAGCTCATTTGGATTGATCCTGGTTCTGGGGCATAAGATAGGCGCGAGCCACATCCGAGAGCGCACGGGTGCGCGGGTTCACGAGCAGCGCGTTGCGGAAGTCGTCGAAGGTGGGCTGGGCATAGAGGCGGTCGAGTTCAGCTTGCTCTCCGCCCTTGAGGATGTTCCCCATCGCGCGGGTGCGGGCCAGATGCAGGCCGCCGACGGCGGTGTTCAGGCCCTCTCCAAACCCCGGCCCGACGATCGCCTCCCCCGCCTTCTCGATGATCGGCATGGCCATGGCGGCGCGGCCGACTTCTTGAGAGGCGTGGGCAACGGGGGAAGTTGCGCTCACATTCGCGTTGCGCAACTCGCCGGTCGATTGCAGGTTCGACATCAGGTTCGAGATCGTCTGGAGGCGGTTGGCTGCATTGCCGGGGAGTTGGGGCAGTACGCGCTGGGCGTTCGAGGCGACTTGGTTCACGGCGGCGTTCTGGCCGCCGGGGAGGCCGCCTTGCTGTGCCATCAGGTTCGCTTGGATCTGACCGGCGTTCGGCTGGGCTGCAGCTGACTCCCCTCGGATGCGCAATGCCTCATTCGGCCCGAAATGCTGCCAGAACATCGTCTTGTCCAGGCCGAGCTTCCGGGCGGCGTCTTCAAGCATGCTGGCGCGGTCGATCTCGGCCTGCGGGGTCTGCTTCTCGATGAGGTTGACTGCCTCATTGCGAGCACCGACGGGGGCGGAGGCTGCTCGGACGCCAGCGGAGGCGAGGAAGGGGAGCATCGAGGCGATCTGGCCCAGCACCGGGTGGCCCATCTGGTTGCCGGCTTCGCCGATCGCACCGCTGGTGCCGCCGAGGGCGGCGTTGACCACCTTCGCGCCGGTCGTGCTTGGGCCGCCACCCATGACGGCCGTGGTTGCACCCTCCGCAATCGGCTTGGCATAGGTGCCGAGCTGCGATTGGGGTTCGTACCCCGCACCCGGCAGATCCCCCGGCATCAGGTGGGAGCGCAACCACTGGTAGGCTTGCTCGGGCAGGGGCGTGCCGCCGGTCCCCTTCTTGAACTCGTCGATCTCCCATTGGGGAGGCCGTAGGGTGACGGCCTTCAGCAGCGGATCGAGCGCACTGCGGGCAATGTCGCCGGGGGCCTTGGCGATTCCCGCACCGGCCGACTTCAGGATGTCGAACCCGGTGTTGACGGGTTTGTCGAGTGGGACATTGGGCGAGCCCTGCGCGATCGTCGCGGCCCCCGGTCCGCTCAGGACGTAGTTCTGCGCATCGTCCTGGGTGAAGGAGTCCGGGAAGGTTCCTTTGATGGGGTTGCCCGAAGCGTCCTTCAGGGTGTAGATGATGGTACCCATGGGTCAGTGGGTCACGGTGCCGGTTGCGGCGCGGGGGAAGGGCGCTGCCTTGGTGAAGTCGTAGGTCGGGGGCTCGAAGATGCTTTCGACCGGCAAGGGAGTGCGGGCGGTGTTTTCGGGGGTGAGGCGGAAGCGCGTGACCGTGCGCGGGTCGGCGACGCTCCCCTTCAGAATCCCCGCCGTCTGATCGACGAGCTGATTGTGTACCTTGAACTGGGATTGGATGTCGGCGATGGCACGCTGGAGAGCGGCGTCGATTGCGGGCTTCTGGCGATCCACATTGCCGGGGTTGTTGTCGAAGGCGTTTTTGACGGCGCTCGACAGGCGGCCGGAGACGCCTTCGGCGTGGATCGTCTGGCCGATGAGGGGGGTCATGAGGCCGCGCAGGGCCTCGACGGGCGCTGGGTTCTGCCCAAGGTCGATGCCGAGCCGCTTCGCCGCTGCGCTGAATTTGACGAATTCGTTCGTGCCCCAGCCAGTATGGACATAGCCGAGGAGTTTTTGTGCATCCTGAAGATGCTGCATCATTGTGGCGTCGTTCTGATTCTCGTCGAACGACTGCTGGAGGCCCTTGTCCTTGGCGACTTCAAGTTGGCCTTCCTGGCGGGCTTGCTGATAGGCGAGCGCTTGCTTGCCTTGGAGGGTTTCCTCCGCAACGGGCTCGACCTGGTTGGTCGTCGGGTTGATCTTAAAGATCTTGTCGCGGATGTGGTCGTAGAACAGGCCCATTCCGATCGGCTTGATGTCGGAGCCGGGGGTGGGTGCGGTGGGGGCTTGGAGAGGGGCTGCGCCGCCGAGAGGGGTTTCGTTTGACGCCCCAACGACACTCCCGACCGTTGCGCGCGGAGCGGCGGCGCCGAATACTGCCCGCTGCGTCTGGCCGGCCTCGCTCGCCTGCGCCTTACCCAGGTCCGCCGCCACGCCGGCCTCCTTGATCGCGCGGGCGCGATTCTCCGGGAAGCGGCTAGCTTGGTCGAGCTGGGAGAGTTCGGCGAAGTAGCCGCCTTGGAGGTTGGGCGGGAGTTGGCCGGGGTTGGTGATGGGGGAAGCACCGGGGATCTGGTTGTGGGCGAGCGCGGTGGCTTGGTTCTGGGCCGTTTCCTGCTGCTGGGCCTGTTGGAACTGCTGCATGATCCCGGTGATGTCGGATTGGGACTTGCCGATGCCACTTGCGCCGGCTGCTGTGTTGGCGAGGCTGGCGAGGTATTGGAAGGCCGACGGTTTGACATAGCGGTTGGGAGCGCCGGCGCCCGTAGCGATTGTCTGCCCCTCCGGCATCTGCATGCCGCGTTGGAGCATTGCTTGGGCGAGCGCTTGGCGCAGCATCGCCTGATTGAGCTGGCCTTGGACATCGGCCGGCAGGCCCATGGCCTCCTTCTGTTCGGCAAGTTGCTGCGTGGGATCGGTGAAATTAGCCATACGAACGGTTCCCTTGTCCAAGCATCTCGCGCAGGGCGGTGACGAGCGCGGGGTTCATGTTCTGGGATTGGGCTTGAATGGGGGAGTAGCCGGGAACGTAGCCGACGTTGCCGCCGGCGCCCGTGTAGCCTACGGAGCCGGCGCTGCCTATCCCACCCGCGTTCCCCCCACCAATCCCCTGCCCGCCGCCCAGCGCACCCCCAAGCAGTTTCCCGATAGCATTCACCAAACTCTTGTTCTGGCCGAGGCTTTGGAGGGTGTCGCCGAGACTGCTGCCGCCTGCACCAATGTCAGCAGTAATGCCGGCGTCGCCTGCCGCAGCCGCCGCGGCGTTATCTGCGGCGAGTTGGGGGGCAGTCGATCCCGCCGCAGCGTTCGCAATGTCGTTGATGAGGGAGGAGTTGCCGGCTTGGTCGAGGCCGAAGGTGGCGGCGGGTAGGCTAGCGGCGCCCGCCTCGGCAAGGGGCGCCGCGCTGGCAATGTCGATGCCGCCTGCGATCTGACCGGCGGGCTCCGCACTGGCGATGAAACCGGCGGTGGGATCGGCGATCGAGGACACTCCACCTGCTGCTTCCCCAGCAGCCGCACCGCCACCCGCTCCAAGCGCCCCCGCCGCACCAATCCCAAGCCCCGCAGCCGCCGTACCAAGGATCGCCCCCGGCACGAGCGTATCGAGGATGTCTTGCTTGAAGGGCGCCGTGCCCGACGCACTCGACGGAACGTAATACCCCGTCTTCGGGTCGAGCATGTAGGAGACATCCTGCATACCGGGGGAGACAGCGCCGCCCGGTTGGCCGGTGTTGATGATGAGGTTTTCGCCCGCGCTGGGGCGGGCAGCGTTCACCGTACCGGCGAGGTTCGGGCCGCTCCCCTTGGAGGCGTCGGGGTTGTAGGTGAGAGGGTTGGGCGCACCCCCACCGAAGGACTCGTTCCCCGGCAGCTTACCCATGAGCTGGCTGAACTGGTCGGCGGTGTAGATGGGGGCCAGCCCGAAGCCTGAGTTGGCGGCGTAGGTCCCCGTGGCCGGGTCCCATTGCGTCGTCCAGTTGGTCGAGGAGCCGTTCGGCCCCGTCCCGGCGACGAGAAGGCCGCTGGCGTAGGGGTTCGGAGGAAGCTGGGCCATCTTAGGAGGTCAATTGATCGAGGGCGCTGTTACCGCCACCCAGTCCGAGCAAGCCACTGGCCCAGTTGCCGGCACTGCCAACTTGGTTGCCGAGCCAGTTCGCACCGGTGCCGATAGCCGAGCCGAGCCCACCGAAGAGTCCGTTGATGGCTTGCGGGTTGGTGGCGTAGGCGCCGAGGCCAGCCTGCCCGAGCCCAAGCAACCCATTCATCGTGTTGGCCTGGTTGGCGAGGCCGGTGTTGTACTGGCCGACCTGGTTCGCGTACTGCTGCTGGCCCACGCCGATGCCGCCCAGGCCGATGTTCGTCAGGCCCTGGGCTTCGGAGATGGGGAGTTGGGCGCTCTGGAGGCCCGCGCCGAAGGCTCCCTGCGCGACTTGCTGCTGGGTGAGCGGGATCGACTCCTGCGCGGCGAGCTGCTGGGCACCTTGGGGGATTGCTTGCCCTGCTGCCCAGTTCGCCGTCTGCGCCCGCACCAGGTTCTGCTGGTTCATGAGGTTGTTCTCGGCGGTCTGGGCGCCGCCGGCCTGGTTGGTGTCGTAACCCTGCGCCTTCAGGTTCTGGTCAAGCGCATTGAACTGGCTCTGCATGCCCGGTTCGAGCAGGCCGAGTTGGCTCTGGTAGAGGTTCTGGGCGACGCCGGCGGGGTTGAAGGCGAGGTTGCCGGCGGTCTGCGGCCCGCCGTACGTCGGATTGTTAGCCGTCGAGAAGCCGCCGAGCGCCTGATTCGCCCCGCCGAGCGCCGCGCTCGTACCGGCGCCAAGCGGACCCGTGAGCGGCCCACCGGGAGTCTGCGCAGGGCCGATGTAGTTCGGAATGGTAGGAGCAGCCATAAGCCCTCAAGAGTTAAGGGGTTCGTTCACGCGGCCGCTTGCGCCGGAGGCGGCGCCAAGACGTAAGTGAGTGTTCACTCTTGCGGCCAGCATATCACAACACCCCGCCGCGTGCAAACAGGATGTCATAGGCTTCGAGCATGATCGTGGCGGAGTTCGTGGCGATCTGGAAGAAGGGGGTGAAGGCGACGCAGGGGAAGGACTGAACGGTGGTCCAGGGCTTCGACTGGGCGGCGAGCGAACCCCACACGCCCACGTCCCACAATGCCACGTCCCAGAGCGAGAGCGAGGTAGTAACGGCAGTTGGGGAATTCGGCGGATAGGGGACGAAGTAGTCCACCGCTGCCCCTATCGAGAAGGTGAAGCTACCCGTCGCGCTGAAGTACGGCCGCACCATCTTGACGTGCTTCTGCTGGCCGGGGATTTTGAGCTGCGTGAAGGCGGGCAGGCACACCGTGTTGATCTGGTTGCCATTGTCGCTCGACCCGAGGTAACACTGGGTGACGGTGGTCGCCCCGCCGTAATACATCACCCCATTGAAGTAGAGGAAGCAGTTGGCGTTCCAGCCGGTGAAGTTGGACCAACCGCCTGTCTGGAATTGCATGATGAATTGGGTGGAGGGGTTGGCGGGGACGTTGACCAACAGGAACTGGCCTGCGGTATGGGCTTCGATCTGCCAGCCGAAGGTTGAGAAGAGGGCGGCCGCATTCGCCACGAACGCAGGCTCGATCTTGTCGGTCACCGCAACGCGCTTGTCGACGGTGGCGGATTGGAGTGCGCGGGAGATGGGGAAGACGCCGCGCTCGGTCAGGATGAGCAGGTCGCCGCCGTACTTCCACGTGCAGCGCTTACCGATCGGACGTGCGACGAAGTAGACTCCGACGATGTTCATTGCGCCCGGTGAACCCAGAGGGATCGAAAAGGCCGAGCCTTGGAAGATTATGATTTCGCCCTCGCTCGTCAGTGCCGCAAAGTAGTCTTCCGGCCCAACTCCCCCATCCACCGTCCAGGTATCAATCGCAACGAGGTAGCCGCCCTTCTTCGCCAACGCCGAGAGGTTAAAGAAAGTCGCCGTGCCGCCCGTAGTGGGGATCGTTTGCGCCGGCAGGTAGTAGAACCCGAGCGTGTTCGCCGGCACCATGTAGAGGGTGTTCTGGTAGATGCCGACGTTGGTGATGGTGCTCATCGAGAGCGCACCGGCATTCATCGTCACCACGTTCGACCACGCGCCGTTGTAGATCTGGCACGGGTCGGCGCCGTTGAAGGCGACAAGGAACTGCCCCGCAGCGGTCCCGAAGTTGACGTACTGCCATTGGGCATTCGTTAGGCCGGTCACGACACCCGCACCCACCGCACCGCTCGACGTGACGTCATAGATCGCGGTGCCCGCTGCCCCGAAGATCTTCTTCGACCCCGGCGTGGCGGAGTTGTAGGGCATCAGGGTTTGGACGGGGGAGCCAAAACCCGTCACCCAGTCGGTCGACCCCAACCGCGTGCGGCAGTCCGACGGCCATGCAAGCATGTTGGTGAGCTGTACGGCATCCGTCGGCGGCATCGCCGGTAGCGCATCGCGCGCATTCCACCCGCCCACGGGCGGCGGGATCGTAATGATCTGCGACTTCTGGGCCGCAGGAATTTTCTGGTCTTGGAGGGCGGAGCGCATGGCTGCGCCCGCTTAGAGCGTCCCGCCCGACAGGGGCCAGTTGCCCGACGGCACGAAGATCCCCGGCACGAGTTCTTGCGAGGGCTTGTCGAGGAACAGGATCGACTTGGAGCCGTCGCGCAGGGCGATGTTGGCGATCATCGACTCCCAGGACTGCTCGTCCTCGGCGTAGGGGAGCCCCTTCTCCTTCTTGAAGCGGTACTTCAGCCCCATGATGAGAGTCGTGTCGTCGATCAGGGGGGTGTCGGTGTCGTTCTGGATGTAGTAGCCCAGCGTCGACGTGTTGCCGTTCAGGGCGAGCCAGTTCTTCGACCGGATGATTGCGGAGTGGGTGTTGCCGGCCGGGGGCGGCGGCAGGATCAGCAGGTTGTTGTCTTGGATGCGGTACTGGAAGATCGGACCCGAGGGGATCAGCGCCTGAATGATCTGGAAGTTCGTGTCGTCCATCGGGCCGAAGATCGGCCGCCGCAGCGAGAAGTCCCACATCGTTGCGTTGACGATCGACTCGGGTTCGACTCCCCACAGCGATTGGATCGTCCCCTGGTTCTGCGTGGCAACGCTCGTCCAAGAGGGGTTCAGGATGCACACCTGGAAGCGGTAGCGCTTGATTGTCTCCTGCATCAGCTCGTTCGTCAGAGCCTGGAGCTGGTTGACCTGTGGGTCCGGGTTCGAGACGAGCACACCCGGAACCGGCAAGTTAACCCGCTTGCAGGCTTCTTGAACGCATTGCAGGATTGTGAGCACGCCTATGCCGCCTTCTTCGCATGCAGCGTCTTGCTCGCCTCATGCTGCTCAAGCGTTCGCTGGGGTTCGGTGGCGGGGATGCGGGCCGAAAGCGCCTCCATCTGCTT
>Ga0210401_10001826_pt1 | contig 24138 bp, 24 predicted proteins | sample IncBWH32MmetaG_FD_150866 | JGI IMG/M metagenome (GOLD analysis project Ga0210401, IMG submission 150866) | Forest soil microbial communities from Barre Woods Harvard Forest LTER site, Petersham, Massachusetts, United States - Inc-BW-H-32-M | ecosystem: Environmental > Terrestrial > Soil >... | reverse complement strand
GAGGACGAGGACGAGCTGCCCGACGGCGGCGGACCTGGAGGCGGACCGCCGGCGCCGCCGGGGCCACCCGGACCGCCACCACCGCCCGGACCGCCGCTGCCGCCCGGACCATTGGCAAAGGTGTTGCTGAACACGTTCTGCAATTCGGTTGCCTGGTCGCTGGTCAGCTTGCCCGACGACACTTCGTTCTGGATGAGGCTGTCGATCTTCGACTTGATGTCGCCTGGCTGGGACTGCGTGCCGCTCGACTGACTGCTGCTGCGGTCAGACTGGAGCGATGAGTCGATATCGGTGAGAGCGGAAGACAGCGCCGACTGGTCGGTCGAACTGATGGTGCCGGCGGAGACTTCCGACTGCAGCTCCTTCTGAAGCTGTTGCAACGGCGAGGACTGGTAAGAGCTAGAGGAGAGAGCTGAGATTGTCATGGTGGCTTCCTTCGATCGATTCCCTTGGTTGGTGAACCCGACGAGGACGCTATGGTTAACCGCATTAACGCCTTCTTTGCGTGGGTTACCCGGTATTACAGGGGAGCCATCAGAAACATTTGGAAACAAAAATCCTTCGCCTGCAGGGGCGAATCACCGACAAAAGGACCTCATGACCCAGGCATCGCCCCACATCCTCGTGGTCGAGGACGATCGCGAAACGCGCAATCTGATCGCGAAATATCTGCGCACCAACGCCTGCAACGTCACGACCGCGACCGACGGGCGCGAGATGGTGCGCGCCATGACCGACCGCCGCGTCGACCTGCTCATCCTCGACGTCATGCTGCCGGGCGAGGATGGCCTCAGCCTGTGCCGCAAGGTGCGCAGCGAGAGCCAGACGCCGATCATCATGCTGACGGCGCGTAGCGAGGATGTCGACCGCATCATGGGCCTGGAAATGGGCGCCGACGATTATCTCGGCAAGCCGTTCAATCCGCGCGAGCTGCTCGCGCGCATCAATGCGGTGCTGCGCCGCCAGGCCGCGGCGAAGATCGCGAGCGCGACCGATGGCGCGAGCGTGCTCGCCTTCGCCGGCTGGCGGATCGACCTGCGCCTGCGCGAACTGCGCAACCCCGACGGCGCGCGCGTCGCGATGACCAGCGCCGAGTTCGACCTGCTGCAGACCTTTTGCGAGCGGCCGGGCCGCGTGCTGTCGCGCGACAGCCTGCTCGACCTGACGCAGGGGCGCAATGCCGGCTCGTTCGAGCGCTCGATCGACGTGCTGGTGAGCCGCATCCGCCGCAAGATCGAGCCGGATCCACAAGGCACTACCCTGATCAAGACGGTGCGCTCCGGCGGCTATCTGTTCACGCCGACGGTGACGCCAGTCACCTCTGCCGGCCACTGATCATGAGGCGGCTGCTCGGCTTCCTCAATCTCAAGGGAATCGGTGGGCAGATCGCGGCGCTGGTGCTGGCCTCGATCATTACGCTTCACGCCATCATCACCGTGGCTTTCCTGATCACCCGTCCGGATCGGCACGATCCGTTCGGACCGGGTGAACCGCGTCAGCTGGAGATGGCGGCGAGGCTTCTGGGCGGCGCTCCGTCCGTAGAACGGCCGCGCCTCATCGACGACATCAGGCGAGCCTATCCGGACCTCAGGCTTGAGAGCCTCCCGCCGCAGACGATTCCGGCACCGATCGAACCGCACGGAGCCATCGATCACGGCTTCCTGCGCGGCCTGATGCACCATCTGGGCGACGGCTACCGCGTGATCCCCTTGCCGGGCAGCGATCGCATCGGCATCACGCTGCCGGATGGCGCGACGATCGCGGCGAACATCCCGGCGCAAGGGCGCCAGCCGCCATTCTGGGGCAGCCCCTGGATCATGACGCTGCTGTTCGCGGTGATCAGCGTCACCCTGCTCGGCCTGTGGGCGGCCCGCGCGCTGGCCGCGCCGCTTTCCTCCTTCGCCAAGGCCGCCGAGAGCTTCAGCCTGAACGGCGCCGCGGCGCCGCTTTCCGAGCGCGGGCCGGAAGAGGTGCGCGCCGTCGCCCGTGCGCTCAACCGCATGCGCGAGCGCATCACCGCCCTGATGGACGACCGCACCAAGATGCTGGCTGCGATCAGCCACGATCTGCGCACGCCGATTACGCGGCTGCGGCTGCGCTCCGAATTCATCGAGGACGGGGCGCAGAGGAGCCGCATGCTCGCCGATCTCGACCAGATGCGCTCGATGCTGGAGGCCGTGCTGTCCTTCCTGCAGAACGATCGCCGCGGCGAAGCGATGACGCTGACCGATATCGCAAGCTCGCTGCAACTCGTCGCCGACCAGTTCGCGGACATGGGACACAACGTGACCTATGCCGGTCCCGATCACGCCATGGCGGTGGTGCGGCCCGATGACCTGCACCGCTGCATCACCAACATCGTCGAGAACGCCGTCAGGTTCGGCAAGGAAACGACCATTCGCCTCGCCATGTCGGACGGCGGCGCTGATATCGAGATCGAGGACGACGGTCCCGGTATCTCCGATGCGGCTAAGGAAACCATGCTGCAGCCCTTCGTGCGCGGCGACGATGCGCGCAACATGGACGAGGCCGCGGGCTTTGGGCTCGGGCTATCGATCGCAAAGGCGATCGTGCTGGCGCATGGCGGGGCGCTATCGCTGCACGACCGCACGCCGCAAGGATTGAGCGTGCGCATCAACCTGCCGTGCGAGCAGCATGACCGGCGTTCGGCGGCTTAAGATTCAGGCGGCTATCGGCTGACGAACGACCTCGGCTTCGAAGGCAATCGCCTCGAAGCGATAATCGCAGGCCCAGCAGTGCCAGAGATAGCAGGTGCGGCCTTCGCTCGATTCCACCCATTCCGGCATCGCGATCGGCTTGCCGCACTGGGCACAGGGATTTTGCCGGGGCAAATTGGAGAGACCGGATCTCGTCATGGCGCACTCCCTTCCTGCTTATTGCTTTTGCTTGGTCGGCATTTCAAAAGCGGGGCTCGTTGCGTGGGGGCTCGTTGCTTGAAAGCCAACGAATAGTCAGGACTGTTGTCGCAACAGGACATGTCTGACATGCGCGATCATATACCTGATTGAGACTTTTGCACCATGAACTGTTGCCGCAGCAGAAGATGCCGCACTCGACCTTTTGTTAACGGCATCGATCAAAATGCAGGGGAACCGCCGCTGCGCAGCGCGTTGCTTGCGTAATGTCGCGACTGGCGTGGCCACGATGCACTGCGAAAAGGGCCGACGAAGCGTTGCAGTTTCCCGACAGGCAAGTTGACAGGCCCAGCCATGGGCTTACATTAGCCGAGTTCCGAGGGGAGCTCCGAGGAGGAGCTGAGATACCGCAAGCTTGGGGAATAGTCCCGAGACCGCGGTGACCCTTTGAACCTGATCCGGGTCATGCCGGCGAAGGGACAGGGATGTACCAGAAGAGACCGCACGGGGATTCACCCGTTTCCATTATCGGCGCAGGCATCGCCGGCGCCTGGCATGCACTATTGCTGGCGCAAGCGGGACGCACCGTCACTGTGCATGAGCGCAGTGACGCTTCGATGACGGAATCCACAAGCCATTGGGCCGGCGGGATGCTCGCGCCCTGGTGCGAGGCGGAGGCCTCCGAGCCCGTGATCTCAAGGCTCGGCATCCGCTCGCTCGATCTGTGGCGGCAGCATTTTCCGCAGACGCCTTTCAATGGCTCGCTGGTCGTAGCCCATGCCCGCGACCGCGCCGATTTCGAGCGCTTTGCAAAGCTCACGGCCAATCACCGGCGGCTTGACGCTCGCGGCTTAAGCGAGCTCGAGCCGTCGCTGGAAGGACGTTTCCGCGAGGGCCTGTTCTATCCCGACGAAGGCCATGTCGAACCGCGCCGCATGCTGCCCGCGCTGCATGCGGCGATCGCCAAAGCCGGTGGCAAAATCGAATTCAACAGCGGCGTTGAGGCTGATGATCTCGACGGTCTCGTGATCGATTGCCGCGGCATTGCCGCGCGCGACGCCGAGCCTGATATCCGCGGCGTCAAGGGCGAGATGATCATCATCGACACCTCAGAGGTCGAGCTGTTGCGACCGGTGCGGCTGATCCATCCGCGCTTTCCGCTCTATGTGATCCCGCGCGGCGACGGCCGCTTCATGCTGGGCGCGACCTCGATCGAGAGCGAGGACACCGGCGTTTCCGTGCGCTCGGCGCTGGAGCTCCTGGGCGCGGCTTATGCGGTGCATCCGGCCTTTGCCGAAGCGCGCATTGTCGAGTTCGGCTCGGGGCTTCGCCCGGCCTTTCCCGACAACCTGCCGCGCATTTCCATCGAACAGGAGCGGATCAGCGTGAACGGGCTTTACCGCCATGGCTTCCTGCTGGCGCCGGCGCTGGCGGAGCTGACGCTCGGCTTCATCGAGCGCGGCGTGATCGACAATGAGGTGATGCGATGCGCGTGACGGTCAACGGCGAACAACGCGAGATTTCGTCGGGGAGTGTCGACGCCCTGCTCGGCGAGCTCGAATACGAAGGCACGCACTTTGCGATCGCCGTGAATTACGACGTGGTGCCGAAGGGTCGCTGGGCGGAGACAGAGCTCAAGGCCGGCGACGAGATCGAGATCATCACGCCGCGGCAGGGAGGGTGATGGATGGCTAGCGCCGCAAACTTTCTTCACCTCGCCCCGCTTGCGGGGAGAGGTCGGATTGCATCGTCAGATGCAATCCGGGTGAGGGGGACTCTCCGCGAGTCCAACTCTCACCTCCCTTGCGGAGACTCCCCCTCACCCCAACCCTCTCCCCGCAAGCGGGGCGAGGGAGCAGACCGCAATACGCGGAGACACGAATGGTGAACTTCTACGGCAAATCCTTCGCTTCCCGCCTGCTCATCGGCAGCGCGCTCTATCCCTCGCCCGCGATCATGCAGGCGGCAATCCGCGCCTCCGGCGCCGGGATCGTCACGGTGTCGCTGCGCCGCGAGGCGGCCGGCGGCAAGACCGGCGATGCGTTCTGGAATCTGATCCGCGAGCTTGACGTCACCGTGCTGCCGAACACTGCCGGCTGCCGCAGCGTGCGCGAGGCTGTCACTACGGCCAAGCTCGCCCGCGAATTGTTTGGCACGAGCTGGATCAAGCTCGAGGTGATCGCCGACAACGACACCCTCCAGCCCGATGTGGTCGGGCTGGTCGAAGCCGCAACGATCCTGATCAAGGACGGCTTTGAGGTGTTCCCCTATTGCACCGAGGACCTCTCCGTCGCCACGCGCCTGGTCGATGCCGGCTGCAAGGTGGTGATGCCATGGGCGGCGCCGATCGGCAGCGCGAAGGGCATCATCAACCGAGATGCACTGAAGCTGCTGCGCGATCGCCTGCCCGATATCACGCTGGTGGTCGATGCCGGCATCGGCGCGCCCTCGCATGCGGCGCACGCGCTCGAGCTTGGCTTTGACGCCGTGCTGCTCAACACCGCGATTGCGAAAGCCGCCGATCCCGTCGCCATGGCGGTCGCGTTCCGCCTCGGCGTCGAAGCCGGCCGCGCCGCCTATGAAGCCGGGCTGATGGAAGCCCGCGATTTCGCCTCTCCCTCCACCCCAGTCGTTGGGACCCCGTTCTGGCATGCCGTATCCTGATCGATTTTATCCCGTCGTTGACAGCGTCGCCTGGGTCGCGCGCCTGGCGCTGCTCGGCGTCGGCACCATTCAACTGCGTGCTAAGGAGCTGAATGACTCCGAGGCCCTTCAGATCGTCACCGATGCCCTCGAGGTCATCAAGGGCACACCGGCCAAACTTGTCGTCAACGACTATTGGCGCGCGGCGATCGTGGCAGGCGCCAAGCATCTGCACCTCGGGCAGGAAGACCTCGCCGATGCCGATCTCGGCGAAATCCGCAAAGCGGGTCTGACGCTCGGCATCTCCACGCACGACGACGACGAACTTGCGACGGCGCTTGCCGCCAAGCCGGATTATGTCGCGCTCGGCCCGATTTTCCCGACCACGCTCAAATCGATGCGCTTCGCGCCTCAGGGCATTCCAAAGATCACCGAATGGAAGAAGCGGATAGGCACCATCCCGCTGGTCGCGATCGGCGGTATCAAGTTCGAGCACGCCGCCGAAATCTTCGCCGCCGGCGCCGATTCCATCGCCGTCGTTTCCGACGTCACCCAGAATGCTGACCCCGATGCACGGGTGCGGCAGTGGCTTGGCCAGGAAGTGAAGGCCGCATGAACACCAGCACCAACTCTCACCGTCGTCATTGCGAGCGACTTGTCCGCTGTAGCTCGAAGAGCGAAGGCGGAAGCGAAGCAATCCATTGGCACCGCGTATGCCGGCGCGAATGGATTGCTTCGTCGCTTCGCTCCTCGCAATGACGAAAACAACTGACAGTAATCCCACGGAGGACTCGTAATGAACATTCGCTCCAATCCCGACACCACCCTTCCCGCCGTCACCACCGGGCCGTTGCCCTCCTCGCGCAAGATCTTCTCGGCGGCGGCAGCCGCGCCCGACGTGAAGGTGCCGCTCCGCGAGATCGTCCTGTCCGAAGGCGCCGGCGAGCCGAACCTGACGGTCTATGACACCTCCGGCCCCTACACCGACCCGACCGTCACCATCGACGTCAACGCCGGTCTCGCGCGCAATCGTCTGGCCTGGGTCAAGGAGCGCGGCGGCGTCGAGGAATATGAGGGTCGCGACATCAAGCCCGAGGACAACGGCAATGTCGGCGCGTCGCACGCGGCGAAGGCCTTCACCGCGCATCACAAGCCGCTGCGCGGGCTCGACGGCCACAAGATCACGCAACTTGAGTTTGCCCGCGCCGGCATCATCACCAAGGAGATGATCTATGTCGCCGAGCGCGAAAATCTCGGCCGCAAGCAGCAGCTCGAGCGCGCGGAAGCAGCGCTTGCCGACGGCGAAAGCTTTGGCGCGGAGGTCCCTGCCTTCATCACGCCGGAGTTCGTGCGCAGCGAGATCGCGCGCGGCCGCGCCATCATCCCCTCCAACATCAACCACGCCGAACTCGAGCCGATGATCATCGGCCGCAACTTCCTGACCAAGATCAACGCCAATATCGGCAACTCGGCGGTGACCTCGTCGGTCGAGGAGGAAGTCGACAAGATGGTGTGGGCGATCCGCTGGGGCGCCGACACCGTGATGGACCTCTCCACGGGGCGCAACATCCACACCACCCGCGAATGGATCCTGCGCAACTCGCCGGTTCCGATCGGCACCGTGCCGATCTACCAGGCGCTGGAGAAGTGCGACGGCGATCCGGTGAAGCTGACCTGGGAATTGTACAAGGACACGCTGATCGAGCAGTGCGAGCAGGGCGTCGACTATTTCACCATCCATGCCGGCGTGCGCCTGCCCTACATCCACCTCACCGCCAACCGTGTCACCGGCATCGTGTCGCGCGGCGGCTCGATCATGGCGAAGTGGTGCCTCGCGCACCACAAGGAGAGCTTCCTCTACACGCATTTCGACGAGATCTGCGACCTCATGCGCAAGTATGACGTCTCGTTCTCGCTCGGCGACGGCCTGCGTCCCGGCTCGATCGCCGACGCCAACGACCGCGCGCAATTCGCGGAGCTGGAGACGCTTGGCGAGTTGACAAAAATCGCGTGGGACAAGGGCTGCCAGGTCATGATCGAAGGCCCCGGCCATGTGCCGATGCACAAGATCAAGATCAACATGGACAAGCAGCTCAAGGAATGCGGCGAGGCGCCATTTTATACGTTGGGCCCGCTGACGACCGACATCGCCCCGGGCTATGACCACATCACCTCAGGCATTGGCGCCGCCATGATCGGCTGGTTCGGCTGCGCCATGCTCTGCTACGTCACGCCGAAGGAGCATCTGGGTCTCCCCGACCGCAACGACGTCAAGACCGGCGTCATCACCTACAAGATCGCCGCCCACGCCAGCGATCTCGCCAAGGGCCACCCGGCCGCCCAGCTCCGCGACGACGCGCTCTCCCGCGCCCGTTTCGACTTCCGCTGGGAGGACCAGTTCAACCTCGGCCTCGACCCCGACACCGCGAAGAACTTCCACGACGAGACCCTGCCGAAGGAAGCCCACAAGGTCGCCCATTTCTGCTCGATGTGCGGCCCGAAATTCTGCTCGATGAAGATCACGCAGGACGTGCGGGATTACGCGGCGACGCTGAACGATCCGAACTCGGTGGGGATGTCGATCTCCGGCACCATCGAGGACGGCATGGCGCAGATGAGTGCCAAGTTCAAGGAGATGGGAAGCAGCGTGTATCTCGATGCGGAAAAAGTGAAGGAGAGCAACCGAGTGTTGTGAGACTACACGCACCCACCAAACGAAAGGCCGGGCACTGGAGCGCCCGGTCTTTTTTGTTTGCAGCAGTCGGCAATAGCTCGAAGAGCGAGCGCGGAATCGTCATTCGCTTCCTTCTTCAACATGGTGGTTATAGTTCGCTAGCCTACCCGCGAAGTCTCTGCATCCGTTGGTCGCAAGCCCACTCAATATCGATATAAGGTAGAAAACAAGGCATTGTGAGGCGAGCGGTATCGCACCTTTGAAGTACAGATTGCACCATCTGATATTTTCCTTCTTACTCGCCGGGACGTCGGGCGCGCCGGCGCACGAGCAGCCGCGCGAAGTTGCCGGGCCGATCGTGCCTGCGGAAGTCGTGCTCTACATCCAGTCAGACTTGAAACGCACGGACTTCGTTCAACCGCTGGTTTGCGCGCTTCAGCGCGTGCTCGCCGCCCCCGTCTCTGTGCAAGCTCTAGACCTTCCGCTCGGATCCGAATTGCTCGCATCGCCCACGCAATTCGAGGTCACCAAGGTGGCAGACCGGTTCATCCAGCGAACAGCGAACGAAGGAAATGCGCCTTCGTTCAAGTATCTTCTTGTTCCGTTCGATCTGAAGGTCGAGGCCTGGAATTGGCGCTATGCGTTTTCCACGAGCTTTGGCGACGAAACGACGTCCTACCACGTCGGCGTCGTCTCCACCGCGCGGATCGTCGCTGGCAATTGGTGGTTGCAATCTCCCTGGGATCACGAGATCACGGCGACACGCGCTTACAAGCTGATCCTCAAATCAATCGCGCAGATCACAGGCCATCGCGGCACGGGTGCCTGCATTCTCGCACTTTCACTTAGCCTCGAAGAGTTGGATCGAAAATCATCCGAGTTTTGCCCGGATGACCGTGCCGCGCTTGTTGCCGCCGGCATCCTCAAGGAAAAAGAACAGCAGAGCGGCCCTGGCTGCATGAATGTTGCACAGCGATCGCTTCCGGCACTGGTTGTGACAGCACGCAGGATGCTGGACGATTGGTGGGCTATGCTTCGCTAAATAACCCACCATACGGAGCTGGAAACCTTCATTGATCGTTTCGGGTGGGATTTCTGGGACGAGCCGGGAGTTCCATTCGGCATCAAAAGTCCCATTGCGCCCACCTTGATGCACTTACGTCACTTGGATATATCGTGAAGACAGACGAGGGTTACGTTTGGACGGACCTCGCCGCACCGGTGATGCGCGCCTCGTATGCTGCAAAATAACCGACTTCCAAAACAGCGCTTTCGACCCTTCTCGGACATCAGAGCGACCTCCAAAGGTCCTTCGATTTAGCCGCGACGTCTTCAAAGCGACTAGATTAGGTCGCCACAATTGCCGGCATTCCAATCGTTGGAGTGGGCATACCTCGTCCGCCGAGCACCAAAGGGAGTGAAATCAGATGGTCACGTCTCGAACTCTTTGGGTACCAATTGCTGCCGCAACGGTTCTTGTTGGTCTGCTGTTTTCCGCGCCGGCTTTGGCGCAGGCGCATATCCGTGGCACGCTGACCGCCGCGAAGGACGGAACGATCGACGTTCAAACCGCCAAGGGAGAAACTGTATCGATCAAACTCGCCGACGACGCTGGCCTTTTCCTCGTGACGAAGGCTGACATGAGCGCCATTCAGACTGGCAAGTTCGTCGGCATCACATCTTTCGAAGAGGACGGCAAGCGCGTCGCACGGGAGGTTCACGTGTTTGATGAATCGTTACGCGGGCTGGCCGAGGGGCACTATCCGTGGGATCTTGAATCCAAGCCAAACATGATGACCAACGCCAATATCTCCAAGGTCGAGGAGGTCGGAACGGACCGTGTGCTCATGCTTAACTACAAGGGGGGAGAGCAGACAATCCTCATCCCGACGACTACGACGGTTGTCGCCTTTGACAAGGCACCAGCCGACCAGCTCGCCGTTGGGCGCAAGGTCTTCATCGTTATGAAGAAAGACGCTCCAGAAGCCGCCGCGGTCGTGATCGGCGCGGAGGGTGTGAAGCCACCGATGTGACGACGCTATAGTCCCGGCGAGGCAATCGGCCTCACGGCCGATTGCCTATCGGCATACGGCGTTGGTCGCGACTTGCTGATCCACGCTGCGAGCGCAGTTTCTCTACTTTGGTTCGTTTGCGATTTCGCGAGCTGGCTCGACCGGCACCCCGTAGTAGTCGGCTCCAGCCGATCTGAACTTCTTGGCAAGCTCACTGGCCTGACTGAAAGCCTTCACCGTATCCTCGGCCGAGAGTGCCACGGTCGTGGTTATGTCTGACAGGCTTCCGCCAGCAGCCGCGGCAAGTACAGCCGAAACCAGGGTACGCTCGTCGGGTGCCTCGGCTACTATCAGCCAATCGTACCGTCCCAATGTAAGATACCAACTGATTAGACGACCGCCGGCGGCGGCGAGGATCTCGGAAATCGCTGCGGAGCGGTCTTCCGGCTTCGCCGTCATTGCGCGGATCGCCGCCGCAGTGTAACGCCCTTGCGAAATATAGATCGTCATATTGCTCTCCTGTCCAACGTGCTCCTGGTCCAGCGCTCATCGTGACAGACGGAGCGCAATCATAGCAGTTCGGATGCCTCCACGATAGCGAGCGATCGGCGGAGTGGTCGGGGATACCCAACCGATAGCGCGTGGATCAGCGTAGAACCTCAGCCGCCGTTGTCAGGTTTTGGACTCGCCCATACCTCACCAGCTTTCCGTCCGGAGATTGGCGGGTTAGGCTTCCGCCTTCGCTCGTGGAGCTACGGCGGGCGTAGTCGCTACCCCACCCTACTTACTGACTTGGACCGCAATGACCGACAGTCTGACCGGCGTCTGGGACGGAACCTACACCCAGCCGGGCGTCGGCATTGTCACGTTTCTGGCGACGCTGATCGAGTCCGGCGGCGCGCTCGGAGGGAGCGTGACCGAGCCCTGCGCCATGCCCAGTTGCCCGCTCAGCACCCACAACGCCTCGATTGCGGGTCATCGGTCGGGCAGCGCGGTCTCGTTCGTCAAGCGTTACGAGCCGCCTGGCTACGGCTACAATACGGTCTCCTACGAAGGCACGGTCAATGCCGAGGCGACGGAAATCGATGGGCGCTGGCGGCTGCCGGGCATGTCCGGCACATTTCTGATGGTCCGTGCCACCAGGGCTGCAGAGACGAGCACAACCGAACAGCAGGCCAAGGAGCGGACGCGCTAGCTGTATGCCCGCGAACGACCACCACCGCCTGCCCGATCAGCTTCGCGCCGATCTCCGCCTCGTCTTCGTCGGCACGGCGGCCAGCACGCGATCCGCCAGCGTCGGCCACTACTACGCCCATCCGGGCAACCGCTTCTGGCGCGCATTGCACGAGGCCGGAATCACGTCCCGGCAACATGAGCCGAACGAGTTCGCCTCGCTGCTCGAACTGGGCATCGGCTTCACTGATCTTTCAAAATCCGGCGCGGGGATGGACCATCAGATTGCCAGGCAATCGTTTGACGTCGCGGGCTTCAAGGCAAAGATCGGGACTTATCGTCCCCGGACAATCGCATTCACGAGCAAGAAGGCGGCGAGCCTGTTCTACGGCAGGCCGACCAGCGCGCTGTCGCTCGGCCGACAGCCATCGATGGACGACTTTCCCGCCGTGTTTGTGCTGTCGTCCCCGTCTGGCGCAGCCTCCGGACATTGGACGCTGGAGCCTTGGCTAGAGTTGGCTGCATGGATTAAACAGCAAGCGTGGCCCGGCTGATTGGCATCTGGGGCACGGCACGATGGGCCGACAGATTGACTTATCGCAAGCCAGTATCCGAAACACGGGCCTAGCTTGACGTTCCGAAGGTCGCGATACGGCCAGACAATCGGAGGTGAAGCATGTACCGGCATATTCTCATTCCGACAGATGGGTCGGAGCTGGCGGAGCGTGGCGTGGCGCATGGGTTGGCGCTGGCAAAATCCGTTGGAGCCAAAGTATCCTTGATCTACGTCGTGGAACCACTTCTAGCAGTGACAGGCGACTTTGCCAGCGTGCTGGATCGTGCGGCAAGCGCAGCCAGGGAGGCCGGTGTTTCCTGCGAGACAATTGAAGTGGAGAACGTGCAACCCGATCAAGCCATTGTCGCAGCAGCCGAGGAAAAAGGTTGCAATCTCATTGTTATGTCATGGCATGGGCGCAGCGGGCTCTCCACGCTTCTGATCGGCAGTGTGACCAACAAGGTTCTGACCTACTCGAAAATCCCCGTACTGGTTTGTCGCTGAATGTGAGCTGCATCGCTTCGCCGGCAAGTGAAATCCGGATGCACCACCTGCGACAAACTAACCCGACGGGCAAATCACTAAAAACCTGTCCATCCCCTCGCGCAAAAATATTCCGCTTCCGTCGTCGGGCAAATCAATGATGTCAATCCGCGCGTCCCGCCCGATAAGAGCAACTGTGGCGAAGTAGCCCGGTGATCGGGCGGCCTCAAGGCTGGCGCTGGCGCGCCCCCGCCTGCGGCGGCTACGGCCTTGACCCCGTCCGCTCACCGGTCTGTGGCTTTACAAGCGCTCGGTCGAGGACCGAGCGCGATCTGGAAGCGCTCGTTATCCGACGACGTAACGACTGGGATCCCATTTCTGCCGTCTTGCGATCAGAGTGTTGAGGATGATGATTAGCTTGCGCATGCAGGCAACGAGCGCGACCTTCGGCGGCTTTCCTTTGGCAATCAGGCGGTCATAGAAGGCCTTGATAACAGGATTGTTCTGCGTGGCAGCGCCGAGGCAAGGCATGTAGATGGCGTTGCGAATCCAGCGGCGACCACCCCTGATGTGGCGCTCGCCGCGCCTCTGGCCGCTATCGTCGTCATACGGAGCGAGGCCGATCAAGGCTGCGGCAATCTCGTCGCTTACATGACCAAGCTCCGGCATCCCGGCGAGGAGGTTAGCGGAGGTCGTTTCAGCGAAGCCCGGTACGCTCTCGATGATCGCGGCGCGTTCGGCAAAGTCTGCTGTCGCCTTGACCTTGGCCGCGATTGCAGCCTCGAGCTTTTCAATTTCGGCAGCCAGTCCCTTCAAGACGCGCGCATGTGTTTTTCGAACCTGACCTGGCGCAGCATGTGCGTCTTGGCTTTGCAGTCGGGTCTTAAGCTCGACCAGACCTATGCGTGCTTTCACCAGCGCCACCAGTTCCTCGTGTGCGGCATCGTGTGTCTGGTTCGGCGCCTCGCTAAATGTCTCTGCGAACCAGGCAATCATCTCCGCGTCGATCGCATCGTTCTTGGCCAGCCGTCCAGCCGATAGCGCAAAGCTGCGGACCCGCTTCGGGTCGACAATCCGCACCTCGATGCCGGCGTTATGGAGCACTTTGCGCCATTCACGCTCGTAACCGCCACTTGCCTCCATCACCGCCCTGCTCACGTGGTACTTGCGAAGCCAGGCAACCAGTTTGTGGTGACCCTGTGCAGTGTTCGGGCAGCTCTGCCGCAATGCCAACGCGCGAATGCACGCATCCACCCTATCCTTGGCGACATCGATGCCCACGACAACGAGATCATTTTGTGCCATCATCCACTCCCTTCCTTGCTCGGTACGGGCTCGAAACCCTTGCAACTGTTCGGGTTGAGGAAGACACCGGAGCTGTCCCTCGCTCTGATCCAGGCTTATCGCTTTTGGGGCGTAACGGGCTCAGTTCCAGCAACGGGCGGTTTTGCGAGAACCGCCCGTTCGCACATCCTGCCAGATTTTCCGGACACAAGGGGCGTACGCGTCGTCACGAACGTGGAGGCGGGATGCGATGGACGCGAACGGCGCCGCACGACGAGCGGTGATCGTTGCGGACGGTCAAGGCGCGTGGTCCTGATCTCCCGACGCTGGGATCAAGTTTCTCGCAAGACGTAGCGCGAGAAACGACGGTGGCTAAAAAGCCCGGTACACCGGGGAGAGCGCGCGGATAGACCGTTAACACCAATCGCGCAGGGAATGTCGGATCATTCGACGTACCTGTGGTGACTTGCTTGCGTGCTTTCTTCACCTGCACGCAAGGCTGCGGGTGCGCTCGATGCACCGGCGTTCCCTGCGCCCTCTTATTTGGGGCGAAAGACGATGCAGAACTCGGGCAGATCATGCCGCGGGAATGCGAAGTCACGTCGCTGTCGTTGCGAAGAACGTAGGGTGGGCAAAGGCGCACTTCGCGCCGTGCCCACCATCCGTCGGCGGTCTCGCCGTGAACGGTGGGCACGCTTGCACCTGCGCATGTTGAGCTACCGCGATTGTAATCGCTTTGCCCACCCTACGAGCTTCGCTCCTCTCAGTGACGTTTGACATTTGAATCCGTTGCCGTTCATCCTGCGCCCAACCAAAAAGCAAAAGCGAGGACGCCCATGAACGAACAGCTTATCCCCGACTGGCTGGGACTGGCCGGCCGTGTCTGTGTGGTGACCGGCGGGGGCGGCGGCATCGGCCGTGCCGTCGCGGTCAATTTGGCCAAGGCCGGTGCGCATGTCGCCGCGATCGATCGCGACGAGCAGGGACTGGAGAAGACCCGCGCGGAATTGCCGGGCAACCGTCATGTGGTCGCGCCTTGCGACGTCACCAGCGCCGACAGCATTGCCTCGGCGTCCGAAACCATCGAGAAGGCGCTCGGCCCCTGCCATGTGCTGGTCAATGCCGCGGCTATCTTAAGGTCGGGCGCGCTCGACACGTTGAGCCTTGCCGAATGGAATCTGGTGCTGTCGGTCAATCTCACCGGCTATTTCCTCTGCGCTCAGACGTTTGGGGCGCAGATGCGAAAAGCAGGGCGCGGCAGCCTCGTGCACGTCGCCTCCATCGCCGGCAGCAACGCGCAGGGCAAGAGCGGCGCCTATAGCGTCAGCAAGGCCGGCGTCATCATGTTGTCGCGGCAGCTCGCGAGCGAATGGGGGCCGGAAGGCGTGCGCAGCAATGTGGTCAGCCCCGGCATGGTGATCACGCCGATGAGCCAGGCGTTCTACGACACGCCCGGCGTGACCGAGCGCCGCTCCGCGGTGACGCCGATGCGCCGCATCGCGATGCCGCAGGACATCGCGGACGCCGTCACATTCCTCGCCAGCGACCGTGCGTCCTATGTCAACGGCGACGAGATCGTCGTCGACGGCGGTTTTACGCGGACGATCATGAACCTCGTCCCGCGGCCGGGGCATGATTGAGGGAAGGGTGTCAGCGCCTTCTCGGTGCCGTAGGGTGGGCAAAGGCGCGTAGCGCCGTGCCCACCGTTTTGCACCGTGCTCGCGATGGTGGGCACGCTACGCTTTGCCCACCCTACATTTCCGTTTCAAGAAGCGAACTACCCGCCTTTCACCGCTCCCGCGGTCAGCCCCGCCACGATCTGCCGCTGCGCGAACATCGTGAGCAGCAGCACCGGCAGCGTCACGATCAGCGCGGCGGCGGCGAGCGGGCCCCAGGAGAGTTGATCGAAGGAGATCATGTTGTAGACGGCAACCGGCAGGGTTCGCGTCTCGCGACCCGCCAGCACGATGCCGAATACAAAATTGTTCCAGGAGAAGATCACCGCGAGGATGAAGGCGACCGCAAGCCCCGGTTTGGCGATCGGAAGCGCGACATGGCGGAACACCTGCCAGCGCGTCGCGCCGTCGATCAGGGCGGCCTCTTCCAGCTCGATCGGCGTGGTCTCGAAATAGCCGATCATGATCCAGATCACGATCGGCACGGTGACGACGAGATGGATGATGATCTGCGGCCACAGCGTGCCGAGCAGCCCAAGCCACTGGAACAGCAGGAACAGCGGAATGAGATAGGACAGGCCCGGCGTGATGCGCGCGATTAGGACCACGACCGCCGATTTATGCGCCGCCATCCGCGCGATGCCGTAGCCCGCGGGCACGCCGACCAGCATTGCAAACGCGGTCGCAGCGCCCGTCACGATGATACTGTTCTTGAAATAGGTGAGGAAGCGGTTGGAAGCGATCACGTCGGCATAGTTCTTCCAGGCGAAATGTTCGGGAATGAACACCGGCGGATAGGCAGCGTTGTCGATCTCAGGCTTGACCGAGAGCGAGGCCATCCAGAGGAAGAACAGGATCGCCGGCGACACGATCACGAACACCGCGAGCGCCAGGCCAATGTTGCCGAGGATGCGTCGTGGGTTCATGCGCCGGGCCCGACTTCAGTCCACAGCGTACGCTGGCGCAGATAAAGCAGCACGGCGGCCAGCGCCACGATCAGCGCAAAGAAGACCACCGCGATCGCCGAGCCGTAGCCGAGGTCGTAATAGACGAAGGCGACGCTGTAGAGGTAGACGTTGATGGTCTCCGATGCAGAACCGGGACCTCCTTGCGTGATCGCGAAGATGATGTCGAAGCTTTTCACCGCATCGATGGTGCGGATCATCGCCGCGATCACGACAAAGGGCAGGATCAAAGGCAGGGTGATGTAGCGGAACATCTGCCACATGCCGGCACCGTCGATCTGCGCACTTTCATAGGGCTCGGTCGGCAATGCCGCGATGCCGCCGAGCACGATCAGCATGACGAGCGGCGTCCATTGCCAGGTCTCGACCAGCACCAGTGATGGGATCACGGTCGCCGGGTGAAACACCCAGAGCTGCGGCGGGATGCCGACCAGCGAGAGCAGATAGTTCAGCACGCCGAGCTGCGGATGGAACATCATGGTCCAGACCAGCGCGATCGCCACCGGAGTGGCCATCATCGGCATGATGAAAATCGCGCGCAGGATACCGCGGAAGGGGAATTGGGCGTGAAACACCACCGCGGCGAAGGTGCCGAAGACGACCGGCAGCAGCACCGAGAGCGCGGTGTAGACCAGCGTATGGCCGACCGCCTCGACAAAGCGCGGGTCGGTCGGCAGCCGCAGGTAATTCGCGAAGCCCACGAAAGTGGTCGGCGAGCCAACCTTCCACTCGTTGAAGCTCATCCAGATCGTGAACACCCACGGGAAGACAATCACCGCCAGCACCACGACCAGCGCCGGGATCACGAACGGCCAGTAGGACGGCGGCCGCCACTCGCGCCCCGGCGCGGCGACTTCCGCGGCCGGAGCTTGAGTGGTCTCAGTCAGGGTACTCACGCTTTCTCGCTGCGCTCCAGGATCGGCCGATATTGCTCATGCGCCTTTTTCAATTCGGTCGCGGGATCGGCGCCCGACAGGGTCGCCGTCAGCGCGGCGCCGACGATGTCGCGGAATTCGGCGACCGGCACGACGACGGGCAGGCCGAGCTTACTGATCTTGGCGGAGTCGATCACCGACTGCAGCCATTCCTGGGTCTTCACGCCCTTGCGGACTTCGGGATCGTTGAGGATGGAATTGCGGAACGGCACGCCGCCGCCGGCCTGCAACAGCCGCTCGCCCTGCTTCCGCGAGGCCACCCATTGGCACAACAAATAAGCGGCCTCCTTGTTCGGGCTCGCGGCGGCAATGCCGATGCCGTCGCCATAGGTCGAGGAGAACTGGCCCTTGGGACCCGCGGGCACGACGGTGTAGCCGACCTTGCCGACCACGCGGGAAGCATTGGGATCTTCCAGCGGCGGCGCCCAGCCGTCGGCATCGATCCACATCGCCGAACGCCCTTGGGTGAAGGACGCCATCGACTCCATCCAGTTGAAGCCGGCTACTCCTGGAGGCGCGGACTTGGTGAGGAGGCGCTGATAGAGCTTGGTCGCTTCGACGGCTTCCGGGCCGTCGGTCAGGATATTGCCCTTGGCATCAAGGAATTCGCCGCCATAGTTGAGATAGAAGTTGCTCCACATCGCCATGTTGGCGTTGCGCAGGCCACGGCCGACAAAGCCGAAAATGCCGTCCTTGGGATCGGTGAGCTTCTCTGCCGCGACAGCCATCTCATCCAGCGTCTTAGGTACCTCGACGCCTTTCTTCTGGAACAGCTCCTTGTTGTAGTAGAGGATGAAGTAGTCGACCGACCATGGCAGCGAGAGCATCTGCCCCTTGTCGTTCCTCGCATATTGCAGGCCGGCGGCGGAGAAATCGCTTTCGACGAGATCCGGCGGGGTCAGGTTCGGGTCCTTCAGGTAGCCCGACATATCGGCGAGCCAGCCGGCCTTTTCGAACTGCCGCTTCTGCACGTGATAACTTAGATGAATCACGTCGAAGCTCGGCTTGCCCGAGGCAAGCTCGATCACGACTTTCTGCCGCTGCTGCTGTTCGGGGATCTGCTCCGATTCAACTTCGATGCCGGAGAGTTCGGAGAATTCCTTGATGTACTTTTGCAGATTGTCGCCGCGCGGTCCCTTGGCGAGGATCACCTCGAGCTTGGTGCCGGCATATTTCTTCCAGGCAATGTCGGCCCATGCCGGGGACATGCCGGTCAACGCCAAGGCGCCCGTGGCAGCAGAGCCTGCGAGCACCGCACGGCGCGAGATAAGGTGATGTTTCAAGCGAGCCTCCCCTGTGATTTTTTTGTATCTTGGGGGAAGTCTAAGGCATGATCCGGAAAAGTGTGAAGCGGTTTTCCGAAAAGATCATGCCCAAACAAGAAGCTAAAGCGCGATGATATCGCGCTTTAGCGCGCGCGGAACCGCCGCGACAGGGCCTATCTGTCGCGGAGCCTCAGGTCATGCATGCACATTAGTCGAACAGGCTGGAGACCGACTCTTCCGCAGCGGTGCGGGCGATCGCTTCCGAGATCAGGCCGGCGATCGAGAGCGCGCGGATGTTGCTGGCCTTGCGCACCGCTTCGGTCGGCTGGATCGAGTCGGTGATCACCAGCTCCTTCAGCCGCGAGGTGGTGATGCGGGTCACTGCGCCGCCGGAGAGCACGCCATGGCTGATATAGGCGTAGACTTCCTTGGCGCCGTTGGCGAGCAGCGCATCGGCCGCGTTCACCAGGGTACCGCCGGAATCGACGATGTCGTCGATCAGGATGCAGGTGTAGCCGGCGACATCGCCGATCACGTTCATTACCTCGGACTCGCCGGCGCGCTCGCGGCGCTTGTCGATGATGGCGAGCGGGGTGTTGATGCGCTTGGCGAGGCCGCGCGCGCGGACCACGCCGCCGACGTCAGGCGAGACCACCATCACATTGGCGAGATCGAATTTTTCCTTGATGTCGCGCACCATGACGGGCGAGGCGAACAGATTGTCGGTCGGAATGTCGAAGAAGCCCTGGATCTGGAGGGCATGCAGGTCGATCGTCATGACGCGGTCGACGCCGGCCTGGGTGATCAGGTTGGCGACCAGCTTGGCCGAGATCGGCGTGCGGGAGCCGGATTTCCGGTCCTGCCGCGCATACCCGAAATAGGGGATCACCGCAGTGATGCGATGCGCGGAGGAGCGGCGCAGCGCATCGGTGATGATCAGGAGCTCCATCAAATGATCGTTGGCCGGGAACGAGGTCGACTGCAGGATGAAGGCGTCCGAGCCGCGGACGTTTTCCTGGATTTCGACGAAAATCTCCATGTCGGCGAAGCGCCGAACCACGGCCTTGGTCAGCGGCAGGCCGAGCCCGTCCGCGATCGCCTGGGAGAGCGTGGGGTTGGAATTGCCGGCCACGAGCTTGATGGAGCCGTTCTTGGCCGACATCGAAGACTCTCCCCGGACGTTGCTGGAGACCTTGTTCAGCATATCGGGTTTCCCTGGAACCGGCCAATTCAACGAGCGAGGGAATATCAGGCCGATGCCGCCGCTGGCAACCCGCGAGGGGCGTTTTCCCGGGCAAAAATGGGTGCCATTTCCGGGATTTGACTAATGGTCCGTGTAGCCCAGCGCGGCCGTATTGGAACCTCCGGCGGCATCCGGCAGGTCATTGTTTGCGACCGCTGGGCCGCGTTTGCCCGCGGGAACAGGCGCAGGTTGTGGCGTGTCGGCGGGCCCGCCATTGATCATGCCGGAGAGGCCGCTGAGGCCCGCTTGCGCGATCTTGCGCAGCAGCAGGTCGTCGGCGGCAGCCCAAGGATCGCGGCCGCCCTTGCCGGCCGGTTCTTCGCCGGACAGACGCAGTGCGCGCTGTTGGTCGCGGTCGTAGACGTCCCAGACCCAGGCGATCACGGTGCGGCCGTGAACGACTTGCGCGGAGAGATAGGAGCGCACGCGATAGGCGGCGGGCGCGTCGCGCGAGACGATCGCAAGGCTGCGCAGCTTGGTCTCGCTGTCGAGCACGCTGACCATGCGGTCGAACACCTGCGGCGGTGGGCCGTCGATGGATTCGAAGGTGATGGTTGGGCCTGTGGCGTCAGTTGCCATGGCAAAGGCGCTGGAATTTGTCGCGGCTCCCCCCGCGGCGCAGCCACCGAGCGCGCTCGCCGCAGCAAGGCACAACGCCATAGCGCCGGCACGCAATAGCGTCCGGTGTGGCCGGGCAGAAGTGTTCGACGCATCCCTCATTGTTGCCTTTGGCGATATCGCCAAAACGGCTCAGCGTCTAGAGCAGGAGAAACACAGGGAGGGGATGAAATCGGACCGAAGCGGCCGCATCATCGCCATGATGTTGCGGGAGTGGCGCCGCTATTTATTTTTCAAGCGCAATCGCGTGGACATGCCTGCCGTAATCCGGCTCCTTGCGATGCACGGACCTTCGATAGCTGAAGAAGCGCTCGTCGGAATAGGTGTCGACGCCGAGATCGTCAATCATCAGGATGCCGGCATTTTCCAGCCGCATGCGGATGAAGCCGGCGAGATCGAACATAGCGTGACCGTTGCGCTCGCCCGGCAGGAAGAACAATGCGTTCTCCGCGTCGGCGTTGATGAAACGTTCGACGAACTCGCTGCCGACTTCGTAGCTCGGCTGGCGGATCAAGGGGCCGATCGCGGCGACCATGCCATTGCGGTCGGCGCCGAGCTTCTCCATCGCATCGATGGTCGATTCCAGGACGCCTGTCAGCGCACCCTTCCAGCCCGCATGCGCCGCGCCGATCACGCGCGCCTTGGGGTCGACGAACAGGATCGGTCCGCAATCGGCCGTGGTAACTGCGATCGCAAGGCGCTCGTTCTTTGTCACGATGGCGTCCGCCTTCGGCCGGTCTGCGCCGGGCCACGGTCCGGTAGCGACCAGCGCATCCGGTGAATGGATCTGGTGCACGCCGATGAGATGGGTAGGCGCAACGCCCATCTGCTCGGCCATGCGGCGGCGGTTTTCCGCGACATGGGCGGGATTATCGTTCGAGCCGAGTCCACCATTGAGGCCGGCATAGATGCCATCAGATACGCCGCCATCGCGGGTGAAGAAGGCGTGGCGCAGCCCGGGAACGGCCGACAGCAAAGACGAGGCAAGCATCAGGAGGCTCCGTCCGATTCTTTTTCGTCGCTCAAGCCCGGCAGCGTGGCGAGATCTTGTTCGGAGACGCCGAGCACCTTGAACAGCGATCCCATGCCGCCGCGGCCGGTGCTCGTCAACCGTTTCAGCGCGCTTGAAATGTCCTCGGAGACCTCGTGCGAGGCCTTTGCCATCAGCGTGACGGCGCGGGTCTCGATACCAAGTCGTTTGAGGAAATCGCCCTGAATGACCGGGCCATGAACGCGGGCGCCGACCGCTTCGGCGGCGGACGCCAGCGCCTGGAAATCGACATGCGCGGTGACGTCGGCCTGGCCCGGCGCGTCCAGGGGATCGGCAAAGTTGTGGCGGGCAATCGCTTGAAACGTGTCGCCGGCGTCGCTGCGCTCATGGCCATAGTCGATGATCAGCGCCGCGCCGCCCTGGTCGCGCACGCGGCTGGCGATCTTCATGATCTCTGAATCCGGCCGCCATTCGAATACCGCTCCGATCGGCGCCGCGCGCACCAGCGGCGGCAGCAGCACCTCGAAGCGCGGCGTAGGGTAAGGCGCGGTCCCGAACACCAACTCGTCATTGGGATCGAGCTCGACCGTGCGCTCGTGCCAGCCGGTCGACCGCCTCACGATCTGATGAACCGGCAGCACATCAAAATATTCGTTGGCGAAGATGATGCTGATGCCATCGGGCACCTGGTCGATGCGGTCATGCCACGCCACGTTGCGGATGCCGGAAAGCGTCGCCTGCTGCTTCTTGCGCAGCACCGGATTGATCTCGACCAGATGCACGCTCAGCGTCTGGTAAAGCGGCGGCAGCACCCGCATCGCGCGCAGCGCGTCTGCGATCATCGTGCCGCGCCCCGGCCCGAGCTCGATCAGCCTGAGCAGCGACGGCGAGCCGAGCGTCTTCCAGATCGAGGCTGCCCATAATCCGAGCAACTCGCCGAACATCTGGCTGACTTCAGGCGCAGTGGTGAAATCACCCTCGCGCCCGAGCGGATCGCGTGAGACGTAATAGCCGTGCTCCGGATGCATCAGGCACAGCTCCATATAGCGCCATACCGGCATCGGGCCGGAGGACTTGATGAGCTTCTTGATCTCCGACAGCAGCGGCGAAACTTCGGTCACAACCAGCCTTGCAATGAATTAACTATTTTCAGGCGCCTGATTCGCTTGCTTGTGGCGCCATGCTTTTACAATAAGGATTATGCCTGCAATTACCATCGGCAGGGACAGCAGCATGCCCATGGTGAGGCCGCCCCACAAAAATCCGAGCTGCGGGTCGGGTTCGCGGAAATGCTCGCCGGCGATGCGGGCGAATGCATAAAGGGTGATGAAGCTGCCAAGGATCAGGCCCGGACGCTTCAACGCGCCGAAGCGGATCATCACGGCGAGCACGGTGAACAACAAAATACCTTCCATGCCGGCTTCATAGAGCTGGCTCGGATGGCGCGGCAGTGGGCCGCCGGTCGGAAAGATCATGGCCCAGGGCAGATCGGGATCGGCGGCACGGCCCCACAGCTCGCCATTGATGAAATTGGCGATGCGCCCGAGGAACAGGCCGATCGGCCCGACCGCGGTCGTGATGTCGCCGAGCGAGAGGATCGGAATCCCGTTCTTTCGTGCAAACCACATCACCGCGACAACGCAGCCCATAAAGCCGCCATGGAAGGACATGCCGCCCTTCCACAATTCGAAAATCTCGGAAGGATGCTCGGCGAAGAACGGCAGATTGTAGAACAGCACATAGCCGGTGCGGCCACCGAGAATGATGCCAAGTGTGACCCAGAGGATGAAGTCGTCGAGCTGCACCAGCGAGATCGGCGCAGGTCCGCCCCAGAGCTTTTCGTTTTTCAGCAGAGAGCGGGCATAGAGCCAGCCGATCACGATGCCGCCGATATAGGCGAGCGCATACCAGCGAATGGCGAACGGCCCGATCGAAATCGCGATCGGGTCGAACACCGGGAATTTGATCAGCAGAGGAAGCATCAAGCGGCTTTAGACCAGGTTGCGCTTGTAGAGCGCGTTCAGCCGCTCCCAGTGACGCTCGGCCGCGTCGCGGTCATAGACCGGGCGCTTCGGGAAGGCGAAGCCGTGATGTGTGCCGGGATAGATCTCGATCTCGTTCCTGGTGCCCTTCATGCCTTCGCTCACCTTGTCGATGATCTCCTGCGGCGCATAGATGTCGGTCTCGGCGCAGGCGAAGTAGAGCTCGGCCTTGGTTTTGGATGCCGCGATATGGGGGCTGTCGGACTGATCGGTCGCAAGATGTGTGCCGTAGATCGAGGCGGCGGCCTTGACGCGATCCGGAAAATGCGTGGCGGCATTCACGGCGTAGCGTCCGCTCATGCAATAGCCGACGGTGCCGATGATCTTGGTGTTCGCCGCCTTCTGCGTCTCGGCATAGGCGAGCAGCGCCTTGGTGTCTTCCATGACAAGCGGAATGTTGAGCGAGTTCATCAGTCCGAACATGCGCTTGCGTTCCGGGGATTCCGGATCGGGGTTGATCGGCCCGAGCTCCATCACGCCGGCGCGGTAATACATGTTCGGCAGCATCACATAATAGCCGGCGGTGCCGAACCGCCGCGCCATGTCGCGCAGTTCCTCGCGGATCGCCGGGGCGTCCATGTAGAAGAGGATGACGGGGAACGGCCCGCCGCGCTCGGGATGGGTGATGAAGGTGGTGGTCTTGCCGTCCTTGGTCTCGATATCAACCTGGCTGTCGATCATGGCGCTTCTTTGCGTTTGTGA
>Ga0210401_10001825_pt1 | contig 24173 bp, 23 predicted proteins | sample IncBWH32MmetaG_FD_150866 | JGI IMG/M metagenome (GOLD analysis project Ga0210401, IMG submission 150866) | Forest soil microbial communities from Barre Woods Harvard Forest LTER site, Petersham, Massachusetts, United States - Inc-BW-H-32-M | ecosystem: Environmental > Terrestrial > Soil >... | reverse complement strand
GCTGCCGGTGAGCGGCGATGCCACATCCACGAAGATCGGCGGGTTTCAGCCGCTGGCGGGCAAGAGCTGGTCAGAGAACGTGGGCGCCCTGGGAAATGCAGCCCGCGCATGTTATCGCGTTGTGAACAATACTCTGGTCTTTGAAAATATCGGCGACCAGGTGCATACCCTCGCGGAGAGTGACGGGAGCTTCAATCGTGGTGCGTTCAAAGGAGAGCGCACGCGCCTTGCCGTCAACGATGTGACCGTGTGCGGCAAAGAGGAGCCTCAGGCCTATGTCACGGAAATCTTCGAAGGAGACGGCATCACATCGGTATTCCAATTGAACGAGACGCCTTTGCTGGAAAAGGCAACGCTACTCTTCGACACGTTTTCCGCCGGCGCGATTGATCCGCAGAGCTGGGTCGTTGTCGATGGAGGAGGTCACGTCTCGCTTACCAGTCGCGGGCTGACGCTGGGCGGCGGCCAAGGCGCGGGCGGCACCAGTAGCGTATCAGCCGTGGACGCAGTGGAGATGGGCGGAGTGCTGCTGGCCGAACTGAGCGGTTTAGAGATCGATAGCCTGGGAGAAGGCTACTTCGCCGGCTTGTCTTCCGGAACGGTCAGTCCCACAAACTTTGTGGCCGGTTTTCATGTGCGGCCGAATGGCACAAGCATGGTGGTGGCGCCGATGGTGCTTGGCGTAGAAGCCGGCGCGACGGCGACGCTGCAGACCGGCCACACCTACACGTTGCGTCTGCGCTTCCATTGCAAGGACCGGCAACGGGTGCTGCAGAGTTACGGCGCAGGCGGTGTTAACGGCGCCATCCAACTGGGTGGCCAGGTATTGAATGCGGGAGCCGACCTGGTAATGGAGCTCCAGGAGACCACGGCCGGAGCGCAGTTTCCTGTTGTCGTGCTTTATGACGGCTCGGTGACGCAGGTGCCCGCGAGCTGCACCCCGGTCGTGGTAGACAGCGTGAGTTTTCTGGGCAGCGTCGCAAGCTTTGAGCTGACGCGGCCAGGAGAGGTATGGGTGAGTTGCACGGCAACCGGCTCGGCGGCCGCAACACAGCGGCTTGGGCCCAGCGCGCAAACCTCACAGGCAAAAGTTTCTTCCACGGGAAGAATGAGCTTTTATCCGGGGAGCGTGCCGACGTCGGGCACGGTGATACGGGTGAACTACCGAATTGGCGGACGCGCGGTTGCACGCATGATGGTTCCCGCATCGACACCTGTCAGCAGTCTCATCCTGACTGCCGAACATCCGGTGACGCGGAGTTCCGCCGACTGCGAGAACGTCGCGTTGGCGCTGCTCTCAACGTCCACATGGACAGATGGTGCGTGGAAAGGAAGCTACACTTGCTGGAACCCGCACCAGATTGCGGATATGTGGCCGGGGGATGTTCTGGACGTGGAGGCGCCTTCGGCGGACATGTCTGCCGAATTGCTGTTGCGCAGCGTGCAGATTCGCGCGACCTCGTGCGTCCCGGAGCTGTTGAGCTATGCGGTCACATTCGTCAACGAGTGGGCCGAGGCGCTCTCCTTAAAAATGAGCGAGAGCGCTCCCATGAATGCATGGCTGCCACCCGTTGCCTTGAGCAGTTCCACCGCCCTGGTATCAGCACGCGATTTGTCAGTCACCTCGGTGAGCACGACGCAAATTCAGGTGCAGGCGGCCTTGACGCCTCCCACCGGCGGCGGGTTCGAGGTGCGTCGCAGTGACTGGAAATTCGGCGCGGGCGATGGGGCGGATCTTGTATTGCGCAGCCCGGTGCCAAACTTCACCATCGTGCGCGAAGCGCCGGTCGAGCGCTACTACGTTCGGATGTATGACGGCGCCACGCCGCCGAACTACTCGCGTTTTTCCAGCGCCATATTCGTGACCGCGGCAACGCAATGAGACCAGACGTGAGTGGAAGTCGTATGGACATGATGAGTACGTTTGAAGCACAAGTACTGGCTGACCTGAGCGTGATGAAGAGTCAGATGGCGTCGCTGTTGGGAGACGGCCAGCCCGGGCGCCTCAGCCTGCTCGAGGAACGCGTGGAACGGCACGAACTGAGCGTGCAGCGGGTGAAGGGCTTCGCCGGCGCCTTCGGGCTGCTGTTCACTCTTCTGCAGCTCGTTGTTGAGTGGCTTCGGCCGCGTTGAGTGGAAAGCATAGACACCGCGATACAGGAGACTACGGCCCGTGCATTCGTTCCTTGATCAGAGCCGGCTTAAAGGTGGGGAGATATTTACATCCTCTGTATATGCCTCTAGCCACGATTGAGCGCGCCGTATAATTCGACGATGGCGCGCTCAACTCTGGTGGGTGTAGTGATGGGTAGCAGAAGCGACTACTCGACCATGGAGCCCTGTGTCGAGCTTCTGCGCGAGTTTGAAATACCGTACGAGTCGCAAATCGTCTCCGCGCATCGAACGCCGGACCTGCTCTTCCAATATGCGAGCGAAGCGGAAAACCGCGGGCTGAAAGTGATCATCGCCGCTGCCGGCGGCGCGGCGCACCTGCCTGGGATGTTGGCTGCGAAGACCCTGGTACCTGTTCTTGGCGTGCCTGTGCCGGCGACATCCATGCAAGGACTGGATGCGCTGCTATCGATTGTGCAGATGCCGAAGGGTGTGCCCGTGGGCACGCTTGCCATCGGACGCCCCGGGGCTGCCAACGCCGCGCTACTGGCCGCAGAAATTCTTGCCAACGATGACCCCCCCTTGCGCCAACGCCTGAAAACCTGGCGTGAAGGCCGCATGCGGGAGGTGCTCGCGGAAGAGCTCCCGCGGTGAGCGCGATACTTCCAGGCGCAACGATCGGCATCTTGGGCGGCGGCCAGCTGGGGCGCATGACCGCGATGGCGGCGCGTTCGCTTGGCTACCGCGTGCAGGTGATGGACCCCGATCCCTCATGTCCGGCGAGATTCGTCGTGGACGCCTGCTTTGAAGGCGCATGGGACGATGCGAAAGCCGCGGCCAACCTGGCTCGCGGATGTGATGTGGTCACCCTTGAGATCGAGCAGCTTTCCCTCGATACGCTGCGCGCGGCACAACGCTTCGCGCCCGTGCGGCCTGGTGAGGCTTTGCTCGCCATCATTCAGGACCGCATTGCGCAGAAGGAATGGCTGGCTGCGCATCACTTTCCGGTGGGTCCGTTTCGATCCGTCCGGTCTTTCGACAACATGCGCGCGGCGCTCGACGCTTTCGGACACAATTGCTTCGTCAAAAGCGCACGCGGGGGCTACGACGGACGCAGCCAGCTTCGCATCACGCCGCGTGCCGGCGATGGTGCCGAATTAGCCTGGCGCGCACTCGGGCAGCGCCCATGCATCGCGGAGCAGGCCATCGCATTGGAACGTGAGATCTCCGTGATGGTCGCGCGCACGCCCTCCGGCGACCTGAAATCTTTCCCATCCGCAACAAATCACCACGAAAATCAGATCCTTGCCTGGAGCGTGATCCCTTCGTCGATTCCACCGGCCATGGAAGCAGAGGCACAACGCATTGCATGCTCACTCGCTGAACAATTAGGCTTGGAAGGAATTCTTGCGGTGGAGATGTTCGTTACACAGGACGGAAAACTCCTCGTCAATGAACTTGCCCCGCGGCCTCACAACAGTTATCACGCCAGCGAACGCTCCTGCGTCATCAGCCAGTTTGAGCAGCATGTACGCGCGGTGTGCGATCTTCCGCTGGGAGACACCGACGTGATTCGCCCGGCGGCTATCGTGAATCTGCTGGGCGATGTCTGGGCTGATGGGGAGCCGCGTTTCGATCGCGCGCTCGAAGTGGACAGCGTCCGCTTGCACCTCTACGAAAAGCACACGCCTCGGCCCGGCCGCAAAATGGGTCATCTCTCCGCGATTGGGGACACGCCGGAAGGGGCAGTGAAGCGCGTGCTGGAAGCGAAAGCGCGCCTGTGAAACAGAACGGCGGACCCGAAGGCCCGCCGCGTATGAGTATGGATGTGCGATCAGCCGATCTCTTCCGACCAGTTTTCCAGATACTTCTTCACTTCCGCCATGAACTTGCCCGCGTCAGCGCCATCGATGATCCGATGATCGAAGCCCAGGGTCAGGCGGATAATGTTGCGAATCGCGATCGAATCGTTGCCGTCCTTGTCCGTCAGAACAGTCGGCTCCTTGAACAAGCCGCCAACGCCCAGGATTGCCGACTCCGGCTGATTGATGATCGGCGTGCCAAACTGCTCACCGAAGATGCCCGGATTCGTGATCGTGATGGTGCCAGATCCGACCTCGTCAGGCTTCAGCTTCTTCGCGCGGGCGCGTTCCGCCAGGTCGGCGATGGACCGCGCGATACCCAGAAAGCTCTTATCCTCCGCCTGTTTGATGACCGGCACAATCAGTCCCCAGTCCAGTGCCACTGCAATGCCGACGTTCACATGCTGGTGATAGCGGATCGCGTCGCCTTCCATCGAGGCGTTGACGATCGCCATCTTGCGCAGCGTAGCCACCACCGCGCGCGTGATGAACGGCATGTAGGTTAGCTTCACACCGTTGCGCTGTTCGTATTTCGCCTTCTCCTTTTCGCGGATCTTCACGATGCGCGTCAGGTCTACCTTGAAGACGGTGTGCACGTGCGCGCTGGTGCGCTTCGAATCCACCATGCGCTGCGCGATGATCGAGCGCATGCGTGTGAGCGGCACCAACTCACCCGGCTGCGGGCCAGCTGCGGCTGGTACAGGTGTAGCAGCAGGCTTCGGCGAAGCAGGTGCTTGTGCAGCAGGTGCTGTCCCTACGGCTGCCGGCGCGGCTGCTGGAGTCTTCGCTGCCCCACCCTTTTCGATGTACTGCAAAACGTCGTCCTTGGTGATGCGTCCACTCGATCCGGTACCTGAAACCTGGCGAAGATCGAGCTGATGTTCCTTCGCAATCTTGCGCACCAGCGGAGACGAGCGCAGGCGCTCGCCATGCGATGCCGCTGCTTCCGGCTCAGATGAGGGAGCAGCAGACGCTGTCGCCGAAGCGGGTGCGGCGGTTGCATTCGGTGCTGCCGACGGCGCAGAAGCCGTGGGAGCGCTCGCCTTCGCCGCACCACCACCGATCACCGCAACCACGGTGTTGATCTGAACTGTGTTGCCTGCTTCCACTTTGATAGCGGAAAGCGTTCCGCTTGCCGGCGAAGGAATCTCCGCGTCCACCTTATCGGTCGAAATCTCAAAGAGCGGCTCGTCCCGCTGGACGCTGTCACCCACCTTCTTCAGCCACTTGGTAATCGTGCCTTCGAAGATCGACTCGCCCATCTGCGGCATGACAACGTCCGTGCCGCCGCCGCTCGAGGTCGCGGCCTCCGCGGGGGCTGCCGGAGCGGGCGCTGCCTTCGGGGCTTCCGCCTTTTTCTCTTCCTTCGCGGGCTCCTGCTTTGGCGGTGCGGCTGCAGCCGCGGCCGGCTTGCTTGCAACTGCTCCGCCGCCGTCGCCAATCACCGCAACCACGGTATTGATCTGCACCGTGTTGCCGGCATCCACTTTGATCTCGAAAAGCGTCCCGCTTGCCGGCGAAGGAATCTCCGCGTCGACCTTATCGGTCGAAATCTCAAACAGCGGCTCGTCCCGCTGGACGCTGTCGCCGGGCTTCTTCAGCCATTTCGTGATCGTCCCCTCAAAGATCGACTCGCCCATCTGGGGCATGATGACGTCTGTTGGCATCTCTTCCTTCCGCCTTCCCATTCATGCGGCCTGCTGCGCCGCTAAGCAAACAATCTCGATCATAAGGCTCGCGGAGCATGGCCGCGTGCTGCCTCAACATGCCACTTCAATACGCAACCAGCCGCCGTGCCTCGCGGACCACGTCTTCCAACTTGGGCAGAAACGCCTTCTCGAGCGGCGGCGAAAATGGCACGGGCGCGTCCAGTGAGGCAATCCGCGCAATCGGCGCGTCCAGCGCGTCAAATGCTTCCTCGTTGATGATCGCCGCGATCTCGCCCGCGATCCCTCCGGTCTTCGTGTCCTCGTGCAGGATGATCACGCGGTTCGTCTTCTCTACCGTCGCCGCAATCGCCGCATTGTCCAGCGGCAGCAGGGTGCGCAGGTCCAGGATCTCCAGCTCAATGCCTTCCTTGGCAAGAATCTCTGCGGCCTCCTCGGCCACATACACCATCGCCGCGTAGGTGATCACCGAAAGATGCCGCCCCTCGCGATGGATGCGCGCCTTGCCGATTTCGACTGTGTAATCTTCCGCGGGAAGCTCTTCCTTTACGCGGCGGTACAGATACTTGTGTTCGAAAAACAGCACCGGATTGTTGTCGCGGATGGCTGACTTGATCAGCCCCTTTGCATCGCGTGCGGTCGCCGGGCAAATCACCTTCAGCCCTGGCGTGTGCACGTAGAACATCTCCGGATTCTGCGAGTGAAAGGGTCCGCCGCTGACGCCGCCTCCCGAAGGTCCGCGCAGCACCAGCGGTGCGGGCGCGCCCCAGCGGTAGTTGCTCTTCGCCAGGATCTGCACAATCTGCGAGTGGGCCGAGCTGATGAAGTCCATGAACTGGAACTCGCCCACCGGGCGCAAGCCTGTGAGCGACGCGCCGTAGGCCGCGCTCGCAATCGCCATCTCGGAGATCGGGGTATCCACCACGCGCTCCGTGCCGAAGCGCTGCAAAAAGCCTTCCGTCACCTTGAATGCGCCGCCATAGACGCCCACATCCTCGCCAATCACGAAGACGCGCGGGTCGCGCTCCATCTCTTCCCACAGGCCCTGGCGGATCGCCTCTAAATACGTAACTGCTGCCATCGCTCGATCAGTCCTCGTGTTCTTTCTTGGGCGTTCTCGCGCTCTTATTTGTAGTGCGTGGTCGCGCTGGACTCGGCCAGCTTCGCGCTCGCATTCGCGTTCTGCACCCGTACTTCGCCGTACTTCAGCGGAATATCGGTCGCGTTATCGAAGTACACATCCGTCCCGGCCTCTGCTGGATCAGGCATCGGCGATGCCTCGGCAAACGCGCGCTCATCTTCCATCAACGCATCCACCTCGGCCTGGATCTTCTTCGACTCCGCCGCTGTCAACCAGCCGCGCTCGATCAGGTACTGCTCCATGCGTAGGATCGGATCGCGCCGCTTCCAGTACTCCTTCACCTCGGGCGGCACATAGACAGCGGCGTCGTGCATGGCATGGCCCTTCATGCGCATCAGCTTCGCTTCGATGAACGATGCGCCTTCGCCGCGATAGGCGCGTTCGACTGCCTCATGGGTCGCGTCATACACCTGGTTCGCGTCCGTGCCGTCGACAATCACGCCCGGCACACCGTAGCCCAGCGAGCGGTCTGCCAGGTCCTTGCAGGCGAACTGCAGCTCCACCGGGGTCGAATACGCCCAGAGATTATGCTCCACAATCAGCACCAGGCCCAACCGTTGCACCGCCGCGAAGTTAAAGCCTTCGTACGTCGGTCCGGTCGACTGGCCGCCGTCGCCGATATATGCGAGGCATGCAATGTTCTTCCCCTGGATGCGTGCGCCCAGCGCCACACCGGCACACACGCTGATGGAATCGCCAAGATGCGAGATCGGCGCGATGACGTTTAGCTTCTTCGCATCGCCGTAATGCGAGCCGCTCTCGCGTCCCCGTGTCGGCGATCCGCCCTTGGCCATGTACTGCATCATGGTGTCGCGCGGGCGATAGCCCTTCACGATCATCGAGCCCTGGTTGCGGATCATCGGTCCCAGCCAGTCGTCCTTGCCCAGCGCGTAAGCCGACGCCACCGACGTGGCCTCCTGCCCAAGGCTCAGGTACAGTCCGCCGATCACCTTGCTCTGCTTGTACATACGCTCCAGCGAATCTTCCATCTTCCGGTTGGTAATCATCAGTCGGTAGATATCGATCGATTGTTCGCGTGTCAGATACTTCGACGGCCGCAAAGGAGGAGGAGGCGCGCTGGTATCGCCTATGACGATGTAGTGGTAGTGCCCGTCCTTCCACTCGCCCTCGATGTGGAATGGCAGCTGCTCCAGCCGGTAGTCGGGAATGCCGTGGGGATTCTTGGTGGGGGGTTGCTGCGGGGGAACCTTGCTACCGTTCGAGTCCCTGGAATTGGTTTCCTTGGAGTCTTTCGGTTTCCCATTCACCGAGGCAGACGACGCCCCGGCGTTCTTTTCTTCTGTTTTTCTACTCGCCATCGACAGCGATCCTGGTCGGTCAGTACCGAACTGGTCATTTTATGCCAAAAGCGAAGTTGGAGCACCCGACGGCAGCCAGTGGCTACCTACAACTCTTGTTCGCGGCACAGCTTACGCCTGAACCTGCGGCTCAGCGTTCACCGGCGCCAGCTCATCCAGCGACTCCAGCCACAGCATCTGCGCGTTGAAGACCCGGCCGAACTGCCGCGCCACACGCTCGGCAGCCGTCGGGAGCGTCAAATCGGCGCTCCGGCTCTCCATCTCCAGGCTGGTTGCCGCCCGGTCGTCGATGCCGCATGGCACAATCCACCCGAAATCCTCGAGATCGGTTGTCACATTTAGCGCAAACCCGTGTGAAGTCACTCCGGCGGAGACATGGATCCCGATCGCCGCAAGCTTCTTCTCCTCAACCGCCCCGTTCGGCTGCGTCCACACGCCGGTCCGTCCCGGCACCCGCATCGCCGCCAAGCCGTAATCGGCCATGGTGCGGATAAGCGCCTCCTCCATCTGCCGTACAAAGTCCACCGGTCCCAGCCGTTTGCCCGCCGCTCGCAGCGGTCCCCTGAGATCGAAGATCGGATACCCGACCAGCTGGCCCGGCCCATGGTAGGTCACATCTCCGCCGCGATTGGTCTCCACCAGTTCGACGCCCCGCGCGCGCAGATCATCGTCGCTCAAAAGCACATTAGCCCGACCCGCATTCCGTCCCAGCGTCAGCACCGGCGGGTGCTCCAGCATCACAAGCACATCGCCGATGGCGCCCGCCTTGCGGAGTTCCACCAGCCTGGCCTGCAGCTCCAGCCCGGCGCGATACGCAACGCGTCCGAGATAGACAACCGATAACACCATGCGAGTCCCGACCATTTACCCGTTTCCACAAATTTATGAAGACCGAACTAACCGATTTCCCCGATCCTTACATCCATTCTGTCACCGGCAGTGCCACCACCGGCGCAATGCAGCAATCCAGTACGCACGATTCTGTTTTGGAAGAGGGCTCCCAATGTCCACATACCTCAGTTATCTGCGCACACTCTCCCTCTTGCTCTTCGGCACTTTCGCCATCACTATCGCCGCCCAGGCCCAGACAGCCCTCTACGCGGAGTTCGGCGCCTCCAAGGTAGACGCACCCAGCAACAACTGGATCTACGGCCCCACCTTCGGCCTTTATCACGACTTCTATTCGGTTCCTTTCTTGCACCTCGGCGCCGATCTGCGCGGCTCCCTCCTCGGTGTTTCGCAGACCACCACCCTCTATAGCGGCACGATCGGCCCGCGCCTCTCCCTGCATCCTCATGTCCTGCCAGTCATGCCCTACGCTGAGGCCCTCTTCGGATTCGGACACTATGACTTCGGCACCAATCAGCCGAGCAACACGCAGTTCGAATATCAGTTCCTCGCCGGCTTCGACCTCACCGTGCTGCCCCGCCTCGACTGGCGCGTCGTCGAGTTCTCCTACGGCGGCCTCAGCGCCTTCAACGGAGACCTCCATCCCAGGACGCTCAGCACCGGCCTCGTTCTCCGCCTTCCGTGACATGTCCGGGACATTTCCTGCCGTCCGGCCTGACCCGCGGACTGGGGAGCAGAGCCACGCCGAGAGCCACCTCGCGGCCACAGAAAAAATGCTCCACAGTGCGACAAGTACAATTGGGACTGACCATTACTGCCAGCAAGCGGTCACGCTATTGCCCGGGGCACGCTACCCTTTTGTATAGAGGCCTTTTTCTGAATGAATAGTTTTGCGATCCGTCGTCTCCGTCTTCACTGCGCCCTTTTCGCCCTGCTCCTCTTCCTACTCTCGATCCCGGCAGCCCAGGCACAGACTGGCATCTACGGACAGTTCAGCGCGACGCACTTCAACACCCTGCCCAATACCAATGAATGGGGGTACGGCGGCGGCTTCGGCCTCTACTCTGACTTCCTCAAGGTGCCCTTCGGCAAGATCGGTGGGGACATCCGCTTCCAGACCACCCGCCCCGCGACCAGCACCACGCTGTACAGCACCCTCCTCGGTCCGCGTCTTGCTCTGCACCCCAAGGTCGTTCCATTGAGTCCCTACCTCGAATTCCTCTTCGGCGCCGGTCACTTCTCCTATGGCAACAACTCCCCCAGCACCACCCAGTTCGACTGGCGCGCCACAGGTGGCCTTGACAAGACGGTTCTCCCGCGCCTCGACTGGCGCGTCATCGAGTTCTCCTACGGCAACCTCAACACATTCTCAGGCCACCTGCATCCAGTCACGTTGACCACCGGGATCGTCCTGCGCCTGCGCTAAAAAACTTCGTGGACTGGATTCCATTTTGTAACTGAGCGTGGTCTGTAAGGCAGGAGCATCCATGCTCAGCTGTGCATCTGCTGTCTCACTTCCTGCCTTGTTTCTCTTCGCCTTCTCGCAACCCGTGGCACAACAGAGTGCCGGTAAGCCCGAGTCGTCTCCATCCATCCCCATGCCGGCCGATCGCGCAGCCGCATCATACGAAATCTACGCAGCGCTGATTCCATCCGGCGAGACGGCAGGCCCACGCTGGCCTCACGACCTGTTTCTGGTGCGGGATACGACCATCGCCGCCGTCCAGCCAGGCAAGCCCTGCCAGAGCCAGCCTCCCAACGACGACGATATGAATCCGCATATCGCAGTCCAACCGGCTCCCGAAGACCGGCACGATTTCGAAGAGATTCTTCAGGACTTCGACAAGCATTGTCACGAGCAGCTGATCCTGCATCCATGGAAAAGCGCCCTGCCTATTCGACTGCTGAACGAGGACGAGCAGAAGGAGTTTGAGAGCACTCGAGGGCGGAGGGACAGTGACCCGGCAATCGTTCGCAAATATCAGGGAGCTGCCGCGATCTACGGCTTCAGCCAAGTCTACTTCAACGCTCATTCCACGGTTGCGATGGTCTATGTGACCACGTGGTGCGGCAACCTCTGCGGCCAGGGATGGTGGTCCGGCTTTGCTCTCAAAGACGGCCGGTGGAGGCTGCTGCGCTGGGGGTCTACTAGCTGGATCTCCTGATCACCGGGCGCACACTAACCCTTGCTGCGGTCTGTGAACCGGAAGAACAAGGACTGCTTCGCCACGGGCTCCGCCATATCTTTGAGCGTCGCAATCTGCGTCTCGGATAGCGGCGTAAACTCGCGCGCGATCTGCACATTCTCCTCAAGCTGCGCTATGCTGTCGCAGCCAATGATCACCGTGCTCACTGGATGCGAGAGCGTGTAGTGCATCGCGTCGCGCATGTTCATGACGCCCGTACGCGTCGCAATCGCCGAGCCCTCCCACATATGGTGCTGCTGCTCCACTGGCGGTGGCGTCCAGCCGGCCAGCAGCCGTCCGCGTGCCGGCACCTTCATCCCGATAATCCCCATCTGCTTCTCCACCGCCAGCGGCAACAGCTTGTCGGTAAAGCTGTGGATGTGCGGGTCGGCCGCATTCAGCGCCATCAGGATCGTGTCGAATGCATGCCCCTGCGCAGCTCCTCTGTTGATCGCATCGATCAGTGCATCGGGCCGGTAGTGCCCCGTCACCCCCAGGTACCGCACCACCTTCTGCTGCTGCATCTCGACCAGCGCTTCCATCGCGCCGCCCTTTGCAAAGATCGCGTCCACATCCTCCGGCAACCCGATGTCATGCAGTTGCCACAGATCCACGTGGTCCGTATTCAGCAATTGCAGTGAGCGCTCGATCATCCGCATGGATCCGTCGCGCGTTCGCTCCTTGGTCTTCGTCGCCAGGAACGCCTCGTGGCGCCGTGTCTTCATCACGCGGCCCACAGACTGCTCGCTCCAGCGCTGCGGCCCGCCATAGATAGACGACGTGTCGATGTAGTTCACGCCCAATTCGAGTGCCCGCTCGATGATCGGCACCGCCACATCGAAGTTATTCGGTTTTTCGATCGCCGCCTGGCCACCCAGGCTGAAGATCCCGACCTTGTATCCCGTCTTCCCCAGGTTGCGCGTCGGCATCGCCGCCATCGTCCTCGGATTCGCCGGCATCGGCCCCGGGGTCGTCGTTGCGGCCGGCGCCGCAATCGCACCCTGCGACAGCAACCCGGCAGCAACGGCACCACTCGTTTTTAAAAAAGTGCGGCGATCAGCAGAGAGACGCGGCGGTTTCATTGCAGATACCCCTCAAGACAATCGAATGCGTTACCGCGATATTGTAGCCCTCCACATTGTCCACCCCTGTCCGCGTCCCACCTTGGTCACACGCCTGGCGCCGATTTCCAACGCAAATCACTACGTCCTCCACTAAGCTGCATTCCATGCGCGGAGATCGGATCCCCTTCTCACACATCCTGCCGATCATTGATCTTGCCCTGCTGGTCCTGATGGTCATCGTCCCAATCACGATGACCTCCGTCCATCTCTATGACGCGTCGAAGGGTGCCACGCAGGTCCACATCCAAAGTGGGCAATTCGACATGATGCTTTCGCGCGATCAGATCGTGCCTTGGGCCATCCGCGCGGAGACCATGACAAGGTCCCGAACCGTAAAGGAGATCAACCTTCCGGGCGTGATCTTCGATACCCTCATCTCCCTTCCAACTTCGTGGCCCTCGATGTGGCATCCAGCGGCGTTGCTTGCCGAAACCTGGGACGCGCTCGTATATCCGTTCTTTTGTCTGCCATTCTGGTGGCTCGTCGGCTGCGGCCTCGATGGGCTCTTCTACAAGGAGCGCTTCCACTGGTCGCTCTTGCTTACCGGCACCCTGTTCTCCATGTTCTGTCTTGCAGTTACCTTTGGCTTCCATTTCGGGCTCTCTGTCGAAGATCAGGCAGACAGTGGCGCTCTCGTCAGCGCCGCCTTGAGCTGGACGATCGCCTTCGCCGTCCTCCCCATAGCATGGATCGCACAGCGCATTCGGCAACGCCGCGAGCCGGAATTGCAGGCTGCCTCGCTCTAAGCTGGAACCGGTCAGATCGCCCCGGCCCGTCCGACCGTCTCCGCGGGCACGCAGAAGGTCCCCTCCACCACCTCCAGAAACGTCCGCTCCTCGCGCAGCACAAACCGCTTCGCCTGCGCGAGGGCAAAGTTCTCCCGCGCCTCCGCATCCGTGCGCAGCCGGGCGCGGTATGCCTCATAAGCTGCGAGGCTGTCGAAGGCAATCAGCCCCCACCCCACATCGTTCGTTCCTTCCAGCGGCAGAAAATATCCCACCAGGTGACCGCCGCATCGCGGGATGATCCGTCCCCAGTTCTCCGCATACTCTGAAATGCCTCCCGCTGAAATGGGTCGATTTGGTACCGGATAAAGCACGTAACCGTCATCTTCGTTTCTCCCTTACCCGTCTTCGCATGGACAATTGGCGGAGCATCGCATCCCATTGCCACGAGTGCGCCCGCTGTCGCCGCCATGCTGCCCAGCACACTGCGGCGGCTCATCTCTGCTACGGAATATCCCGGCTCTCGCATTCGTCAGCAGTATGCCCTTGCATCCGCAAGAACGATTCGTCTAACGTCAAACCATGATCGCATCAAAGAAATCGCCCCTTTCCGTCGCGGAGATCGCCTCCGCCATCGGAGAGACGGCACGCGCTCGCATGCTCTCGAGCCTCATGGACGGCCGCGCCCGCACCTCGACCGAGCTCGCCGCCATCGCCGGCGTCACCCCATCGACCGCCAGCGTTCACCTGCAGCGCCTCCGTTCAACGCAGCTCGTCAAAGTGCTGGTGCAGGGCAAGTGCCGTTACTACAGCCTGCACGGCGCAGAGGTTGCGGCTGCACTGGAGGGCCTCAGCGTGCTCGCCGGCGGATCGCGCGAACCATTTGTTCCTCTCACTCCCGGCCCGCTGCGCTTCGCCCGCACGTGCTACGACCACATGGCAGGCGCCACCGGCGTTGCGCTGCACGACCGCTTCACTGCATTGCAATGGATCACGCCCGGCGCAACATCGAATGCCGCCCGCGAAGACTCCTATAGCCTCACCCCGGAGGGCGCCGGTGCCTTCGCCTTAGTTGGCATCGACGTCGAAGCCACCCGCAATCTTCGCCGCCGCTTCGCTTACGCCTGCCTGGACTGGAGCGAGCGTCGCCCCCACCTCGGCGGGGCACTCGGCGCTGCTTTCCTTCACCTCGCGCTCAAAAGGCGATGGGTCACGCAGCAGCTCGATAGCCGCATCCTCACCGTCACCAGCACCGGCCGCCATGAGATGCACGCGCGCTTCGGCCTCATATACGACGAGAAAGCGACACTCGTCTCGTAGCTAGGGCGCACAGGATTACAGCCGCTGAGCGTACTCCCGCTCTGCCGCCTTGCCCTTTCCTTTCGCTCCCGCGACACTAAATCGCAATGTTCCGGAGCACGCTCACCTTACTGATTCTGCTCGTTCCCCTTGTCGCATCGACCCAGCAGCCCACGCAGAATTCGCACCCCCAATCCCTGCTTCCTCATCCGCTTTCCGTCGGCCACGGGCTCACCATAGCGCTCTCGCTGCCTCGCGAATTCAACATCAACGTCGCGCTCACCGGTCTGCACCGTGTGCGCTTCTTCGCCATGGCTCCGGATCACCGCCTCTTCGTCACCGATATGTACGACCGCACCGACAACCACCGCGGCACGGTTTACATCCTCGACGGCTGGAACCCCGAGAGCCACACCTTCACCCGCGCGATTCCGTACCTCCAGCACCTGCGCAACCCCAACAACCTCGCCTTCTTTACCGATGCGCGCGACCAGCAGTGGCTCTATCTGCCGCTCACCGACCGCCTCCTCCGCTTCAAATACAAAGCCGGCGACACCGCGCCATCAAGCGCGCCTGAAGTCCTCGCCCACTATCCGGACTACGGCCTCAACTACAAGTACGGCGGCTGGCACCTCACCCGCACTGTGGAATTTGCGAGATTGCCTAAGGCGGCGACCACTACCGGTGCGTTGCAGGACTCGACGCGGGGTTCGTATGTGGACAAGCTCTTCGTCACCGTGGGCTCTTCCTGCAACGCCTGTGTCGAAAAGGAGCCCATCCGTGCCAGCATGTCCGTCATGAACCCGGACGGAAGCAATCAACGCATTGTGGCAAAAAATCTGCGCAACGCCGTCGCCATGCAGTGGGATGACAAGAGCGACACCCTCTACCTCACCAACATGGGCGACGACCAGCTCGGCAACCACACCCCCGAAGATCCGTTCTTCTCCATCACAGCCGCGCAGATCGAGCGCGACCTCGCCACCAGCCAGCCGCTCGACTACGGCTGGCCCTACTGCTACTTCGAGAACGGGACCGTGCATCCCGATCTGGTCTTCGGTAAATCACCCAACGCGCACTGCGACAAGGTTCCCGCCGCCTACACCACCTTCACCGCACACAGCTCACCGCTCGGCTTCGTGCTCTTTCCCTCCACCGACACGCTGCTGAAAGACACCTTCCTCGTCGCACTCCATGGCGCGGGCCATCCGCGCATCGGCACCGGTTACAAAATTGTTCGCTTCACGGCACAGGACCGCACGCCAGAGGACTTCCTCACCGGCTTTTACCAGCGCACCAAAATTCCCGGCAAGCGCGACGACGTCCGCGTGCTCGGCCGTCCCTGCGGCATCTACCGCACCGGGCCCGACAGCTTTCTCGTCACTGACGACATCCAGGGCGTGATCTACGCAATCTATCCAGCGCATTGACCCTCATGAGATTTGTCATCCCGGCGGGAACCGTGTCCCGAAGTGGCAGCGGCGAGGTGGAGGATCTGCTGTTTGCTTGTCCTACGAGGACACCTCATGCCTTCTTAAACTCTGACGCCTGACCCCTATAGCCCCCATTGGACATTCCCACCCCAAGATGCAATAAAGGACGCGTCCACCACCTCAACGGAGAACCACATGCGCCGACGCGACTTCCTCTCCACCGCCGCAGCCGCCGCTGCTCTACTTCCGACGGCCGCACTCGCCGAAACCTTCGCGCCCGCTCCACAGAACACCGCTGCCGACTCACACGCGATGCCTCTCGGCCTACTCATCTCGCCCGCCGAAGGCCCCGAAGAGACCATCAAGCGCGTCCACGACCTCGGACTTCCCACCTGCTTCCTCTCGCTCGATGCGTACATCGGCAAGTTCACGCCCGCACTCGCCACCCAGTTCAAAGGCCTGCTCGCCAAGTACAACGTGACCTGCACCACCGTCGAAGTCGTCGGCCCACAGCCGTTGGTGTGGGACTTCATGCAGGGCCCCACGACCATTGGCCTCGTCCCGCGCGCCACTCGCGCCGCACGCATCGATGCGCTCAAGCAGGCGTCGGACTTCGCTAAACTCCTCGGCGTACATCAGGTGCAGACGCACTGCGGCTTCATTCCGGAGAACCCTTCAGACCCTCTTTACAAGGAAACCGTCGCCGCCATCAAAGAAGTCGCGCAGCACTGTGCCGCGAACAATCAGCGCTTCCTGATGGAGACCGGCCAGGAGACCCCGACCACCATGTCGCGCGCTCTCCGTGACGTCGCACTGCCCAACCTCGGCGTGGGCCTCGACACCGCCAACCTCATCCTCTACGGCAAGGCCAATCCCGTCGACGCCGTCGCTATCCTCGGTCCGCACGTCCACGCCGTCCACGCCAAGGACGGCCGCTGGCCCACCAATCCCGATAAGCTCGGCGAAGAGGTCCTCATCGGCACCGGCCTCGTCGACTTCCACGAAGTGTTCGAGGGATTGCACAAAGCGGGCTACACGGGCGCCATCACCATCGAGCGCGAGACGCACGGACCCAAGCAGATCGAAGATGTCCGTCAGGAAAAACTGTATCTCGATAAAGTGCTTGCCAAAGTTACATAGGGCTCACACTTCTTCTCGTAGGCATCCCGATCGAAGCGGAGTAGAGGGATCTGTTTTCACGATTGACCAGGCCCCACAAATCGAAGGAAACATTCATCATGGATAGACGCGACTTCATCAAGACCACCGCCGCAGCCTCCGGCCTCCTCTTCGTCAAGCCCTCGACTGCCTTCGGCTACCAGGCCAACTCCGCCGTGCGCCTCGGGCTGCTCGGCTGCGGCAACCGCGGCACCGCCGTCGCTACCTCCTTCGCGAAGAACACCACGGCGCGCCTGGTCGCACTCGCGGACATCTTCCCCGATAAGCTCGCCCTCGGCAAACAACACTTCGACGAGCTCAACGCCTCGTTGAATGTGCCCGCCATCGACCCCCGCCTCACCTTCCACGGTTACCGCGCCTTCGAAGAGCTCGCCGCCTCCAAAGACGTCGACGCTATCCAGATCTCCACGCCGCCTTTCTTCCACGTTCAGCATCTCGAAGCCGTCGTTGCCGGCGGCAAGCATGCCTATTGCGAGAAGCCCGTCGGTGTCGATGTCCCGCAGACCAGCAAAGCTCTCGAGATCGCCAAACGCGCTCAGGGAAAGGTCAGCGTCGACGTCGGGTTTCAGATCCGCAGCGCGCCGCCCTTCGTTGAGATCGTCAACCGCATCCACTCCGGCGCCCTCGGCAAGCTCGCCAGCATCGCCGCTTACTACAACGCGCCTGCATCCGTGGACCACGCCAAGCCGGGCATGTCCCCCGACGAGACGCGCCTGCGCAATTGGCTCTGGGACCGCACTCTCTCCGGCGACATCCTGCTCGAACAGAACATCCACGTCATCGACATCTGCAACTGGGTGATCGGCACGCATCCCGTCAAGGCCTTCGCCACCGGCGGTCGCAACGTCCTCACCCACGCCGGCAACATCTGGGACAACTACCAGGTCGACCTCACCTATCCCGACAACGTGCACGTCAGCTTCTCCTCCACGCAATTCGGCGACTTCGGCTTTGACGTCTCCGAGCGCGTCTACGGCGCCGACGGCCTCGCCGAGATGCCCTACTCCGGCCCCCTCCGCATCCTTGGCAAAAACGCATGGACCTGGGTCGACCCCGAAGGCACGCCGCAATCCACCGAGCCCGCGCGCTTCGCCGCCAACGGCGCCTTCACCGACAACCTTATCCACGCCGACCGCGACAAGGACCGCGGCTTCATCGAGAGCATCACCAGCGGCCAGTTCCACAACCAGATCGCTGCTGGCGTCGAAAGCGCACGCGCCTGCATGCTCGGCCGCAAGGCCGGCTACACCGGCCGCGAAACCACCTGGGATGAGCTCGAGAAGGACCACGAGTCCTGGGAACTGGGCATCGATATGAAGCAATTCAGCTAAGCGATGGCCGAATCAACCTGACGTCACGGATGCTCCATGCGAACCCAATATCACTTTCGAAGGTCTCCACAGGGTCTTTGCGCATGGAATGTCCACCGTCTCGTCGAGCAATCACGTCTTCTGGTTCGTGAGCGAGTCCCGCTGTCCGCGATTCGTGAGCTGGACGAGTCCTACTGGACCAGTGAGCGCACTCGACCACTGACATGCCGCGAAATTGTCGACCATGCGCGGTTGATGCTGGACTGCGATCTTGCCTTCCCTATCATTCTTTCAAGCGATGGCCGCGTCATGGACGGAATGCATCGCGTATGCAAGGCTCTCCTCCAGAATCACAGCGAGATCGAAGCAGTTCGTTTCATCCAGGATCCCGAACCTGACTACATCGGAGTCCACCCGGACGAGTTGCCATACGACGAATAAGTCCCGCCAGGTCCTGTGTCGGCCCATGGAAGAGCCAGCTCGCCCACAACCCCTAATGTGAGCGACCAAAGGAAGCGAACCCAAGCACTCGCGCCGAAGGCGCCGCCGCCCGGATGGCAGATCCTAAAATTTCGGGCCGCCCGCGTGCTTACCTGTTGCCAGGGCAACCGCGAACTCCATCTCCGTATCCGTTCGCATATCCCATCCCCAGCCGCGCAACTCCTCTGCTGAGGCCTCGCCCAGCCGGACGCCCTCCCAGGAAAGCCGCGCCGTCTGCCACAACCGGCCCGAAGGCCCCCACGCTTCGATCGAGTGAAAGCTCGCGAAGACCAACAGCTCCGCCTCAGGAATCGGCCGCACCTCCGTCACCGGCCGATAGCCCACCTGCTGCCAAAGCTCCGGCGCGCTGCTGTCGATGATGTACGCATAGCCGCCCGCTACCGCGCACATCATCGCCGGATCAGGACAGCTCCACACCCCTGTCGGCACCGCCGGGCTGGCAAAGCCCAAGGCGCACGTCGCCAGAAATGCGTCGCCCGCCGCGGGCCGCACCATCAGCTCCAGCGCACCGCGCTCTACCTCTTCCACCTCCGCCGGATACACAAAATGCCGCCGCGGCAGGATCAATGGCCTCCCGTGGAGCACTTCCGCTCTCCAGGCCGCCCCAAAGCTCTGGTCGATCGTTACTGCCATTCCCGTCATCCTCCAGCCGCCTATGCGAATCTAAACACGTCACCAGATCCAGGAGGTCTCCGCACCATGCTCGCTCTCGTCCAGACCCTTTACACCGCAGAAGTGACCGCCACGAACGGCCGCAACGGCCACGTCCGTAGCTCCGACGGCAGCGTCGACCTCGATCTCTCCGCGCCGCCCGCGCTCGGCGGCACCGGCAAACCCGGCGCCAATCCCGAGCAGCTCTTCGCCGCGGGCTACTCTGCCTGCTTCATCGGCGCCATGCAGTACCAGGCCATGCAGCAGAAGCTCAGGCCCGGCGACATCACCATCGACGCCAAGGTCTCCATCGGCCCAGCCGAAGGCGACAACGGCTTCACCCTCGCCGTCTCCCTGGATGTCCACGTCGCCGCCCTCGATCAGGCCGCGGCCGAAAGGCTGGTTGCCGACGCCCACCGCACCTGCCCGTACTCCAACGCCACCCGCGGCAATATCTTGGTAAAGCTCACCGCGCATGGCGGCTCGTAAGACGCACGCGCAAAAGTAATTGCCAGCGAACGTTCTCTCGCGGAACCGGCCCGCATGGACACGCGTACCACCTTCCATGCCCGCCATTCTGATTGATCTGTCGGGCTATGATGAAGACGCTTCGGATCCCCATGCGCCGGCCCCAGCTCAGCAGATGACCAGCAAGACTGCAACTCGGCTCCTTTATCTCGTCTTCGGCCTCTTCATCGTCGCGAGCATGACCTTTTTCGTCATGCAAACGACGTCTGCCTTCCAGGAGCTGAGGCACCGCGGCGAACACGCCCGCATGCCCTTCCAGGTGGACGATGACCTGTTCACCATCAGCAACTTGGAGCATGAGGCCCTCGCGGCCGGTTTCAAGCCAGGCGATCGGCTGCTTGAAATCCATGGTGAGCCCTATCGCAACAAGCGTCAGATTGTTGCGCTCATCGGCGGTGGCAAGGACTTCGTTCAAGCAGGCAGTGCACTTGCGGTGAAGGTCCGGCGCGTGGACGGCAGTGAATATCACGCCCAAATCCACACCACGGTTGGCCAGGCCTCGCAGAAGACCTTCAATTTCGAATGGGGCCTCAATCTTCTGCAGCTTCTGCCGCCCATCATCTGTCTGCTGATTGGCTACTGGGTGGTTGCGGCACGCATTCGCGATCCAAATGCGTGGCTGCTGCTGGTACTCTTTGCGTTTCCCTCAGTGCTTTTCTCTTCACCGCATTGGTGGCCTGACCCCTGGGCGTTTCCGCTGCGCACCTGGTATGACGCACTGGAGGTGCTGGGCACTCCAGCCTTATTTCTTTTCGGGATCTACTTTCCCGAACGCTGGCGCGTGGATCGCCGATTCCCCTGGGCAAAGTGGCTCGTTCTGGTGCCGCTTTTGGTCAGCCTCGCCCTCTACGCGACCGTGCTGTATATCGAAAATTTCGCTGCGGTCGAGTATGGGGGCCTCAGCGCGCGCCTGTCTCCTTGGGTCGATCGCACTCTCAACCCGCTCAACCTGATATGCGTCCTCATCTACGTTGCTGCACTGGTTGATAAGCTGCGTTCCGCCACCACCGCGGACGCCCGGCGTCGCATGCAGGTGCTCACCTTTGGGTCAGTCATCGGAATTGGTTCGCTCTTGCTCGTCTTTGTTCTACTGCCGCACTTCGGCTTCGCGCCCGGGAAAAATCCATGGTTGGGGTTGCCCGCCTTCCTGCTCTTTTTTGCCGCGCCCTTCTCCTTCGCCTATGTCGTCGTCGTCCAGCGCGCGCTGGACGTCCGCCTCCTCCTCCGCATGGGCACCAAGTACGCGCTCGCGCGCTATACGCTGCTCATGGCGGAGTTCGCCGTCGTCGCCCTCGTCATCTTCCACTTTGTCTTTCCGCTGGTCCGGCACAAGGAAAACCTGCCCGTCGCCATCCCGGTCCTCATTCTCCTGGCCGCTGGTCTTATCAAGCTCTTCGCCTCGCACGACTCCATCAGCAACAAGCTCCAGCGCTGGCTCGACCGCAAATTCTTCCGCGAGGCTTATGACGCCGAGCTGGTCCTCAGCGAGCTATCCGATCAGGCACGGCGCTTCACCGAGGCCAAGCCGCTCGTCGATACCGTCAGCCGCCGCATCTCGGAGGTCCTGCACGTCTCTTCGATCGCCGTCTATCTGCGCCACGGCCGCAGCTTTGGCATCGAGCACTGCATCGGCGTCGGCGACGATGTGCCCAAGCGCTTCGAGGAGAGTTCCTCCACCGTCCGCAATCTCGCACGCTCCAACCAGCCTGCTACCCTCTACCGCGAAAATCCCGACGGCTGGTTCCTGTTGGCCGACGACCGCGAACGCCAGGCGCTCGACACGCTTGGTGCCGAACTCCTGCTCCCTCTCGCCGGCCGCGAACGTCTGCTCGGCTTCATCAGTCTCGGCCCCAAACGCTCCGAAGAGCCCTACACGCCTTCCGACCTGCGCCTGCTGCAGTCCGTCAGCACCCAGGCCGGCCTCGCGCTCGAGATCAGCGCGCTCGTCCATTCGCTTGCCAGCGAAGCCGCGCGCCGCGAGCGCATCGACCGCGAAATCGAGATCGCCCGTGAAGTGCAGGAGCGTCTCTTCCCGCAGCAACTCCCCACCCTGCCCGGCCACTCTATCTACGGCGCCTGCCGGCCCGCGCAAGGAGTGGGCGGCGACTACTACGACGTGCTCATGCTCGAAGACGGCACGCTTGGCCTCGCCATCGGCGACGTTTCCGGCAAAGGTATCTCCGCCGCGCTGCTCATGGCCAGCCTGCGCGCCTCCCTCCGCGGTATGACGATGGATGGCCCGGCCGACCTCGCGCGCCTCATGACACGCGTCAACCGGCTCGTCTATGAGTCCTCCGCCACCAACCGCTACGCAACCTTCTTCTTCAGCATCTACGCGCCGCCGACGCGCCTGCTGCGTTACGTCAATGCCGGCCACAATCCGCCTTATGTTCTGCGTGGCAGTGAGGTGCACGCCCTCGATGGCGGTGGCCCGGTCATCGGCCTGCTGCCCGACGCGATTTACGAGGAGTGCCACCTCATCCTCAAACCCGGCGACCTCCTTCTTGCCTACACCGACGGCATCAGCGAAGCGCTCAACCTGCAGGACCAGGAATGGGGCGAAGAGCGCATGGTCGCCGCTGCCCGCTCCCGCCTGCCGGAAAATGCCAGCACCATCCTTCGCCACATCGTCACCGAGGCCGACCGCTTCGCCGCTACCGCCCCGCAGCACGACGACATGACCCTGCTGCTGATGAAGCTCGACGGCGCCGGCGCAACGGCATAGCGTCGCTCATCGCGCAACCGCTTCATTCTCCTTGACCACGGATCCCATCTGCGTCGCCCCCTCATGCCATCGGCTGCGCAGCCATTGGTTCGCCGGCTCCGAACAAAACCGCGCCAGCGTATCACCAAGGAAACTCGAAACCACAATCACCGCGACGAAGAACACCGGCACGGCCCACATCGCACTTCCCAGCGCGACAAACCCGGCAGCCATCGCGATCACCACGAACATATGCGTCAGGTAAATCTCATAGCTTCGCCGTCCGGCCATAAGCAGCGGCAGAAATATGCGCGGGCTGCGCCAGCCCGTCTGCGCCGCCACCGCGATCAGCATCGACGCCCCAACCCCAACCACGCTCATGTAAAGTCCCGTGCGCTCCGGCAGCCATACGTAGGCTATGCGCGAAAACGCCAGGCAGAAGATCAGCAGCACCCCGCCCGCAGCACCCAGCAACCACAGCCCCGCACGCGATGGCGTGCGCTCGTGGAGCGCAATGGCCGTCAGGCATCCCATCCCAATCGCATCAATGCCGCCCAGATACGAATACTCCCGCCACACTGGATTGCCATGCGCCAGCACCGAGCGCCCGAACGGCCCCAGCAACACGAACGCCAGCAACAGCACGATCATCAATCTGCCCCGGCCGAACAGCCGGCACACCCACGGAAAAGCGAAATAGAACGTCTCCTCCACCGAGAGCGACCACAGGATGTCCCAGCTACCCGGCAGGTATCCCCGTCTTGCCTCGAGCAGATTCACGTGGAAGGTCAGCGCCGCCACCAGCGCGCGTCCCAATCCGCCCGTCTCCGGCCTCACAACGAAATGCGGCACATGCGCCAGGTGCAGCAGGCTCAGGATCGCCAGCAGCCCCACGAGCAGCGGCGCGATGCGCGCAAAGCGCAATCGGTAAAAGTCGGCAACGGAGACCTGCGCCAGGCTCTTCCATCGCCGCAGGCTCGTCGACGTGATCAGAAAGCCGGAGACCGCAAAGAAAATCTGCACGCCCTGCTGCCCGTTCCACACCAGCGACCACACAAGCTGCTTCGGAAGCCCCTGTGTGTATGGAACATGCGCAAACAACAGTTGCATGTTGACGTGATTCATCAAGACAAAGAAGATCGCGAGCCCGCGCAGCAAGTCGATCCCATCGACTCGCGACCAGCTGCCAACCGGGTTCACTTGTGTCGATTGAGCCATGCCGCATTATGCTTGTGCAGACCGCCGCCGAGCCTCATCATAAGTGGGCACATGCGCCGCTCCCGCGAGATTCCAACCTGCCTCCTGCTCCTGGCGGCCAGCAGCGCTCTGGCGGGCTGCAACCAGAATCGCGATTGCGTTGACGGCTACAACCGCAAGCAGCCCGACTCCTATTGCAATGCCGGCACCCACTCCGGCGCTCATTTCCTCTACGGCGGCCGCAGCGGTGGCCGTTATGGGGATACGGTCGTGGGCGGCAGTAGCTCCTCGGTGGGCGGCATCTTCCGCGGCGGCTTCGGTCATGCCGGCGGTGGAGGTGAGGGAGAATAACGTGCGTCGCTACCCCATCAATCCGCGGCCCGGCT
>Ga0210401_10001824_pt1 | contig 24187 bp, 15 predicted proteins | sample IncBWH32MmetaG_FD_150866 | JGI IMG/M metagenome (GOLD analysis project Ga0210401, IMG submission 150866) | Forest soil microbial communities from Barre Woods Harvard Forest LTER site, Petersham, Massachusetts, United States - Inc-BW-H-32-M | ecosystem: Environmental > Terrestrial > Soil >... | reverse complement strand
TTGAGCACGCCGGTGGCGCTTGAGAAGGGGTTGCGCTTTGCGATTCGCGAAGGCGGCCACACGGTCGGCGCCGGCGCCGTCGCGGAGATCATCGAGTAAACGACCATGCGCGAAATCATTACATTACAGTGCAACGATTGCAAAAATCGGAACTACACAACCACCAAGAACAAGAAGAAGCACAGCGAGCGGCTCGAAACGCAGAAATTCTGCAACACGTGCCGGAAGCACACCGCTCATAAAGAGGTCAAGTAACAGGCCCGGGACGTAGCCCGTCTCTTGCCCTACGAAGCGAATTAAGTAGGGGAGTAGGTTCAACGGTAGACCATCGGTCTCCAAAACCGAGAGTGGGGGTTCGAATCCCTCCTCCCCTGCCAGATTTTTAGCAGTCGGGCACGGCAGGGTCGGCGGCAATCAAAGTGGCGGGGCGGTCACAGGTAAGGACTCATGGCAGAAGCACTGAAAATGAAAGACGAGAGCATTCGCGGCGGCGGTGGTGACGGTGGCAGCGGCTCCGGAGCGATGGAAAAGCTGGGCGAGCACCCTCGCCGGCTGCGGCAGTTCCTCCACGAAGTGCGCGTTGAAATGGACAAGGTTTCCTGGCCTTCGCGTCAGGATGTGATTTCCACCACCACCGTGGTGATCGTCACGGTCACGCTTTTCGGATTCTTCTTTCTGGGAACCGATTCGCTGGCGCAAAAAATCGTCGGTTGGATGATCGATTTTGGAAGCAAACACTAACATGGAAGCAAATATCGAAAACAGCGAGCCGCGGAAGCACTGGTACATCGTTCACACGTACTCGGGCTTCGAGAAAAAAGTGAAGGAAAGCCTCGAGGGCCGCGTGGCTGCCTACGGTTTGACCGACAAGATCGGCCAGATCGTAATCCCAACCGAATCGGTGGTCGAGGTGCGCGGGGGCAAGAAGGTCATCTCTTCGCGCATGTGCTATCCGGGCTATGTGCTGGTCGAAATGGACATGGACGATTACACCTGGCACGTGGTGCGGCAAACGCCGCGAGTGACCGGATTTGTGGGCTCGGGCCAAACGCCTTCGCCGCTGACCGAAGAGGAAGTTCAAAACATTCTGAACCGCGCCACGACGACGGCGGAGAAGCCCAAGCCGAAGCTGTCCTTTGAGCGCGGCGAAAAGATCCGCATCAACGAAGGGCCGTTCATGAATTTCACCGGGGTGGTCGAGGACGTGAATTCGGACCGCAGCACACTAAAGGTCTCGGTCACGATTTTCGGCCGGTCAACCCCGGTCGAGCTGGATTTTGCGCAGGTTGAAAAAGTCGCTTAACGATTTCGAAGTAATGCGCGCGGCGTCTGGATTGCGCGGGGGACACAGCAGATGGCGAAGAAAGTACAAGCAAGCGTGAAGTTGCAGTTGCCCGCCGGCAAAGCAACGCCGGCGCCGCCCGTGGGCACCGCTCTTGGCCCGCACGGGGTCAACATCATGGATTTCTGCAAGCAATACAACGCCAAGACGCAGAAGGAACCGGACGGGATGATCTTTCCGGTGATCGTGACGATCTACAGTGACCGCACGTTCACGTTCATTTTGAAGACGCCTCCCGCGTCGGTATTGCTCAAGCGCGCGGCGGGCATCGTCAAGGGTTCGCCTGAGCCGAACCGCAACAAGGTCGCCAAGGTTTCAAAGAAGCAGGTCGAAGAAATCGCCAAGACAAAGCTGCCCGATCTGAACACCACGAACCTGGAATCGGCGATGCGTTCGATCATGGGCACGGCCCGCAACATGGGCATCGAAGTTACCGAATAACGGAGAGACGCAATGGGTCGCGGTGCAAAAGTAGGCGGAAAGAATATCGATCGCGCGCGGAAGCTGGTCGAAGCGCGCCCTTATCGGCTCGAGGAAGCGGCCGAAGTGCTTCGCAAGGCGCACTTTGTCAAGTTCGACGAGACCGTCGAGTTGGTGCTGAATCTCGGTGTCGACGCAAAACAGTCCGATCAGATGGTGCGCGGCACGGTTGTGCTCCCGCACGGGCTTGGCAAGTCCAAGCGCGTGCTGGTGATCGCGAGCGGCGAGAAAATTCGCGAAGCGCAGGAAGCGGGCGCGGATTTTGTCGGCGGCGACGATATGGTCCAGAAGATCACCGAAGGGTGGACCGACTACGAAGCTGTGATCGCGACGCCGGACATGATGAAGTCGGCCGGGCGCCTGGGCAAGGTGCTTGGACCGCGCGGCTTGATGCCGAACCCGAAGACCGGCACGGTGACCTTTGAAGTCGCCAAGGCCGTAAAGGAAATAAAGGCCGGCAAGGTGGAATTCCGGTTGGACAAGACCGGTCTGATCCATTCGCCGGTTGGAAAGATCAGTTTTACGGCGAAGAATCTGGCCGAAAACGCGTCCGCGCTTTTGAATGCGGTCGTGAAGGCCAAGCCCGCTGCCGCCAAGGGCAAATACATCAAGAAGATCACGCTGACCTCCACCATGGGGCCGGGGATCCTGATCGATCATGTTGAGGCCGAGTCGGCCGTAGCCGCCGCGGCATAGGCAGCTTCGCGGCAAAATTTTCAGAGGGAGTTCGGGGCAATGAAGAACAAGGCCGAAAAGAAGACGCAGGCCGAGCAGTTGCGGACACAGTTGGCGAAGGTTTCTACGGTCGTGCTTTCCACGTTTCAGGGCATCACTGTGGAAGACGACACGAAACTCCGCCGCGCTGTTGAGGCCGCTGGCGGCCACTATGAAGTGGTGAAGAACACGGTGGCCGAGCGCGCCGCAGCTGGCACGCCGACCGAGGGCCTGCTCAAGGACCTGAAGGGCACCAACTCGATCGCTTACACGGCGGCCGACCCGGTTCTGCTTGCCAAGACGCTCACGAAGTTCGCCAAGGACGTTCCGGCCTACAAGTTCCGCGCGGGATGGGTTGAAGGCCGCGTCGTTTCGATCGCGGAGATTACACAGCTTTCGAATCTGCCGTCGAAGGAAGAGTTGATCAGCAAGATCATGTTCATGTTGAACGCTCCGGCACAGCGCGTAGCTTCTGCGCTCGCTGCGGTGCCGCGCAATATGGCCGTCGTCACCAGCGAAGCGGTCAAAGCAAACAAGTTCGGGGGCGGCGAAGGTGCGCCGGCTCAGGAGTCGGCGCAGTAAAGGATTCTGATTAAAAAGTTTGTCATCTTGTGAGGAGGATAGGAAACGGCAATGGCGAGCAAAGTAGAAACGATCCTGGAAGAACTGAAGGGCTTGACGCTTCTCGAGGCGTCTGAGCTCGTGAAGAAAATGGAAGAGGCCTTCGGCGTCTCGGCGGCTGCGGCAGCTCCCGTGGTGATGGCGGGCGGCGCGGCGGCTGGCGGTGGCGCAGCGGCTCCTGCGGAGGAGAAGACCGAGTTCGTCGTGGTCCTCACCGAAGTAGGCGCAAACAAGATCAACGTGATTAAGGCAGTCCGCGAAGTCACCAGCCTCGGCTTGAAGGAAGCCAAGGATCTGGTCGACGGCGCCCCGAAGACGGTGAAAGAGGGCGTTAACAAGGACGAAGCCGCGACGATCAAGAAGAAATTCGAAGAGGCCGGAGCGAAGGTCGAGATCAAGTAGTGCCCGCAGCCCGCACACGGCCTGTGCCGGGGCTGCAAAGGAATTCGCGTACGCACGCGCTCCTTTGGAATTCAGCTCATACAAAAACGTCCTTCCCGGACCGGCAGAACGGGTGTCTCGCCGTCTGTCTGTTCCGGCTTCGGCTTGAAGGGAACTGCCAATGAGCACTCGTAATGGTATCCGCGTCGTCAGGGAGCGGGAGCGTCTGGATTTTGCCAAGATCAAGACGGCTGTCCAGATTCCCAACCTGATCGACGTTCAAAAGAAGTCCTACCAGCGCTTTCTCCAGATGGACCTGCTTCCCAGTGAGCGCGAGGATTCGGGCTTGCAGTCGGTTTTCAGCTCTGTGTTTCCGATTCAGGATTTCCGCGGGCTGTCGCAGCTCGATTTTGTCGACTACGCGATCGGCAACTGGGAGTGCAAGTGCGGGCATCTGCGCGGCTTGCACCACCTGCGTGCGACTTGCCGCAATTGCGGCGCGTCGGTCGTCACCAACCCGTATAAATCCGGCGACGTGATCTGCGCCAAGTGCGGCGCGTTCAACAAGAACACGCCGACCTTCTGCAACAAGTGCGGCGACCCGGTCACCCTGCAGCTCAAATATGACGTCAGCGAATGCGAAGAGCGCGGCATGACGTATTCGGCGCCGCTCAAGGTCACCATCCGCCTCACCATCTACGACAAGGACCCGGACACGGGCGCCAAGACGATTCGCGACATCAAGGAACAGGAAGTTTTCTTCGGCGATATTCCGCTGATGACCGAGAACGGTACGTTCGTCATCAACGGCACCGAGCGCGTCATCGTCAGCCAGCTGCACCGCTCGCCCGGGGTGTTTTTTGAGACGGCCAACAACCGCAGCTATTTCCTCGGCAAGATCATCCCGTACCGCGGCTCGTGGGTCGAATTCGAATACGACACCAAGAACATTCTCTACGTGCGCATCGACCGCAAGCGCAAGTTCCTCGGGTCGATCTTTTTGCGCGCGCTCGGCATGAAGTCGAACGAAGACATCCTTCGTACCTTCTACAACGTCGAGCGCATCACGCTGAAGGACAAGGACCTTCTCTGGAACGCATCCGAAGGCCTGATCGACCGCAAGCTCTCGAAGGAAATTCGCCATCCGAAGACCGGCGAGACGCTTGTCGGTATGAACAAGCGCATCAGCGACGCGCTCTACAAGGAACTGGTCAAGAACAAGGTCACGCAGGTCGAAGTCGCCACACAGGATCTGGAAGGCGCTTTCACCGTGGCTGAACTGGTGAACCGCCAAACGGGCGAAGTCCTGCTTGACGCCAACAAACCACTGACCGCCGAGCTTTGGGCGACGATTGCCGAAGCCGGCATCACCGAAGTTGACGTCTGCTTCCCGGAGCGCGACGACGCGGGCATCATCATTTCCCGGACGCTTGATAAGGACACCATCCGTTCGCCGAAGGAAGCGCTGATCGAAATCTACCGCAAGCTTCGTCCGGGCGATCCTCCGACGCTCGAAACGGCTACGGCGCTTTTCAACGGAATGTTCTTCGACGCCCGCAAATACGACTTCAGCAAAGTCGGGCGCCTGAAGTTCAACATCAAGCTTGGACTGGAGACTCCGCTCGATAAGCGGACTCTTGATCCCGCCGATTTCGTTGCCGCGATCAAATATTTGCTCAAGCTCCGCAAGAACATCGGAACCGTAGACGACATCGATCACTTGGGAAACCGCCGCGTTCGCGCGGTGGGCGAGCTGCTTGAGAATCAGTTCCGCATCGGCCTGGTTCGCATGGAGCGCGCGATCAAGGAAAAGATGTCGGTTTATCAGGAAATGTCCACGGCGATGCCGCACGATCTGGTCAACGCCAAGCCGGTCATGGCCGCGATCCGTGAGTTCTTCGGCAGTTCGCAGCTTTCGCAGTTCATGGACCAGACCAATCCGTTGAGTGAAATCACGCACAAGCGTCGTCTTTCGGCTCTTGGGCCGGGGGGTCTTTCGCGCGAACGCGCCGGATTCGAAGTCCGTGACGTTCACCCGACGCACTACGGCCGCATCTGCCCGATTGAGACGCCGGAAGGTCCGAACATCGGCTTGATCAGCTCGCTTTCGTGCTACGCCCGCATCAACGAGTTCGGCTTCATCGAGTCACCCTACCGCAAGGTGAAGGGTGGCCGTGTGATCGACTACGTGCAGATCGTCAATGCCGGCGACAGCGAGTTCAACGCCGGTGAAGTGGTCGAGCGCGAAAAAGTCGAAGCTACCAACGAAGAGTTGAAGCGGCGCCGTATCGTTGTCGAGCCGCACTGCTTCTATCTCTCGGCGTGGGAAGAGGACCGCTACGTCGTCGCCCAGGCCAACGCCTCGCTTGACGATAAGCAGCGCATCACGACCGACCTGGTGAACTGCCGCCAGGCCGGCAACTTCGTTCTAAAGAGCAAGGAAGAGGTCGATTACATCGACGTGTCGCCCAAGCAGCTGGTCTCGGTCGCCGCCAGCTTGATTCCGTTCCTTGAGAACGACGACGCGAACCGCGCTTTGATGGGTTCGAACATGCAACGCCAGGCCGTGCCTTTGATCAAGGGTGAAGCGCCTTTGGTCGGTACCGGTATGGAGCGTGTCACCGCTCGTGATTCGGGAGCCGTGATCGTTTGCCGTCGCGACGGTATCGTCGATCAGGTCGATTCCGAGCGCGTAATCGTGCGCGTCGAATCCGATCAGTCCGGCGTACTGAGCCGCGAAGTCGGGTCCGACATTTACCTGCTCACGAAGTTCAAGCGCTCGAACCAGAACACTTGCATCAACCAGAAGCCGCTGGTTCGCGCGGGCGACCGCGTGAAACAGGGGCAGGTCCTGGCGGATGGTCCTTGCACCGATCGCGGCGAACTGGCGCTCGGCCGCAACGTGCTGGTCGCCTTCGTGCCATGGCGTGGTTACAACTTCGAAGACGCGATCCTGGTGAGCGAAAAGCTGGTGCAGGAGGATTACTACACGTCGATTCACATCGAGGAGTACGAAATCGAAGCGCGCGATACGAAACTCGGCCCCGAAGAAATCACGCGGGACATTCCCAATATCAACGAGAGCTTCCTCCGGAACCTCGATGAGAGCGGGGTGATCCGCATCGGCGCCACCGTGAAACCGGGCGACATTCTGGTCGGCAAAGTCACGCCGAAGGGCGAGACGACGCTCACACCGGAAGAGAAGTTGCTTCGCGCGATCTTCGGCGAAAAAGCCGGAGACGTTCGTGACGCGTCTCTCTACTGCCCGCCGGGTATCGAAGGTACGATCGTGGACGTCAAGATCTTCTGCCGCAAGGGTGCGGAGAAGGACGAGCGTCACAAGGCGATCGAAGCGGCCCACGTGGCGAAGCTCGAAAAGAACCTCGCCGACGAAATCCGCATTTTGACCGACGAGCGGCTGAAGCGGTTGAACGACCTGCTCGGCGGGCAGAAGCTGGTGGCCGACCTCCACGACGAACGCACCAACAAGCGCCTGCTCACAAAGGGCACCGAGCTGACGCGCGACATCCTGGAGAAAATCTCGACGCGCAACCTGAAACGCCTGCGCCTCAACGACAAGGATCCTCTCCTGATCGAGAAGATCGATGAAGTCGAGGAGATGACCTCGCGCCAGATCGACGTACTGCGCAAGATCACCGACGAGCGCATCGCGAAGCTCAAGAAGGGCGACGAACTTCCTCCGGGCGTCATCAAGCTCGTGAAGGTTTACATCGCCATGAAGCGCAAGCTCTCGGTCGGCGACAAGATGGCAGGCCGCCACGGCAACAAGGGCGTCATCGCGCGGATCGTTCCCGCCGAAGACATGCCTTACATGCCGGACGGCACGCCCATGGAGATCGTGCTCAATCCGCTCGGCGTTCCTTCCCGTATGAACGTCGGACAGATTCTCGAAACGCACCTCGGCTGGGCTTCGAAAGAACTCGGCGAGCGCATCGCAAAGCTCCTCGGTCCTGAGGAACGCGCCGAATCCGTTCGCAAGTATTTCAAGGAAGCCTTCGGCCCGACTTCGGTGTGGAAGAGCATCGCGGACCTCGACGACGAACAGTTGCTCGACATGGCTTACGGCTTCAAGGACGGCGTGCCCTTTGCGACGCCGGTCTTCGACGGCGCTCGTGAGCACGATATTCGCCACCTGCTCGAATTCACCGAACTGCCCGAGAGCGGCAAGATCACGCTCTATGACGGCATGACCGGCGATGAATTCGCGCAGAACGTGACCGTCGGCTACATCTACATGCTCAAGCTATCGCATCTGGTGGACGACAAGATTCACGCTCGTTCGATCGGTCCTTACTCGCTCATTACGCAGCAACCGCTCGGCGGCAAGGCTCAATTCGGCGGACAGCGCTTTGGAGAAATGGAAGTCTGGGCGCTCGAAGCTTACGGAGCCGCGCACATCCTGCAGGAGCTGCTCACGGCCAAGTCGGACGACGTGTACGGTCGCGCGAAGATTTATGAGGCGATCGTGAAGGGCGAGCCGGGCATTGAGCCGGGCGTTCCTGAGTCGTTCAACGTGCTCGTGCGCGAACTCCAGTCGCTGTGCCTTGACGTGGAGTTGATGAAACGGCAGAAGCCTCAGCTTGAGAAGGCTGAAGCGGCTGATTAATTTATCGCGCGCTCGAGCCGCAACCGTCCGGGCGCGCGTCACCTGTTTCTAACAGTTTTGCTCCGGCGTAGCCGGAGGGGAGGATCATACCTTGTATCGTTCGAGCCCTTATGACCGTGCAAGCCAGATTGCCGATTTCGATTCGATCCGCATCAGCCTGGCAAGTCCGGAAAAGATCCGCTCTTGGTCCCATGGTGAAGTGACCAAGCCGGAAACGATCAACTACCGCACCTTCAAGCCTGAGCGTGACGGCCTTTTCTGCGCCAAGATTTTCGGCCCCGTCACGGACTGGGAGTGCCTGTGCGGAAAATACAAGCGGATGAAGCACCGCGGCGTCATCTGCGATAAATGCGGTGTCGAAGTGACGCTCAGCAAGGTTCGCCGCGAGCGCCTCGGCCACATCGAACTGGCTTCTCCCTGTTCCCATGTGTGGTTTTTCAAGGGATTGCCCAGCCGCATCGGCTATTTGCTGGACATCACGATGCGCGACCTCGAGCACATCCTTTATTTCGAAACGTTTGTTTGCGTCGATCCGGGCGAAGCGCCGGGCATTCAGGAAAAGGAAATTCTGCCTGAGGACAAAGTCCGTGAATTGCAGCGCGAATATCCGGGCCGGTTTGTGGCCATGATGGGCGCCGAAGCGATCAAGGACCTGCTCCGTCGCGTCGACGTGGACAAGCTTTCCGAAGAGCTTCGCGAAAAGATGAAGATCGATCCGAGCCTTCAAAAGCGCATCAAGTATGCCAAGCGCCTGAAGGTTCTCGAAGCGTTCCGCAAGAGCGGCAATAAGCCCGAGTGGATGATTCTGGACGTGATCCCGGTTCTTCCGCCGGAGCTGCGCCCTCTTGTGCCTCTCGATGGCGGCCGCTTCGCCACGTCTGACCTGAACGATCTCTATCGCCGCGTGATCAACCGCAACAACCGGTTGAAGAAGCTCATGGAGCTTCACGCGCCGGACGTGATCGTCCGCAACGAAAAGCGCATGCTGCAGGAAGCCGTTGACGCCCTGTTTGACAACGGTCGCCGCGGCCGAGTGCTTCGCGGGACCAATAACCGCCCGCTCAAGTCGCTCTCGGACACACTCAAGGGCAAGCAGGGCCGTTTCCGCCAGAACCTGCTCGGAAAGCGTGTTGACTATTCCGGACGCTCGGTCATCGTTGTCGGCCCCGAACTGAAGCTGCATCAGTGCGGTTTGCCGAAGAAGATGGCGCTCGAGCTCTTCAAGCCGTTCATTTATCACCGGCTCGAAGCGGCGGGCCATTGCACCACGATCAAGCAGGCCAAGGAACTGGTGGAAGCGCAGGAATCGATCGTATGGGACATTCTCGAAGATGTAATTCGCGAACATCCCGTGCTGCTCAACCGCGCTCCTACGCTGCACCGGCTGGGCATTCAGGCGTTCGAACCGACGCTGGTCGAAGGAAAAGCGATCCGCATCCATCCGCTCGTTTGCACCGCGTTCAACGCGGACTTTGACGGCGACCAGATGGCCGTGCACATTCCGCTTTCGCCCGAAGCGCAGGTCGAAGCGTCTGTGCTCATGCTCAGCTCGCGCAACATTCTTTCGCCGGCCAACGGTTACCCGCTCGCGATTCCGACGCAGGATATGGTCCTCGGCATCTACTACATGACCAAGGCAAAGCCGAAAGCGAAAGGGGAAGGCCGCGCGTTCGGTTCGACCGAAGAAGTGATCATGGCGCTCGACGCGGGCGAAGTCGAGCTGCTCACGCCGATTCGCATGCGTTACACCGGCGAAGTGATCGACCTGACAAACGCTTACGATGACCAGGACGTTTCGCACACCGAACCGGTCGCGCTCGATAAGCAGTTCCTGCACACGACCGTCGGCCGCGTGATCTTCAACGATCACCTGCCTTCGGACATGCCGTTCATCAACGGCCTTCTGAAGAAGAAGGGTGTGCAGGCGCTCGTGCAATATGTCTACTTGCGTTTCGGCCTGGAAAAGACGGTTGTCGCGCTCGATAAGCTGAAGGAGCTCGGCTTCCTCTATGCAACCAAGTCCGGTGTCTCGATCGGCATCAGCGACATGGTCATCCCGGGCGTGAAGTCCAAGCTCGTCGACACCGCCGAGCACGAGGTCGTGAAAGTCCAGCAGCAATATCTGGACGGCGCGATCACCAACGGCGAGCGCTATAACAAGGTCATCGCCATCTGGTCGGACGTCACCGAAAAGGTGGCGGACGAAATGTTCAAAGCGCTCGAGGCGCAGGACAAGGAAGGCGTAATCAACCCCGTCTACGTGATGGCCGACTCCGGCGCCCGCGGTTCGAAGCAGCAGATTCGTCAGCTCTCCGGTATGCGCGGATTGATGGCGAAGCCGTCGGGCGAAGTCATCGAAACGCCGATCACCTCGAACTTCCGCGAAGGCCTCACTGTGCTGCAATACTTTATCTCGACGCACGGAGCCCGCAAAGGTCTGGCCGACACGGCGCTCAAGACGGCCGACTCCGGCTACCTCACGCGGCGTCTGGTTGACGTGGCGCAGGACGTGATCATCAATGAGTTCGACTGCGGCACGGGCGACGGCATCTACGTCGAACCGATTCTCGAAGCCGGTGTTGAAGTCGAGCCGTTGCGCGACCGCGTTGTCGGCCGCGTCTCGCTTGAGAAAGTAAAGGACTACGAAGGCAACGTCATCGTCGACGTGAACCAGGAAATCACCGAAGAGCTCGCGAACGCGATTCAAGCGGCGGGCATCGAGCGGGTCAACATCCGTTCCGTGCTCACCTGCGAATCCCGCCGCGGCGTGTGCGCGCGCTGCTACGGCCGCAACCTTGCCACCGGGCGCTTCGTCGAGATGGGCGAAGCGGTCGGCGTCATCGCCGCGCAGTCCATCGGGGAACCTGGCACGCAGTTGACGATGCGCACCTTCCACATCGGCGGCACGGCAACCCGCGTTACCGAACAATCGAAGGTCGAGGCCCGCAACAACGGCTTTGTGAAGTTCATCGATCTGAAAGTGGTCGAGGGCCGCAACAAGGCTCTGATATCGATGAACCGCTCCGGTTTGATCGCCGTTGTTGACGAAAAAGGACGCGAAAAGGAGCGCCATCACGTCGTTTACGGCGCGCGGCTCAAGGCCGAAGAAGGCCAGCCGGTCACGCTCGGTCAGACGCTGGTCGAGTGGGATCCTTACACGTTCTCGATCCTCACCGAATCGGGCGGCACGATTCAGTTCAAGGACCTGCAGCCCGGTCTGACGATCGAAGAGCAGGTCGACGAAGTCACCGGTCTTTCGCAGCTTGTTGTAACGCTGCCGATCGGCGACGAAAAGCACCAACCGACGATCATGGTCCGCGATCCGCAGGGCCGCGTGAAGCGCAAGTACCTGATGCCGGCACGCGCCCACTTAATGGTCGCCGATGGTGACGAGGTTCAGCCGGGAGACGTGCTCGCCAAGATCCCGCGCGAAACCACGAAGACCAAGGACATCACGGGCGGTCTGCCGCGCGTCGTCGAACTGTTTGAGACGCGCAAGCCTCGCGATCCGGCGGTCATCAGCGAAATCGACGGTGTCGTGAAATACGGCGAAATCGCCAAGGGCCAGCGCAAGATTTACGTCGAGAGCGAAGATGGACGCACCGTGAAGGAATATTCAATTCCCCGCGGCACGCACATCAACGTGCAGGAGGGCGAACACGTCCGCGCCGGTGAAGCGCTGATCGATGGTCCGCTCAACCCGCACGACATTCTCGCGGTACTCGGCGAAAAGTACACGCAGGCTTATCTTGTGAACTCCGTGCAGGAGGTTTACCGCCTGCAGGGCGTCAACATCAACGATAAGCACATCGAAACCATCGTCCGGCAGATGATGCGTTGGGTGAAGGTAGAAGACGTGGGCGACACCACGTTCCTTCTTGAGGAGCAGATCGACAAGTTCCGCTTCCGCGAAGAGAACGAGCGCGTCGTTACCGAAGGCGGCCGTCCCGCGATCGGACGCCCGCTGCTTCTGGGCATTACCAAAGCGTCGCTCTCTACCGATTCGTTCATCTCCGCGGCGAGCTTCCAGGAGACCACGCGCGTCCTCACCGAGGCGGCGATTTCCGGAAAGGTCGATTACCTGCGCGGCCTGAAGGAAAACGTCATCATGGGCCGCCTGATCCCGGCGGGCACAGGTCTTGAGCGCTACCGCAACATCCAGCTCCTCACCGAAATTCCCAAGGAGGAGCCGTTGCCGGAAGAGCCCGAGCTCACGCCCGAAGAGGCCGCTGCGCTGGACTTTCTGCGCAAGGACACCGACGCCGTCGCCGAAGGTTAATCGGCCGGCAAGGAAAACAAACAAACTCCAGGGTGGGTCGGTTCGCCGGCCCACCTTTTTTTCGCCCTGCCCTTTCCGCCTATTTAACGATACGCAGCCCGCTTGCTTTCTTCCGCGGCCCGTCTTTGCCTGGCTTGTAAAATATCTCTGTTGAGGTCGCCATCACCGGTTTCCGCTCCGGAGACGCAGCGCCGAACATATGCCTTCCGACTCTTCGCCAACGTTCCACGAGCGCGAAACCGCGCCGCCGTCTTCGGAGAACCAGCTTCATAAGCTCATCGAAGTCATTTCACGTTCACAGCAGGGCTTTCGCGAACTGATCGACCACCTCGACCAGGCCGTTTTCACGCTCACCCTTGATGGCGAAATCCGCGTTGCAAATGTCCGCTTTTCCGAAATTCTCGCCATGCCCTTTGCCGATCTGATCGGCCACAATCTCTCCGAATTTATTGTCGAACCTTCGCCCGTCGACGTCGCCAGAGTGCTGCCCGCTTTCCTGCGCAAGGGCAGCTGGGCCGGACGCGCTCCGGTTCGCTTCAAAAAATCGGGCGAGGTCCACTTCTTTGACGTCTGCTTCCAGGCTGTAGTCGAGGCCGGCCGCACGACGGCCGTCAGCGGCTGGGCGCGCGACGTCACCGCGCAGCACGATCGCGAACTGCGCTCGGTGGAGCTGTTCGAGTCTCTTCACGAGGGAATTCTTTTTAGCACGCCAAACGGAAGGATTCTCGACGCCAATCCCGCGCTCGTCCGCATGCTTGGCTACTCCTCAAAAGAGGAATTGCAGGGCCGCAATCTTTCCGAGCTTTACGCCGACCCAACGCACCGCTCGGCGCTCATCGCGGAAATCGATCAGAACGGCTTCGTCCACGACGTCGAAATCATGTTCGTGCAGAAAGATGGGACGCAGATTCGCTGTGTCGGTTCCGCTCTCGCCATACGCGATGCCGCCGGCGCGCTGGTTCGCATCCAGGCCACGATTCGTGACGTCACCGAGCAACGCCTCATGGAGCACGAGCTTCACAAGGAACGCGAGTTCGGCCGCCGCTTGATCGCCTGCTTCCCGGATGTGATCGCCCTTCTCGATACCGAAGCGCGCTTTACATACGTAAGCGACAGCGTTCGTTCGGTACTTGGCAACGCGCCGTCGTTTTTCATCGGCGAAAAATTGGGCTCGCATTCAGACCCCGAAGATCGCGCCCGGCTCGACGAGATGATGCACAGCCTCGTTTCCGGTCGCGCCGTACGCGGTCAGGTGGAAGTTCGCGCGCGGCATGCGGACGGGTCACTGCGCTCGTTCCGCATCAGCGCAGCGCCGTTGCTTGATGAAACGGGCAAGATTACCGGCATCGTCACATCGGGGCGCGATGTGACCGAATCAAACATCGCGGATCGCCAGGTCGCAGAGCGCGAAAAGTTCACAGCGATGGGGCAGATGCTCGCCGGCGCCGCGCACGAATTGAATAATCCACTGACGGCGATTCTCGGCGTCAGCGATCTTCTCAGCGAACACGCCCATGACGATCTGACCAAGCGCCAGGCCGGCTTGATCCTGAAGCAGGCGCGCCGTGCCGCCGATATCGTCCAAAACCTTCTCGCGTTCTCGCGTCCGCGCGCCTCGGGACTGGTGCCGCTCCGGATCGAAGACATTCTGCAGACCATCTTGCTTTCGCAGCGCGTCGCGTTCGAGCAAAAGGGAATCACGATGAAGTGCAACGCCGCGCCCGGCCTCCCGCCCGTCGATGGCGACCGCAAGCTGCTGACGCAGGTCTTCTCCAATATCATCGTCAACGCCGAACAGGCGATTTCTTCCGCAAAAGCAGCCGGCACAGTCACGGTCAATGCGACGACCGCGCCGCAAAATCGCGTCTGTCTTACGTTCGAAAATGACGGGCCTGCAATCACGGAAGAAAACATGGGCAAGCTATTCGATCCGTTCTTTACGACCAAGCGCCCCGGCGGCGGCAGCGGTCTCGGGCTTACGATTTGCCTCGCCATTGTGAAAGACCACGGCGGCACGATCGAAGTCGAATCGCCCGCCCAAGGGGGAGCCGTGTTTCGCATTTTTCTCCCTGCGGCCGCCAGCGCCGCTCCTGCCGGCGAACCGGCAACCAGCCCCGCATCCGAACCAGCAAAGCCGGCCGAGAGCGCCGCCCCTGCGCTAAGGTCCGCGAGGCGGCCCAAAGCGCTTGAGGGTCGCTCCGTGCTTGTAGTTGACGACGAGGAAAGCATTCTCGAAATCGTGCAGGAAGGACTTTCCGCCCGTGGGGCCAGAACGACCGGCGTCTCGAGCGGCGCCGCCGCTCTCGCGTTCCTTGAAAAGAATGCATGCGAGGCGGTTGTTTGTGATTTCAATATGCCCGGCATGAAGGGCGGCGAGCTGTTCGAGCGCGTCCGTCGGAGTCTGGGTGATGCGGCTCCGCGCTTCATCTTCATGACCGGCGAACTGGTCGAATCCTCCTCCCTCGCGACCTTGCGGGAACAGGGGGCTTTCACTCTGCAAAAACCGTTTCACCTCCCCACTCTTGCCGAACTCCTACAGGGCATCTTCCAGCCGCGCGCCTGATTTGCGTGCCCCGCGCAACTTTTCCTTCAATTCCTTGTTTATGAGATAGTGTTTACCCACAAACCGTCCCGGCTCAAGCAGGGTTTGCACCGTGCAACGACAGGAGCGATCTACTTGCGCATCGCCAACCAGCCATACATTGGGTTTGAAGGTCCGATTGGCGCTGGAAAAACCACGCTCGCGCAGTTGCTGGCCCTGCATTTGAACGCGACGCTTGTCCTTGAAGATGTGGACGGCAACGAATTTCTCCCCGATTTTTACGCGGACCGCGAGCGTTGGGCGCTCGGTGCACAGCTCGCGTTCATGATTTCGCGCTATGAGCAGTTGCGGACGATTCCTCCCGTGCGTGCCCGGGCCGTCGTTTCCGATTACACGCAGGCCAAAGACCCGATTTTCGCCCGCGCCCTCCTGCACGATCGCGAAGTGCAGCTTTACGAGCGTCTCAGCGTCGGCCTGGACGCCAGTGTCTTTCGCCCGGATCTAACCGTCTATGTCGACGCGTCAAATGAAGTCCTGTTGAACCGGATTCGTAGTCGCAATCGTCCCTACGAGTCGAACATCACGGCCGAATATCTCGATGCACTCCGCGGCGCCTACGCCCACTATCACAACTCGACCGGCGGGTTGCAGCTGCTCAAGTTCGATACGTCCGCGCTGAATCTGCGTTCGGATTCGCAACTCAAGTCGCTCTACAAGAAGATTCTTGCCGAAGCGGCTTTGCGCTGATTGACGCGCAACGGACTTGTTTCCTCTTTTCGGTTCGAAAGCGAATTCCGCGCAATCTGTCTTTCCTCGGGTCAAAGTGGTCGCTGTTGATCTATAACTTCGGTCACTTTTTTCGTCTGGCGGATCAGGCACTCGGCAAGACTTTCCGGGCCGAAGCCTAAGAGCGGTGCGGCATCCCGGCCGGAATGCCGCACGCAAACAAGTTCCTAGTAATGCTGCTGAGCGCGTGGTCTGTTAAACAGCGAGCGCACATCGACTCCCACCGTGAGCGTCGCTGCATCCGTGTTCAGTTCCAGGCTGTGAACGTATGCGCCTTCGATGAACAAGGATCGGGTCGGTGTCAGCCGGAGATAGGCCGTATAACCGCGGTCATGCGTGACTTGGGACACCGTCTCGGTCGTTGTCGGAAGCAGGAAGAAGTTCTGAACTCCCGCATAGGCCTTCTGTTGTCCCGAAGGCAGTAGTGCGTAGTAAGACCCGCCAATGCTCAACGAGCGCGCCAGACGGAAGTTCATTCCGCCTTCCGTATCGGCGATGAATCCCAGCGTACGGAAGGATTGCGTCAGCCGGAACGGTTGCGAAAGGAATCGCGTGTCGAGGATTCCGTTGGCGATTCCGGCGTTCACAAATGGTGACACCGGGCCGAACGCGTGATCGAAGTGGCTGAACCAGTCGAGACCGAGCCGGCCAGTACTATAGGCGCCGGTTTCGTTCGCCGGCACCGAGACGGTGAATGCGGTGTCGTAGTTCAGAAAGTGGTTCGGAAACGCCAGGCGCAAGTCCCAATAGGGATCGCCGAGGCTGTCGCCCCAATTGTGCGGCGTCCCGGGGAGTGTTGGGTGAAGGACGTAGACCGGAATTCCGATGTCGGTGCCCACGTGCTGGTTGAAGTCGTACCCGAAGTTGGTATCGAAGATGAGGAATTGTCCTTCGTTGTTGGCGGCACCTCGAAACTCTTCATAGGCGGTGAGTCCCTTGGCCTCGTACGCCGGATGCACGTCCTGATCCTGTGCGTACAGCCCTGTTGCGCTCATCAGAATAAAGATGGCTAAGCAGAGAAGCCTCCACGCGACTCCGATGCTGTCTGGCTTGTCATCCATTGTGATTTTCCTCCTGAATTGGTTGCTAAATAAAAGTGCGCGTTTGAAGATCATATCGGTCGGTCACCGGACGGGCAGGGGCCGGTTTACCGGCTCCTGCCGCCCGCTGCTTCCAGACGTTGCCGTCAGGTTTGAACGTTAGTGAGTCGTTGGAGTCAGGTTTTGGCGCTGGTCGACGTTTGAAGCCGGCGACTTGGTGGTCGGCGGTTTGGTCGTGGTCATGTGCTCGTGCATCCGCTCATCGCGCTGTTCGAAGTAGGCGCGATTCTCGGCCAGCTCGCTGCGCAAGCCCGGGTTCTGATTGAAGAATTTTCGCAAGTCCTTGTGATGATCGAGGTATCCGTCGTCCCTCACCAGAGCAGGATTGTCGTGGAGATCCTTGGCGACATCCTGGTGTTTGTCGAGGAACTTATCCATGCGGTCGGAGTGCTCCTTGGTCATCTGCACATTGGCGCCGGCGTTTGCACCGGTCGTCGCTTCGGCACTTGCGCCCGCGCCAGCTCCGCCGGCGACGGTTCTGGTTTCGCCGAGACGCGCATTCATGTCGCCATTCATCGCCACTCGGTCGCGGTCACGATCCTGGAAATAGTTCGGATTGTTGACGACCACAACGCGCACGTCAGGGTTCGCCTTCAGGAATTCACCGAGGTCGTGGTGCTTTTTAAGGTACCCGTTGTCGTTTAGAACTCGCTGGTTCTTCCGGACGTCCTTATCGACGTCCTTGTGGTCGGCGAGATACTGGTCGAATCGTTCTTCCTGCGCGACCCGCGCCTGCAGACGGTCTTCACGCTGCATGAAGTAGGTGGGGTTTTGCGTCAGTTGCGTGCGCACCTGCGGATGATTGGTAAGGTACGCTTGCAGTTGCGGCGTGGCCTGCAGATAGTTGTTGTCGTTGATCAGCGACGGATTCGCGCGCAACTGCCGGTCGATTTCCGGGTGCTCGTCAAGAAACTGATCGAGATTCACGAGTTCGCCTCGTGTGACGTCAGGATTGGTTGTGGTTTGCACTGTCGTCTGCGTTTGCCCGCTTACTGTGGTGGGGTTTGACGTCGTTGGAGATTGCTGTGCCACAGCAGCCGTGCTCGCCAGCGCAAGACTGAGACCGGAAACGACAAAGAAACGATGCATCGACACTCTAAAACCTCGCATAACAGGTTTGCCTCCATATCGGTTTGGTGCGTTGAGGACTGCCAGTTCTCTGGTTGACTTCTTATTAGCGTTCATTGAAGTACCTCCTTCGGCTGTTTGTGCCGAGCTTCAGCGCTTTCCTCTCGACTCCTTTCTCGATTTGGGCTTGGGGTTTGGCACGCCGCCGCTGGGTGCGGCGACAAACGGAGGCTAGCGGCATGCGGGCTTCGCAGCACATCGGCCAGATACCCTACGTCACTGACCGGGGATTGCTTAAGGCTTAATCTCTAGGGTAGACGCCGGGTATGTCGCCAACTGATTGCGAAACAAGGAGCTACCGCGCTCGGTTGGCCAGAAACGAACCGCATCGTTGAATCTCAAGATGAAAACATCCACGGCATTCGCGGAGGAATTCGAGCCGGCTCAACTTTGGGCGGCCGCAACCAACCGCCAGGAACCCAAACGTTCCGCTCGGCAGTTTTGTCCTTGACAAGCCCTGTACGCATTTATATAGTTCGCGTCTTGAACTTAATCGCCAAGACGCGATCGTCGCATCGGCAGCAGCACCGGCCCACTGCCCATTTACCATTAAAAAGTTCATTTCCAATCGTCTATTAGTTTGAGATAGGAACTAAATGAAAAGGGTGGACTTCACAAACACCCAGGTCGCTTCGAGCGAGACGGCTCGCGACATCAACCGGGGTGTGGTCCTTAACCTGATTCGCCGCCGCCAACCCATCTCGCGCGCGGACTTGGCTCGCGTGTCTGGCCTCCAGCGCAGCACCGTTTCTCTGATCACCGAAAAGCTGATCGAGGAGTCTTGGGTGGTTTACGGCCCGGTCGGACGCCTCCCCCGCGGCAGAAGGCCTACTTTCCTCCGCCTCAACAATCGAAAAGCAATCCTGGTTGCCGACATTCGCCCGCGCCAGATCACCGTCGCGGTTGCCGACGTGAACGGCCGCTTTCTTGCGCAGGAAGGCATGCTGACGCCGCCCGATCCCCAGACCGCCATGGTCGGCCTTTCCTCGCGATTCAAGCGTTTGATGCAGTCTCATCCTTCACTGCTCTTTGAAGGAATCGGCATCAGCGTCCCCGGGCGTTTTGATCCCGCAACGCAGCGCGTCGTCTTCGCGCCGAATTTGAAATGGTCGCGGTGCGATCTGAAATCGCCTCTCGAGCGCGCCACCGGCCTTCGCGTCGAAGTCGAAAACGCCGCGAACGCTTGCGTCCTGGCCGAAATCTGGTTCGGCAATAGCGAAAATGTGCGCGACCTTGTCGCCGTCACCGTCTCAGAAGGCATCGGGGTCGGCATTTTCACCAATGGACAGCTTTCTCTCGGCCAGCACGGCATGGCCGGAGAATTCGGCCACGTGCCGTTTGATCCGAACGGCCCGCCGTGCACCTGCGGATTCCATGGCTGCTGGGAGCTATACGCTTCCAATCGCGCCGCTCTGCGCTATTACCACGAGTCTCGCTCGGCTCCGGAAAACGGTCTGGCCTTTGAGGATCTTCTTGCGCTGGCCGACGCGAGAGACGCTCAAGCGCTCAAGGCGCTCGACAAAATGAGCCGCGCGCTCGGTCGCGGCATGCGCACGATCGTCAGAAGTCTTGCGCCCGAAGAAATCGTCGTGGTCGGCGAATTCGCACGCCACTGGAACCGCCTCGGCCCCCTGATCACAGAAGAAGTCGCCGCCGGAGTTCTGGCCGGCAATCCGCCGAAAGTTCGGCCCGCTGCCGAACCCGGCATGGCGCGTTTGCGCGGCACTGTCGCGCTCGTGCTCAAAAAATATTTCGGTCCCGCTGAGCGCGTGGCCGACGAACGCAAGTCCGCGTGACGCGGACGCAAACGCAGCAGTACGCGCGGCGCACCGAGGCCCGCGTGCTCTTTGGGCTCCGCTCCCAGCGGAGCGCACGATCTTTGCTTTGACGGACCCGGGGTGGGCCGTCGAAGCAATTGGCCGAGGAACCTGGCAAAGGTCGAAGGTGGAGGGGGAAGTCCATGTTTACAATTCACAACAAGCACGTCGCACGTCTGCATGATCGGATGCCCGGCGCGAGCCACGCCCGCGCTCAAGCGGCTTCCGCGCTGCTGCTCTTCTCGATTTGCGCGTTCGCACTGGTTGCGCGCTCGCAAGTGCTTTACGGTTCTCTGACAGGAAATGTCTCGGACGAATCCGGCGCCGCTATCGCGGGGGCGCGCGTCGACGCGACGAACATCGACACCGGTGTCGTCTCGCAAGTCGAAGCCGAGGCGACCGGCATCTACCATTTCGCGGCGCTTCAACCGGGCACCTACAAGGTGACGATCTCCGCACCAAATTTCGCGTCGGTCGAAACGAACAATGTCCGCATCGCCGCAAACGAACTCCAGCGCCTCGACGCACAGCTGTCGATCGCCAAGCAGCAGCAAACGATCACCGTCACCGACGCCCCTCCCGTGCTCGAGACCGACCGCGCAGACGTTCACACCGATATCGAATCCGCCCAGATCCAGGCGCTGCCCGCAATTTCCTCCGAGGGCGCAAGCTTTCAGGCACTCTACAAAATCATTCCGGGTTTTTCGCTGCCCGCCGAAAATAATTCGGCTGCCGGAAATCCGCAGCGCGCCATGACGTCCAACGTCAACGGCCAATCGACGCAGGGCAACGACACGCGCATTGACGGCGTCTCGGATTCTTATCCCTGGCTGCCCAATAACCTAGCCTACGTTCCGCCTGACGACGCAGTTGAAACGCTCAACATCGTCACCAACTCCTATGACGCCGAGCAGGGCTCGGCGGGCGGAGCGTCGATCAATATCCGCACCAAGTCCGGCACGAATCGTTTTCACGGGGACGTTCACGAGCTCCACACGGACAAATCTCTCTGGGCGCTCAGCTACTTCAATCCTTCGAATTTCAAGAAGCCGAAAAATATCTTCAATCAATTCGGCGGCGCGCTCGGAGGACCCATCCGGCGCGACAAACTTTTCTTTTTTGGAGATTGGGAATCGACGCGCCAGATTCAAGCGCCCGCGGGCGGCAATCCGCAGACGGTGCCGTCAGGCGGCCTGATCGCTTCGAACGCGCAAACCGCTGGCTTCTTTGATTTCCGCAGTCTGCTTCCTGCGGGCGTCAATATATATGACCCATCCACCGGAAAGTCCGACGGCACGGGCCGCTCGATCATTTCCTGCAACGGAGTGCAAAATGAAATTTGCCTCAATCGTGTCGATCCTGCGGCCCTCAAAATGGCCCAGCTCATTCCGGCGCCCAATCAGACCGGCGTCACGACCAACAACTACTTCCTCACCAACGTCGGTTTCTTCCACCGAGACGACATCGACGCGAAGATCGACGACAACATCAGCCAGCGCATGACGCTCTTCGGCAAATACAGCTTCTCGCGCAGCTTTATTTTTGATCCGCCGGCACTGGGTGCCGCGGGGGGCAACGCCACCAACGGCGGCCAAAACGGCAACGCGTTTTCCAGAATCCAGGTTGTCGGCCTCGGCACGACCTACACGTTCTCGCCCAGCCTGTTGCTTGACGTCAACGCCGGCTTCACCCGCCAGCGCATCAACGCGGAAAACGTCGACATCGGTTCGAACTTTGGCTTGGTCACGCTGGGCATCCCGGGCACCAACGGCCCGAGTCCGCTTCAAGGAGGCATACCCGCGTTTCAGTTTGCGAGCGGCACGTTTGCCAATCTCGGCAACGCGAACACCGGCAATCCGTTCGTGTTCCGCGACAATCAGTACGTTTCGAACGCAAACCTCAGCTGGACTCATGGCCGCCATCAGGTGCGCGTTGGGGTAGAGTTCAATCACGCGATGCTCAACCACTTCCAGCCGCAGGGCGGTTCGTTCCAAACGGCGCGCGGCAGCTTCCAGTTCACCGGCGTCGGCACCGAGCTCGCCACGTGCACCGGCGCGCCTCCGAAAGAAACTTGCGCAGTCGCGGCACCCACAAACGCGATGTACAACTCGTTCGCTGATTTCCTGCTTGGTCTGCCGGACACCGTTGGCAAGGCCACGCAAAACATCAATCCGATCGCCCTTCGCTGGACCCAATGGGCCTGGTACGCGCGTGACGAATTTCAGATCGCGCCAAAGCTCACCGTCAACTACGGGCTGCGCTGGGAATTTTACCCAATGGCTTACAGCGATATCGGCGGCGCCCGCGTCCTCGATATTTCCACGATGAACGTTCTTGTCGGCGGCGGCAACAGCGGAATCCCGCGCGACGATGGCGTGAACGTCGGTCACGGGCTTTTCCTGCCGCGCATCGGAATCGCTTACCGTCCCTTCGACAGGACAGTCGTTCGCGTCGGCTACGGCATCAACGCAGATCCGAACAACTGGCGATTCCTCCGCAACGCCTACCCGGCCGATACGATTTCGAATTTTGTGGGCACCAGTTACACGCAGGCCGAAAATTCGGGCTTCGCTTCCGCCGCCAGTCTCACCGGCCTGAACGCCACAAATAATTACTCCTATCTGCCTGTCGGCATCACGCCGATTCCGCTCAACGGTGGCACGTCGCCGGGCACTTTCCCGCTTCCCAACGGTGTCGGCACGACCACCATCCCTCTCAACTTCCGCCGCGGCTACATCAACTCCTATAACCTCACCGTCGAGCAGCAGATCGGCGGTTTCGTCGCGAGCGCCGGGTATGTAGGTGACGTGGCAATTCGGCCACTCACCAACATCAACGCGAATCCTGCTCCCGCAGGTGGTGGAACCGCTGGCCGAATCCTTAACGCCAAGTTCGGCGGCACGTGGTCAGACATCAATTCACTCACCCCCTTTGGCAACAATTACTACAACGGACTTCAGGCAAAACTCACGCGCCAGTTCCGCGGCGCGACTCAGATCGGGTTCGCCTACACCTGGTCGAGAGCCATCGACTACGATGACAACGAGGAGATCAACTTCGTCCTCTTCCCGTATCCGGCCTATTGGTCAAAAAACAAGGCCGTGGCGGGTTTCGACCGAACCAACAATTTTGAAACCTACGGTGTCTATGAATTGCCTTTCGGCGCCGGACAGCGATGGGCAAAGAGCGGGATTGCCAGCAAGATCGCGGGAGGTTGGCAGTTCAATTGGATCCTCAGCGCGATGAGCGGCACTCCGTTCACCATCACCGATAGCGGTGCCGGCGCCACGGCTCTCAACGCACCCGGAAACACGCAGACCGTCAATATCACCGGCCCGATTCAAATCCTGCACGGCACTCCAGCCACCAGCTGCCCGGCGGCGACTACGTCGTGCAAATACTTCAGCACTTCGTCGATCGCCCAAGTCACTACTCCCGGCGTGCTCGGCTCGGCCGGTCGGAATATTTTGCGCGGGCCCGGGTTGTTCAATTTGGACGGCAGCTTGTTCCGCAATTTCAGAATCAATGAACACATCACGTTCCAGCTGCAGGCGCAGGCGTTCGGCCTTACGAATACGCCTCACTTCGGCAACCCGAACGCAAACATCAGCGGATCGAACTTCGGAGCCGTCACCTCCACACTTGTCACCACCAACGCCAGCCTCGGCGGCAGCGGAGGCCAGCGGCAATGGTGGTTCGCGGGAAAACTCTACTTCTGATCGAAGCCAAAGAACCACAAAGGCGGCGCGCGGTCCTACCGCGCGCCGCCTTCCCACACGTTTCGTATCTACTGATTACGAAAGCGTTCGGTTGACGGCGACCCGCTCGATCTGGATCGCCCGCGCACCAATACCGCTCCCAGGCGAGCCACACTCGGTGCGTTTTGCAATTCTGTGCTGCTACTTGGGGGTGATTTGCTTGGTCTTGATAACTCGACTGCCTTCAATAAAACCGACACTTCTTATCGGGAGTGAAATGAGCAGGAGCGATAGCAGCGGAATGCCGATCACCGTCCGCTAGCGACCCGCAGGAGGGACGTCGACTCCGAAATCCCAAAGGTACATGTTCAGTTGATCGCCCGGCAGCGTTTCGACCAGCACATACTCTCCGCGCTGCAGTGGCGTGGGCAGCGTATAGCGAAAGACGTTCGGCGCGATCTGCCAGCGTTGCAGCGCAAGCGTTGTGCGCTGTTGCGCCGTCTCGCCAAAGAGCTCGTCGACATTCTCGACCTGGCGATCATTGCCATGAATTTTCGCCCGAACCAGATCAATCTCGGGCTCTGAGCCGCTGGCGATTCTGAGATAAAATTCGGGCTGCCCGGCAACGATCCGGAGCTTCGAACGCGTACCCATGATCGAGATGTTGTGCCG
>Ga0210401_10001823_pt1 | contig 24189 bp, 24 predicted proteins | sample IncBWH32MmetaG_FD_150866 | JGI IMG/M metagenome (GOLD analysis project Ga0210401, IMG submission 150866) | Forest soil microbial communities from Barre Woods Harvard Forest LTER site, Petersham, Massachusetts, United States - Inc-BW-H-32-M | ecosystem: Environmental > Terrestrial > Soil >... | reverse complement strand
CCAAGTACGCCCAGCTTCACGAAAAGCTCGACCCGGAATACGAGCAGGTTCGGCAACAGGGACGCCAGCACATTCGCCAGGTTCTGACCCCGGAGCAGCTGCCCAAGTTTGAAGAATTGCTGCGCCAGATCGACGAGGATCGCCGCCAGCGCCAGGTAGGTCCCGAAGGTCACGATTAGTCCCCAGGGTCCGGCGACATCTGCAGCGCGGACCAGTCGCCCGGAGATAACGTCGGAACATGGCTAGGCTGTTTGAACTCCTGAAGAGCTTCTGGCGCCGGTCGATGTTGCACCGCGCCCTTATGGTTGCGCCCCCCGTCGCTTTGCTCCTTTGGCTGGCCGTGGTGATGCTGGGGACGCGTTCCACCGCGCAATACTTCACCGCGAAAGTCGAACACGGCGACATTTCCCAGGTCGTGCAGGCCACAGGAACGATAAATCCAGTCAATACGGTCCCGGTGGGCTCCGTGGTATCCGGCAACGTCGTCTCCGTCAGCGCCGATTTCAATTCCCAGGTCAAAAAAGGCGACGTTCTCGCCATGATCGATCCCGTTCCGTTTCAGCTGGCGCTTTCGCAGGCCGAGGCCGCGTACCAGAACGCGCAGGCCAATCTGAACAATTTGGAAGCGCAGATCGGCACCGCGCAGGCGAATGTCTCGACGATGAAAGCCAACGTGGCCAAGGCGCACGCGACGACGATCGATATGGGCACCCAGCAGCAACGAACGAAGCTGCTGGCTGCGCAGGGCGTGCTGTCCGCGCAGCAGAACGACGACGCGCAGGCCAATTACGACGAGGCGGTCGCTACGGAAAATGCTTCCGGAGCGCAGGAGAAGCAGGCTGAGTCGCAGCTCACCGGCACGATTGCGCAACGCGATCAGGCCAAGGCCCAGGTGCTGATCCAGAAAGCCTCCGTGAATGCGGCAAAACTGCAGCTGAGCTACTGCACGATTCGCGCGCCAATCGACGGCACCGTGATCAACCGGACGGTGAACGTCGGTCAGCCGGTGGCGGCGAGCTTGCAGGCCCCCAACCTCTTTAGCATCGGCCAGGATTTGAAACACATGCTCGTCTACTCCAACACCGATGAGGCGGACGTGGGCCGCATCAAGGTGGGAAAGCAAGCGACGTTTCGCGTGGATTCGTTTCCCCGCGAGGTGTTTTCCGGAGCTGTGTCGCAGGTCCGGATGAACGCCACCACGATTCAAAACGTCGTGACCTACAACACGATGATCGCGTTCGACAATCCGGACTTGCGCCTCTTTCCCGGGATGACCGCGTACATCTCCATTCCCGTGGCGGAAGCCAAGAACGTCACCAAGATTCCCAACGGCGCGTTGCGGTTCAAGCCGGATTTGACCGACAGCGAGCGGACAAACCTCTACGCCAAGTACGGCATTCAGGACACGGCACGCGCAACGGCGGCGGGCAGAATTGCGGCGGCCGGCACGGACGCATCGCCCCAGGCCGCGGGCACGGCTGCCGCGGCGCCCAGCGGTGCAGGGGGTGGCCGGGCGCGCGGCGGGCAGGGCGCTGCGGCTGCGGGCGGCAATGGCGGCACGGACCAAAGCGGCGGGGGTTCGGGCAGCGGAGGTTCGGGCGGCGGGCGACCCCGGCGCCAGGACTCGGGAATCGTGTGGAAATTGCTTCCTGACAAGACGATCGAGCCCGTTCAGGTTACACTGGGCGTCACTGATTTCACGTTCACGGAACTCATCAGCGGCAGCGTGAGTTCGGGCGATGACCTTGTGATCGGCCAATCGGCGAATAAGTCGTCCTCGTCCGCGCAAATCCGCAATCCGGTCAGCGGAGCCGGAGCGCCGCAGGGCGTGCCGCGGCGGTTCTAGGCAACGGTGCGGACGAACATCTACAATGCCTGATCCATCCGCAATTCCCACCGAACGCGGGGCAACTGCACAGCGCAGCGAACCCGTCATCCGCCTCGAAAGCGTTTTCAAGACCTACGACTTGGGCGAAGTGCAGGTCCAGGCGCTGCGCGGGGTGTCGCTCGAAATCGCCGAAGGTGAATTTGTCGCCGTAATGGGTCCGTCCGGTTCGGGGAAATCCACGATCATGAACATCCTGGGCTGCCTGGATCGCCCGACCAAAGGCCGCTACTTTCTGGACGGCGTGGATGTTTCCCGGATGACGAAGAAAGAATTGGCCCGCATCCGCAACCGGAAGCTGGGTTTCGTGTTTCAGCAGTTCAATCTGCTGTCGCGGACTTCGGCGCTGGAGAACGTGGAGCTGCCCGCGGTCTATGCGGGTATTCCGCCCGAAGAGCGGGAACGGCGGGCCATGGAAGCGCTCACGCGAGTAGGCCTTGCGGACCGCGCGGGGCACCATCCTTCGCAGCTCTCCGGCGGGCAGCAGCAGCGAGTGGCCATCGCTCGCGGCCTTGTGAATCGACCGTCCATTTTGCTGGCCGACGAACCCACGGGGAACCTCGACAGCCGGACATCGGTCGAAATCATGGATATTCTGCAAACGCTGAACGTCGAGCAGAACATCACAATCGTGGTCGTCACCCACGAACCGGACATCGCGCAGTATGCAAAACGCAATTTGCTGTTTCGAGACGGCAAATTGGTTCGTGACAGCCTCGTGCCGGACCGGTTCGTGGCGCGCGAAGTGCTGAAGACGCTGCCTACTGTCGAACAGCAAGCGGCCGAAGATGCCCTCGAGGTAGACAAGCTGCCTGCGTAGGCGAACGATAGGAGGGAATGTTCCGCGCTGAACGCGCCCGAATTCTCAGATGGATTTCATGAATACATTTCGCCTGGCCCTGCGGGCGCTGGCGCGCAACAAGATGCGCTCCGCGCTGACGATGCTCGGCATCATCATCGGCGTCGGCGCGGTGATCGCCGTGGTCAGCATCGGGCAGGGCGCGCAATACCTCGTGCAGCAGGGCATTCAGGCGATGGGCACGAACGCCGTCTTCATCGCGGCGGGCAGCAATCGCGCGGGCGGCGTGCGGCAAGGCTACGGCGGGGTGAAGACGCTGACCGTGGACGACATGGACGCCATTCTGAAAGAGATTCCGCTGATCCAGCAGGCTGCGCCGGCGTTAACCAGCCGCCAGCAGGTCGTGTACGGCAATCAAAACTGGAACACGAGCATCACCGGCACTGCGCCGAATTATTTCGAGATTCGCACCTGGCCCGTGCAGGCCGGTTCGGCCTTCAGCGACGAAGAAGTGGACATCGCGGCGAACGTCTGCGTCCTCGGCACCACGGTCGAGAAAATTCTATTCGCCGATGAAAATCCCATCGGCAAAACGATTCGCATCGGCAATCTGCCGTTTCGCGTGGACGGCGTGCTCGAATCCAAAGGGCAGAACGTGACGGGGCAGGACCAGGACGACGTGATCTTCGCTCCGTACACCACGGTGCAAAGGAAAATTTCCGGCATCACCTGGCTGCAATTCATCGCCGCTTCGGCCGTCTCGCAGGAAGCGTCCCTGGCGGCGGTAGGGCCGATCACCAGCCTGCTCCGCGAGCGGCACCGTATCCGGGCCGGCGATGACGATGACTTTCTGATCCGCACGCAAGCCGACATCGCCGACTTGCAGAATCAGACGCAGGCCACGATGACGTATCTCCTGGGGGGAATCGCGTCCGTGTCTCTGCTGGTTGGCGGCATCGGAATCATGAACATCATGCTCGTTTCGGTCACGGAGCGCACGCGGGAGATCGGCGTGCGCATGGCCGTCGGCGCTACCGAAGACGACGTCCGGAGTCAGTTCCTCGTGGAAGCGGTGACCCTGAGCATGTTGGGCGGATTCATTGGAATCATCTTCGGACTGGTGGGATCGGCGCTCATCAGTAATTTTCTGTCCTGGCCCACACTTATCTCCGGCAAGGCTATTGTCGCCGCCGTGATTTTTTCCGCCGCCGTGGGAATTTTCTTCGGTTACTACCCCGCGCACAAAGCCGCGCAGCTCGATCCGATCGAAGCGTTGAGGTATGAGTAGCCGTAACCTGGAGCCCTTGCTTCTTAGCTTTAGCGCCGGGATCCTAGATGCGCCCCCGTTCAATCAGTCTTCGGTAGTGCTCACCGAGCACGGTGAGTTTGCACGACTTACTTCCCATTGCGGCGTGCCGCATGTGCGGTGCGTCGATTGGAACCACCAAATTCACGCGGTTGTACTTTTGGAGCACGGCGAATTTCTGAGTGTTCTCTGGATTCGGGGTGGGTAAGTCGCCGGGATCCGGGCTCGGACGCTCAGGCTCGAATGGCTTCACGACGCTGGCCTGTTCGCCGCGCGGCACTCTTCTTCCTGGCATACGCAGGCGCGGACTTCTTCCGAAAGAAGTGGGTCAGACTGACAGTAGGGCGGTTTTCGAATGTCGCAAGCGTCAGAACCTGACCGCCAAGGGCTTCGATATAATTCCGCATGGTAGTGACGTGCATCTGCGGCCTCTTCTCGAGACGCGAGATGGCAGCTTGCGTGGTCTTGAGCTTCTTAGCGAGTTCCGCCTGTGTTACATGCAACGCTTCGCGCAACTCGCGTAGCTCGATCTCCCGCACATCCCGCATGGCCCGCCTACGAACGCGGCTCTGCTGCTCCTTGGTCATCGTCTGATTCTTAATGTCGCGCCAACTTGCTCGCATCGTTTTCTCCTTAGATCAACCCTTCGGCTTTCAATTCTTCCAGATACCGTTGGTAGATTCTGTCCGCGGCGGCAACCGCTGCCTTGTACCATTTCTTATCGGCCTTGCGGCCACCAAGTAACAGGATTCCCACTCTGCGCGGATCAAACGCAAAGGGAATCCGGTAGGCGTCGCCAGCGTGCTGCACAATCAGTTCCTTCATGTTCGGAAACTGGGAACCTTTGAGCTGGTCCGCATCCGGCCTGCCCAGCCTCGGACCAAGCTCTTCCAGAAGATCAATCTTGCGTGCAACCGACATTCGCTCGCCATGGGTCAGGCCAGCGAACCATTTCTGAAATTCGTCGGTGCCTTCGATCTCCCATGCCATGTACGCAATATTACACGGAGGGCATATTCTAGGTCAAGGGTCATGAGGGGCGAGGTGTCGAGCAAATAACGCGCAGTTGCATCCGAATGGGATGGGCCTCGGTGTTTCGTAGGTGATCCGGAGTTCGACGAACTCGACGGTGAAAACGCCGCCTTCGAGCAGGAACTTATGATCCTTCTGAGGTTCGCCGAAGGCTTCGGCCGACTAGGCCATTGAGGCGCGATTAGAAGGGAATATCTTCGTCGCTGACTTCGGGTCCGGAGGCTTCGTGCTCGACCGGGGCTGGGCCTTCGGCGTCGAAGTCGGCTGCGCCAGCAGCTGCGCTGCGCGCCGCGCCGCCGCCCATCGAATCCCCGCGCGAGCCCAGCATGCGGAAGTTGGTGCAGACGATTTCAAAGCTGGTCCGCTTCTGATTTTCCTTGTCGGTCCACTCGCGGGACTGAATTCGCCCTTCCAAGTAAATTTGAGAGCCCTTTTTCAAATACTGCTGGGCGATTTCCGCCTGCTTGGCCCAGACGACAATCTTGTGCCACTCGGTGCGCTTCTGGCGCTCGCCGCTGCGGTCCTTGAAAGTTTCATCGGTTGCAAGCGAAAAATTGCATACGGCCTGGCCGCCGCCAGTGTAGCGAGTCTCGGGATCGCGGCCAAGGCGGCCCACCAAAATCACTTTGTTGACGGACATTATTCTTCTCCAATTATCTCTGGAAGATAGCACGCCCAAGACCCGCGCGCAAATTCCCGTCGATCAAGATATGGTCTCGTGCGCGGGTAGCGGCGGGCGTTCTCCGTGTTCTCTGCGACCTCTGTAGTGACGATTTACGGCAGAGAAATAACACAGAGGGCACAGAGAGAACACGGAGGTCACGGAGAATGCCGAGCGATGGAGAAGAAGTCTCGAAGGGAAAGGGTCTATCGTTATAGCTCAGTGCAAGCACCTTCGCGATGGCTCAAAGCAAGCGAACCACGGCTCACCCGACCGTGGCGCCCATTTCACCGAGCTTAGCTTTCGCGCGCTTGGCTTCGTCGGTGCCGGGATATAGACGGACGACGGCGCGAAGCTCACGAATGGCGGCGGCCTTCTGGCCAAGCTCCGCCAGACAAAACCCTTTTCTCATCCGGGCCGAAGCCGTCTTGAAGCTCTTTGGATAGTCCTCCACCACTTTGTTGTAGGCGTCCAGCGCGTGCTGAAACTCGCCTTGGTTGTATGCGACTTCGCCAAGATAGAACTGGGCGTTCGAGGCCAGATCCGTGTCGCCGTAAAACTTCAGGTAGTCCTGAAATTCCTGCGTCGCGAGATCGTAGTGTTTGCCGTTGATGTCTCGCAATGCGTTCGAATACAACACGTCCGCCGATGCGGGCGGGGCAGCGGACGGCGCCGGTCCTCCGGCAATTGTCGGCATTGTTCCACCGGGCGCGTTCATTCCCGCAGGCGGCGGAGCCGCTCCGCCGGCAGGCGGGGGTGCGGGCGCGGCGAGTTTTGAATCGACGTTCTGCAGCGTGTTCTGAATGTCGGTGAGCTTCTGATCGAGTTTGCCAAGCCGCGCCTGCAGGTCGGCCACGTTGTCGGAAAGCCCCTGAACCTGCGTACCCATGGTGTCCAGGCGCGCGCCGGAGGCGGCCGAAAAATCCTGCGTCGTCTTTTGCACCGCGGACATCGATGCGCTGAGCTTATTCACCGAGTCGAGCGACTGCTCGACCAGCGTGCGCTGCACGGCGGCATTCTGCGTGATCTCGGTCTGCATGTTCTGCTGGCCCTGCAGCAGCTGCGTCACGCCGCTCTGAAGCTCGATAATCTCACGCGCCACGGCGCCCGCGGGAGCGGGACCAAAGAGCGATCCGCCCAGCGCTCCGGCCAGCATCGCGGCGCCGAAAAACAATACCCATCGAATACGCAAGGTGTTCCTCCTCCGAGGGAGACTCCCCGAACCACCCGGTGACAATGTTCCGGGGCTTCCGGGCCCAAGCGAGCGGCCGGGAAACCCCGGAGATTGATGCCGATTACTTCGCCATGATGATATGCGCCCTGCGGTTCTGCTGGTAGCAGTCTTCCGTGGAAGCGCTGCAGAACGGACGCTCTTTTCCGTAGCTGACCGACTCCATCCGGTCTGCCGAAATTCCCAGCGAAGTCAGGAACTGCTTCGCCGCGGCGGCCCGGCGGTCTCCGAGCGCCAGGTTGTATTCGGTGGAACCGCGTTCATCGCAATGGCCTTCGATGACCACCTTGATTTGCGGGTACGAGCGCAGGAACGCAGCGCTCGCCGTGAGGGCGTCGCGGGCGTCCGAGCGCACATCCGCTTTGTCATAGTCGAAGAAGGCGTCCTTTATGTTTTTGTCGAAGAGCTCCTGCACCGTCGGCTCCGCGGGTTTCGGCGGAGGCGGTGGAGGAGCGTTGACCGTGACGTGGGCGCTGGCGTCGGCCGATCCGCCCGGCCCCGTGGCTGTCAAGGTGTACGTCACGGAGTCCGTAGGGGTGACGCGCTGCGAGCCTTCCGCTGACACGTTGCCGACTCCGGGCGAGAGACTCAGCGAGGTTGCGTTCGTCGAGGACCAGGTCAACGTGACCGAATCGCCCTTCTGGATCGTGCTCGGGGAAGCCTGGAGGTTCACCGTCGGCTTTGCCGGCGGCGGCGCTACGGGCGGTGGGGGTGGGGGTGGCGCCACGGGCGCAGGCTTCTTACAGGCCGCGCTCAGAGCGAGGATCGCTAGCAACGAACCGAACAAGATCTTGGAATGCGTTCGTTTCCGCATTTCTTCTTCTTCCTCCTTTGACAATTTACGTGAGCTTCCGTCGTTCGTGCAATTACGATCTTGAATCGTTGTCCGACATTTGGCGTTTCGATTACACCGTCTTGGCAAAGCCCTTATTTCGGGGACCAGTTGGGCGATTCGTTCTGTCCCTGGGTCGTGAGCTGGCGCGCCTCGGTTCCATCCGCCAGCATGGACCATATCTGGCGCGTACCCGTGCGCGTCGATTCAAAAATCAGGTGGCGGCCGTCCGGCGCCCAGCTGGGCCGCTCGTTCCGTCCCACGTCTCTCGTCAATTCCACGAGCTGACGGGTGACAAGTTCCATGATGTACAGGTCGTAGTTTCCGTTCGGGCGCCGCCAGCTGAAGGCGAGAAGCTGGCCGTTTGGCGACCAGGCCGGGTCGATGACGTACCCCATGTCCGGCAAATCCACCTTGGCTTGGTTCGTTCCGTCGATGTTCATCGTGAACAACTGGGGAATTCCGCCGCGATCGCTGACGAAGGCGACCTGCTGGCCCGTTTTCGGATTCCAGGACGGGGAAGTGTTCGCGCCATTGGAAAATGTCAGGCGCTTTGGCCGCGAGCCCGAGGAGTCCGACATAAACAGCTCGGGGCTTCCGAGCATGCTGGACATGAACATCAGCTGAGAACCGTCCGGCGACCAGGACGGCGACGAGTTTGTGCCGCGAAAGCGCGGAAAGGAAACCAGGTGATTTGTGAGGGTCGAGTAGATGCAGATCTGCGCCGTCGCGACACTGCTGCTGCCCGGCTGCGCGTAGCAGGTGAAGGCGATGCGCGAAGCATCGGGCGACCATCGCGGCGTCAGTGAGATCGTGTGCATCTGTGTGAGCTGATGCTGATTCTGGCCGTCGTAATCCATGGCCCAAATTTCCTTGTTGCCGCTGCGGTTGCTGACAAACGCGATTTGCGTGCTCGCGATTCCCGGTAAGCCGCCCGAGAGCTTTCCGATGATCTCATCGGCAAATTGGTGCGCGAAGATGCGCACCTGCGGCTCGGTGGCGTCCCCCCGGTACACTTTTCCAACCACTGGAGGCAGCGAAGCGTCGCGCACGTCGTTCAGCCAGGCTTGGATTTCAACACTCGATCCATTGACCGAGAAGTTTCCGAACGCGAGCAGTTGCGCCGAAGCGGGCGCGCCGGACCAGCCCTTGTAGTCGATGTCCGCCGGCACGCCGGGCGATTGGAGCGGATTGTAACTCTTGCTGACCAGTTCGAGAATGCCGCTGTAGTCGAGATCCGCCCTCACCACGTCGCTGAAAAGAATCGCGAGCGGCTGGGATGGTGTGTCCTTGGCGGCAAAATCGGCCACGGCGACGCGGGCCTTTGAAACGCCCAGGCCCGTGCCGGTCTTGAACCAATCCTGGGCCGACGCGGTTGCGGCACATGCGAGAAAAACGAATCCACAGATGAACACAGATAAACACTGATAAAGGATTGAAGAGCATCTCGCCGGACGTTTGCGAAGAGGATGGATGATGTGCCTTCTTTCGTGGTCTTCCGATAAGTTGCTGACCATTCCTGGATCCCCATTCATTTAGCGGCGAAAATCGAAATAGAACTCGACGCTTACGTTGCTACCCGAATAGTTTGACGGCAGCGGTGAGACAGGGCTGGAGCTCAGGATCGCCCGCAGTGCCGAGCTGTCCACCGAGCGGTTGCCGCTGCTTTGCGTCATCTGAACGTTGGCGACCGTTCCGTCTCTCATGATTTGGAACGTAAACATGGACCTGGGCGCCCAGCGCACCGTCGGATCCACGGTGGATTGGAGCCAGTTGCTGCTGATCCGGTTTCGCACCGCGTCCACATAAGAAGGAAACCGGCCGGAGAAGTCGCCGCCTCCGGGGCCGCTGAATCCCATGCCGCCTTGCGACGGGCCGTTCATCGCAAACGACGAATAGGGTAGGGCCGGCGAGCCTCCTTGCCCGTATGGAACGGCGTTCGTCGGGGGCGGCGTTTTGTCCTCGAATACCTTGGATGGGTGAGACACGATGTGGGGCGCTTTTTCTTTTTTGAATTCCGGAATCTTTTGCACGTCGGGTTCGATCGGTTTGGGCTTCGGCACCGGCTCGGATTTGTAGAGACCCTTGCTCGTGTCTACTACCTGGCTCTGCGTGACGGCTTCGGGGCGTGGCAGCGTGACGCCGGGGACCCTCGCGACCAGGCCGACGGAAACGGCGCCGTCGCCTCCCGCGCTGCCCCACATGTCGCCGCGGTGCGAATAGATCGTGGAAACTGTGAGCGAACCGAACAGGGCCGCGTGAAAGGCCGCGGACCACAAGAGCGGCTTCTTCAAGCTTGGGACGCCGGGATGATAAGGGGCGTAGGACATGGATTTCAGTGCGGGGTATCCTCGAGCGGCTCCGTCACGACGCTGATATTTTGGATGCCGGATTGGCGCATGGTGTCCACCACCGTCGCAAACGCGCCGAAGGGTACCGTCTTGTCGCAGCGGAGATAGACGGCGTCTCCCTGCGGATTGTGCATCTGGGCGTGGACCTTGTCACCCAGTTCGTGAATATTGACCGGGTCGTCCCCGATGTAGATGCGCTGCGCGCGATCGATCGATACCACCACGCGCGATTCGGAAATTTCCTTGACGGTCTTCGTTTTCGGGACGTCCACTTCGATGCCGGACTGCAGGATCGGCGCGGTAATCATGAAAATCACGAGCAGGACCAGCATCACGTCCACAAAGGGGACGATGTTGATCTCCGACAGAGAAGTTCCGGTTTGGCGCGCCAGTTGGGGCATGGATGGCTATGAGTCGCGAAGCGTTGCGGCCGGGCTAGAACCCGGCCCTCCACTCTGGAACAACCTCAATGCTGATTTGGGTACATCTTCTCAACTACCGCCGTCACCTCGAGCGCGAAGCTGTCCATGCGCGCGCTGAGGTCGCGAATATCGTGCAGGAAATGGTTGTAGGCAATGACCGCGGGCACGGCGGTGAAAAGTCCCGCCGCTGTCGTAATCAGCGCCTCGGCGATGCCGGGCGCAACCGCGCGCAGGCTCGCGGCGCCGGCGGTTCCGAGTCCCGTGAATGCGTCCATGACGCCCCACACCGTTCCGAAGAGCCCGATAAACGGCGTCACGGAACCCGTTGTGGCGAGCCAAGGCATGTAGCTTTCCATCTTGCGGACTTCCTCGCCTGCCGTGAGCTGCATGCTCACCGTCACGGCGTTGAGGCTCATAACCTTGCCGTTCGGATTTCCGGAGCGAACCTGGCTTTCGATCTCGCGAAACCCGGCGCTGTAGACCGATTCAAGCGGAGAACCGCCACTGCCCATTTGCCGCGGATCGGGAAGCGTGCGATTCGCGCGGAAGATGCGGAGAAACAGGGAAGTCTGGCGATTGATCCTGGAAAACATGGCAAGCTTTTGAAAAATGAGCGCCCAGGAAAAAAGCGAAAAAAACAGGAGCATGCCGAGAACGACTCGAGCCACCCAGCCCGTCTGCTGAATCAGCGTGTCCAGCTGACCGGCGTACAACAAAAACGCGAATAGATGAATAACTCCCCCTCAGAAATCCGGTTGATGACCCCCACGGGCAAGCTAGCACACGCCCAAAACACGGTCAAACGAATCCGGGCGCAAAGGTGCTCGATTGGTGCCCGGTCAGTATAACACATCGTATCACGATATATATACAGCTCGAGGGAAACGGTCGTAGGCGCGACGGTCCAAAGCATTAACGCGGGCAAAAACGACCGCCGTCCTTACTCGTGACTTTCTCTGCGTCCTTTGTGTCGCCTGTGTTGAATGTCTTTGGGCCCGTGTTCGCGGGCCGCCGTCCCGCCGAAATGAGTGTGATATGATTTGATCAAGCTGATGACGCAGCAATTCGACGTCCGTCTCGATGCACTGGCCGCCGCAAGCGACGCAACCGCGGAGCGCGCCAGCCTGCCGCCTGAATCGCCCGGCGAAAATACCTTTTACATCGAGACCTTCGGTTGCCAGATGAACGCCCACGACTCCGAGAAAGTCATGGGAGTGCTGGTCGGCCGCGGGTACCAGCAAGTGGAAACAATCGACGCCGCCAAGCTGGTCCTCTATAACACCTGCAGCATCCGTGAAAAGGCGGCGCAAAAAGTTTTCTCCCGCCTCGGCGCGTTCCGAAAGGACTCCGGCCCCGAGAAGATTATCGGTGTCCTGGGCTGCGTGGCGCAGCAGGAGGGCGAGGATATTTTCGAGCGCTCGCCCTGGGTACGCCTGGTCTGCGGCTCGGCCAGTTACAGCAAGCTGCCTGACCTGATTGACGAACTGGAAGCAGGGAATCGCCGCGTCATGGGCCTCGATACCGACACCGACGCGACGTTTGAAACCGAAATCACGCGCCGCGACAATCCCTTCCGCGCCTACCTGACGATCATCGAAGGCTGCGATAAGGCTTGCTCATATTGCGTCGTGCCCTTCACCCGCGGGCCGGAGCGCAGCCGCGCCAGCGCGTCCGTGCTCGCCGAAGCGCGCAGGCTTGCCGACGCCGGCTACTCGGAGATCCAACTCCTCGGCCAGACCGTAAATTCCTACAAGGACCCGTCGCCGCGGCATATGACCTTCGCCGAGTTGCTGATCGAAGTCGCGGCAGTTCGCGGCATTCGGCGCGTGCGTTTCACAACTTCGCATCCACGCGATTTTGGCCGAGACATCGTCGAGGCCATCGAGTCGGTGCCCGAGATTTGCGAGCACGTTCATTTGCCGGTGCAGTCCGGCTCGACACGCGTGCTTCGCGAAATGCTGCGGACCTACACGCGCGAAGAGTATCTGGAAAAAATAGCCATGATTCGCGAGGCGCGGCGCCCGATCGGCGTCACGTCGGACATTATTGTCGGCTTTCCCGGCGAGACGGAAAGGGACGTCGAGGATACGCTGTCCCTCCTCGATGCCGTGCAGTACGACGCGATTTTCGCGTTCCAATATTCTCCGCGTCCAAACACCGCGGCGCGCAGCATGCCGGACGCCGTTCCCGAGGAAGAAAAGGGCCGGCGGCTCGCGCGTGTGCTCGATCGCCAGCGCGAAATTCAGCTCGCGCGAAACGAAACCCTGATCGGCCAGACGTTTGAGGTGCTGGTTGACGGTGAATCGCGGCGCGCGGGCCAGTGGTCAGGTCGCTGTTCGCGCAACCGCGTTCTAAATTTCACTTCGCCGCGCAACGAGCTTCTGGGAAAATACATGCAGGTCAGAGTGGATCGAGCCGGCCCGAACAGCCTGGTCGGTGAGCACGTCGAGCAAGCATAGCAGTCCGGGGAGGTTCCGATGGAAGTGGAAATGAAGATCCGCGGACTCATGATGGACCCCGTCACCAACATGCCCATCGTTGTGCTCAAGGACGCGGGCGGCACGGCCGTCCTGCCGATCTGGGTCGGAATCTACGAAGCCAACGCCATCGCCCTCGAAATCGAAAAGGTGCAGACGCCGCGCCCGATGACGCACGACCTGCTGCGCAACGTTTTCCTCGGCCTCGACGTGCGCGTGCAAAAAGTGGTCGTCAACGACCTGAAGGACGACACCTTCTACGCGCTCATTTGGGTAGAGCGCAACGGCGAGATCATGTCCATCGATTCGCGCCCGAGCGACGCGCTCGCGCTCGCCCTCCGCGTCGATTGCCCGATCTTCGTTGAGGACGAAGTCCTGAAAAGCTCGAAAATTTCCAACGCCATCTCCGAAAAATCCACCAGCGAAGAACTCCGCAAGTGGCTCGAAGGCCTCTCCGACGAGGACCTCGGGCGCTACAAGATGTAAAGGCTAGCGTCCTGCCAGCGCTTCTGTGATCCGGATGAACCTTCGATGTGGGCGGCGCGCGTCTTACCTAGCGCCAACGTAGACGAACCGCGAAAGGCGCTTCTCGTGTGTCAGGGTATGAACGCAACCGAGAAATTTCTGAAGGCCTTCAAAATTTGCTTCCCCTTCGATTTTCAGCAAGTCGGCTTGGCGCCCGGCCCGCGCGTTGCGCCATTTCTCGGAGATGAGTGCGGCGCGCTCCGTGGTATCAAGAGCGCTGACCAACGTGAAGCCCGCTTCGCGGAGAAACCGTTCGTTTTCCCCGAGCGGCACGAATACGTAGTGGCCGATCGAGCTGCGCGTTGCGATCTCTTCGTTGGTAATCGATCCGCTTACGACGAGCGCGTCGCTGAAAAGCAGCCGGGCGCCGGGCTTCAATACGCGGTGGCATTCGCGCAGCAACCGAAGCCGGTTTGGGATGTGGCAGAAAGCGTCGTTCGAGTACGCCGCGTCGAATGCCTGATCCGGGAAGGGAAGCGGCGCCGCGGCATTGTGCTCCATGAATTCGACGTGGTCTTGAAGCTGGCGGGCGCGGGCCAAATGCTCCGCGGCGCGCACGCCATTTGGGTTGACGTCGATCCCCGACACGCGGCAGCCCATCTTCGCGGCAAAATGCATCGCGCAGCCGCCCGCGCCGAAGCCGATCTCCAGCGCATGGCTTGACGATTCGATCTGCAGCAAGCGCGGGATCTCTTCGATCTCTTCGGCGCTGACCCAACTCGTCAACCCGAAATCGGCGCCGTAGGTCTCGCGACGAATCTGTGAATAGACCTCATGTTCGCTGTTGCTGTAGGAGGTGTTGTAGAGGTCCACGGTCGCGGCCATCAGGTACCCCTCTCGTTCGCTTCTTTTCTCGACTCGCGGCTGGCGAATCCAAGCTCTACGTCAAGCGCCACCATTCTATTCGCTTTCGCCAGCGCGGGTGTGCGAAGCTCCGACCCTCGCCTTCGTGACGAATCGCAGCGAGCGGCTTTCCACTTGACCAGACTGCGCCCGTGCGCAACCGGACCATCGATTTCCGGTCTCGGCTGCCGCTGGTATTCAAAATATGATTGAATAGAGCGCTGAAAACGGCACGGAGGTAGCGAATGTCTTCCAAGCAGAACCTCGCAAGACTTTCCTTGGCGGTCACGGCTGTCTGCGCGATCGCCGTTCTAGGTCTGGCGGCCGCTCCCCGGCAGAATTCTTCCACGGAGATGCCGAAGCCGGCCGCGCACGGCATCGCCCTGGCCAATATGGACCCGTCCGCGAAGCCGGGCGACGATTTCAATCAATATGCGAACGGCGGCTGGCTCGCGCGCACCGAAATTCCCGCCGACCGCGCGGTATACGGCGTCTTCAGCAGTCTCGTTGATGTGGCGGACAAGCGAACGCGCAGCTTGATTGAGGAGGCGGCCAAGGCCAACGCGTCCGCCGCGACGAACACAGGCAAAATCGGCGCGCTCTACAATTCGTTCCTGGACGAAGCCGGCATCGAGGCGAAGGGAATCGCTCCGCTCAAGCCGCACCTCGATGCCATCGCGGCGATTCATGACAAGCGCGAACTGGCCCACGCGCTCGGCGAAACCTTGCGCGCCGACGTCGACCCGCTCAACAACACCAATTTTCGTACACCCAATCTTTTCGGTCTGTGGGTCGCGCCGGGCTTCGCCGACTCCGACCACTTCGCTCCATACCTGCTCCAGGGCGGCTTGCAGTTGCCCGATCGCGAATACTACGTGGCCGATACGGAGCACATGCGCGACGTCCGCGCGAAATACCTCACCCACGTTTCCAGCATGCTGAAGCTTGCGGGCTTCACGGACGCCGACGCGCGAGCCAAGGGCATTTTCGATCTGGAGCACGGGATCGCGGAGAAGCATCGCAGCCTCGCCGAGAATGAAGATATCCACAAGGCGAACAACACCTGGGCGCAGTCCGATTTCGCCGCGAAAGCGCCGGGCCTCGACTGGTCCGAATACTTCCGCGCTGCCGGCCTCGACAAGCAAACGAGCTTCATCGTCTGGCAGCCAGATGCCTTCACAGGGGAATCCGCGCTCGTTGCGTCCACCCCACTGGACACTTGGAAAGATTGGCTCGCGTATCACCTGATCGAAGCCTATGCCGCGGAGCTGCCCAAGGCGTTCGGCGATGAGCGCTTCGCGTTTTTCGGCACGGCGCTCACCGGCACGCCGCAGCAAACCCCGCGCTGGCAGCGCGGCGTCACGCTCGTGAACGGCGCGCTCGGCGACGCCGTCGGCCAAGTCTACGCGCAGCGGTATTTCCCGCCGCAGGCAAAAGCCGAAGTACAGGCGATGGTCACAAACATCATCGCCTCGTTTCGCAAGCGCATTGACGCGCTCCCCTGGATGGACCCCAAGACCAAAGCCGAAGCCCAGGCCAAGCTCACCACTCTCTACGTCGGCGTCGGCTACCCGGAAACGTGGCGCGAGTACTCGGGATATGAAGTGAAGAAAGACGACGTCTTCGGCAACATCTGGCGCTCGAGACTCTTCGACTACCAGCACGAAGTCGCGCGTCTCGGCCAGCCCGTCGATCGCAAGGAATGGTGCATGACGCCGCAGACGGTGAACGCGGTGAATCTGCCGCTGCAGAACGCGCTGAATTTTCCCGCTGCCATTCTGCAGCCGCCGTTTTTTGATCCGCAGGCGCCGGCTGCGTTCAACTACGGCGCCATTGGCGCCGTCATCGGCCACGAAATCAGCCACACGTTTGACAGTGAAGGGGCCGCGTTTGATTCCAAGGGCCGCGTGCGCAACTGGTGGACGGACGCGGACCTCGCGCACTTCAACGCCGCGACCGCAGCCCTCGCCGCGCAGTACGACACCTACAAACCTTTCCCCGATCTCGGCGTGAACGGGAAGCAAACGCTGGGGGAAAATATCGCGGACGTGGCGGGCATTGCAGCCGCCCTGGACGGCTACCACGCCTCGGTCACCGGCAAGACGCCTCCCGCGCAGGACGGTTTCACCGCCGAGCAGCAATTCTTCATCGCCTTCGGGCAGGTTTGGGCCACAAAGATGCGCGAAGGAGCGTTGCGCCAGCGGTTGCTCACCGACGGGCACGCGCCCCCGCAATACCGCGTGGACACGGTTCGCAACATCGGCGCTTGGTTCTCGGATTTCAACGTCGAGCCCGGCCAGAAACTCTACCTCGCTCCGGCCGACCGCGTTCAGATTTGGTAGGTTCAAGTGGCGCGGACTTTTTATCCCGAGACATGCGAAGGATAGTCTGTGGCCTTCTGCAAAAGTTGCCCAGGCCAACGCACCAGCCAAGATCAAACGGAACCCGACAGGCTGGAAGCCGGTCCTACTCTAGCGCCCGCCTTTCTTTTTGGGGCGGGTACTTGTCTGAACGTAGACAATCCCGATCAGAAGGAAGCGTTCCATCGGCGCGCGCATGCCAACCTAAAGGTTGACGCTACATGTTTCGCATCGCTTGACGGCGCATGTACAGCACAATCGCCGCGCCGATCAGTTCCGGCACGGCCAGCGTCAAGAGCCCGCTCTGGTAGTTTCCCGTCCAATCCTTCGCCAGGCCCATCCAATATGGGCCGACGAATCCTCCCAGGATGGCGATCATGTTCACCGTGGCGATGCCCGCGGCTGCGGACTTGCCCGTCAGAAAACTCGACGGGATCACCCACGCCGGCCCGGCCGTGGCCGTGAAGCCCATGAATAAGACCGCGAACGCGGGAAGCACCGCAATCGGCGCGACGCTCAATCCGGCCACGATGCACGCCACAACCATCAGAAGCGTCGGCACAGCGACGTGCAGGTAGCGCTCGTTGGTGCGATCCGAGTGATTGCCGTTCAGCACGATGCTGGCGGAGGCCAGGAGGCCGAGGATCGCGATCACGAACCCGACCTTCGTGTTGCTGAAGCCGGTGATCTGCTGAATGATCAGCGGCGCCGTGAACTTGACAGCGTAGTCTCCGATGTAGAGGCAAAAAAGGAGAAGGCCGAGCTGCAGCACGCGCGGATTCAGGATGGCGTGGAACACGCCGGCCGCATGGCCGTGGCCGCCCGCCTCGTCGGGACAGCCTGCGGAGGCCCCGACAGCAGAGTTATCCGCGCGCAGTTGCTCGACGAGCCAGTCGCGCTCCGCGGCGCTGAGCCACTTCGCATCGGCCGGCGTGTTCGGCAGAAAGAAAAAGAAAACGGCGCTCAGCAACACCGCCGGTAAACCCTCCGCCACAAAGAGCCACTGCCATCCCGCCAGGCCCATCCTCCCCTGAAGCCCGAGCAGCGCCCCCGCGATCGCTCCCATCACGACGGAGCTAAGCGGCAGCGCCACGTAAAACCGGCTGATGGTGCGCGCCCGCACGTTCGCCGGAAACCACTGGCTCAGGTAGTAGACAACTCCGGGAAAGAAGCCCGCTTCGGACATGCCCAGGAGAAATCGCACGCCGTAGAACTCGGCGGGCGTCTTCACGAACATCATCCCCGCCGCGAGGATGCCCCACGTGAGCATGATCCGCGCGATCCACCGCCGCGCCCCGAATCGCACCAGCAGCAGGTTCGACGGAACCTCGCAAGCCGCATAGCTCAGGAAGAAAAGCCCCGCGCCCAGTCCATACGCCGTAGCGCTGAAGTGTAAATCGCGATTCATCTGCAGCGCCGCAAAGCTGATGTTCACGCGATCGGTGTACGCCACGCCGTAAGCAATGCCGATCAGCGGAATGAGCCGCAAGCTAGCCTTGCGCAGCGCGGAACGTCCGATGGTGCCATCTTTCTCAGGTAGGGCAGGAGAACCGTCGCGCGGCATCGGAGGGGGTACTGGCTCAACAACGCTCATTGTGGCGGCTAGAGTAGCACGGCGAGTCTTGACCCTGAACCTGCGCGAAGGGTTCGCTGTTGGTTTTTGGGGAGCGGGTGCCCCATCCTTGCGAATTTTGCAAGGGTGGGGTTTTTCGGTTATAGATTCCCGTACGTCCCGTTTGTGTTGCCATTGCTGGACTCTAAACCCCCACCCTTTGGAAATCGCAAAGGGTGGGGCACCCGCAAATCTGCGCACATCCGCGCCTTGCAAAAAAACATTGTCGACGGCGGCCAGTCCGAAGCATGATGCGCAGAACGGCACGCGCCCAGGGCGCGTTTAGCGGTGCGTTCTCGACCCAATGCTCAGGCGCAACAGAATCGCTTCGAGTTTTGCTCGCGCACGCATTCGCTTCGCTATCGCCCGAGGAACTACTGGAGGTTGCCGATGAAAGGCCCCATGAAAATCCACGCGCTCGTTCTGGGCCTACTTCTTCTGACGGCTATGCCCCTCTTCGCGCATCACGGAGGGACGTCGCTGTATGACATCTCGAAACAGCTCACTCTGAATGCGACGGTGACGGACTTCGTTTGGACGAATCCTCATGTGGAGATCGAGATGGACGCCAAGGATGACTCAGGCAAGGTGACCCACTGGATCCTGGAAGCCAGCTCGCCGCCGGTGATGGTGAGTCATGGCTGGAGCCGAAAGAGCCTCCAGACGGGAGACGTCATCAAGGTGACGATCTATCCCGCTAAGAGCGGCGCGAACGTCGGACGACTCATCAAGTTGATCAAGGCCGACGGCGAAGAGCTTGGCCGCGTTGCAGCCCAGTGAGGAGCGCATGAAAATGCGAAATCAATTCTCGATGGCCTTTTGGCCCGCGGCATCGCTATTGGGAATACTCGGCTTGATCTCTGCCGGCCTGATCTGTGTCAGCTTGATCTCCGGGTGTTCCGCGGCGTCCGCCGGAAATCCGGCTTCCCAGCCGCCCGATCTTTCCGGGATTTGGCAGGGAGTGGCCATCCAGTCGTTGAGTCCTTCCGATCCATCGGCTCACAAGCCCGGAGCCGAGGGAGACATCCCGTACACGCCCTGGGCGCTTGCCAAGATGAAAGCCGACGTGCCGGCCACGGGACCGAATGCCAACTTTGAAACCACCACCGATCCGGCGATTCGATTTGCGGATCCGGACGGCTATCCGCGCGCCTCGATTCATCCCATGAGATTCAAGATCGTGCAAACCGCGGACACCATTTACCAACTCTGGGAATACAACAAGTCCTGGCGGCAAATTGCTCTCAACCGCCCGCATTCCAAGGATCCGGACCCCACCTGGTTTGGGGAATCCGTCGCCAAGTGGGAAGGGGACACACTGGTGGTGGATTCGGTGGGCTTCAACGGTTCCACGTGGCTCGATCCCATCGGCCACCCGCATACCGAAGATCTCCACATCGTCGAGCGCATCAAGCGCGTCGACCCGGAGACATTGGTTTTCAACCTTACGTTCGATGACCCAAAGGCTTATACGAAACCCTGGGATGGACAGCTGACGTTCAAGTTGGTGAAGGATGGGATCATGACCGAAATCATCTACACCATCTCGGATGAACTGAGTTTTCGACAGCGATTCCTGAACGAAAAACCGCCCATTCCAATACGATCGAGCCATTGACGGTCCGTACCATGGCCACGAGCCGCAAGTTGGCCGAGCGCAGCCGAAAGGCATCAGTGAGCCGCGTTGTCTAGTTCGAAGGAATCTCTGGGCTCGAAAGCTGGACTTGTGCCATTGCCGACAAGCTTCATCATCTTAAAATTCAACTTGGACTGGTCAACAGTGAACAGGCAGTAGTGAAATTGATCTTCGTTCGGCGGGTCATTCTTTCCGAACAACGCGTTCTGTGGATAGAGGTCGTCCGCTGCGCGAGGAAATCTTGCAGGCTCAGCTCCTCCGCCACCGCTTACGATGTACGTTACGCGGTTGTGCTCATACCGCTCGTAGTTATGGACGTGCCCTGCGATGACGATGATGTGCGCCCGGCTGTTTTGCGCACGCTCCTCCAACAATTTGCTGAGAGCGATTTGCTCAGGCCCAGGCTTGTGGACGTCATCTGTGAGCGCCGTATAGGGTGGCCGGTGGAAAGCCAAAAAAATATAGTCGATCGCGGAAGACATCGAGTCCAACTGCTTCTTGATCCACTGGTCCTGCTCCATATTCAATTTCTCATCCTTGATCTCACTGTCGAGAATAAGGAAATAGCAATTCGCATATCTCACTGAATACCAGGGTCTGTGGGAGATCTCAGGGAACTCCTTGTAGTAGTTGTCCAAGCCCTTGGAGGCGACGACCTGCTCCGCGTCTTTCTCGATTTCCTGGAGGGTAGCGCCGCCATACAGCTTGGCCGGAAAAGGTCCGACCTCGTGATTGCCAACCGCCGGATATATCTCTATCCCGCGGTCCCTCATCGGCTTGATTGCCCGGTCAAAGTAGGTCCAGTCCTCCGCGTGGAATCCTCGGAAGACAAAATCACCTGTTACGACTAGGAACGCTGGGTTTTCACCGCCGATCTGATCTATCACCGCCTGGCGAGCTTTGGCGTTGGCGATGACGACCTTGTACTGTTCGTGCTCAGCGAACCTCATGTCGCCGTAGGCGACAAACCGAAACGGGTACGGCTTCGGATTGGTGACCTGTATATCGGCAATCGGCTCATTCCCTTGCTGAGAAGTGACCGCAGCATTTTTTTGTGCGTCGGAGTGGCAGCCCAACAACAACGCCGCAATGCAGATGAACCAAGCCTGATGGCTGCGAGCAATCGATGTGTTCATTGGGGACCTCCATTAGGAGAGAATTTGAGGGTTCCGCGTCAAATAGCCGGGGTAATGGCCGACACTCCGAGTTTGTCCTTATGGATACGCGGCCGTGGGACGAGCGGCCACGCTGATTCCCGGCGTGCGCTTGAAACGTTTACCCTTATACTACTTAAGGCCATTAATAGAGCCACCGAATTTAGCGAAGGCCCCAGGAGCCGGGTGCGCCACGCTCGCCCGCCTCGTGGCTGCGGTGTACGACCCGAAGGCCTACACGAAACCCTCGGATGCGCACGGGACCTTCAGGCGACAGACCGACGCGACTATGACCGAGACGATCTACACGATCTCGGATGAACGCAGCTTTACACAACGCTTCCTGAACGAAAAGCCTCCGATTCCAATACGGACGAGTCACTGACGCTCGGCCTCAAACTTTCGCCGCTCAAGTTGCGGTTTCCGTAGTCGCCAAAGTGAACTTGGCGGGATCGCCCGCGCTCCAACTAACCCCGACAGGCTGAAGGCCTGTCCTACAAGTGCTTTTTCTCTTGCACTGCTTCCGCTTGGCGAGTAGATTGGCGTGTATCCTGAGGGCTGGGGGTATTCCTGTATTTTCCCGCAGGGGTTGCCGCCCAGAGGAGGCTTTGCGCCCGCGCCCAAACGCCCGGGCCGTTTATGACCGCCATCCTGACTATTGCCAATCAGAAGGGCGGCGTGGGAAAGACAACCACCGCCATTAATCTTGCTGCCGGCATCGCCAATCGAAACAAGAAAACGCTCCTGATCGACCTCGACCCGCAGGCCAATTCCACCATCGCTTTTTTCGATTCCAAGGACATTCAGGAGTCCATGTTTGACGTGCTGGGAGACCATCACGCCACGATGGCGAGCGTCATCAGGGTGTCGAAGGACCCGATGCTGTCGGTCGCGCCGGCGCGCCTGGCGCTCGCGAAGCTCGAGCAGCAACTGGCGGGGCAGTTCGATGCGCCGTACAAATTGAAGGACGCGCTGGGGACGGTCGTCAAGGACTACGATTACGTCGTCATCGATACGCCGCCCGCGCTCGGCATCCTCACCGTGAACGCGATGGTGGCCTCGACGCATCTCCTCGTGCCGATTCAGGCCGCGTACTTCGCGATCGAGGGGACGGACGACCTGCTCGAAACCTACGAGCGGATTCGCGCGCGCCCCAACCCGGGGCTGAAGGTTCTCGGCGTGCTCATCACATTATTCGACAAGCGCACCAACATCTCCCGCGACACGCACGAGCAGATCCGCTCCGTGTTCGGCTCCGTCTTGTTCAAGACGCGCATCGGCAAGAATGTGCGCCTCGAGGAAAGCCCAGCCTACAAGGAAACCATCATGACCTTCGCGCCCAAATCCCCGGGCGCGAAAGACTACAGCAAGCTTGCCCTGGAGGTTATCCAACGTGTCGAAGAGGATCGGATTGCCCGTCACGCTGAAGATGCGGCATGACGCGCACTACGTAGAACAACTCGCGAGTTACAGCGGCGCCGCCATCGGGCGCATGATCCCGGTCGATAAAATCAGGCCCAACCCCGACCAGCCCCGGAAATTCCTAGGCGATCTGCGCGAACTCACGGAATCCATTCAAGAGAAGGGCGTGCTCGAGCCGCTGCTGGTGCGCTTCGTCCCGCGCGACGATTGCTACTACATCATCTCCGGCGAGCGCCGCTATCACGCTTCGCGCGGCGCGGGGCTGCGCGAAGTGCCGTGCATCGAAAAAATCGCCGACGACGCCGAGACGCTGGAACTCGCGCTGATCGAGAATTTGCAGCGCAAGGACCTGACGCCGTTCGAGGAAGCCGACGGCCTGCAGCGCCTCGCCGAACAGTTTGAATACACGCACGAGGACATCGCCAAGAAAATCGCCAAGGCGCGCTCGTCGGTCACCGAAACGATGTCACTGCGCGTGATCCCCGAATCGCTGCGCAAGATGTGCATCGACAACGGCATCGTCTCGAAGTCGCTGCTGCTGCAAGTTGCGCGCCAGCCGAGCGAGCGCAAGAGGCAGGAAGCAATCCAACGCATCGCGCAGGCCGGCCTCACCCGCGACGAAGCCCGCCGCGAGCGCCAGGAAGACCAGAACGTTGGCCCGCGCCCACAGCCCTTCATCTTCAATTACCGTCCGGAGAACGAAGCGTTCCGGCTGCGCATCCAATTCCGCAAGAGCAACGTGAGCCGCGGAGAGCTGATCGACTCGCTGCGGAATCTGATCGAGATGCTCGAGCAGGACGAGCGCCAAGGGGGAAGCGCAGCAAAGCCGGCAGTGGCGTGAAGCAGTGGCTCGCTTGCCCTGAGCCAAGCGAAGGGTGGCTAGCTTGCCCTGAGTCCGCAGGCGGATGAAGGGTCATTCGCTTGCCCCGAGCTTCGAGGGGTGACCCGCGGCCTGTGTCCCGTGAAAGTTCCGATCCCGAACGTCGCGTGCCTTGCTTTCGTAGGGCCGGGCTTCAGCCCGGCCGTACGAATCCGCTGAAGATGGGCTTCAGCCCCTGAAGCTACGTTTCATCGCGACGGTCCTTCATCGCGAAACCCTTTTCTTCCTTCGCTTCAAATCAGCTAAGCTTGCCGTCGCATGCTTGAATTTTCTCCCCAACAAATCTCGATTCTGGAGCGCATCGCGTCGAGCGGATTCAATCTTGTCGCGTTTCCTTTGTATGCGAACGCGGTCGGCGTGCGGAAGGGAAGTTGCGCGGCGCTGCTCGACCCCATCCCGAGCGGCGGGCTTCGCCTCTACGGCGAGCCGTGTTTCCTCCTCGAAGGAAATCTAACTGTCCGCATCACCGAAAAAGGAAAAACGTGGTTCGTGTGGAAGAAGCAGCGCCTGGAAGCGACAGCGGAGCGACTGAAAGAACTCGAAGCCTTCGTAGCAGAACTAAAGCTGCTACTGGAGCCGCGCCTCCAGTAGGACAGGCGTCCACCCTGTCGCCTTCCATGCCGACGGCCGAGCGGCAACCATCATCCCCGTCCACATTCGCTCCAAGAGCCTCGGGCTGTTTTTTGCCACTCGCGGCGAAAAGCCGACAGGCTCAAAGCCTGTCCTACTGCACGCTAACCCTTCTTCGCTTTGATCGAGTT
>Ga0210401_10001822_pt1 | contig 24189 bp, 12 predicted proteins | sample IncBWH32MmetaG_FD_150866 | JGI IMG/M metagenome (GOLD analysis project Ga0210401, IMG submission 150866) | Forest soil microbial communities from Barre Woods Harvard Forest LTER site, Petersham, Massachusetts, United States - Inc-BW-H-32-M | ecosystem: Environmental > Terrestrial > Soil >... | reverse complement strand
GAAGTTTCATCGCGGTCTTCAAATGAATACATTTCTTTGCCAACAACGTCGGTATCCGCGCCAATCGATCGCGCAAACAATTCCGTCGGCTCAAAAATTGGCGGGCGTATTTCCCCGAATCCGAATGTGCCAAACACCTCGCGTGCCGTCTGCTCCACGCGGTTCCATAGCTCCGTCTCAGGTGGAAGCAAATCGCGCGTGCCCTTGATTGCCTGGAATTTCTTTTTTTCAGCCATGAATCCCTGGAATGCCGCGTCCGCCTGTTCAGTCTTCCAACTTACTCCAATCAACTTGTTCGCCGCGCTCCGCTGCTTCCTCGCGGTAAATCACGCTATATCCCACGTACCGCTCCGCGTATTTGCCAATCGACTCGCAATCCGCGTCGGTGAGTTCTCGCTTCACTTTGCCGGGTGACCCCATAACCAAACTCCCCGCAGGAATCACGGTTCGTTCGGTGATCAGCGTCCCAGCGGCGATGATCGAGTTCTCGCCAATTACCGCGCCGTTCAGAATGATGGAGCCCATCCCAATCAGTACGTGCGAACGAATCGTGCAACCATGCAGGGTCACCGAATGCCCCACCGTCACTTCATCGCCGAGAAGCAGCGGATACTGGTCCTTCATTACGTGCAGCACGCATCCGTCCTGGATGTTCGTGCGCTTGCCGATCCGGATGTGGTGCACGCAGCCGTCCTGGATATTCGTGCGCTTGCCGATACGGATGTGGTGCACGTCGCCGCGCACGACGGTCATCGGCCACAGGCTCGACTCTTCGCCGATCACCACGTCGCCAATCACCACGGCCGCGGGATCGATGTAGGCCGAGGCCGCAATCTGCGGAAATTTGCCTTTATATGGACGGATATCCGGTGTGCGCATCAAGAGTTCGATTTTCCCGTAAGTGATTGCAGGAGCACGAACTACACCGCCCTGCGCGTTTCGCCAGCAGGCAGCGAACACTTCAAGATAGCATCCGCTTCGCCCCGATGACAAGAAAACGGCCCGCGCCATGCGCACCAAATTGTCTCGCGCTGGACGCTCGCCACTCTTCGCATCATAATTTCCCCGTGGAAATCCGCTGCGCCCAATGTAATGCGCCGATGAACTGCCTGCGCGAAGCCGGCTGCTGGTGCACCGACCTTCCTCATGTGATCCCCATGCCCGCCGCTGACGCGCAACTCGCCGGCTGCCTTTGCCGCACCTGCCTGCTCGAAAAAATAAAAACCGCCGGCGAGTCGTCCTCCAGCGGCATACTCCCAATCGATGGTTCTCCGGCTCCCAGGGACTGAACGGCCTTCTAGTTCCACCGCTTGAGCTTCGGCCAAATTTTTTCGAGGGTCCCGAATTTCGCTCCGCGGCAAAGATACACATCAAAATGCTGGTACGGCATCGAGAGTGGGTGATACACCGTTCCCACTTTTTCAACTTCGCGATACAACTGGCCCAGTCGCTCCGGCGTATCATCCAGAACGATCATGCACTCGCCCGAATATCCCCGCGGCCCCCAGTAAAAATAGCTCTGGTGGCCCGAAATCGCCGCCGGTAGACCCATCTTTGCGCCAAAAAAATCTATAGCGCCCGCCTGCCCGTAATTCTGGCCGAAAATCGCGCAGGACTTCTGCTCTTCGGGCGGCAGCTTGTGATATGCATCGGCCACTACTTGCGCCATTTCCTGCCACCCAAACTGGTCCGCGTACAACTGCGGCAGCGGCCCCATCCGGTGATTTTCAATCCGCACCGGCTGCAGATGCAGCAGCCGCGAATAGGCAAGATACTGATCCACGCTCAGCACTGGAAAATACGACGCGGGGGCAAGGATCAGCCCCACAACAACGATCAGCGTCACGTAGGCAGGCTCCAGCCACCTGCCGCTCTGCAATCGCCCGAACCACCGCTCGAACGCCACCCCGCCCGCGGCAAATAGCATTGGATATGCGGGCACGGGATAGTACAGCCGCCCGTGCATGCTCAGCATCACGATCATCACGACGACGTAGCAAACGCCGAGCACCCGCCAGCCACGGCCCTGGCGGTCGCGCAGCAATTCCACAAGGCCCGCAATCCAGACCGGCGCCGCGAGCGGATTCAGGATGAGCACCTGGACCGCCATGAACGCCAGCGGCCCCATGTCCGTGTTCCGTCCGCTGGCCTGCACATTCCGCAGCAACTCCGCGGTCGGAAATCCGCGGTGCACTTCCCATAAAAGATTTGGAAGAAAAATCAAAAACGCCAGCAAGCCCCCGAGCCAGATCCATGGCCCGGCAAACTGCTTTCTCTGGCGGCTAAGGAGCAACCCGACAAACAACCCAAATCCAAAAATCAGCGTGGAATGTTTGTTTTCGAGCCCCAGGCCCGCGACGGCGCCAAAGAGGAGCCAAAGCTTCGGGCTTGCCCCGTCAAAAATCATCAGCGCAATCAGCGCGCAAGCCATCCAGAAACACGGTTCGAACGCGTTCATGGTGAGCAGGCTGTCCATCCCCAGCCAGATCGGCGCCACCATCACGCAAACGCACGCCAGCACCATACCGAATCGGCGTGCGCCCAGTTCACGAGCGAGTAATCCCGTCAACACTGCCTTCAGCGCGGCCGCCAACGCCGGGAAAAAGTGCAACGCCGTCAGCGAATCGCCCAGCGTGTTTCGCGCGAGCCAGGTGATCAGCGCGATCAGCGGCGCCTGGTCCACATAGCCCCAATCGAGGTGCTGGCTGCAGGCCAGGTAATACAGCTCGTCGACAAAGTAGCCGTATCGTCCGCTGACCAACATGTGTGCAAGAAATAAAAGGAAGGCGAGCCCGCCGAGGAGCGCCCAATCTCCCCGGCGGGATTCGCCGGCTGTCTGTAGAGAAGCTTCGACCGGTGCAGAGGCCATCATCAGAACAACCTCACCCAAACAACGAAGTCACTCTCGAAAATGTTCCGTGGATATTGCTTTGTGGTGGCCGGTCTTAAGACCGGCCACTACAAAATTCACCAACAAAATTAATCAATCTCGACCGCCGGCCCGGTCGACGTTGCGCCGACTTCCGCGAGCCGCGCCGTCACCGCTTTGGCCATGCGGTACAAGCTCTGCGCTGCGGGCGCCGATTCTCCCTGGGCCGCCACGGGACTCCCCGTGTCGCCGCCCATCCGGATTCGCGGATCAATCTCAATTTCGCCCAGGACCGGCACGCCGTACGCGACCGCCGTCTTCGTGCCTTCGCCGTGGCCGAAAATATCCACCGCCTTGCCGCAATGCGGACACGCGAACGTGCTCATGTTTTCCACCACGCCGAGCACCTCCACATTCACTTGGCGAAACATCTCGATCGCCTTCCGGACATCGGCCACCGCCACCAGCGACGGGGTCGTCACGACCACTGCACCCGTTACCGCCACGGTCTGGATCAGAGTTAATTGCACGTCGCCGGTTCCCGGCGGCAGATCAATCACCAGGTAGTCCAGTTCGCCCCATTCCACACTGCGCAGGAATTGCGTGATCACGCTGTGCAACATCGGCCCGCGCCAGATTACCGGCTTGTCGCCCGGATTGAGCAAGCCCATCGAAATCATCTTGATGCCCTGCGCCTGCACGGGAATGATACGCTGCTGCGCGGTGGCCATAGGCTCTTGCGTCGAGCCGAGCATAATCGGGACGTTCGGCCCGTAGACGTCGGCGTCCAGCAAGCCCACCTTGTGGCCGAGCTTAGCGAGCGCGAGTGCCAGGTTTACCGCGACGGTCGTTTTGCCGACTCCGCCTTTTCCGCTGGCCACCGCCACGAGGTTTCTTACTCCTGGGATTCCCTGTCTCTGCGGCGCGGGCTGTTGTCCCGGCATGGTTGCTGGTGGCATGTGTCCTCTTCGTTGCTTGAGTTTCAGGCGGACTGAGTTAGTTGTTAGTTCTTAGTTGTTAGTTCTAAGCTCAAAACTTGCAAGAAAATTAGCGACTGGCTTCCAACACCCAGTCACTAGTAACCAATCACTAGTAACTTCCTCAAGCGCCATGGCACTTCTTGTACTTTTTCCCGGAACCGCATGGGCAGGGGTCGTTGCGTCCCACCTTCGCACCTGCGCGCACCGGCTTTGGTGCTTCGGCTTGCGCCGCTCCGGTTTGAAATTGCAAATCTTTCTGCTGGCGTTCCTGCCGCTTTTCCAACGCCCGTGCAAAATCAGGAAGCTTCTGAGTCTGAGGCTGCTCTTCGGCCCTCGCGGCCGCACTGGCCACAGCCGCCGCAGCACCCCCCATGGCCCCCCGCGATGGCTCCTGCCTTTGCTGTGCCTGGGGAGGAGGTGCTTCTCCCTGCTGAACCTGTACGTGATAGAGGTAGCGGATCGTCTCGTTGTCGATGCGCGCCATCATGTCTTCGAACAGGATGAACGCTTCCTTCTTGAATTCGACGAGGGGATCTTTCTGCCCGTAGCCGCGCAGGCCGATCCCTTCCTTGAGGTGGTCAAGCGAAAGCAGGTGGTCTTTCCACTGGGTATCCACAACGTCCAGAATAATTCGCCGCTCCAGCCATCGCAGCAGATCCGGGCTGAACTGCTTTTCCTTCTCGGCGTAGCGTGTCTTCACCGCTTCCGGCAGCGCCTCCGCCAATTCATCATGGTTCAAAGCCGCGGGGTCCGCGCCCATCGCTTTCGCGTCAATGCCAAACTGGCTGTTCACCTCGGCCAGCAACTGCGTGGTGTTCCACTGCCCGGGATGCTGCTCTCGCGGGCAATAGGTATCCACCAGTTCACGCGCGACGTCTTCCGCAATCCCCAGCACGTAATCCCGCTGGTCTTTACCTTCCAGCGCGGAGCGGCGAATCGCGTAAATCGTCTCGCGCTGCTTGTTCATTACGTCGTCGTATTCGAGCAGGTGTTTGCGGGCGTCAAAGTTCTGCGCTTCCACGGATTTCTGGGCGTTCTCGATGCGGTTGGAAATCAGCTTCGATTCGATCGGCACGCCTTCGGTCATTCCGAGGCGGAACATCATCTGTTTAACGCGTTCGCCGCCGAAAATCCGCATCAAGTCGTCTTCGAGCGACAGGAAGAATCGCGAGGAGCCGGGATCGCCCTGGCGACCCGCGCGACCACGCAGCTGGTTGTCAATGCGCCGCGCCTCGTGGCGCTCGGTGCCCAGGATGTGCAAGCCGCCGAGGGCCACCACTTCGTCGTGCTCCGCTTTGCACTGATCCGCGAACTGCTGGTAAACGGGGTCCCACTGGTCCTTCGGCACCTGGAAAATTTTGCCTTCATGCTGGAACAAGACCATCTGGATGGCCGCAGCCGCCGGCGCATCGCCGTTTGTGCTGTCCACGCCAATCACCGCGGGCGCAGCGGCGTACGGTATCGCCAGCTTGTTTTTCAGGAAGTGCTCGCGGGTCATAGCTTCCGGATTGCCGCCGAGCAGGATGTCCGTGCCGCGGCCGGCCATGTTCGTCGCCACCGTTACGGCGCCTTTGCGCCCCGCCTGGGCTACGATTCGCGATTCGCGCTCGTGCTGCTTGGCGTTCAGCACCTGGTGCGGCACCCCGGCCTTTTTCAATATCTCCGCAATCGTTTCCGACTTTTCGATGGAGATCGTGCCAACCAGTACGGGCTGTCCGCGCTCGTGGTAGTGCCGGATGCCGTTCGCCAGCGAATTGTCTTCCTGCATAATGCCGTTTACCACGGCTTCGAATTTTTCTTTTTCCGTGCGGTAGACGACGTCGGGATGCTCTTTGCGGATCAGCGAGCGGTTCGTCGGAATCACGACAACATCGAGGTTGTAAATCTTGCCGAACTCGGCCGCTTCCGTTTCCGCAGTGCCGGTCATGCCGGCGAGCTTCTTGTACATGCGGAAATAATTCTGAAAGGTGATGGTTGCCAGGGTCTGATTTTCCCGCTCGATCTTCACGCCCTCTTTGGCTTCCACCGCCTGGTGCAATCCGTCCGACCAGCGGCGTCCCGGCATCTGGCGGCCGGTGAACTCGTCCACGATGATCACTTCGCCGTCTTTAACGACGTAATCCACGTCGTTCTTGTAAAGAGTGTGTGCCCGCAGCGCCTGGTAAACGTGGTGAATCTGCTCCATGTGCGCCGGGTCGTACAAATTCCCCAGCCCGAGCAGCCGCTCGCATTTGCTGACGCCTTCTTCGGTGAGCGTGGCTGTGCGATGCTTTTCATCCAGCGTGTAATCGATATCCTGAATCAACTTGGGGATAATTTTGTCGATTTTGAAATACTTGTCAGTGGATTCTTCCGAGGGCCCGGAAATAATCAGCGGGGTGCGGGCTTCGTCGATCAAGATGGAGTCGACTTCGTCCACGATGGCAAACTGGTGACCGCGCTGGACGCAGCTCGCCAGGTCGTACTTCATGTTGTCGCGCAGGTAGTCGAACCCAAACTCGTTATTGGTGCCATAGGTCAGATCTGCCGCGTAGGCAGCACGGCGCTGCACGTCATCCAGATCATGCACGATCACGCCGATCGTCAGGCCCAACGCCTTATAGAGCGGGCTCATCCATTCCGCGTCGCGCCGAGCCAGGTAATCGTTGACCGTCACGATGTGCACGCCGCGCCCCGCCAACGCGTTCAGCGCTGCCGGGAGCGTCGCTACAAGCGTCTTTCCTTCGCCCGTCTTCATTTCGGCGATTTTCCCGTCGTTCAGCACCATTCCGCCGATCAGTTGCACGTCGAAATGGCGCATCTTCAGGAATCGCCGCCCCGCCTCGCGTACCAATGCAAACGCCGGCACAATCGCGTCCGTCAGGGCTTTCTGCAACTCATCTTTGTAGGCGGGTTCCGCGGGATCCGCGTCCTTCAACTGCTCCTGCACCTGCGTCCGCAGCGCCGCGAAGCGCTCCTTCAGTTGCTCATCGCTCAACGCTTGGACTTCCGGTTCCTGCGCGTTGATCGCAGCAACCAGCGGCTCCAGCTTTTTGAGGTCGCGCTCGTGCTTCGTCCCGATAAACCGCGCGATAACGCCGTCGACTGCCTTTGCTAAATCCATGGAAGGTTTTCCGTCTCCTGACGGGGGTATGCAAGCCCGCGGCCGTGCTCACTCCGGCCGCACCCGGCTAAACAATTCATTGTAACTGGTCAGGCGCGCTCCCGCCAAGAAACACCGTCTCGCCGGAACGCGGCTGCTGCCTTAGCCTCAGGGCCATGTCTGCGGTCAGGAGCGGCCGATCACTGCGCGGGTTGGGATTTTTGAACGGTGGTAGCGGGTGACGCGGCCAGGGCAGTTTTCGGATGGTCGAAACCTTCGCGTTTCAGGCGCGCCTCGCCATCCACCAGGGCCGTGAATTCCACGTCCTTCGGGATCGTCACATCCTTGCCGGAATTGAGCGGCAGAACCGCGTCCGCGGAAGTGTTTGAGGAGCCAGAAGCTTCCTGGTAGCAGCGCACCTTTAATTGCTCTCCGTCGGCCAACGTCATCGAAGTGACGCGGAAAGCCAGTTTGCCGCCGTGGCCGAAACGCTTCTTGGCCTCCGCCTCGGCAATGGCACCATTTACCTTCGAACCCGCCGGCAATACAGTAACGCCATCCACGATCACGTCTTCGACCACTTCAAGTTCGACCGCATCCCCCACATGGGCGATAGCCGACGAAATTGTATTGTTCAGTTTCAAGCGAATAGGCGTGTTATTCGCCAGCGCGAACGCAACGGGGCCCGTCTGCGCCGGCGGAGTCACTTCGCTACCTGGTTGATCGTAGTGCGTGCGTTCGCGGGCGGGCGCCTTTGCGGTCGGCGTTGGCAAGCCGGTACCAGGTTGGTCCTTCAGCAAGAAGATGTTCGTCCGGGGAACGAAACCGGGCTCGCCTGCGGCAGTCCGCACGCTGTAGTAATCGTCGCTGCGTCCGGTGATGCGCACAACTTCACCGCACTGCAGCGTCATACGCACCTCCAGCGTGGTCATCGAGCTATATAGATAGACGTAGCCGCCGTCCCGGGCGCAATCAATGCGTCCCGTGCTTTGGGCGGTTGCCGGCAAGGAAAACAAAAGGCAAAGCGCGCTGCCGCCGCAATAAGTGAAGAGTTTCATCAGGTACCTGCCGTTTAAAGTAATCGAAATCTACCTCTCCATCCCAACGCAATGCGGCATCGCTGGCAAGGACTAGTGACGCGGTGATGTGTATAAAACGCCATGAACAGATTCGCGCAGCGCTTCCGTCCAGACTGGTCCAGGCAACCGGGCGAAGAGGAATAACCTCCCCTCCCGTTCTGAGCCCCAAGGTGACTCATAAAAAATCCCGCGGCCCTATATAATGCGCCCATGGCAAGCGCCGCTCCCCAATCACCCGAAAACGCCGGCGACACGTCGCAGCGCCAGGATCCCTTCCTGCGCCTGCAATCGGTGATGATCTATGTGCGGAACCTGGACCGAAGCCTGGAGTTTTACCTGGATATCCTCGGCTTCCAGGTGGTCTTTGACGGGCGCGAGCAACCGGGTCAGCCCGGGCAGCCGTGGGTGGTCGTCGCTCCGCCCGACGGCACAGCCAACCTCACTCTCGTGGTTCCGCGCACGGATTCCGAACAGTGCCGGCAGATCGGCCGCGCTTCCCACGTCACATTCGTTACCGAGGATGTGCTCGCAAAGTTCCGCGAATGGAGCAAGCGCGGCGTCCGCTTTCTTTCCAACCCGCGGCTCCGGCGCTTCAAACACGCGTTGCAATTGCAGTCGCCGCATACAACCGATGGCGCTGCCTCAGACGAGCACGCTCCTCCCATTTGGGGAGCCGTGTTCAGCCGTTTTAGGGATCCCGACGGGAACACGTTTTCGCTCGTCAGCTTCGACGAAGTGACTCACGCGGTTGAAGTGCAACGCCGCCTGGTCGCCGAACACCTAGAGGCCGAACGCCGGGCCGCGCAGGAACTCGAAATCGCGCAACAGGTGCAATCGCGCCTGTTTCCACAGACACTTCCTCGCATGCGCACGCTCGAATACGCGGGAATTTGCCACCAAGCGCGGCAGGTCGGCGGCGACTATTACGATTTTCTCGACTTGGGCGGAGAGCGCCTCGGACTTGTTGTTGGGGACATCTCCGGAAAAGGCATCGCGGCGGCTCTCTTGATGGCCAATTTACAAGCCAACCTGCGCAGCCAGTCCGCCGTCGCGCTGGATCAGCCTCAACGCTTCCTGTGCGCCGTGAATCAGCTGTTCTGCCAGAACACGGCTGGCGGCTCCTTTGCCACGCTGTTCTTCGCGGAGTACGACGACTCGGCTCGCCGCTTGCGTTACATCAACTGCGGCCATCTCTCCGCTCTGCTGTTGCGCGCCGATAATTCGCTCGACCGGCTCAGATCCACGGCGACGATTCTTGGCGCGTTCAAGGAATGGGAATGCGAGGTTGAGGAAAGTCAGCTTTATCCCGGGGACACGCTGGCGCTCTACACCGATGGAATCACCGAGGCTTTTAGCCCGCATCGCGAGGAGTTCGGGGAAGAGCGCCTGGTGGAAGCGCTGCGGCGGCATCGCGCCCTTCCGCCTTGCGAACTACTCTCCGCTGTAGTGGACGAAGTCCGCCGGTTCAGTCCGCATGAGCAGCACGACGACATTACCCTCATCGTCGCGAAGTGCCTGCCTCAATGAGCAATTTTTTTCAGAAGTCCAACCGGCTCCCCATAGGGAGCTGCGCGCGGGGTCAGCGATGGTGACGAGCAATCAACTTCAAACGATCTGCACCAGTTCCGGCGGGCAATCGCGCAAATTCTCAATCGAGATGCTTTTCTCTGAAATCGAGGCCGTCGCCGCCGGCACCAGGCCGTAGCTTCGGTTACGCCCCTCGCGCTTCGCCAGATACAGCGCTTTGTCCGCCAGCTCAATCACATTGTCGATAGAGAGCATCTGCGTGTCTCCGGGCAGCCAGGGAAAGGGCGCCCAGCCTATGGAACACGTCTTGTGCAGCTGTACGCCATTTCCAACGTCAAATGGCAGATCGCGTACGGCTTCCAGCACGCGGTTGCAGAGCAGACCCGCGTTTTCGCGGTCGGTGGTCCGGCAAACCAGCATGAACTCTTCCCCGCCCCACCGCACCAGGTCGTCCGAGCGGCGCATCACGGAACTAATGCGCTTAGCCACTTCCTGTAGCAGTTTGTCTCCGGCGGCATGACCCATCTCATCGTTGACGCGCTTGAAGCGGTCAATATCCACCAGCACAAAAATCAGCTCGCGGGGCGGTCCAGCCGACTTTTGCGAATCGCCAAACCGCTGATGCGATCGCAGCGCTTGCGCCTGGTCTGTCGGAATGGTTTCGTAGAAATACCGGCGGTTCCGCGTTCCGGTCAACGGATCGGTCAGCGAGATCTGCTCCAGCTCCTTGTTTTTCTGAAGGAGTTCCGCGCTTCGTTGCGCGACTGCCTCTTCCAATTCGATTTTCCGCCGGTTGAGGGTCCGTGTTCGCAACAAAACAAATCCCCAAATGCCACCCATCAACCCCAGAACCAACAAAGCGCGCAGCCAATTGGATTGCCAGACGTTGGGCAAGACCCGGAAATAAAAACTCGTCTTCGCCGAATAATTGGGTGAATCCGCCTCTTTGCATTGAACCCAAAATTCATAACTTCCCGCCGGCAGTCCGCCATACCTCACTTCGCGCTGCAGCGTTACTGTCGGGCGTTTCTCCAGCCCGTCCAACTGGTAGCGGCAGGAAACCTCTTCCGGCGTGTCCAACACCCCGGGCGAAAATTGCACCATCAGCGATCCGTCAGTCGAATCGACAAAGGACTTCTGGTTGACACTGCGTTCCGTTCCGCCAAGAGCAACCGAGGTCAGTACGACTTTTGGCGGGGCCTCTTTTTTCACCTCGCCCAGCGGCTTGTAACGCGACAATCCCCGCGAGGTAGCAATCAGGTAGCTTCCGTCGGCCTCCTCCCGCGCACCTGTCCATGGACTTAAATCATCCCAGATCAGCCCATTCGCATGATTCAGCCGCTGGAGATGCCCATCCGGCCAGAGAATAACGATCCCGTCGGTACCGTTGAACCACACGCGGTTCTTCGCGTCGCGCCCCACCACGGTGCGATCCCAGTCTCGAAATTCAAACTGGGTCACCCCGTTCGGCGCCAGGGTCACGTGTGTGACGCCCACGATGTCGTTGTAGGCCACCCAGACTTCGTTATCGTTGAGCGCCGCCAGGCTAGTCATGGTCTGGCCGTTCAAGCCATCTTTTGCCTTGATGACTTTCCAGTTTTTTCCGTCGAACCGGTAAAGCGTTCCCGGTCCCGTGGCCCAAAGCACGCCGTTCGGCGAGAAGGCCAGATACTCAATCTCCGCTCCATCCATCGCCGGCAAAGGCACTTCCACCGGTTTCGAAGCCGGCCCGTGCGGCACGAATCGCACCAGCCTCGCGCGTGTGGTGGCCCAAATGGTCCCGTCCGGCGCGGCCTGGATGCTTACAAAATTTCTTCCCCGGAAATTAGCGAAGGTCGTGGTCGCATAGGAATCCGGATCAAACTCGACGATTGCTCCGGTGATGGTCTGCGTCCAGATGGAACCGTCGCGGGCAATCTGCATCTGCCGGATCTGCCGCCCGAGGTGCTCCTGCAGGGCGGACACGTTTTCCCATGCCCGCGACTGCCCGTTCCAGATACCGATTCCGTGCGCTGTGCTCACCCAGAGCCGGTCGCGGTGGTCTCGCAACGTGGTCCATGTAGAGTTGTCCGGCAACCCTTCTGCTGTTGTCCAGGCCGACCACTCGCGCACTCCCGTCAAGCGGTCGAGCCCAGTGCCTGATCCGCCCACCCACAGCGTGCCTTCACGGTCTTCCAGAGCGCACTGAACCAGATTGCTGGCCAGGCCGTGCTTGACGTTGACCAGCCGCCATCGACCTTCCTGTTGCCAGTACAACCCGGAGGAACTCGGCACAAGCAGTTTTCCCTGCACGTCAACCGAAGGTTTTCCTTCTTCCTCGTTCGCCTCACCAACTACCTCATCGGCAATTGTCAGTTTGTGAGCGCGAGCGTCCAATCGCGCGAGTGAGGTCGCGGTTCGCAGCCACAATGCCCCGATTCCGTCGAACTGCAAGGCCACGACGCGCTCATTTGGCAGCCGGATCCCGGGCTCGACTTTAATCTGCCGTGAACCTGGGTTCAGATGCGCCAGCTTGCGGGCGGCGGTGAACCAGATTGCGTCGTCCGCGGCGCGGACGATTCCCTGCGGCGTTTCCCAATCGCTCAGTTCCTGCGCGATGGTGTCTGTCTTGCCTGGATTTCTGGGGTCAATGATCAACAGGCCGCGCTTGTAGGTCAGCACGTAAGCAATTCCCTTGCTGTCGACCGCAAAAATCTGCACTCCATTCAGAAGCGGCATTGCACTGGGGGGAATATCCAGTTTCTGGAACTGCCCATCCTTGTAATGAGCGATTCCGCGGGTTCCCGCGAACCAGGGAGTGCCATCGGGAGCGATCACCATGTCTACAACGTAGTGGCCGATGATGCTTTCCACTTCGAGCATTTTCCTGGCGCGGGTGCCATCGTAACGGTAAAGTCCGGTCTGTGTGCCGATCCACAGGAAACCTTGTTCATCTTGTCCCAGGGCAGTCGCCGTTACGGCGCCCATGCCCTCTTGATCTTCAAACCTCTGCACGGTAAATCTTGGATTGTCTGGAAAATCTGAACGCGCATCTTGTGCTCGGACACCTGCCAGAGAGATTCCCAAGGCACACAACGCCGCACCAATCCGGATTTGAATTCCTTTAGACACTGAGGCAGACCACCGTCACTTCGACTTTCTCGCCCAGAGCGGGGCGCACCTATGCACACCAAAACGTGTTAACAGCAGATTAAAGAGGAAATGGCATGGGGTAAATACCTCAAAGGTACCACCGTGCAGTACTTGCGAATGGTTACTGTTTGTATACTGAACCAGGTGATGGGGGGTGGGGTGAGTCTCCGAGGGTCTATTCCTGATTGTGCTTGCCCAGATTCTCCATCAGCAATTTGCGGAGGCGGCCCCGCTCCTCAAGTCCTATATCTATGATTTCAAAAGACATATCCTGTGCCCGGTAATCGCGCATTAAAGCAGTCGCCTGGACGTTTCGCAGTCCAAGTTGCATGCGTAATTGGACCCTGGTTCCCGGAGCCAGGTGCATGTTGGTGGTCGCAAGCCCGCCAGCCAGGCTGGCAGTTTTGATCTCCAGCCGGCAATTCTGCTTCAGATTTGTGCTTACGGCCGCAACGCTTTTTTGCAGGCGAATTCGAGCATGTCTCCGTTGCCGGACGAATTTCGATTCCGATGGAATCTCCAACGGCTGCAGCATCAGATCCCCCGCTTCGATTCCGCTCTCCGGCAGAAATTTCTTGGCCCACTCCGGGTCCATCTTCGCGAGGGCCTGAAATGCCGCGATACGTAATTCCTGAGGGTTCGCCCAACCGAATATTTTTTTTCCATCCACAATCCGCCGTAGCGTATGGATCGATTCCGGCGCGCGCAACCTTCCCAGCGCCTCCAGGGCTTTCACTCGCAAATAAGGTGCGGCGGCGGTGGGCAGATCGCCGTCCGCGATCGTCAGCAATCGTCCGAGCGCTTCGCGATCTCCGGTCATTCCGATTTCGTCAATCACCAGCGGCATCACAAGCGGATCAACGTAGTCCAGCAGAGCCAGCAGCAACCGGCAAGTGCCATGCGCGCCGCTGGCCGCCACATGTCGAATCACGCGGTCTTGCGACGTCCGCGGAAAATCTTTCATTCGGGCCGGGAGAAAAACCTCCGCTGCGGTGGTATCCAGGCGGGCCAGCAAACCCACAAATTCGGTGGCGTCCGCAATCGGCCCACCGCGGACGGTGGCCCGCAGATGTTGCAAAGCCTCTTCGCCCAAGTCTTGCGCCAGGCTCGCGACATTCTCCAGATCGCTTCGGAACTGGCAACGATTAAAGCGCAAGGAAAGCTGTTCCATCGCGGTTTGCGGCAGATGCTTCAGGACGCCTGTCAGGCCGGCCGCCACCCCCCGCACGCGCAGCGCCTCTTCCACGAACTCCGGGATACGTTCCTCAATCCCCATCCTTGCGCGGAGCGTCTTCCCGATTCCAGGGCGTTGCCCTTCGACTGCTTCCACCGTACTTAGCGCCTGCGACATTGCCGCGAATTGACGGTGCGTAGCCGCTTCCTGGCTTAGGCGCACGAATGCAGCACTAACCAGCGATTGCAGATTCTGATCCTGTTCGACGCTCAAGCGCAGGCCGATGTGCCGCAAGGCTTCCTGAAGCAGCCTCGGGTCCGCATCCGCGTACAGGGCGGCCATTTCCGAAAGCCCTGTCGCCGCGCGCTTCCTGGCGTCGGGCTCTTCGCTGGCTGCGCATCTTGCATAGTTCTGGAGAATACTGACGGCATCCGCCATCTCTCCCTGCTTGAGCAATTCAGCAACGTAAGACTGCACGTTTTTCGGCGGAATGCACCACGCCTCGTCGGAGAGTAACACTTCGCGTTTCGCGCTCTCGGGTACAGAAGCCCAGAACACACGGTCGAGCATTTCCCCATGGGACTCGACGAGGATTCCCGCGTCCGCCATTTTGTCCTCGTGTTGCCCCAGGATATTGCGGAGGTGCTCGATTTCCTGATTCATACGGTCCAGCATCTGCCGGACGGCGTTCACCTTCACTTCCCCCCGCTCGAATTGTTCCAACGCGAATCGGATAGACAGATGTTCCGCCAGTTGGACCAACACACCTTCGTCCAGTTTCTTGCTTTTCCCTTGTTCGGCAAGGCCGGCGAGCGCATTCCTCAGTGTCTCTTGGGCCTTCCCAGGCAATTGCGACACCTGATCCTGAAATTCCACCGTCGCCGCGGACGGGTTCGTATTCGTTCCGATGCTTCCAAAAGTCGCCAGCGCACGCAGGATGCGATAAATCGATTCGTCATCTGGACCTCCGAACATCCGGCTTCCGGGCCCCGCCCCTTTTCCGATGCCGCCAAGTCCAGGGCCCCAGCCCGGCCCGCTCCCAATCCCCGCGGTCCCTGTTCCGATTCCTGATGAGCCTTTATCCAGACCAGCGCTGGATCCAACTCGACCTCCCCGCCCAGTAGCCGAGCCCGGACCGGTTCCGCCTCCAGGACCACCACCGCTGCTCGTTACTCCACTCTGACCGGCGCTGATGTTTCCGGCTGCACTTCCTCCACCCGGTCCTGTTCCCCAATCTGCGTCCCGTCCGCCGACGACGCCACCCGACGCGCCGCCCCATCCGTCTGCCGAACCTGGGCCAGATCCTTCGCCGCCAGCGCCGGATTCGCCTCCGGTCTTCGATCCTTCCGCCGCTGCGATCAATTCCAGCAATTTCTTCGGATCATTCAGCATCTTGCGGAATTGATCCTGCTGGTCTCCCATGGATGCCGCCGCAATCTGCGCAGCCATGCTGGATTCTTTCAGCCGGGAATCGGTGGCTACGAAACAAACTTCATTCACGCGAATGCCGCTGGCATCCACAATCGCCGCTTTCAATTGTTCGGCGAGTTCGGCAGGTTTTGCTTTTCCAGAGGGAAACGCGTGTACAAATTTGGCGAGCTCCGCTTCGGTCACTTGCTGGGTGAACTGCACGCTGGCAAGTCCTGCAGCGGAGAGCAATTGCGCAAACTGTTTTTCCGCCGGGGATCCGTCCAGCGGCACACCATCGACCAACAACTGGGTGCCCGACGCTCCGAGCAGAAGGCCGGTCTCGGCTCCTTCGGGGATAGCAGCTCGCAATTCGTTCCAGGCAACGGTCAACTGCTCGACAACCCGGGCGTGGTCGTGTCCATACAATCGCGCAAACTTCAGCAAAATATTCAGGCTTCGTACGAATGCCCTGGCTGCCGTCGCTTTGGGATCCGCGTTCATCCGGGTCTGTGATGCTCCGTGACTCACCAAACTTTGAGCCACTCGACTGGGACTTCCTCACTAGTACCCTAGAACTCTTGAACTGTCCCCACAATGGTACAGAGGTCCTGTGTAACCCTTCCGTCATTCCGCCATTCGTACAGTTCGATACACTGCACGGATGGACGGTGGCATCTTTATCGAGTACAGGTCTGTTGTCTGTGATTTATTAGCGAGAGTTATTTCATCATGGCGATTCGCCCGGGCCGCTTGCTGCGATTCACCACGTTCGAAGGTTGGGGCAAGCCACCCAATTCCAAGAGCAATTTCCTCAGCCGAAGACGCTCGTCCAATTCCATATCAACGAATTCAAACGCCATCGCCTGAGGCCTGGCGCCGCGAACGATCGCCTGCGCCCGAATACTGCGCACCCCGTGTGAAAACTTCAAGCTCAGCAGCGATCCAGGAGCCAGGTGCCGGTCCGAAGCGCCGATGCCGCCGCCCATATTCAACTCCGCAACGGTCAGGCGCATGTTTTCGCGCAAATTCGTGGAGATCGCCGGCACGTGCTTCGTCAGTTTTAGGCGCGCATACCGCCGCTGCCTAGTGACCGAAACGTTGGGTTCCGGATCGGTGGGCTCGAGCACAAGTTCTTTCCGGTCCAGGCCACTGGCCATGATCTTTTCGATCGACAATGCGGGTTCCACCTTCTGCAATGCCTGCGCAGCCGCGATCCGGAGCTCCGTGTGATACGCCCAGCGCCACACTTGTTTGGATTCCAAAAAGAGCTGCAGCATGCCGCTGGCGGCGCTTGCCCGCAAACGTCCCGCCGCTTCAATCGCCTTAATGCGAGTGAAACCGGGTGTGCTATCGTCGCGGATCAGGTCCAGAAGCAGAGGGATGCATTCGGTGCGCCCGCTCATTCCCATCTCATCCAAGGCCAGCGGCCGGATCAACGGATCCAGCGATGCATAGGTGGATACCAGGAGAAGTGCTCGCTGCTCCGCCGGCGCGGAGGACAACTGTCTCACCGTCCGGTCGTGGGAAGTTCTTGGCCACTGGGCCAATCGTGTCGGCAGATACTGTTGCACGGACTGAGGTGAAAGCTGGCTCAGCAGTCCGATTACTTCGGTGGCTTCGGTGGCCGGAGCTGTCTGCAGGGTTTCCACGAGCCGGTTCACCGCTTCGTCGCCCAGCCCACGCACCATTTCACCCAGGAGTTCGCAATCTTCTCGGAAACCGCAGTTGGCGAACCTGTTTGTCATGTAATGCAGGGCCGCCTTGGGCATTAAGCCGAGGATGTCCAGCAAACCGTCCTGCGGCTGTCCCGATCTCATGGCGTCTTCGATGAATTCCGGCAGACGCTCTTCTGTGCCAATCCTTTGGCGGATATTGTTGGTGGATCCCGGCCGCAGGGTCTCCACGCTGTCGAGCGACGCAAGCGCCTGCTGCATCGCGGGATAAAATCTCTTGGCTCCGGCCTCCTGGCTCATGCGCACGAACGCCGCCCCAACCAACGTCTGCAAATCCGATTCCCTCTCAACGCCCAGCTGATTTCCCAGTCGCTGGATCACGTCGATCAAGGCGCTGCCGTCGCCGCTGCCATAAAATTCCGCCAGATCCGAGAGGCCGATCGCCGTGGTTCGCCGGGCTTCCGCAGCTTCCAGCCCGATGCAAGCGGCATACTTCAAAAGTATTTCGTTGACAGTTTTCAACTCTCCCCGGCGCAACATTTCTTCCAGGAACGCGCGCACATTGCGAGGCGGCACGCACCACGCCTCATCGGAGGTCAAAACCTCTTTCTTGTTTTCTTCCGGAACATTCAACCAAAATTCCTGGTCCAGCAATTCAGTGTAGGACTGCATCTGCAGCCCCGCGTTGGCCATGGTCTCTTCCTGTTGGCCCAGAATTTTCCGCAGTGCCTCGATCTCCGCATTCATCCGGTCCAGGAGTTGCTTTACGGCGTTGACACGCAATTCACCGCGTTCATAGCTGTCCAGCGCGAACCGGATGGCCACGTGTTCCGCGAGTTTCAGCAGCATGGGCTTGTCTGGCTTTTCGTTAGGAGCCTGAGCCGCCAGTCCTGCCAAGGCCTGTTGCAACGTCACCTGCGCACGAACCGGCAACGTCGAAAGCCGCGACTGAAATGCGGCCGGATCCATGCGCGAATCCGGATCCTTACGTGCTTTTCCAAGTTGCGCGAACAAGCCGATCATGGATCGGACGTCGTCCTCCGCAACCGCATACCCGCCACCTGCGCCGGCGGCCCCGGGCATACCGGAAAGCCCGCCCGCCAATCCGCCTTTCAACATCGCTGTTGCCGCAAGCCATTTTCCAGGCTCACTGGCCGCGCCGCCACCACCGCCAACACCCGTTCCGGTGCCACCACCCCCGAATCCCCCGCCTGGTCCACCGCCGCTGCCGCCTGCGCCGGTTCCACTACCTCCAAGCCCCGCCCCGCCCGATGCACCGCTGCCGCCCGCTCCTGTGCCACCACCGCCAACTCCACCACCGCCCGGCCCGGCGCTGCCGCCGACTCCACCGCCCCCCTTGCCGTCCCCGCCTCCACCACCGGGGCCGCCTGCACCGGTTCCGCTGCCCGTCGCTGTGCCGGGCTTTCCAGCCTCCCAGAGGTTTCCCGAACCGCCAGTTCCGCCACTCCAACTCGCAGCCCCACTGCCACCGGTCCCGGTTCCACCACCCCCGCCGCCGGGGCCAAATCCCAAACCGCCGCCGCCTCCTCCGCTTCCCCCGCGATTGCTTTCCGCGGCCAGGATCAGTTGCAACAGTTTTTGCGGGTCCTCAAAAATCTCGCGAAATTTGTCACCCTGTGCGCCCAGCACTTTCGAAGTGAGTTGCGCCGCGACTTTTATTCCCGCCACAGAACTGTCTTCCGCCACGAACCGAATTTCATTGATGCGAATGCTCGGATCGCCAGCCATTGCCGTTTTCAATTGTTCGGCAAGTGAACTCGGCTTGGCATTTCCACTGGGGAATGCGCGCGCGAAGCGCGCAAATTGAGGTTGGGTAAGATTGGGTGCGAAATGAATGCTGGCGATTCCGGAAGAAGTGAGAAGCTGCGCAAAACTTTTTTCCGCTGCCGCCGCTCCCAGCGGCACTCCATCCAGCAAGATTTGGTTTCCGGAAGCGCCGAGCAGCAAACCCGTATCGCGGCTTTCTTCGAGCGCAGAGTGCAATTCTTTCCAAGCCGTTTCAAACTGCGCCATCGTCCGCACGTGGCCGAACTCGTACAGGCGAGCAAATTTCAGCAGAATGTTCAAACTTCGAACAAACGCGCGGGCCGACTGTCGAGTATCTCCAGCCATTTCCGGACAATTCCCTCAGTGGAACCTTCCCTTTACACTAGGCTGCCTCACCACAGGAAACAAGCGTTGCGATGAATTATGTCGCCATCTCACTAACAGAAGTATCATTTGCGATACATTGCTGCATTGCCGCCCGGCCGGGTTGCTCTTCTACCCATCTCATCAGTACAATCTCTGCTGGCCTGTTCGGCTAAGGCCCATCCCGGCTCCCTTCCTGGATTACATTGGTGTTTAAGGGCCCCATATTAAAATGGCAGACAACCAAACCCCAGCTCACCTGAAAGCGGAGATGCCCCAGATTCCGGGCGTGAGCGGCCCTCGCCGCCCCGCGCGCAATCCAATGTTGCCAATGATCGTTGGTCTTGTCGTCATAGGAATCATCCTCCTGTTTGCTGTTCGCTGGCTATCCCGAACCAGACCAGCCGACCCCTCGCGCGCCGAGCAGACTCCCCAGTTGGAGATCCCTGCGCCCCCCCCGGACCCCTCCACATTGCTCGCACACGCCACGGACGCGAACCCGGTCATCGCCAATATTGCCGACCTCGCGAAGCCCTGGTCCTCCATCGACTTCTTCGTCCGAAATCGCCTCACCGCTGAGTCCGAAATCGCCTCACCGCTGAAGACATTCCGGCAACGATCGTGCGGCTTCCTTCCGGCTCTCCGACTGTTGTTGCCGGCTACTGGGCGTTTTCCCGCAAGGCTCCTTACGGTTCCTGCGAGCTCGAATACATTGCCGACCTCAACAAGCTCCGTACCGACTACGGTTTCCCCCGCGCGAATCATCCTCTCGTCGGAAATCCGTGCAGCCGCACTCTCTACGATCCTCTGAAGACTTCCAATCTTCCCGGCGACGTCTGGATGCGAGGGGCCATAGTCCAGGGCAGCGACATTCGCCCGCCCTTCGGCGTCGAAATCAGAATTCAGAACAAGCAGATCCTGGCGATTCGCTCTGAATAATTTCCTGTAAGTAATTTCAGTTCCGAACGGCGTTCTCTCCCGTGTCCTGAGGAATTCGGTTTAGGGACAAACTCGCGCCCTCACGGAAGCGGAATCGAGCCTCCAACCGGAGTACTCGTACCACTGGAGAAGGTGTTTGGCTATTGGAATCTGGATGTTTCCCCATCACATTTACAGTTTTCTGTAGCCACTTCCCCTCGGGAGATATCATTAACTCGTCTAGCAGAAGTTACGCCTGAGTAAATCGATCCTATCTTCTCTCATTTCAATGGCACGTAACTGAATCTTCGCATCCCCAAACAACGGGGAGCAGTTGGTGTGCAGCATGCTGCACACCATTTTACGGAGGGTTGTCCCCATGCAAAATTATTGGTCCAGGCACGTCCAAATTCTCAGGATCAGCTCAGTTTTCCTGCTCTTAGTGCTTTCTTGGCCCTCATCTTCCCGTGCACAGAACGCAACCATTAGCGGCACGGTTTTTGATCCGAGTCATTCCCCTGTTTCTTCGGTCAGCGTGACCGCGCGCAGCACGGAAACCAATAGTTTACATACGGCTATTACCAACGAAGACGGTTTATACCGTCTGGTAGAGCTTCCAGCCGGGATTTACGTCCTAACCTTTGAAAAATCTGGTTTTAAGGTGGCCAAATTCGCCGGAGTTACGCTCACGGTCGGCCAAATCTTGACGGTCGACGAGAGCCTCGAGATTGGTACTGTCTCCGCTACCGTGGAAGTTCAGGCATCGATCGTGCCACCAATCGAACTGGAAAATGCCCAGATCAGCAATCTTGTGGACGCACGAAGGGTGTCCGAGCTTCCCCTGCTGGTGCGCGACCCCTACTCCCTAGTGCTGCTTAGCCCCGGGGTGATTCAGAGCAATACCTCGCTAGGAGGTTTCTCCTCGAACGGCGCCAGCGAGCGCAGCAACAACTTCCTGCTGGATGGCGTGGACAACAACGATACCGAGGTGCCCGGAATTGCGGGCGGCTTGAATTCACTGAATCCCGATTCCACACAGGAATTCCGCGTGATCACCAACAATTTCCTTCCTGAGTATGGCCGGAGCAACGGAGCGGTAATCGAGGCCATTACCAAGAGCGGCACGAATCAGATTCACGGTACCGCCTATGAATTCGGCCGTTATAACGCCATGGGCGCTCGCGATTTCTTCAACCCTGCGGAAGGCCCCAATGGAGGCCCGCAAAACCCGTATATTCGCAATGACTTTGGCGCTTCAGCCGGAGGGCCGATCAAGAAGGATAAGACATTCTGGTTCGGGAATTATGAGGGGCAACGGTATGTGACCAGCCTCACGAACGCGAGCACCGTGCCCACTGCCGCTTTTAAAACGGGAAAATTCACGATCACGCAGGACGCACAAGGGAATCCCATCACCCCCGTGAATGTGGACGTTAGCCAAGCCAACTCCGCAAACAATGCGCTGGGGATTGGCTTAGATCCGAACATTCAAAAAATACTGGCTCTGTACCCCAACCCGAACGGGCCCGCAGTAAACGACATCAGCGGGATCCTGTTTTTCCCGAGCGCTTCCCGCCAGCGGGTGGATGATTTCACGATCAAGATCGACCATAACATCAACTCGAAAAACCTTTTGAGCGTTCGCTACTCATTCAATCGGTTTACAGACCCCAACGCCTTTCACGACGACTTCCTTCCGGGTGGGTTGGGTGCGGTTGCGACTTACCAGAGGACCCAGGGCGCGGCAATCGGCTTGACTACTACGCTTAAGAGCAATCTGGTGAATGAATTCCATTTTGGCGCCAACCGGACCAATCTTCAGTTTACGTGCACCGGAACGAGCGTTTTCGACAGCTTTGGCAACCTGGATTCCATTGGCCGCGGGCCCGATTACAGTCTCCCCGGTATCTCCGGGTTCGGTTGCCTGAACCTGGGAGATTCCAAGTCTCCCCGGTATCTCCGGGTTCGGTTGCCTGAACCTGGGAGATTCCAGCGGGCAAGCGCGGTTTACCGGCACCTACCAGACCATCGATGGCATCAGCTATACCCGCGGCAAGCATGCGTTTAAGTTCGGCGGCGAGTTCCGCGCCGTATACTCCAACTCGTTCGATAACTTCAGCACCCGACAACTCCTGGATTTTGCGGCGTTTTCGGAGTTTGGCGTCACGGCATTGCAAAATGTCGATAATAATTGCCCCTTTGCGCCTCCGCCCGCGCCACCTAATACCCCCACTCCCTGTGTCTCTCAAAACACGGCCGTTGAAAATCAGACCTTGGGTCTCCTCGGATTCGTCGGTGCGCAGTCGGAATCGCAATTCTTTAATTTTGCAGGCGTGCGGTCGGCCGACGACGTGCGTGGGTTCCGCCAGCGGGAATGGGGCGCCTATGGTCAGGACACCTGGAAACTTCTATCGAATCTCACCCTATCTGGCGGATTGCGCTGGGAGTATTTCGGGGTTCCGTTTGAAGTGAACAACAGCCTGGCCAATCTCTTCGTTGACGCCAGCGGGCAGGCGCCGTTCACGTTCACCCGCGTGGGACCGGGTACGGGGAAGACCCTATATGCCAATCAGTTTGACAACTTCGAGCCGCGGATTGGCCTGGCCTGGGATCCGTTCAAGGATGGCAAGACTTCCGTGCGCATGGGTTACGGCATCTTCCATGACCGCGTGTTCGGAAACCTGGTCGGAAACGCCAAGGGGAACCCGCCTTTCCAGCAGTCGTTCGCCGCGAATCCATTCACCCAAACCACAGATTTGGTGACGCCCGGAACCGTGGCCACTTCACCGGTGGTGACGAATTTTGACCCCAATACAGGGCTGGGCGGGGAGATTTTCCCTACTCTCTTCGACCCGAATTTTAAGACGCCCTACAGCCAGAACTGGAACGTAGGGATACAGCGGCAACTGGCCAGTTCGTTGACCCTGGAAGTTAACTACGTGGGCGTTAAGGGCACCCGGCTTTTCCGCGTGGTCGACGGCAATCCGCCACAACCGGGCCTGGTTTCGCAATTGGTGGCGTTCTGCGTGCCCGGAAACCCCAATAACACCGGGTTTCAGGTTCCCGCAAGCACGACTTTTGGCACTGCCAAAGGCCAATGTAATCAAAGCACCCTCACCTTCGCGAATCTCTGGCTTGGCGCGGAAGCTGGCGTGCTTCCATTCGACGCGGTCAACAACAATGCCTTTCAGACGCCTTTCTCCACTCCGGGAGCGGCGTTGAACAAGTCCATTGGCAACTCCACCTATAACGGGCTTCAGGTGAACCTGCAAAAGCGCTTCACCCACGGTCTCCAGTTCCAGGGCGCGTACACTTTCTCCCATTCCATCGACGATGTGAACGATCCGTTGGGCGATGGAGTGGCCACCGGAAACAGAAGCTTCCCGCGGAATTCCTTCGATCTGGCCGCGGAGCGCGGGAATTCGGATTTCGACATCCGCCATCGTGGCGTGGTGAATTTCATCTACGAACCCAATGTCGGCAAGGGCCGCGGGCACTTGAACGAGGGCTTTGTTGGGCGTGTGCTGGAGGGTTGGTCGATCACCAGCGTGATAACCGCGCAGACGGGCCACCCCTTCGACATCTTCGGCAATGTCGACAGCAACCACACGGGATTGTCCGCGAGGGCGACCATCATCGGCAGCCCCTCTCAACCCGCGGGGACGGACAAGACGTTTACGGGGCCGGCGCTCAGCGCGTTTGAGCTGACGCCCTACAATCAACAATCGAACCTGGGCAAGAATGCCTTTTATGGGCCGAACGAGGTCAACGTCGACTCTTCGCTGCTGAAAAACACAGCCATTACCGAGCACGTCAAGCTGCAGTTGCGGTTCGAATTCTACAATCTCTTTAACCACCCACAATTCGGCCAGCCAGGCAACAGCATTGCGGCTCCCGGAACCTTTGGCCTTTCTACTTCTACCCTGACCCGCGCCGATGGCACGACAAGCGCCAGGCAAATTCAAGTCGCGGCCAAACTCATCTTCTAGGCGAAGTTCAACCCCGACAGAGGCCCCGAAGTGCATTTCCGGGGCCTTTTTTGTGTCCTCAGTAAAGATTGTGAGCTGGCAGGCACACATTGTCTTTACGTCCGGTTTAATTATCTCTGCAGGGTTCCCGTAGATTCGCTGGAAGGTCCAGCCCAATAAAAAGGGCGCCCTGGAGTCCAGAGCGCCCTTCGAAAGCCTTCCGTCC
>Ga0210401_10001821_pt1 | contig 24195 bp, 23 predicted proteins | sample IncBWH32MmetaG_FD_150866 | JGI IMG/M metagenome (GOLD analysis project Ga0210401, IMG submission 150866) | Forest soil microbial communities from Barre Woods Harvard Forest LTER site, Petersham, Massachusetts, United States - Inc-BW-H-32-M | ecosystem: Environmental > Terrestrial > Soil >... | reverse complement strand
CCGCGTATCCTTCTGGCTGCCGCGCGGCTTGACACGAAATTGTCAGCACTGAAGACCGGCGCGCGCGGATCGGCGCCCTCACTCCACGCGGCAAGGACCCCATCGTTCCCGCCTTCCAAAAACATTCCGAGCAGATAAGGAGAGTGTTCTCCTCAACTGAGCCCTCCCAGGAACTTAGTGGCTTTCAGTGCTCTCCCCGCCAGATATCTGTCGTTTGCGTGACCAGCGGGGGATGGTATGACTCCAACGAGTTTGCGCCAAAACGCGGTTATTACGTAAGCTCTTCCGTTGACCAACGGGGCGAGACTTTTCGAACCAGAATGGCTGGCTCCCCGGATTACATTTCGAACTGCGATTAACAGCCTTCGCGTCCCAAATCATATCCTGGCTACCTCTGTTCGACGATTTTTGGTAACATTTCACGTACTATGTAGGCGTTCGACCCGATGCTTCACGGTCCCGGTGCTTCAGCGAACGTCGTTCTACTTCGCAGTCAAAACCAGAATAGGAGGGATGTGTTTTGTAATGTAGGAGCTGTTAATCAGAGTTCGAACTTAATCGTGGGGAGCCAGCCATTCTGGTTCGAAAAGTCTCGCCCCGTTGGTCAACGGAAGAGCTTACGTAGTAACCGCGTTTTGGCGCCAACTCGTTGGAGTCATACCGTCCCCCGCTGGTCACGCAAACGACAGATATCTGGCGGGGAGAGCACTGAAAGCCACTAAGTTCCTGGGAGGGCTCAGTTGAGGAGAACACTCTCCTTATCTGCTCGGAATGTTTTTGGAGGGCGGGAACGATGGGGTCCTTGCCGCGTGGAGCGAGGGCGCCGATCCGCACGCGCCGGTCTTTCAGCGCTGACAATTTCGTGTCAAGCCGCGCGGCAGCCAGAAGGATACGCGGCTACCGGGACCTGCCGACGCTGACGCAGGTGTAGCCTTGCCGGTCCTTGCTAGCAGCCCACCTTGTATTCTTGTCAGCTGACCCGTGCCGCTCCATCTACTTCATCACGATTTCGTTGTTCGCCAACATAACAATGCGGAGACGGGGATGTCCTTCCTCTAGCCTGGGGATAAGACCGGCGAGCGCCGCATCCAGCGCCGCAATACACTCAGGGAAGCTGATCGTGCAACGAGCGAGACTGCTTTCCGTCCGATACGAACGAGGCATGGATTGGACGGATGAGGAGTAAGAGTCTGTGGTCCAGCGAGGCCACACCGTTGTGCTCAATTTATGCCCACCACCTGAAAAAGCATTTTGGCGACGTTCAACGCCTTCTGAAAACGATCGGTCGTCTATTGTGGGACCGGCGCCGCTACTGCTCCCGAGTTTTCCTGCGCGCCTTCGGAAAGGAACGTCGACGGAGAAGACTGGTTGTTGTACCCGGTCCCGATCCAGCCCGCCGAGCGTACCGTGTTGGAGATCTGAACTTCGTCGATCAGCCCGTGATAGAAGTAACCGCCGCCACCATACCGCCCCATAAAGATGTCGTTGGTCGTCGCGGCAGCCGAGCTCGCCGACGTCCCCGCTACGTTCAACACCCCGTCCACGTAAAGAGCAATCGCTTTAGTGCTGTTGTCGATGGTGGCATCGATCTTGTGCCAGGTGTTGTCGGCCACCGCCACGCTGGTGGTGATGGCCGGACCGTTGGTCCCCAGGTTCTGCAGCGTCAGCTCTTGGTTGGGAGTCCCATAGTTGAACGCCAGGGTCCACTCACTGTTGGCCCCCTTCTCGATCAGACGTGCGTTGTTGCTCATGTCGGTCTGCGCTTTCATCCACAGCGAAACAGTCTGCTGTGTCCAGCCGTTCAGGCTGCTGCTATTGGGCACCTGGATGAAGTTGGAGGTCCCGTTCAAGCTGGCTGCTCCGTCCATCTCTCCTGCTCCCGCCAAACTCCCATTCAGCGCCGCGGCATTGTTGCCGTTGCCGGTCGAATCGGTTCCCGACAGCGTGGTCCCGTTGGGCAGGTGCCAAACCCCTTCGTAATTGCTGTCCCACACCCCGGCCCGGTTCTGCTGGTCCGCCGCCGAGCCGTTGCCGTAATACACGTAGATCAAGGTGTCGCTGCTGGGCGATACCGCCGGCACACTCACCCAGGCAATCAGCTGACCGGTCGTGGCTGAGTAAGTCTCAATCTGATGACTCAGCTTGGTACTCCCATCGGAGGCGGTAAACAGAATGTCGGTTCCATCCGCCTTGCCCACGCTGCCCCCGTTGGCCAGCGTCTTCAGATTCACATCCGTCACCGAAACCAGCACCGGGAAGTTCGTCAGGGTCGAAGAGCCGGATACCCTGGTGTGATCGATCGTAATCGTTTTCCGGTTTGTCCAGGAGTAGTTATACCAACCGGCCGCTGGAATCAGAGTCAGGCTCGCCGATGCAAATTTGCTCGTATCCTCGACGCTCGTCGCCGTGACTGTAACCACCTGCTGCATGCTGATCGTGGACGGAGGCGTGTACAATCCGGCGGGCGAAATAGTTCCGGTGTTCGGGTTCACCGTCCAAGTCACCGCCGTATTGGTGGTATTGGTCACCGTAGCCGTGAATTGCTGCGTCTGGCTAGGCTCGAGTGTGACAGCCGGGGGTTTCAGGGAGACCGCGATCGGCGGAGGGACGATCGTGAGAGTGACCGAAGTTGCGTGGTTTATGCCGCCGCCGGATGCAGTGATCGTCAGAGTGTAATTTCCTGGCATGGAGCTACCGGCGTTCACGGACAGCGTAGGGGAACCGAAGCCCCCTGTTACCGGGTTTGGACTGAAGCTGGCGGAGGCTCCGCTGGGTATGCCACTCACGCCCAGCGTAACATCGCTTCCGAAGCCACCCGACGGGATCACGTTCACTGTATAACTGGTACTGTTCCCTTGCACCACCGACTGGAAAGTGGGGGTGGAGGAGATGGAGAAATCTGGCGGCACAGAGCTGCTGCAAGTTGGGAAAGCGAACGAGTAGACCCACGTGCTCCAGTTAAAAGTGCCGCTGGACTTCATATACTCGTTGGTGTACCAGAAGTTGCAGTCGTCGAGCGGATCCAACGCTATGCTGCTGTAGTCACCCCAACGGCTGAGGTTTTTCAACTGCGAGCCGGTGCCGTTGATAATCACATTCTCCGCCTCCATCGTGCCAAGAGGATCGGTTGGCACGCGGCCGGTGAAGCGGATCGCCGGTGACATGCTGCTGCTCGAAACGCTATAGCCCATCGCGATATTGCCGACCTGATCCATGGCGATGCTACCCATCCAGCGGTAGTTTCGGTCGGGCGCGAACGTACCTTGCTGGAACACCGTTGGCGTGACGTTGGGGTTGCGCAACTCGTACCAGCGCACTCCCACGTTGCCGCTTCCGGTTCCAACGGAGTGATTTGCCACCAACGATTCGTGGCCATCCGGAAAGTGACGATAAGCAAGCCGATACATCAACCGATCACCGAGGGAGTCGAGTTGCTGCGACGTTCCCGATTGTGGGATGCAAGTTCCCCCGCCACAGGCCTCGTTGTAAGCCGCCACAGGAATGTTGACTGGGCCGACGAAGGTGGAGTTCGCCGGCGTGGTGAAGTCGACGTGGAATTTCCAAAGATTCAGCGAGTTCGTAGCAAGGCTCAAATAGAAGTCAGGTGATCCGGCCGGTGGCAGCGTCGACCCATCCAAGTCGGACGGCAACATGCTCCCAAAGCTGTTTCCGAGCTGGAAGCATATCTGGTTAGCGGCGCTACCGGCCCGCATGGCAGCGCCATCGAGAGCACAAGCTCTGGGGCCAAGAAACGTGTTCGAGCCAGTGAACATGTTGAATGAGATGTAGTAGGCGTCCGGCCAAACTGCTAGCTTGGGATAATCGTTAAAATTAGGCTGCTGAAACGCATAGCGATTCCAAGTGCCGGTTGCGTCCGCAGTAGTGGAGACGGCCACGCACTGCGTATAGGGCGTGGTGCTGACCGAAAGCTGGCTCATGATCCAGCGATTATTGATCTTGTCATATTGAGCGATCACGTCGCCGTCATTATTGGTTTCGCAGCCGCCACCGAAGCCGCTCCACAAGGTATTTCCTGCGGCCGGGCCATATATCAGAGCACCGGAACTCTTGGCGAAAATCGCAAATGACGTGTTGACCCACTGCACGAATTGCGTTGCCCCTACCGCTCCATTGGTGTCTGGCGGCGCCGCATTGTCAAAGAAACCATAATCGCCATTGCCTACGCCGGCAAAGCTGTGGGAACCGCTTGCGGCCACCAGGGGACCAGCAGATGTCTGTACAACCGGGTCTGGTTGATTGGTGACAGGTTTGGCGGGATGCGTCTGATGCGGGTGCGTCTCTCGCTGAGCGGGTTGCGGCGGCACCGGTAGGATTGCTCGTAAAGGCGGTGAAACGTCGTGCTTAACAGCGGGAGTTACCTCTACTCCGCTGTTCTGAGCGGGTGCCGGAAGTCCTGACAAAGCCAAACACAGTATCGAAAGAACACTTGTGGTCAGTCTTTTACCCATTTGATCTCCTGTGACGCGCGACGCGACGTAAGCGCCGCTCGACGTTTCGTCGGCTTACAGGCGTCGACAATGCTACGTTGAGGAGCCCTGTCGCGCGGCACATTTGAGTTAATCTGTGTTGGAGTAAGTCGCAGGCTTCCGTTGCAACTCAAACGCCAATTGAATCCGAGTACGCGGCTGGGGTATTTATCGAGCCCACGCGTCTCTATCACCCGACTTAGATTACCTTAGTTCACATTTTCTTTGAGTTACAACGGTAGTGTAAGGCCCCGCAGTGTCTCACAGCCTGTGAACGAATGCGAGAATTTCGCGGGCTAGGCTATCCGAAAGGATAGGGAGGTAGCACTTTTCGTGAGCATTACGTGAATTTCTGTCGGCTTACATGAAAGTTGTGATGGCTGACCGAGTGCAGGATGCAAGCGTTGGGGGAACAGAACGCTATCAATGCGTCATCACGCGGGACCTCTATGTAAATAGTCCGTTCGCGGCACCTGATCATAGTCACTGTTTCAATTTTTCGAAAGGATGGCATGAACGATTTAACGTCGTATTCGTGGAAGACTTCACGGTCGAGGTCACGAGCTCAAAACGCCACAATGGGACCGGCTTGGAGCCCTCACCCGCAAGGGGATCTCCACTCTAGAACTCATGGCGAAAGAGGCATGTGTATGTCGCCGATACGCGTGCTGACTGTGATCCTCTGGTCAGCATTGCTACCGGCGCAGATCGTTATTACGGGCGCGGGTTACTTCTGAGTACGCTGTTATCGCCATATAAGATGATGCCCTGCTCCGCATTCGGCGGCCTATCCTTAGACCAGACGTACCAGTCTCGATATTTCGACTTCTTGTCTCTCCGCGCCTCCCGGAACCAGGGATGGTCGATGGAAGTGTGGTTAACAACGAGATCCACGAGGATGCGAATGCCACGATCGTTTGCTGCTTGGGAAAACTCCACGAAATCGCCAAGGTTACCGTAGCACGGGTCGATATTGTAATAGTCGCTAATATCATAACCATGATCTCGGCGCGGAGACGGGAAGAACGGCTGCAGCCAGATACAATTCACGTTCAATCCGGCGAGATAGTCCAGTTTGCTCGCGAAACCAACGAAATCGCCAATACCATCGCCGTTTCCATCTGCGAACGACTGCAAGTCAATCGTGTAAACGATCGCGTTCTTATGCCAAAGACTTTCCATGTCGCTCCTTTGCGGGGCCGCTGAGCGATTCGCGGGATCGCCCGACTTTCCGTGGAAGTATCGGCTCTCGCGTAACCCACTTTACGATGCCTTTCTGCATTCTGACAACCTCATACTTAGAGGGAGCCAAGGCCAAGATCCGAAGCAGCCGGGCGCTCTTTGGCGATGTTCTACAGTGGGTGGAGTTTGATGCCTGCGGATGTTGGCTGATCTTCAAGCTACTTCAAGGATTAAAGGTGGATGCGAAGGATGTTGCATTAGCCTCGGTGAAAGCAGTAAGTGGGCAGACGTCGCGGTCAAGACTAAAATTTGTCACTGAACTCGGCCGATGCCGAAAGGCGGCTTGACGATCAAACTCTGCGCGGCTTTCAAGAGCAGCTTTCGCGAGAAAGGACGCAATTCCTCAGGATGCTCACGCAAATATGCGAGCACGCGTCGCCGCTTTTCCCTTCCTCGGCTACTCGAAGAAAGATCCGGCCGGAATGAATCGGGGATCAAATCCGGTAGGCAGTCTTCTATCCGGCCATAGATCGAGATCCACATTTTCTTGACTACGGGGAGCGAAATTCCCAGGGTCTCGGCTAAATGCGCGTCGGTCGCTCCAGGAAGCGCGCAGCAGAGCAGGCGCTGTTCGCTTCGGCTGAAGCCGAGGATCGGCGGATGATAGTCAAATAGGGAACCCACCCAGCTTCCTTCCCAATTGCCCTGCCGACTAAGCTCCAGATCACGCGTGATTCCGACAACGTGAGGCTGGCCGGCGATTTCGCCAAGGTCTTTTTTCAACCCACCTGTGTAGGCAGCAACGCGGGAGTCCCAAAGAAATCCGCCCGTCTTGAGCATAAATGCCAGATGATCCGGACCAGGGGCCTGTGACGCGATCACTTCTTTCCAGCGATAGCCTCGATGTTCCTGAATAAATACCGCCATGATGTAACGTTGGAGTTCGCCGTGAGCTTCATATCCGGCGCGAAAGCACATGTCCCAGCAAACCCCATTCAGTCCGTCATCCGAATTTTTCTCCCGAAACTGCTTACCGTTGAGAAGGGGAGATTCGCCATTGGTGATTCTCCTGGTTAACTCCGGGCCCGTCCAGAAATGTGGCGTCGTCTTCATCTTGGAGAGAAATTCGTCCCGTACAATGGCGGTAACGCCCGCAATAACGATGGGTGCGCGCGGCCCCTCGCCGGCACGTACCACGGCGGTGATTTGCGCTTCGGAGTGGAGCAAGCGGAGCCACGCCTCGGGCAGATCTTTGATAGTTGGCCCGTATCGTGGGCCGACGACAGGGTGGTTCGCGATAATATTCACGCATTCGCGAATATCCTCCGGCTGCATTGGGCGATGACTCAAAATCATACACAGTCCAGAACGCAGGCAAACTGATTTTTTGGTTCTTTTAGGACCCTAGCACTTTCCGGATCATCATGGCAATCTTGCCTAGCTCACAAGTTGTAGATTAAGCGCCGGCGCTTGACGAAACAACGTCAACAAGTATACGAAATCATTTAAGGCTTTCTGGTACAGCGTAAGACAAAGAGAAAGAGAACACAGAATGAGGAAAGCATACCTTTTAACGGGGGATAGAGCGGGCAGAACCCCCTTGAATGAACGCAAATTAGGATCACATAGGGTATTCAAAACCACACTTTTGCTATGGACCCTTCTCCCGGCCGGCATTCCGTTGGCCTTCGGCAACGTTGTGACGGACTGGAACACGATAGCCTCTACGACGGTCATCAAGAACGCGGGAAAGCCACCGAGTTCTTCACCGATCTGGTTCGCCTACATGAGCCTGGCGGTTTATGACGCGGTGATTTCGATCACGGGGCAATACCGGCCTTTCTATTACTACGGCACAGCACAGCCGAATGCCTCCGTCGACGCAGCCGCCGTGGCGGCAGCTCATCGCGTTCTGGTGAGTTACTTTCCTACCCAGCAGAATGATCTAGACACTCAGTTCGCAGCTTCCTTAGCGGGCATCACCCCGGATGGATCAGACACAAACGCGGGCGTCGCTGCCGGTGAAGCCGCCGCCGCCGCCCTGATTGCGGCCCGGACCGGCGATGGACTCGAAGCCAACGTGCCATATACTCCCGGATCTGGTCCTGGCGTTTGGATTCCGACGCCGCCGGCGTTCGCCGCGGCAGCTACTCCGTGGCTACCCCAATTTCATCCCTTTACAATGACTACGGCTGCCGACTACCGGCCGGATGGACCGCCGTCGCTTGGAAGCGAAACTTGGGAGCGGGATTACAACCTGACTCGCATGTATGGCGGCGCCACCAGCACTGTCCGGTCGGCAGCGGAAACAGAGATCGGCTTATTCTGGACCGAACACCCGCCTCAGCAATATGCGCGAGCGTTCGGATACCTTGCCGGGACTTATGGATTAGGCGTGGCGGATACTGCGAGGTTGATGGCGATACTCTGGACCGGTTACACGGACGCGATTATCGGCTGTTTCGATGGGAAGTACACGTATTCTTTTTGGCGTCCGGTGACCGCGATCAATGCAGGCGGGGGCAACCCTGATTTAAAGGCCGATTCGGGATGGCTTCCGCTAGGTGCGACCCCCAATCATCCGGAATATCCGGCAGCGCACGCCTGTGCCTCCGGGGCCGTCTCGACGCTGATTGATGGCTATTTTGGCACGACGAAGGTTTACATCGCGGTCGACAGCTTGGCGTTTCAGGACGGAGTACATACCCACATTTTCGGGGACACACGCGACTTGATCGATGAAGTCTTTTGGGCGCGGATGTATGCCGGGTTTCATTTCTATCACTCTCTGCAAGTTGGGGAGGAACTCGGGACAAACGTCGCGAAAAACCTGCTGCGGTCGCATTTCGGTCCGCAAGGCTCTGTCTTCGATTCTTCCCAGGCAAGGCCATCAGGGAGCAGTGGGAATAGAAAATGACGCGAAGGCAAAATGCGATGGCTGTAACACTATTCTCCGCCACGTCGTATTGCAGTCTCGCTCAAACCCAGTCACCTTCGTGGACGACTCTGGTGGTCGATCTCCAGAATCGTCCCGCGAAGTTGCCCGCAACACGGTTGGGTAACTTCATCAATTTTGGTTCGGTCATGCTCATCGGCTAAATCCTGGCAGTTATCTGTCGCGAAACAAATGTTGGGCGACAGATGGCTCTGACTAATTAGCGAGTGGCAATCAACCCCAATATCAGCAGACCATCGAAGGTACTAGTACGCCTAGCAAAGAAGCATAAGGGTAATAGTCCTTAAGTATTGACATCTGGGCCGTATCTTGGCATATTCGTCTAACACCATACGAATTGAATGCAGGAGAGGGATCGCGGGTTATACCTCCCAACTCCTTCGAAGCTCGGCGGGATGATGACTATCCCGCTACATGAAAAGGACAACCAAATGATGCATTTCAAGGCGGCTAAATACGTATTTGTCTCGTTAGGGGTACTTGCACTCAGCGGCTCACCTTGCGTGGCACAGAACACGATCTTTGTGCAGTTCTCCGGTTTGAATTGTCAGGGGGCCGCAGACCCAAATTTTCCCGGCTCCGCAATTTCTAGTGTCTCTCTGGAAGGCGATAACCCAGTTAGTTTTAACACAACAGGTGGGGGTTCAGGCAAGGTGTCCTTTACTGACATCAAACTAGTGAAAACCCTGGACGACTGCACCCCACTACTATTTCAGAATCTGGCGATGGGCACTCAATTTCAGGCTGTCACGATCAAAATCGTCAGCCCCGCCACCGCTTCGACACCTGCCACACCGCTCGTGATCATTCAACTGAGCGGCGCATCACTTTCAAGCGATCAGCTGGTCCAGGCCGCGGGAGGCCGTCCTAGCGAGTTAGTTACTGTCGCATTTGTAAAGATCACTCTAACTCATGTGCCCAGCAATAAAACCTTCAGTTGGAATATACAGACAAATTCTTCAAACTGACTGGCATCAGGTCGTGTGGGTCGCTCGTAATTCTCGGTAGCACAGAATGCATAGGCAGATCTCATTAGTCTCGATGGTTCTCTTGCAGGCGACGGGGAGCGCGTTATTTGCCGATACGGTCACAGTAGGCGTCGCCAATAATGGAAATTGCATTCCGTTCGGGTGCGCGAACGGCGTAACAAGATATCAGCAAGTCTACGATTCGGGCCAGTTCGTGGCTCCTTTCGACATTGCTAATATTTCTTTTTTTGACACATTAAATCCGGGCAGTGGTGCGGTGACCCATGCCACGTACACCATCAGCTTTTCCACAACATCCGCATCAGTGGGGGGGTTGGACATTGCCTTAGACAACAACGTTGGCTCAGATACCAGCTCATTTTTTTCCGGGGACCTAGCGGGCTTCAGTGGAACGAAGCTCACGATTGATGGCACCTCTGTGTTCCATTACAATCCCGTGCTGGGAAACTTACTGCTCGATATCAACATATCTGGAGCCGGCGCGGATGCCGGCATATTCTTGGACACTGAAGAGGATTCAACGGTGATGAGTAGGGCCGCAGCTGGCTTATCGGATCCGTTTAATATCGGACTAGTTACAGAGTTTGATTCAATGGCCTCTCCGCCGCTCAGTAGCGTTCCCGAGCCGCGATACCTGGTTTTGGTTTTGGTGGGCATAATGCTAGCCGGCACGGGAATAAAAGCTCTCAGAAGAAAGGCCAGGGGTACTCTCCCTGGCTGGACCGATTCACGATCGCTTTTAGGACAAAAACCATCACCATAGTGGCTTAGATCGAGTCCGTACACAATACCGTTCTTGCTGTACTAAGCCCCTGCCGCGCGCGACAACGGCTTGGTCGCGTTGGTTTGTCTCCTGGGCCAATATAGGCGGGCCAGCCCGTTCAGGTAGAAGCCAAGAAGAATGATCGCTACGATGATCAGCGAGATCTCGTAAATCTGTCCTCCGCAAAAAAAAGATCCGGCTTTCACTTACGCTCAAGAGGACTTGCAAGCTCTTGTAGAATGTGGCTTGTTCCCGCTCATTCGCTTGCTCCTTTCCTCCCGCGCCACCCTCATCGCCGAGAACCTGTTCCTTCGGAAACAGCTCGCTTTGTTTCAAGAACGCAAGTTGAGGCCTCGACGTTCGGACGCTGCTACACGCGCTTTCATGGTCTTGCTCTCCAGATTCTTCGATTGGCGTGAAGCCCTGGTCATTGTCAAGCCGCAAACATTCCTTAAATGGCATCGCACCGCGTACCGGAGGTTCTGGAGATGGAAGTCTCGAAAGCGAGGCCGACCGCGACTGCCAAAGAACCTGCGCGAGTTGATCCGGGAGATGGCGCATCACAATCTGACGTGGGGCGAGGAACGCATTGCTGACGAACTGAAACTCAAACTCGGCATCCGAGTCTCACCGCGGACCGTCAGGAAGTACTTGAATCGAGAACGTCCCGGTGGCGGAAGCTACGATCGAGGCTGGAACGCTTTCATGCAGAACGAGGCGAAAGCGATTGTGGCTTGTGACTTCTTTATATCCATCACGCTGAACTTCCGGGTTTTATATGTCTTCGTAGCGATGGAAATCAGCTCGCGGCGAATTCTGCACTGTAATGTCACAGCTCATCCCACCGCGGAATGGACCACCCAGCAATTCCGAGAAGTTCTCGCAGACGTCCATCCGTACCGGTTCGTCATTCACGATCACGACTCGATTTTTTCGCCTTCGCTCGATTTGATGCTGAACGATCTCGGAGTGCGAGTGCTGAAAACGCCTGTCCAAGGCCCAAAAGCGAATGCCTTCTGCGAACGACTCGTTGGGACCATCCGCCGGGAGTGTGTGGATTACATCCTTCCGATGAACGAACGGCACCTTCGTCTCATTCTGAAAGAATTCGTTGCATATTGCAATCGCGGTCGTCCTCATTCCGCTTTAGGCCCTGGCACACCCGAACCGATCCAGGCGAGTGTTCCGGCCGGCGGCCATAGGTATGAGCTTCCAGCCGGTCACCGAATCAAGTCGAAGCCGGTCCTCGGTGGATTGCATCATGATTATCGATTAGAAAAGGAGGTCGCTTAGCCCGAAGGAATTATTGCGGACTACAGGCATGCTGAAGTCGCCTTTCCAGCTTTCCGTTACTCGACGTTGACAAAGCCCGCGTCGAAGGTATATCGTATGCGAAAGGTATACAATCACGCACGCGGAACCAGAACAGCTTTAGTCCCCGCCGAACTAAATGCGACCGTCGTCTGAATTCAGGGAGGGAAAAAGATGTCTTACAAAATCAGCGGCAGCCTCTTACGCGCCACATGTTTGTTGGCGTTGCTCAGCACAGGATTAATTCGCGCCCAATACACTACCGGCACCGTACAAGGCACAGTGACCGATCCTACCGGCGCCGTAGTCCCGAACGGAACCGTAGTGCTGCGTAATGTCGATACAAATGCCAGCCGGCAGTTCAATTCCGGCACGGACGGGATCTATTACTTCTCCGCAGTCCCTCCAGGAAGGTACGAGCTAAGCGTGGAAGCACCTGGATTCACTAAAGCCGTCGTTCAATTCGCCGCTTTAGCCAGTCAGACCGTGACGCAGGACGTCAAACTATCGCTCGCTGCTACCAGCACCGCGGTGGAGGTTACGGTTCAATCTTCGGCAGTCGAACTGGACAAGACCGACCCGCAGCTGAGTACCAATCGTGATCCGCTGGAAGTCAATGATCTTCCCACGCAACACAGCGCCACGGGCTTAGTGGCCTATGCGCCCGGTGTTCAGCCTATGTACAATCCCCGAGGCGGAAGTCTGGTGAAGCTGAGCGGCGCTCAGACCGGACAGATCTCGGCGAACGGCGCGCGAGCCGAGTATGGAAACGCCGAACTCGACTTTACCGATGCAAACGATTGGGAGTTCGGCGGATTCGCGCTGGGAACGACTGTGGCCACCGATTTCGTGCAAGAGTTCAAGGTGCTCACCTCCAACGTTTCGGCGGAATACGGCATCAAGGCTGGTGGTGAGATCGAGACCATCACCAAGAGCGGGTCGAACAACTGGCACGGCGAGGCGAACGATTACATCCAGAACGATTACTTCAATGCTCGAAACTGGGGCGACACCACCGGCAAAGCCGCCCGCACAGACATCAACAACTATGGTTTCTCCATGGGCGGGCCGGGCATCAGGAATAAGTTGTTTCTCTTTGGCGGATGGCACCAGAACAGAAACATCAGTGCCGGCAGCACTTATAATGCCAACCTGCCGACGGCAGCGGCGGTTGCTACCGTCACTGACCCAGGGATCAAGACCATCATTCAAGACTACCTCCCAACTCCAACGGTTGCCACCAGCAATCCTTTAATCGGGACTTTGCCGATAAACTACTCGAGTCCAGGCAAGGGCTTTCAATTCCTGTTGCGAGGCGACTATATCTTTTCGGAGAAACACTCTCTGTCCATGCGTTACTTTCACAGCACCGCCAACACTGTGCTCCCCTACATCGGATCACTGGTCGGCCTGGCGAACGAGGGCGCATTGATCACGTCGGAATCACGAAACGCAAACGTCGCCGACACATGGCAGATCACCCCGACCACCGTGAATCAGCTCCGCGTTGCATATGCGCGATCGGTCGGTTTCCTGCCGCCGCAGATGCAGAATCCAGGGCCCTATTTCACTATCACCGGCCTATTGACATTCGGCGAATACGGAGGCTTCCCCCAGGGACGCATCTTCAATATCTACCAGATCAACGATGTGATCACGCAGGCGCGCGGTAAGCATCAGCTGAAGGCCGGTTTCGATATTCGTGATATCCAGGACAACTCGAGCAACGCTGGAACCGGTCAGTTCTTCACTCGTGGATATTTTGTTTTCCCCAGCGAGGCGGCGTTTCTCAACGCTCAGCCTTCGTCTTATAACCAGTTGTTCGGACCGTCCGCCGAGCCTTTCCGTACGAAACTGATCAGCGCGTTCGCGCAAGACGATTATCGGATGACATCGAACCTGACCTTGAACCTCGGGATACGCTGGGAATATCAGGGCGCGCTGGATGCGGCCGGCGGCCAGTTTTCCCTGCTCAATATCAATAAGTCCGGTGCGATTGGACAAGCTGGCAGCGGTCCGCTCGGGTCGTTTCAGGTGGGCAATCCCATCATCCATGCCAATCCTTTCAACTTTGCCCCGCGCTTTGGATTCGCCTGGAATCCTCGGGGGGGGCGTCTGGTGGTCCGTGGAGGTTATGGATTGTTCTACAACGCGTTCAACTTCACTCCGCTGGCCGATCAGGGCCGAACCAGCCCACCTGTCGCGTATAACCAGTCGCTGACCAGTTTTGGAGGCGGAAACACGATTGCCGCGCTGTTGGCTGGAACTTCTCCATTTCAGCAACAGTGGCAGACACAAGCCGCGGCCGGAGGGTTCGGCACGCTTACTAACTTCGGATCGATCACGACGACGAATCCGCACATGAGAAATTCCTATCTCCAGCAGTACAATTTTACCCTCGAATACCAACTGCCGTTCGGAATGGTAGCGAACGCCGGCTACGTAGGATCGAAGGGCACACATCTGGCCGCGTTCATCCCGATCAATTCGTTTTTGCCAGGCAATCTGCCGGCCCCCGCCACAAGCGCAGCCGACGAGACCGCGCGGCTGTCTGCGTTCAAGGCCGCGGCAGCCCAGGAAGGGACGGGCGTACTGCGGCTGGATCCGCGTTTCAGTCAGGTAAACCTGATCACAGATGCGGCCAACTCGGACTATAATGCGCTGCAAATCGGTATTCGGAAATCGCTGGCACGAGGCTTGATGCTGCAAAGCTCTTTCACCTGGTCCAAATCGATGGATAATTCGTCCAGCGCATATCCTACCCAGGATTACCTCGGCGACGGTGTTCCGCAAATAGCTTCCAACCTACACCTCAGTCGAGCGTTGTCGAACTTCGATATTCCCAAACGATTTCTGCTCACGGCCATTTACGACATCCCATTTGGAAGGGGACGGACGGATGTCGTTTCCAAATATCTGCTTGGTGGATGGGAGCTTGGAGCGGTGATGGTTTACCAGTCTGGAGTCCCGGTCAATATTTTCTCAGGGCCGGTCATGACTATTTCGGACGTAAACCTGGATGGGAATACCACCGGCGGGTCCGCTGCTGACAATACTTTGGCGAACTGTCAGGCTGGTGGAGGCGGTTTGACGTTGCCGTCTCAGTTTTCGAGTTCATACACATATTCCCAACCGCTTCTGGGTAATAACGGAACGTGCGGCCGGAACATCGCGCGCCAGCCGGGCCTGTTCAATCTGAATAGTTCTTTGACAAAGAGTATTCTGCTGGCCGAACACGGCTGGTTGAATTCCGGTCCATGGCGCCTGCAACTGCGCGCCGAGTATTACAACACGCTGAATAATCCTTCGTTCTACGTTGCGAGCGTCAACAACCTGTACGTCAGCAATCCCACGACCTTCGGGCAACTGGCAGCGCTAGCCCAGCGCAAGGCGGAAATGGCGATCCGAGTTACCTGGTAATCGGAGAGCATGAATAACCTTTCGATTTTTCGTGTAGATCACAAGGTCGCCTTGGTGGTGGGAGCCGGGTCCGGAATAGGGCAGGCGGCGGCGGTGGCTCTGGGTCAGTCCGGCGCGATCGTGGTTTGCGCCGATGTCAAACTGGAAGCCGCGCAGGCGACTGCGGACCGCATCGTGAAGGAGGGATCGCAAGCTGAAGCCCGAATAATCGATATCCGGAGTAAGGACACCATCCAGCAGCAGGTTGACCAGATTCAAAAGCAGCGGGGCAAAATCGATATTCTGGTGGCGACTCCCGCAGTCAACGTGCGGAAGCGGCTACTTACATATACCGATGAAGAACTGGACCGCGTAGTCGATCTGAACCTCAAGGGGAGCTTTCGCATCGCGCGAGCGGTCGCCCAGGTTATGAGCGACCATGGCGGCGGGAGCATCATCCTGACGTCGTCGATCCGTTCGCTGGTCGTCGAGCCGGGCCAGGGAGTTTACGCGGCAACCAAGGCATCCCTGGTCCAATTGGCTCGTGGCTTCGCGGTCGAGTTGGCATCCAAGAATGTCCGTGTCAATGCGATCGCGCCGGGCGTAGTTGAAACTCCTCTCACCGAACCAATCAAGAACAAGCCCGATTGGTATGCGGCTTATGCGAACCATTCCGCGCTGAAGCGTTGGGCCAAACCGGAAGAAATAGCCTGGCCGATCGTGTTTCTCTGCTCCGACGCAGCCAGTTACATCACTGGAACCGTTTTGTTCGTCGACGGCGGATGGACAGCCATCGACGGCCGATTCGAACCGCCGCTTTAGCTATGAGCCCAGCCAGTCACAGCAAAAAGGATGCTACGGTACTGCGCGCCGTGGACGCGGTCGCCCAGGAAATGGTGGCATTCTTGCGGGAGCTGGTACGAATTCCGACCATCAACCCTCCAGGAGAGGAATATACCGCCGGAGCGAATTTCATCGGTGCCAAGCTCAAGGAGTTCGGGTACGACGTCCAGTTCGTAGTTGCGGAGGATCGCCCGGAGCACACGCCGAAGAACCCGCGGATCAACGTAATTGGCTCAATGGACGGAAGCCAGCCTAGACCGTTGCTCCATTTCAATGGCCACTTTGATGTTGTTCCCGTGGGCGCGGGCTGGACTGTTGAGCCGTTCGGCGCGCTGCTACGTGACGGAAAGCTATATGGCCGAGGCACAGCGGACCAGAAGGCGGGCATCGCGGCTTCGATCTATGCGGTCGAAGCGATTCGCCGGGCTGGTGTAAAGTTGGCGGGAACCGTCGAGCAGAGCGGGACCATCGACGAGGAAAGCGGCGGCTTCGCGGGCGTTGCCTGCCTGGCCGCACGTGGGCTGATCCATCGCGACCGAACCGATTTCGTAATGATCACCGAACCGTCGAATGTGGATCGGATTTGCATCGGTCATCGCGGTGTGTACTGGTTCAAGGTTGTGCAACACGGCCGGATCGGGCACGGCAGCATGCCCTATCTGGGGATCAATGCGGCCGATTATCTGGGCGAATTGATTTACGAGATCAATCACGACCTCAAGCCACGCCTCGCCACCCGTGTGACGAATATGCCGGTTGAGCCGCCCGGTTCCCGCCGCCCCAGCATTAATATAAACTCGGTCTTCGGAGGCCAGCCTGAAGATGGAACCCAGACTCCTTGTGTAATCGATCGCGCGGGTGCTATTTTTGACCGGCGTTTTCTGGCCGAAGAGCCGTTCGATCAAGTACGTTCGGAGATCGAGGAACTCTTGACGGGGCTCAAAGCCCGGGACTCTGCGTTTCAGTACAGTATGGAAGATTTGATGATCGTGCATCCCACTCAGACCGATCCCTCGAGCCCGCTGATCGCTGCCGTTTCCGCAAGTATCGAAGAAGTGCTCGGGATAAAGCCGCCGCTCATGGCGAGCCCCGGGACTTACGATCAGAAGCACGTGACGCGGATCGGTCAGGTGCGAGACTGCATAGCCTACGGGCCTGGGATCCTGGATTTGGCACATCAGCCGGACGAATATGTGATCATCGACGATCTAGTGAACTCGACCAAAGTGATGGCTTTGACGGCACTGCGTTTGCTAGGAACGGTGTAAATTTAAAGCGTCGAAATAAGGAGGCCTATGGACCGTAGAGAGCTGGCGCAACGGCTTTTCGGTATCACTATGGCCGCGGGCGCAAGCAAGTTCGCTAGCGCCATGCCTGAGCCGCAGAGCGCTGCTGTCGCCGGAGCCGCGGATTCAACCGACTGGCTCGGACCGGGATCTATTACGGACGTCCAGGGAATCAAGATAGGCCACTACACGCTCAAAACTCGGCCTACTGGATGCACCGTGATTTTATGCGAGGGCGGCGCGGTAGCGGGCGTGGATGTTCGCGGGTCCGCGCCGGGAACGCGTGAGACGGACCTTCTCAACCCCATCAACATGGTGCAGCAAGTACAGGCTGTGATCCTTTCGGGCGGCAGTGCGTACGGTCTGGACACTGCCAGTGGAGTGATGCGTTATCTGGAGAGCAAGGGTATCGGGTTCAAGATTGGCGCCGGCGTGGTGCCCATCGTTCCGGCCGCGATTCTGATGGACCTCGGCTTCGGCGGCGATTTCAAGATTCGCCCGAATGCCGACTCAGGGTATGAGGCGTGCCTGGCGGCGACGAGCAACCCGGTGGTGCAGGGCAATGTCGGCGCCGGGGCGGGTGCCACCATCGGCAAAATGTTTGGGCAACAGTTCGCCATGAAAGGAGGCTTGGGTTCGGCCAGCATTAAGGTCGGCAATACGGGAATTGTGGTTGGCGCTATTGTCGCCGTGAATGCGGTGGGTGACGTGACTAATCCGAAAACCGGCAAGATCATCGCGGGCGCTAGGGCTGCCGGCGGCGGATTCCGGAATGCCATGTCAGAAGTTATGAAGGGATATCGCGTAGCGCTTAACCCGGCTGCTAACACGACTATCGGCGTGGTCGCCACTAACGCGACGATGGAAAAAGTGCAAGTCTCCAAAGTTGCGCAGATGAGCCATGACGGCTATGCGCGCGCCATCAATCCGGTGCATACGCCGGGCGACGGTGATACGATCTTCGCTCTCGCCACCGGAACGCTCAAGGTGAACGTGAATCACGGACTGATTGGCGCGCTTGCGGCAGAGGCTATGGCCCAGGCGATCGTCCGGGCCATCACTCACGCGGAGGCGGCCGGCGGACTACCCAGCTATCGGGATGTGAATAAGGCGTAATCCAAGTCGAATGACGTCCACGCAGATGCTATATCGCGAGTTGAAGCACGATATCGTGACCTGCGCCCTTCCTCCGGGCAAGTCGTTCTCAGAGGACGAGCTGGGCCAGCGCTACCGGACCAGCCGCACTCCGGTACGAGAGGCGTGCCGGCATCTCGCCAGCGAAGGCTTCATGAATATCATTCCGTTCCGCGGGTATTTTGTCGCGCCTTTGACTGTGGGAGAGTTCAATAATCTGCAAGAAGTCCAGCTCATGGTGGACCCTTCGGCGGCGGCTTTGGCCGCGGAGCGCGCCAGCCCCGAGCAAGTTGAGAATTTGGAAAAGTGGGCACGTTATAAATACAAGGGCCGCGAAAGCTATTACGAATTTCTGGATCAGAACCGCAGTCTGCACGTTGGAATCGCCGAGGCCGCTGCTAATGACCGGCTGGTAGAGATAGTGGCGAATGTTCACACGCGGTTGATGCGATATTTTTACCTCGGCTTGTCGATGCAGTCCTTCGGAGATGAAATTGTGAAGGAGCATAGCGCGATTGTCGACGCAATCCGCAAGAACCAGGTGGCCGAGGCGCGAGAGCATACGCGCGAACACATTGAGAACACCATGCGTCGAAGCGCCGGTCTTTGGACCACGCCTGGGATTCGTGGTTTTATCGCGTTTGATACCGGAAACGGCGCTTTCTCAGTAGATCCAAGCAACGGAAAGGATTCGAATACCCGGCCGCGTGTGCCGCGCAAACGGCTGATTCAGAAAAAGAAACGCAGAAGCGGGGGAATCCATGCCTGAACCGCAGGCTGCGTCCGGTCTCAACCCCAAGGGTTCCATTACCGATGTCGCTGGCGTCAAGGTCGGTCATTACACCTATACCAAGCGACCCACCGGGTGTTCGGTGATTCTCTTCGAGGAAGGCGCGGCGGTCGGTTGTGACTTTGATGGCTCCGCGCCAGGATCGTATCAAGCGGAGTTGCTGCAACCCGTCAGTTGTGTTCAGGACATTTGGGGCGTGGTGCTTTCCGGTGGCAGTTCGTACGGGCTGAACACAGCGGTGGGCGTAGTTCGCTATTTGGAAGAGCGCAAGATCGGAATGAAGTATCGAGGCGGATACATGCCCATTGTTGCAGGCGGCATCATCATGGATCTCAATGTCGGGAATGACCCGACCATCCGTCCCGACGCAGAGGGAGCTTACCAAGCCTGTCTGAAGGCTAGCACCGGACCGATTGAGGAGGGCACTGTGGGCGGTGGCGCAGGCGGAACGGTCGGCAAGATGATGCGCCAGACCGGCGGGGGCGGCATGAAAGGCGGATTTGGCACCGCGAGTATTCGCGTGGGTGATGTGGTGATCGGCGCGGCCATGGTACTGAACGGAGTCGGCGACATCGTGGACTGGCGCACGGGTAAGATCATCGCTGGCGCTCGCAGGGCCGACGGCAAAGGCTTTCTGAGCATAAACGAAGTCCTGGGCCTCCCGCCCGAGCATGAGCTTCGCTCCAGCCTGGAATTCTACGACCCCGTTATGGGCAGCACCACCATCGGCGTGCTGGCGACGAATGCGACTTTTGACAAGACCGAGATGACCAAGATCGCTATGATGGCCAACTGCGGCGCTGCCCGAACTATTAATCCTTATCACACGCCCGGAGATGGCGATATCCTGTACGCCGCTTCTACCCACAAAATGAAATCGGATATGTCGGTATCGACGGCCGGTGCGCTGGCTGCGCAAGTGGTCGCCGAAGCTGTTCTGCAGGGAGCGAAGATGGCGACCTCGGTGGATCGCTGGCCCGCTTACCGCGACTACACGCTGAAACTTCCCCAATAGCTATGTCCAAGATCAATCGCCGTCAATTCAGCAATCGGGCAGCCGCCTCACTAGGTTTGGCATTGGCGCACCCGGCGATCAGCCAAGCGGCATCAGCGCAACGGCTAAAGAGCGGAGCCGGCTTACCGTCGGCTGGATCCCTCACCGATGTGCCCGGAATCAAGGCCGGCCATTTTACGCATCTCAAGCGGCCTACCGGCTGCACCATGATCGTCATGGAAGAAGGCGCCGCTACAGGTGTGGACTTCGGCGGGTCGTCCCACGGGGGACAGCAGACGATTCTGCTGGAGCCGGTTACCTCCATCCAATCAACCTGGGGCATCTCGATATCTGGCGGCGGTGCGTTCGGCATGGCGGCTTCCTGGGGTTTGATCCGGTATCTGGCCGAACACAAAGTCGGATATTACGGAGGAGCTGTCCCGCTGATCTCGGCCGCGGTGGTTTATGATTTCGGAATAGACGGCGACATGAGCATCCGCCCAGATGCGGAAGGCGGCTACCAAGCCTCCCAAGCTGCCGCCAAAGCTGCTCCTCTTGAAGAGGGCTGCGTTGGTGCGGGAGCCGGAGCCACTGTCGGCACAATGCTCACCAGCCAAGGTATCCACGGCATGAAGGGCGGCGTGGGCACCGCCAGCCTAAAGGTCGGCGACGTTGTCGTGGGAGCTCTCGCTATTGCCAATACTGCGGGAGACATTGTCGACTGGCGCAATGGAAACATCATTGCGGGGGCGCGTCGCGCCGACAGCAAGGGCTTCGTTGGAATCGCGCAAGCGGTGCTGAAGAACCCACCACGGTTATTACGAACTTCAGCGAATGACATAGATGATCCGGTCTTTCAATCCGAGGTCGTCGGCGTGGTCGCGACCAACGCGCCGTTTACCAAGACCGAGCTTTGCAAGATCGCCATCAACGCGGGCGCTGGCGCGGCTCGTACGGTTAATCCGTATCATACGCAGGGCGACGGCAACACTGTGTTTGCGATTTCGACCAATAAAGTGAAAACGGACTTGTCGCTTTCTGTGATTGGAACGTTAGCGGCGGAGGCGCTCTCCATTGCGATTTTGCGATCCGCTATCCTGGCTACTTCTTTGGAAAACTGGCCGTCCTACCGCGACTACACGGCCAAACTGAGGCGGCGCTCATGAAATTTCCCGTGCTGCTGACGTTCGATCTGGATGGCGAGCTCTTGTGGACCTCTCGCGATCCCAAGAACTGGGACCGGCCCATCGCTCTTTCACAAGGCGTCTACGGCTATCAGGAAGGCGTGCCGCGGATTCTCGCGCTGCTCGAAAAGTACGGGATTCATTGCACGTTCTTCATCCCCGGAATGATCATCGAGCGGCAGCGAAAGATAGTTTGCGACATCCATTCGGCTGGGCATGAGATCGCGCATCATAGTTATTCGCACCGCTGGCTGCAGGACATGGAAGAGGCCGACGAGCGTCAGGAATTCGAGAAAACAACGGAGTTGATCAAGGGTGTCACCGGGTCGAAGCCGTTGGGGTGGCGTTCTCCGGCGGGCGAATTCAGTAAGAACACCATGCGGCTGCTGCTTGAGTACGATTTTTTGTATTCATCCAATTTTTTCGATCGCGACCAGCCGTACAAGCATATCGTCAACGGCAAAAAGACAAATCTGATCGAGTTTCCTTTCGCCTGGGTGCTGGATGACGCGCCTTTTTTTCTATACAGTATTCAGTTGACGGGACGGGTGATGATGCCGCCGTCCGCGGTGTTCGAGCACTGGTCGGCGGAGTTCGATCAGCTGTATGCCGAGAGAAAGGCATTTGTACTGGCGATGCATCCACAAATCATCGGACGTCCTTCGCGCATCACTCTGCTGGAGCGGTTGATCCGGCATATCCAACAACATGAGGACGCCCGGTTCTATCGCTGTGACCAACTCGCACTGGAACTAAAAGATTCGCTCTAGAGGGAGTGTGGAGAGTTTGTCCGGAAAGGTCGCGGTGATCACGGGGGCGGCTTCAGGAATCGGCCGCGCCTCGGCGGAACTATTTGCACAGCTTGGCGCGAAATTGATTCTGGTCGATCTGCAGGCCTCTGAAGTTGGGCCGGGCCACACAATCTTGCGCGGCGATGTCTCAGAGGAACGGACCGCCGTCGAAGTCGGCAGAGTCGCAGCGCAGGAGTTCGGTCGCGTGCACGTCTTAGTGAATAACGCTGGTATCGATCTCGTCGCGCCCCTCGCCGAGACAACCGCGGAGCAGTGGGACAAGATCATGAATGTAAATCTCCGGTCTGCGTTCCTGATGTGCAAACATATTGTTCCCTTGATGTGCGAAGCGGGCGCCTCAATCGTTAATGTTTCGTCGGCCGCCGGCATTTCTCCGATCCGTAACCGGCCCGCCTATATAGCGTCGAAAGGCGGAATGATCGCGCTGACCAAGGCGTTGGCACTCGATCTGGCGCCGGCCATCCGCGTAAATTGTATTTGTCCCGGGGCGGTCGAGACACCGCTGCTTCAATCGTCGCTGCACTCGGATGCGGATCGAGAGACGGTGAGAGCACGATATCCGTTGGGCCGCATCGCAAAGCCCGATGAAATCGCCAGCGTCGCTGCGTTTCTCGCATCTGAGGGAGCCTCAAACGTGACGGGAGCGACGATTCCCGTGGATGGCGGAAGGAGCATGGCCTGAGTGACCGGTCTTGAAACCAAGATTCCGTCAGCGGAAAGAGCTCCGGTGGGTGAAAGCATCACCCTCTTCAATGGCGCCATTCACACCATGGACCAATCTCAACCGCTCGCCGAAGCGATCGTGATTCGCGACGGGCGAATTATCTTTATCGGCCCTTCCGATGAAGCCCGACGCCTTCCAAACGGCGCCCACGCCATCGATTTACGAGGACGGCACGTGTTCCCCGGCTTCATCGACTCGCACGTCCACTTTTGGCGCAGTGGATTAATGGACCAGATGGTCGATCTCCGTTGCACCGTCACCATTCGAGATCTCCAACAAGCGATCCGCGATAAAGCCGCCGCAACTCCGCCCGGGCAGTTGGTTATGGGCCGGGGCTGGGCCGACACTAAGCTTGAAGAACGGCGGTATCCGGATCGCCATGAGCTGGACCAAGCCGCTCCGGACCACATTGTCTATTTGCTGCATATGAATGGACACTCGTGCGCCCTCAACACCCGCGCCATTGAATGGCTGAAGCTCGATCCTTCGACGCCTGGCGTTGAGCGCGAGTCCGATACGGGACTGCCTGCCGGTCCGCTTCGCGAAAAGGTCGCGTTCAGTTCACAAGTCCGGCTGATGACCTTGCTCCCGCCAGAGGTGAGCCGCAAGTGCTTGTCTACGATCTCCCGCCACGCGGTCGAGGGCGGGGTCACTACCGTCCATTGCCTGGAAGGCGGCCGGATCGAAGGCGATCCGGACGTCGACGCTTTTCTCGCCGCGCAGGACCAACTGCCGGTCTCGACGGTTCTGTATTACCAGATCATGGATTTGGAGCGCATACAGAGCCTCGGTCTTCCGCGAATCGGCGGATGTGTGCTGATCGACGGTAGTCCCGCTGCTCACACCGGCGCGCTTTATCAGCCTTATTCAGATAAACCGGACACCTGCGGCCCCGAATACTACAAACAAGCTGATTTGAACGAATGGGTGCTGCGATGCCACCAGGCAGGCATGCAGATCACGGTGCACGCCACCAGCGAGCGCGCGATCGGACAAATGCTTACGGCTTATGAGAACGCGCTGCGAACTACGCCCCGGCCAAATCATCGCCATCGCATCGATCATTTCTATTTCCCGTTGCGCGACCAGGTTTGGAAAGCCGCGCAACTGGGAGTCTGCGCCGGTGTCCAGCCGTTTTTCGCGGAGCAGTTCCATGCGATGTATGCACAGCGGCTCGGTCCGGAACGCGTCAAGCGGGTTCATCCCTACCGCTGGTTCCTGGACGCAGGGGTCGCGGCGGGCGGAGGCTCCGACAGTTTCGTTACGCCCATCCGTCCGATCTGGGGAATTCACGCGGCTGTGAACCACTTTGAGCTTGAGCAGCGGATCACGCCTCTCGAA
>Ga0210401_10001820_pt1 | contig 24200 bp, 20 predicted proteins | sample IncBWH32MmetaG_FD_150866 | JGI IMG/M metagenome (GOLD analysis project Ga0210401, IMG submission 150866) | Forest soil microbial communities from Barre Woods Harvard Forest LTER site, Petersham, Massachusetts, United States - Inc-BW-H-32-M | ecosystem: Environmental > Terrestrial > Soil >... | reverse complement strand
GTGCCGGTATAACCCGAAGAAGTCAGGTGGTTGTTTTCCAGGCGGTCGGTCACGATGTTGCCGAAAGCCGTCGCCTTATCGAACAGCGCAAGCGTCGATCCGCTGGCCAGGTACAGGTTCCCGTTCGTATGTACACGTCCTTTGAAGGTGAACGCCGGGCCGGCGAAGTAGTCAATGTCGCCTTCCGCAAAAATACCGAACTGGAAGACCGGAATCAGCGCCACTTCCACATTGCGCGTGATGTTCGCCGAGACGTTCGATCCCGGTTGCGTCGCGTTCACGTTCAACGTGTAGGGCACGATCAGCGCCTTCAGCCCCTGGTTTGCTCCAGAACTGATTGTGTTCCAGTTCGTGACCGGAGGGCTGGTCGGAACCGCCGGATTCGACGGCACCCAGGTGACAGTCTCAGTGAAATTCATGCTGCCCAGCGTCGTGGGCGGAAAGTTCGTCAGGTTCGAGACTGAGTTCGTGGTGGGCGTCTGTGCCGACTGATACAAGCTGGCCAGGTCAGCGGTCAGTTTTTCCATCCCCGACTCTGCGGCATAGTAGGACATGTTGTAGTTCATGTCGTTGCCGCCCATGTGGCTCTCGCCGTTGACCATGTACATTAGCCCGACGGCCACGCCCGACAGCAGCAACAACAGCAGTAGCGCCGCAATCAGTGTGAATCCTTTCGAACGACGATGTGGCTTCTTCCCCATATGTGTTTCCCCCTGCGCCCCTAGCCCCTCATTGATAACGGTTCTTGAAACTCATGTTGCGTGCGCTGACCGAAGTGGCCAGCTGCATGCTTTGCATCTTGGCGCCGTCTTGCGACAGGCTCTGGGCCTGCACGGCGATGTTGATTTTGCGAATCTGATTCGGCGTTACTCCAGCCAGCGAGAGCGGATCTCGTTGCTCGACGTTGTTTGCTCCGGTGGTATCGTTGAAAAGGTCATACGACACCGTCATCCCGATGATGTCGTCCGCCACCGGCACCGGCGTCAACCCGTTCACTTGCCGCATCAGCCGCGGAGACTGCCCATTCGCCGGCACCTGCAGAAAATATGTGACCGCCTCGAGCCGCGTCGCCGAGCAGTTGCTTTGCCCAGCAGGCGGAACCACCGCGCGGTTGAACACGTATCCCAGATCGCCGATCACCGGATCTCCCGCCGTATTGTTTATGTTCAGCGGATCGGCGTTCGCGAATGTGACTGTAGTTGCCGTCACATTCGTGACCTCGCCAACCACGGTCGCAATGTTTCCCCCCACCACCATGACGAGGTCTCCAACTTGCAACCCGACTCCCGGCGCGTTGATCGCCGGAAGAGCTGGCACGGGAGCCGGAACCGGCACGGCCAACGAGATCGTTGAGGCCGAAGTCACCACACATACGTATTGGTTTAAAGGAAACCCGTAGTCCAGATACGCCACCGTAACGCTGTCAGCTCCGCCCCCGGTCGCCGGAATCACCACCGAGTTTTGCACTCCGTTGTTCGGTCCAGGAATGATTCCGTACATGTAATTCCCGCCGGGATACAGGTGGTTCGGGATATAGCAGTTTCCCAGCTGATCGCAGGCATATCGTGCCGTAGTGGCCGCACCACCGGAGGGCAGCTGGATTCCACCCGACGGCAGGCCTGCGCCTGCCATGCTGATGTCCTTCGAGATCAGGTTGATCGCGGCCCGCGAGTTCTGCTGCAGCTCCGCGCGTTGCGAAATCATGGTGCTCGCTTCCACGCCGCTCTTGAACAACTGCACCGTCGAAGCCAGAATGATCAGCGCCAACGCGAACGAGATCATCAGCTCGATCAGCGTGAATCCCGCGGCCAGCAGCTTCTTTCGCTCTTTCGTTTTCATCATCAGCCCTTCTTAGCGGAATATCGAAATCAGAGCATTCACCGTGTAAACCCGCGGTACACGTTGCCCCGGCCGCACGTACTGCACGTTCACGGTCACCTGTTTCAGGTTGGGGTTCGGCGTTCCATCCGCGTTCAATGTGTTGGCAATGACGATGGAGCGCTGAAAGTTCGACAGCACCATGAACGTGTCGTCGGCTGTCCCCAGAATCCCGTCGTTGCCCGGCAGCCGGATGCATTGCACGCCCAGCGGGTTGATCGCCGCCGGACACCCCGTGGTTGCCGGATTGTAGGCGATATCATCTCCCGTGCCCGCGAGCCCATCCGGCCCTGTATCCAGCAGGTTCGTGAGTCCGCCGACGAAAATCCCACCGCCGGCAACGTTGGCAATCTGCGCAAATGAAATCTGCTGCGTGTCGCGCGCCGTGAAGATGTTCTCCATCGTGTCTTCGGCAATCTGCTTGGCGATCTGGTCTTCCTGCACGGATTGGGTTGTTGCCAGCGCATAGGCGAACGTCGCCAGCATCGCCAGCAGCCCGACCATCAGGATGACGATGGAGAACAGAACTTCGATCAGCGAGAAACCACCCTCGGCCCTGTTGCTTGTATTTCGCTCGAATTTCTTCATCGTTGCACCCATGTCGCGTTTCCGCCCTGTTTCACAAGCTGCCACCCGCGCACCCGGCCCGTTGCGCCCATCACGCTGACGGCCCTGGAACTATAAAGATTTCCCGCGATCGCGATGTAAAGCACGCCGCTGTTCAGGTTGCCGTTGACGTCTTGCGAAGAGCCGTCGGGCATGAACTTCACATAATTGAGCCCGCCCAGCCCGATGCCCTGGCCAAAATCGATCGCGCGCGCGGCGGTGCCAAAGTTGTCCGGTGTATTCGCCGGCACGCCCGCCACGACCTGGAAGTTGACGTCCGGACTCATCTGCTGCGTGGTGATCACAACCGGCGCCGGATTGACCGGCGTCCCCACGTCCTGGCGTGAAACCTGCACGGTGTTCGGTGCAAGAAACGTTACGATGTACTGCTTGCGCTCATCGATCGCCTGTTGCCGGTACCGGCGTAACAGCATGAAGCACTGGTTGTACGACGATGTGGCGCGCGCCGCCGTCAATGCGGGTTGCAGCGTCACGAAACTGATGCTCAGCGCGGTCAGCATGATGGCGACGACCGCCATCGCTTCCAGCATGGAAAAGCCGCGTGCTTTATGCGACACAATACCGTCTTTTCTGGGGAGGTTCGAAGATGGACCGCCTTGCTTCCGAGAAGCCATTCCATTCTCCATAGCCGATTTCTCAGCGCCATTCAGGGTCGGAAATGACGACTCATGCAATGCGAAAAGGCGCGCCCCGCGCGCTGTTCGCGCCGCGAGCCACCTCTACTGCGTTCATCCTAGGGACACCTCCACAGAGCGTCAAAGCACCACCGTACACTGGCACGCGGAGGGTCTTCCGTAACGTAATTGGCTTGCGATTACGCGCGTGACTGTCTTCCCCCATCACTCCCAAACACTTCTCTCCCTGAGGCTTGTTGATTTATCGGCCGAACTGCCCATTCCTGAGAGCCTTGGACGCTCGCTCGGTTTCATGCCATTCCAAGCATCCCATCGGCACGATCTAGCGCGTGCCGCGCCTCATCCTCCCCTGGCGCGGTTACGCGGGTAACTTGTGGCTGCCCCGCCGTAACTTTTACGATGCCGTTGGTATGGCGCTTAAGAGCCTCGTAGTGTGCGCGGACGATGTCACCACCCACGTCCTGCGCGGAATCCTGGAGGCACTCGGACTCGCCGTCGAAGTGTGCAGCGCTGCCTCCCAGGTCTCCGGCAAACTCGCCCACCTCCGTTATGATTCCGTGGTCGTTGACTGCGAAAACGAGCCGGAGGCTCTCGAGATTCTTCGGCAGGTGCGCTCGTCACCGCACTGCTCGACCGCGCTGATCATCGCTATCGCTGCGCCGCAGAACAATGTCCGCGGGATGTTTGCCCTGGGCATCAACTTTGTTCTGTACAAACCCATCTCCGAAGACCGCGCCTGGAGCAGCTTGCGTGCCGCGCGTACTCTCATGCAACGCGAAAAGCGGCGCAGCGGCCGCGTCGCCGTGCATGCTCCCGTTGCCCTCGACTACGCCAATGTCGAGAACGTTCCCGCAACTCTGGTCGATCTCAGCGAGGAAGGCAGCGCCCTGCAGAGCGAGAAAAAACTTCCGCCTGATTGCCGGGTCTATTTTCAGTTCGCCCTGCCCGGCCATACCTCTTTGATTCGTCTGTCAGCAGAGCTTGTTTGGCAGGATGTCACCGGCCGCGTCGGCATGCGCTTCGTGAATGTACCCACCACCTCCCGGCGCATCTTGCGCAACTGGCTGGCCAGCAATGCCCCCACCACCGTCAGTTCCGCACCGAAGGTGCCGCGACCGGCGGAGTCCATCGCCAAAGCAACCGCCGCAGTGCTGGCGGCTCCGCCACCCGCGCCGCAGGCAGAAAGTGCTCTTGCGCGCCTGCGCGCCAATCCCGGCAACCGCCGCACACAATCCCGTCACGCCTGTCGCCTCGGCGCCGATGTCTTCCGCGTGGGAACCTCAGTCCCCAACCGCTGCAGCTTGTCCGACATCAGTTCTGGTGGCTGTTACGTGGAGATGCCGACACCGTTCCCCGTCGGCACGCACGTGGAAATCCTGGTCCGTACTCAGGACCTCAAGATCCGTGTGCAGGGAGTGGTCCAGGCAGTGCACCCGGGATTTGGCATGGGAGTGCAGCTGACCTTGAAGACGGCAGAACATCACGACCACGTACAGTCGCTGATCCGCCTGTTAGAGCAAGCCCAGGAATCCGAGGTTGGTTCTCGCACTGACCCTTGGATGGGTTAGTTTAATTCCGCGACTTCGTGCAGATACCACTTCAAAAGCCCGCTTATCACTTTCGCATCACTAATAAGATTGGCACCAAATCGGTTTGTCATCCTTCGCGAAGCGAAGGACCTGTTTATCTTGCCGGTGGTGCTCCAATACCTTCACGCCCGCGATGAAGCCTCCTGCCCCACAGCCTGCCGGAAATAATCGAGTGAAAGCCGTAAACCCGCAGCCAGATCGACCTTCGGCTCCCATCCCAGCAAGCGCTTCGCTTTGCTGATATCCGGACGCCTCTGCTTCGGATCGTCCACCGGCAGCGGCTCGTACTGCAGTTGGCTTTTCGATCCGGTGACCGCCAGCACCTGTCGCGCGCACTCGAGAATCGTAAACTCCGTCGGGTTCCCGATATTCACTGGCGTATGTTCCCCGGCCTGCGCTAGTCGCAGGATCCCGTCAACTTCATCGCTGACATAGCAGAAACTCCGCGTCTGGCTGCCGTCGCCGTAAATCGTCAACCCTTCGCCGCGCAACGCCTGCCGCATGAAGTTCGGAATCACGCGCCCATCATTGACCTGCATGCGCGGTCCGTAAGTATTGAAGATCCTCACGATATGGGTATCGACGTTGTGGTAGCGCAAGTAAGCCATGGTCGCGGCTTCGGCAAACCGCTTCGCTTCGTCGTATACCGACCGCGGCCCAATTGAATTCACGTGTCCCCAGTAGGTCTCCTTCTGCGGATGTTCGAGCGGGTCGCCATAGCACTCCGACGTCGAGGCCAGCAGAAACTTCGCCCCGTACTTCCGAGCTACATCGAGGGAATAAAAGGTTCCCTGCGATCCAACCTTCAAGGTCGCAATGCCGTGCGCCGCGTAATCGACCGGGCTGGCGGGGCTGGCAAAATGAAATACGTAATCCGCTTTGCCGCAATCAAATGGATCGCAGACGTCGATCTCGCGGAACTCGAAACGCGCATCATTCCTCAAGTGTTCGAGATTCGACAAACGCCCCGTCAGCAGGTTGTCGACGGCAATCACCGACCAGCCGTCGCCGAGCAGGGCATCGCACAAGTGCGATCCCAGAAAACCCGCGCCACCGGTCACCAATGCGCGTCCTTTATTCATAGTCTCCGAGATTCGTATCAGGGCGAGTATTCATAGTCTCGAAATTTGTATCAGGAATCTCCGAGATTTGTAATCATAAGTCGCGAGATTTGTATTCATAGTCCCCGGGGTTCGCATCAGAGCGCGCCCGCCTTCGGATGCCAACGTGAGAACTGTTTGGTGCCCCAGGTTCGCGCCCGTTCTTTGGGCGCTAACTTGGGCGGGCTGCCACAAAATCCGCCTCACTCCTCCGGCCGCCCACCAGTTCGTGTCGGCAACCCTTCCGGCAACGCGGGAGCGCGCCCCACGCTGTAGTAACTGAATCCATTCGCCGCCATCGCGTCAGGATCGTATAGGTTGCGACCGTCGATCACGATCGGATAACGCAATTTCTGACTGAGTTGTCGCAAATCGAGGGACGCGAATTCCTCCCACTCCGTGAGGATCAGCAGCGCATCGGCTCCGGCCGCGGCCTCGTAAGCATTGCTCACGAATTCAACCTTGTTCGGCAGAACCTCCCGCGCCCGTTCCATCGCCGCCGGATCGTACGCCGCCACCGTGCAACCCTCCTGCACCAGCGACTGCACCAGCAGCACCGCCGGCGATTCCCGAATATCGTCGGTCCCGCCCTTGAAGGCCAGCCCCAGCACCCCGAGTCGCTTGCCCCGCAGCGTCCACAAGGCCTTGCGCACCTTGCGCAGGAAGCGCTGCCGCTGTTCTTCGTTGATCCGCATCACTTCGTCCAGCAGCCGGAAGTCGTACCCGCACTCCCGCGCTACCGAACGAAATGCCATCAGGTCCTTCGGAAAACACGACCCTCCGTAGCCAATCCCGGGATTCAGAAAGCGCCGCCCGATGCGCGAATCCGTTCCGATCCCCTGCGTCACCTGCTGCACATTCGCTCCCACCGACTCGCAAATCGAGGCCACGGCGTTTATGAAGGAAATCTTCATCGCCAGAAACGCGTTGGAAGCGTGCTTGATCAATTCCGCGCTCTTGGTGCTGGTCACAATCAGTGGCGGCGGAATCTGCGCACGATCGGGGCCGGGAATGGCGTCGGGCTTTTTGTAATAGGACCCGTCTGCCAGCGGTGCGTAGATTTCCCGCAGCACGGCAGCACAGCGCTCCGAATCAGCGCCCAGCACAATCCGGTCGGGAAACAGGAAATCCGCGACCGCCGTGCCTTCGCGCAGGAACTCAGGATTCGATGCCACGTCGAAGCAATCAGCCTGTACTCCGTTGCGCAGGATGATCTTTCGCACCCACTCGCTGGTGTACACCGGGACCGTGCTCTTCTCGACGACGATCTTGTATCCGTCAATCGCTCCCGAGATTTCGCGAGCCACCGATTCTACATAGGAAAGATCGGCGTCGCCGCTGTCGGTCGGCGGTGTGCCCACGGCCACGAAAATCGCCTCGCTCGCGCGCGCGGCTTCGTGCAGGTCATCGGTGAATTGCAGCTTCTGACCGCGGTGCCGCTGCAACAGTTCGGGGAGAAACTTCTCGTGAATTGGAACTTCTCCTGCGCGCAGAGCCGCCAGCTTTTGCTGATCGTTGTCCACCAGGATCACATCGTGACCCATGTCCGCGAAACACGCTCCCGCCACCAACCCGACATAGCCCGAACCCACCACCGCAATCCGCATGCTCGACTCCCGAGGAAATTAATCTAGCACGCTGAGAACCTGGCTATACGCGCGGCCAGCCAGTGTTTTCCGCGTTACACCCAAAACCCTAATCTAGCATTTTGTCTCAATTTCTACCCATTTCCTGTGCGCCGTAACCCCCTTTCCACTGCAGGAATGGGAACTGTTCAGGCGTCACCAAAAACCGTGATTCCGGTCACCGTGTCCGTGGTCTTGCCGCTTCAGAATACGAACAGGGGCGTATCCCATGCCTATTCTTATTCTGGCGCTGATCGCGCTCGCCATCTTCGGATTCATCGGAATCCTGCTCGGAACCGCAGCCTGGTGCGAATTCCACAAGAAATCGAATCAGCCGGCACAGTCTCAATACCCTAGCCCGTCGCCTGGCAAGTAGTGGCGTCGGCGTCCTCAAGCTTCACACCTGCCCCGCCATTTCCGTGTGTGCTTGCTTTTCGAAGCTTCTCCCTTTCTTTTCCGAGCCCAGCGCGACCACCGTAGCGAGCACGAGAATGTTCACAATCTCGAATGCCGCCAACGCCCAGGCGTATCCCAGTCGATCGCGCAGTGCATACTCGATGTTGTTCGTTGGAGCCGCGAACAGAATTCCCAACTGATAGGCAAGTCCCGGCATCAGCCCGCGCACCGCATCCGGTGAAAGCTCATTCAGATGCGCCGGGATAATCCCCCATGCTCCCTGTACGCCCATCTGCAACAGACACGCCCCCAACACCAGCGCGGTCAGCGAGCCACCAAAAGCCCATGCCGGAATCGAGGCCAGCGAGAGGGCCAGCGCCATCAGCATCGTGCGCCTCCTGCCGAAACGCTCCGAAAGATACCCGAAGCAGCACGCGCCCAGCACCGCGGCGACGTTATACGCGATAGCTACATAGGAGATCGTCGCCAGCGCGAACCGGTGGACCTCTTTCAGGAAATGCGGGTATAGATCCTGCGTGCCATGGGACAAAAACATCATCAGCGTCATCATCAGCACGAGATAGGAAAACATCTTCCAGTGCCCGCTCGCCGTCCGCAGGATCGCGCCGACAGTTGGCGCCCGATTCTGTTTCCACGCCACCGACTCTTTCACCCGGAACCGGATGTAGAACGCCAGCAACGCCGGAATTCCTCCCACCCAGAACATCGCGCGCCAGCCCCAGTGCGGCAGAACAAAACGGGCGGCCACCGCGGCCAGCAAATAGCCAATCGAGTATCCGCTCTGCACTACTCCCGAAAGCACGCCCCGCCAGCGCTTCGGCGCGCTCTCCATCGCCAGCGATGCGCCTACGCCCCACTCGCCACCCATCCCGATTCCGTAGATCGCTCGCAGGAAAAAGAACACCGTGTAGTTCGGCGCGAATCCGCAGGCCAGCTCGAAAAGCGAAAAGAAAACCACGTTTGCCATCAGCGGCCGCCGTCGTCCGTACCGGTCGGCCAGCAGTCCGAAAATCACTGCTCCCACCGGACGCATCGCGAGCGTCGCGGTCAACGTCAGGATGATCTTCGAAGCAGGAACATGAAACTGCGCCGCCAGCGTGTCCACCAGGAACACGAGCACGAAAAAATCAAACGCATCCAGGGTCCAGCCCATAAAGCTGGCCGAAACTGCATGCCATTGATCCGACCGCGAAAGGGAAGTCGCCTCGATCTCTGGGTCTACACTCATGCTTTCTAACCGTTCGCATTCGTAAACGAAATCTAAGTTCGTCAGCCTCCGCTCCACAACTGGAAACACGCGCCGTCCCGAAATCGCGACTTCGTGCCCCTCCGTGCCCTTGGTGGTTTTAAGCCTTTTGACATGATCGCTCACAGCTCCTGACAATGGCCCGTTCGTGGTATGCCAAAAAGGGCCGAAATCATTGCCTGGAATAGATTTAGCCGTTGACAACCAACCTTGTTCGCGCCACACTCCGTGGTAGAATCCGTTGCAGAGAGTGAGTGGTTCCCCCGGTGCTCACCCAGGTTCATTGACCCAATGTCGTGCCCGGACCCCTACCGCCCGTATAATCCTTTCGACGAAGCGCAAACCCCTGACGCCAGGAGCGCGCCTCATGCCGACCTGCCGTCGGACGCGCAGATTCGCGGGCTGACCAGCGCCTTGGCCGCCAGCGGTGGCGGCGATGCCTCGGAGGGATTGGCCCTGGACCTGGTTCTCAATCAGATTGTCGAGCAGGCATGCCTGGCGACTGGAGCCACCGGCGCTGCCATCGCGTTGACCCGCGGCGGCGAAATGGTCTGCCGCGCCACTACCGGTCGCACGGCGCCCGACCTCGGCGTCCGCCTCGATAACGCCGGCTTCTCCGCGGAGTGTCTCCGCGTTGGAATGCTGCAGCGTTGTGACGATACCGAAACCGATCCGCGCGTCGACGCTGCCGCCTGCCGCCTTCTCGGCGTTCGCTCTATTCTCGTCGTGCCCCTGTGGTACTGGGGAGAGTTCATGGGCATCTTCGAGATTTTCTCGCCGCGCCCCAACGCCTTCGGAGAGCGCGACGAGCAAACCTTGCAGGCCCTCGCTTACCGCATCGTCCGTCACACCAAACAGGCTAACGGACAGCTCGCCGGTTTCTCTCGCGTCGAAGACCCCGAAGCAGCCGTTGCTCCGCCGGCGGAACCTGAGCCGACCCGCGTTATCGATCGGGAGCCCACGCGCATTCTCGAGCCCACGCGCACCGTTCCGCCTGAACCCACACTCTTCATTGAAGAGGAATCCATTAGCGAACGTTCTCGCCCGCCTGTTTTCGAGCTCAAGTCGAAGCCGGCAAAGTCCACACCGCGCGAAGCACACGACGTCTGGACGACCGTTCTCGCCGCTTGTGCCGGATTCATCGCCTGCGCCATCCTCAGCCTGATGATCTGGCGCCTGGGACTGGTTCACACCACCGCCCAGAAATCGCCGGCTCCCGCGCCCGTCGCGCCCCAGACCCAGGAATTGGATCTCGGTCCCATGACGGCCGCCGCTGCCCCTGCCGCCGTCCCGCCCGCCGCTCAACCCGCTCAGGAACCTGCTCAGTCTGATTCCGCGCAGGAACAATCCCCGAAGCCAGCTTCAATCGCTTCCGGCAAAGATTCGACCGCCGCCGACCTCGTCGTCTCCGCCAGCAAGAAAGATGTCCGGGTCGCGGCTCCGCCAACGGAAGGCCTCGCGATCTACGACGAAAAAGGGAAGCTGATCTATGGCGCGCCCATCCACGATCAGTCCGCCGCGCCCGAGAAGCCGAAACCCGCTGCCGCCGCCAGCCCGAAGTCATCCACGCCGAAGCCATCGACGCAACTCGCCAAATCTTTCGCGCCCGACGCCAACTCCGACCTCATCGATGGCCGCTTCGTGCGCCTCAAACCCGAGCTCGCCGAGAACCTGCTCGATACGCGCGTCGAACCCGACTATCCCGACGCCGCCCGCCGCGCCCACATCCAGGGATCGGTCGTTCTCGAAACCCTGATCGGCGCCGACGGCCGCGTGCAGCAGGTCACTCCCGTCAGCGGCAATCCCCAACTCGCCGACGCCGCCGTAGCCGCCGTCCGCCAGTGGCGCTACAAACCTTTCACCGTCGACGGCCGCAAAGTCCCCATCCGCACCCAAGTCAACGTCACCTTCATGCTCGCCCAGTAATACTTCCATGCTCGCCCAGTAATACCTCTCCAAAGCACAATCCCGACAAGTCACAATCTCGAGAAGTTACAATCCCAAAAAGTTCAATCCCAAAAAGTTCAATCCCAAAAAGCACAATCCCAAAAAGCACAATCCGGAAAAGTACAATCCGGAAAAGTACAATCCGGAAGAGCACCATCCCGTCAAACTACGATCCCGCAAAGTACAATCCTGAAAACTACCATCCCGAAAAGTACCATCCCAATTTGTCATCCTGAGCGAAGCGAATGGACCTGCTGTTCTTTCTACCGAAAAATACTGTCATCCTGAGCAAAGTGAGGCGAAGCGGAACGCAGTCGAAAGCCACGAACCAGCGTCCAACTCCCAACACCCGACCCTACTCCGAATACGCCAACTCCTTAGCCCGCTGCGCCGCCTTCACCACCGCCTTAGTAAGCGTCACGCGCAGCTTGCCTTCCTCCAGTTCCATGATCCCGTCAATCGTGCACCCCGCCGGAGTCGTCACCGCGTCCTTCAACAGCGCCGGATGATCCCCTGTCTCCAGCACCACAGCCGCCGCCCCCAAAGCCGTCTGCGCCGCCAGCAAAGTCGCCACGTCCCGCGGCAACCCCACCTTCACTCCTGCCTCCGCCAGCGACTCAAGAATGATGTAGATATAAGCCGGCCCGCTCGCCGACAACCCCGTCACCGCATCCATGTGCTTCTCATCCACCACCACGGTCCGCCCCACCACGCGAAACAACTCGCTCGCAATCTCCAGATGCTGCGCCCCCGCATGCGCGCCCTTGCACAGCGCGGTCATCCCCTGCCCAATCGCGCACGGAGTGTTCGGCATTGCCCGCACCACCGGAACCTTCCCGCCCAGCGCATTCTCAATCGCCGCCGTCGGCACCGATGCTGCCACAGAAATCACCAGTTGTTCGGGACGCGCGCTCGCGCGAATCTCCTCCATCACGCCGCTCACCGCCTGCGGCTTCAGGCACACCAGCACGATGTCCGCCTTCTTCGCCGCCGCCACGTTGTCGGTCCCCACCCGGATCCCAAGTTTCTTCGTGAGCGTCGCCGCACGCTCTTCATGCTGGACGGTCGCCGTCGTCAACTTCGGCGAAAGCAGCTTCTTCTCCAGCAGCGCTTTCACCAGGATGCCCCCCATCTTCCCCGCGCCCAGCACCGCCACACGCTTCTCCGCCAAATTCCGATCCATTCCCCCTCCATTTAAGTCTTGCCTGTCCGCTCGTAGCGCCGGCAGCCGGCCCTGAGCGAAGCCGAAGAGTCCTCGATCCGATGTAGCGCCGGCGTCCTCGCCGGCTGTCCGGAGGGCGTCCCGCCCTCCGCATGTCAATCTCATGTCATACGTGTCATAACAGATCCAAATTATTTGTCGTCATAACAGAGCTAAATTACTTGTCATCCTGAGCGAAGCGAAGGACCCGCTTTTCCCCGGGTGCCCCATCCTAACGTCGCGTCCTTTGCGACGTTAGGGTGGGATTCCACGAAACGCGCAACTCAACGCGCTTTCCCAGGAACCAACGGCAAACAATCAGCCACCGCCAAAGCTGACGACTAGCGACTAGCATCTACCCCCATCCCCAAGCCTTCGCCGCCATCTCCACCACCGCGCGCCCGACCGCGATCGAAGCGGTCGCTGCCGGTGATGGCACATTGTACAAATGCAGCATGCGATCGCTCTGCGAAAACTGAAAATCATCCACCAGCGCGCCCGAACGATGAATCGCCTGCGCCCGCACGCCCGATCCGCCCGGTACCAGATCCTCCCCCTGCACCTCCGGCACCAGTCGCTGCAGCCCCGCAACGAACGACCCCTTGCTTACCGAGCGCTGAGCTTCATCTTTCCCCATGCGCCAGTGTTTCGCCGCCACCCGCCAGAACCCCGGAAACGCCAGCGACTCCATCGTGTCGCGCAAGCTGAAATCCCCGCTGCGGTATCCCTCGCGCTTGAAAGCAAAAATCGCATTCGGACCCGCGTCCACGTTCCCGTGAATCCGCCGCGTGAAGTGCACCCCCAGAAAAGGAAAGCGCGGATCTGGCACCGGATAAATCAGCGCTCGCACCAGGCTCGCCCGCGCCGGTACCAGGTCATAGTATTCGCCACGAAACGGAACGATTTGCACGTCCGGCGTCTCGCCTGCCATCCGGCTGATCCGGTCGCTGAACAGCCCGGCGCAGTTAATCACCCAGCGTACAGAAAAATCTCCGCCGGATGTTTCCACCACGGTCTCCTGCCCATTTTGCCTAATCGCAATCACTTCCGCAAAAGTCCGCACCGTGCCACCCTGCGCGGCCACCAGTTCGGCGTACTTCTCGCATACCTTTGCGAAATCCGTCACCCCGGTCCCAGGGACATGCAACGCCGCAACGCCCGTCGCGTGCGGCTCAATCTCGCGCAGTTCCACCGGTCCCAGCATTCGCAGGCCCGCAACACCGTTTGCCTGCCCGCGCGCCAGCAAATCCTGCAATCGCGGTCGTTCCTCCTCCGAAGTCGCGACAATCACTTTTCCGCAGATCTTGAATGGCACCCCATGCTCGCGGCAGAATTCCACCATCGCCGCTGCTCCCTCCACGCACATCCGTGCCTTCATCGAGCCCGGTTTGTAATACACCCCGGAATGGATGACGCCGCTGTTGTGGCCCGTCTGATGCGTCCCTACCCGGGCCTCTTTTTCAACCAGCGCCAGCCGCAGCCGCGGAAACTGCCGAGTGACTTCGCGCGCCACCGACAATCCCACGATTCCACCGCCAATCACAATGATGTCGTAAGCCTCGGTCACGTGCGTCGAAAGCCTCCGTCACTCTCGATTCAAAAAGCTTCTCACCCCGAGATAAACCCATTCGAGGTCCTCTTGCAAGGACATCGCCCCGTCACGCCACAAATCACCCTCGGCTACTCCTCTTGATCGCGTCACTCGCATGGGTGATCCGTGTCACATTCCAACCCTCACCTGTCTTTTATAAGAGCCTCACTCGGTTGGTGAGGGACGGCAACGTGGAAATCCTGTGGGCCTCCGCCGAACTTCGCACGCATCTGATCGCGGTTGGCGATCTCGTGCATCTGTCCTGCGGCAATTATCTCTTCCGCCGTGGCGATCCGGTCACCGGCGTTTTCCTCATCACAAACGGCGCCGTGCGACTTGGCCTTGAGGGAGATCTTCCCGCCTTTCCCTGGCGAAACCTGGGACCGGGTTCTCTCCTCGGCCTTCCCGCCACCCTGTCCGAGGCCACCTACAGCCTCACCGCCGAAGTCACCGACGACGCCGATCTCATATTCCTTCCACGCCAGCGCCTGCTCGATCTGCTCCGCCAGCAGCATCATCTCTGTTTCCAGATCATGAACATCCTCTCGGAAGAACTCAACCAAACTCGGGCGGCACTGGCGCGCGTGCGCAAACACGGAGAATAGCCACTGCTCGAAGCCGTGCCACACATCCCTCGCCTCATCACCCCTTCTCCAACCGGCTTCTAACCTCCGCCAGCCGGCGCTCCAGAAACCGTCGTTCCGCGTCGTTGCCAACGAGCGCCAAAGCGCGCCCATATGCTTCTTCCGCCTCTCGCCAGCAACCACTGCGGCGCAACAAGTCCGCTTGCGCTGCTGGAAGCAGGTAGTATCCCGGCAACGCTCGCTGCTCCTCGAGTGCACCTAACAGGCGAAGCCCCTCTTCGATGCCATCCGACATTGCGACCGCCACGGCGCGATTCAACTCCACCACCGGCGAGGGCTGCGCCTGCAGCAGCAATTCATACAAGGCCGCAATCTGATACCAATCCGTCTCAGCCGCACTCTTCGCTTCCACGTGCAGCGCCGCGATCGCAGCCTGCAAGGCATACGGACCGCGTGCCCCTCGTGCCAGCGCGCCCTCCACCAGTTTCAGTCCTTCCCCAATCTGTTCGTGGTGCCATTGGCTGCGGTCCTGCTCTTCCAGCAGAACCAGTTCGCCCGATGCGTTCATGCGAGCATCCCGCCGCGAATCGTGCAGCAGCATCAGGGCCAGCAATGCCTGGGCTTCCATCGCTCCCGGCATCAGCGCCCGCAGCAGCCTGCCCAGCCGGATCGCCTCTCCGCACAACTCCCGCCGCACCAGCGCATCTCCCGCACTGGCGTTGTATCCCTCGTTAAACACCAGGTACACGACCAGCAGCACCGTTTCCAGCCGTTCCGCGAGTTCCTCATCGGCTGGTACGCGATAGGGAATGCCCGCATCGCGGATCTTTTGCTTCGCCCGCACCAGCCGTTGTGCCATGGTTGGCAGCGGCACCAGGAACGCACGCGCGATCTCCTCCGTGCTCAACCCGCATAGCGTGCGCAGGGTTAACGGCACCTGCGCCTCTCTTGCCAGCGCCGGATGGCAGCAGGTGAAAATCAGTCGCAGCCGGTCATCTCGCAGCATGGTTTCTTCCGGCACCTCGACGACCTGTTCCGCCAGCGCGTTCAGCCGAGCCAACTCGTCGCGCTTTTTCTCCAGCAGCGCACGCCGTCGCAGCCGGTCGATGGCCTTGTTCCTTCCCGCTGAAACCAGCCACGCTCGCGGGTTCGACGGGATGCCCTGCCGCGGCCATTGCGCGAGCGCGATCGCAAACGCGTCCTGCAGTGCCTCCTCGGCCAAATCGAAGTCGCCGAGCAAACGAATCAGCGTCGCTAGAATTCGCCCCGACTCTTCCCGGTAAATCTCCTCGATCGTCATGCACGGACCAACCCCCCGGCAGATTCTGACGAAAAATTCAGCGATCAGCCATTCAGCTCACACCCTCCCAACTCCCCGACGCCAGATGTAGCCAAAGCTGACCGCCGAGAGCTGGTAGCTGACAACTGACAGCTAAGAGCTAAGAGCTAAGAGCTAAGAGCTAAGAGCTAAGAGCTAAGAGCTAAGAGCTGAAGCACTGATCGCTGACTCATCGGTCATTCTTCTCCTAAGGCCGATCCCGCTCGACCAGTGGCCGTACCTCGATCGACCCAAATCGTGCCGACGGAATCCGCGCCGCCAGCGCGACCGCATCATCCAGGTCTTTGGCCTCCACAAGGTAGTACCCACCTAACTGCTCTTTCGTCTCAGCGAAAGGCCCATCCGTGATTGTCTTCTTGCCATCTCGCACCCGCACCGTTGTTGCCTTCGACACCGGATGGAGCTGGCCTCCCGCCCGATAGTGCCCGCTCTGGTGAATGCTCTTGGAGAATTCTTGATACTCCTTCAACATGGCATTCTGGTCCGCCTCGCTCAACTTCCCAAATTCGCTCTCTTTATCGTAGATCAGCAGCAGATATTGCATTTCGATCGGGCCTCCTTGCCCTTCACCGGTTAGTCGGACGCCCCCACCCATTATCGACAAACGGTCCTCAAAAAAAGAAGACTGTCATCCTGAGCGCAGTGAGGCGCCGGCCGAACGAAGTCGAAAGCCTGCCCTGAGCGAAGCCGAAGGGAACCCCGTGCCGGCCAGGCGACGCACACGGCCAGGCGGGGTATTTAGGCCACAGTCCCCTGCGGAACATCTCTGCCGGGTGCCTGCCCTAACGGTCCCCCCGACTCTCGAGGGTGCCCCGCTCAAGCTCCGCTTGGGCGGGGATTTTCGCAGGTCTCAGGCTCCAATAAATGACTCTATTAATCCCCAGCCGCTCCACCCTTTAAAGACTGTCATCCTGAGCGCAGTGATGCGCCAGCCGAACGCAGTCGAAGGACCCCGTGCCGGCCGGCGACGCACACGGCCCCAGGCGGGGTATTTAGGCCACAGTCCCCTGCGGAACATCTCTGCCGGGTGCCCCGCTCAAGCTCCGCTTGGGCGGGGATTTTCGCAGGTCTCAGGATCCAGCAAATGACTCTGTTAATCCCCAGCCGCTCCACCCTTTAAAGATTGTCATCCTGAGCGCAGTGAGGCGCCAGCCGAACGAAGTCGAAGGACCCCGCGCCGGCCAGGCGACGCACACGGCCAGGCGGGGTATTTAGGCCACAGTCCCCTGCGGAACATCTCTGCCGGGTGCCCCGCTCAAGCTCCGCTTGGGCGGGGATTTTCGCAGGTCTCAGGCTCCAGCAAATGACTCTGTTAATCCCCAGCCGCTCCACCCTTTAAAGACTGTCATCCTGAGCGCAGTGATGCGCCAGCCGAACGCAGTCGAAGGAGCTCATGCCCGCAAGCGGCACTCCTGACCCAACGGGACCTTTAGGCCACAGCCCTCGATGAAACGCGGATTCTTGTTCCCAAGGAACAGAACGGCCTCCACCTGCACCCGCCCCACCCACCCCAACATCCAATCCTCTCATGAAGAACACGCGCGTCCTGATCACCGCTCACGGCGGCCCCGAAGTCCTCAAAATAGTCGAGGAAGATCTCCCCGAACCGGGCGTCCATGAAGTCCGTCTGAAGATCCTGGCCACGGGCGTGGCCTTTGCCGACGTCCTCATGCGCTACGGCATGTACCCCAACATGCCTCCGCTGCCGTTTTCGCCGGGCTACGACGTGGTTGGCATCGTCGACAAGCAGGGAAGGGAAGTGACGGGTTTCGCGCTCGGCGATACCGTTGTCGCTCTCACCATTTTTGGTGGATATTCTCAATATCTCTGCGTACCTGCCGCCGAACTGACACGCGTCCCCGGCGGCGTCGACCCCGCCGAAGCCGTCAGCCTCGTTCTGAACTATGGCACTGCGCAGCAACTCATTCATCGCATCGCTGAGCTCCAGCCCGGTCAAAGTGTCCTGATTCATGGAGCCGCCGGCGGCGTGGGCACCGCCATGCTAGAACTCGGCCAACTCGCTGGCTTGAAGATGTTCGGCACCGCGTCACGCGGCAAGCACGACCTGGTCACCGCCCTGGGCGGCATTCCCATCGATTACAAGGCCGACGACTTCGTGACTCGCGTGTTGCAGATGACCAACGGCGCCGGTGTTGATGCTGTCTTTGACCCAGTTGGCGGGAGCAACTGGTGGCGTTCGTACAAAACGCTGCGTCCCGGCGGAAAAGCTGCCGGCGGAAAATTGATCGGCTACGGCATATCGTCCGTGATCGACAAGGGCAGGCCCAGCAAACTCCGCGGCGCCGCCAGCTTCGCTCTTCTCGGACTGCTCCGCATCCTTCCCGACGGAAAAACGGCGCGCTGGTACTCCATTACCACGGAGAAGAAACATCACCCCGAATGGTTCCGCGAAGATCTCGCCCGCTTACTCGAATTACTTCGCGACAAAAAGATTCGCCCCATCATCTCCGAACGTCTCCCCCTCCGCGAGGCCTCGCGCGCCCACGACCTTATCGAGCACGCCCGCGTCACCGGAAAAATCGTCCTGCTCTGTCAGGAGTAACCACATGGAGGACGCCGGATTTTTGCCGTGGAAAATTCGCATTTTTTCACACCCAAGGCGAAAGGTTGTGATAAGCGCGCGTCGAGAGGTTTTACAGAGATCTCGCAAACTATTGAAACTAAAATACAGTTGCAGTCTTGTATATCTACAAGCTAATTAACGATCTTCCAAATAAGCGAAAACGTTCCACGTGGAACACTTCGCCGATTTCCATTTTTCGCGAATCAGCGCGGTTCCTGATACAGGCCGACCACATTCCCGGCCGGGTCGCGGAACCTGGCGGTGATCTCGGGCGCGTCCGCGCCGATCGGTTGCACGATCTCGCCTCCGTTCGCTTCCACTTTCTTGATCGTGTCCTCGACGCTGTCCACCATGACATAAATCAGCAGGCCTGGTGTCGACGCCGGCGGACGCCCGAGCCTCCACGTGCCGCTCACTTGCCCGACGCCATCGTCAAATGCCGTTGCGCCATCGCCACGCTTGCGCAGTTTCCAGCCAAAGACCTTCTGGTAAAACGAGGCGGAGTGCTCGATATCCGTGGCGGGAATTTCGATGTAACAGATCTTTCCATTCGCGAAAGTAGGAGGCATGACATTCCTTCCGGGATTTAGATTCTAGCCAGCGTCAATGCAGCGTACTTTTTTTTCGAGGGATGCCGATCGCGAGCCGCTGCCAGATCTCTATCGACAACTAGAACCCCATCATCGACAACTAGAACCCCATCTCGTTTGCGAAGCGCACGCCTTCACCGCCCTGCGGAAAAAAGACTGTAGCGCCGGCGTCCCGCCGGCTGTCGCGAGGGCATCTTGCCCTCGCCTTCCGCGGTTGCGGGAAGGGCACGCCTTTCTGGCGTGCCACCCACGGCTCCATAAAACACTAGAGCTTTAGCCCTTGAGGTCATCTCCTTTGCGGAGCTATTCGTGAATAAGCTCTAGCTTTCCTACGCGACGACTCGCAGTACCACCAGCGTCATGTCGTCATGCTGCTTGGCGCCGCCAACAAAAGCGTCAGCAGCCACGAACACGCGTTCCATGATTTGCTTTGCGCGCAAGCCATCGCAGCTTTCAATGGTCCGCATCAAACAATCTTCGCCCCACTCTTCATCTGCGGTGTTCATTGCCTCGCTGACCCCATCGGTGTAAGCGACCAGGATGTCGCCGGCTGCCAGTTCGACCGAAGCCTGTTCGTAAGGGTAGCTTGCAAGCAAGCCCACCACGGTGCCACCCACATCGAGGCGGCTCACTGTCCACTTTCCATTCGCGCAGTGAAACAGCATCGGAGGGTTGTGCCCCGCGTTGACGTAATCGAACCTGCGGGTCACGGGATCGTATTGCCCATAAAAGAACGTCGCATAGCGATTCGCCGCCGACGCTTCATAAAGCAGTCGATTAATATTGCAGACGACCGCGGCAAGATTCTCCGGGGCACGCGTCGCTTCGCCGCGCAACGACGCCTGCAAGCTTGCCATAGTCAGCGCTGCCGCGATGCCTTTGCCGGAAACGTCGCCGATCGCCACGCCTAGGCGTCCCTGCGGCAACGCCAGGAAGTCATAGTAATCGCCGCCGACGCCGAGCGCGGGACGGCAGCAACCCGCATAGTCAAGGCCCGCAATCGCCGGCAGCGTCTGGGGGAACAGCCGCTCCTGGACCTCGCGGGCAATCTCGACCTCGCGATTCAGGCGCTCGCGCTGAGCGACTTCGTCGGCGATCTCGCGCATGAGATTCGCGTTCTCCAGAGCAAGCCCCGTCTGCGCGGCCACGGACTTCAGCAGCCGGACATCAGAACCGGTATAAGGCTCCTCGGATTTCTTGGGTCCGAGCGAAATGAAGCCCAGCAACTTGTCACGCACGGCGAGAGGCAGCAGCAACTCGGAGCCAAGCCGGGCCAATCCGCCGCGCTCTTCGTCGGTCACCTCGCTGTCGCTGTAAAGCCACGAGTCGCGATCGTTCAGGTACACCCGCGCCGGCTCTTTCTGTTTTTGCAGCAGCCTGGTCGTGCCGGCCGCCGGAGCGAACGCGACGTCTGGAACGTCGCCGTATCCCATCGCGTACGCAGGCCGATAAGGTCCTCCGCCACCAAGCAGCACGGCGACCTGCGGCACGTGCAGCGTCTCGGAGATTCGCGCCGCCACCGTTTCGAGCAGGGATTTCGGCTCGACCATGGTGCGCACCTGCTCGCTCAGTTCAGCGAGAACGTGTTCGGTGTCGTAGGCTTCACGGAAGAATCGGCGGTCGACCCATGCCCGCAGACGCTCAGCCAGGCCGCGCAGTCGCAACACTACGGCAATGCCGATCAGGATGACGCCGACTTTCAACCAGCGCCCACGTGCCGGATCGCTGACAAACTCGACAGCGGCGAACGCAACCGCGCTCATGGCAATGATCTGCAAAGCCCGCACGCCACTTTTGGCGAGCGCATACTGCAAGCCCTGGCGCAGCGCGACGCCCACGCCCATCGCTTTCTGCACGACGATCACGTAAGCGAGTGTCAGAGGAAAGAGCACCAGCGGAACCAGCGCCACGAGAATCACCCACTGCGGAAAAACATCCGCTACAGCCTTGCCCGACACGCGGGCGTAAATCGTCAGCAACAATCCTGGCGTCCAAGCTGCCGTTGCTCCCCAATACAGAAAGCGAAGACGTCGCCGCGCGTCCGGCGAGCGGCTGATGCGGTACTTGATGCCCATGGCCGCGAAGAAGCTGCCGATCAGCAAGTACGCGAACACCTGCATGACGCCATTGAGCGGGTGCGTGGCCCTATCGATCGCATTTGCTTCGCGGAAACTGCTCAGCTCGATCACCGCTTCCACCGAGCCAATCAGGGCAAAGATGGTGAAAGGAACTGCCATCGACCATTGCAGTACCTTCCACTGCTTGTCCCAGCGCGAGCCGGCGGGAAATGGTTCAGGGAAGTAGCGGCCGAACAGAAACATCACCGGCGGCAACATCGCGCCCAGCATCGCGTGATAGAGAACGGCTGCCTCGCGCCAGCCTGGAGGCCACGCCTCTGCTTTGTAGCTTTCAAAGATGTGCGGGAAGGTCAGCATCAGCGTGAGCAGCAACCACGCCATCGGGTCGCGGGGCCGCTGCAGCGCTACCCAGAAGCCGAGCAGGACGCAGATTGCCGGGAGCAGAAAGTAAAGCGTGAAATCGGCCGCGAACTTCCACGCATCGGCGCGATCCGCGCGAACGGGCAGAACGACGGTGCGTTCGCCGGGGATCGCGGGATCCAACGATCGCAGCACAATGGTGATCTGTTCTCCGCCGGGGGTATGGGTGAAAGCACGAGCCAAGTCACCGGCGCCGCGATAGGGTTGCCCGTCGATCGAGAGCACTTCGTCGCCCTTGCGGATGCCGGCTTTCGCTGCATTGGCGGTCACGATTCCCACCCGATCCGTCGCTTCCTGCAGGTTGAAGAAAGGGACCCTGCGGGTCTCATCGCGCAGGATGTCGTGAAAGTACGGTCCCTCGTAGGCGACCGTGATCGCGAACAGACATGCGAGCACGCAGTAACGGAAGATGGGTCGTTTGATGGGCACGTTCGCTTCCGGCCTTGCCGGCCGGGGAAGTTGATTTTACATTCCACGCTCCACTTGCGTCGGGTGCGATTATCGCTGCTCGCTCGCCGAGAAGAGTCCGAGCTGCTCCTCTTCCGGCGAAGGGACCGGATGTGAGCCGCGCTGGTAGCGTTCATACTCGTTGCGAATGCCATGCCGGGCGCGCAAGCGGGACATCAACTCCGACAAACGCTTGCCATAGGCGGGCGGAAGGAAGGCGCGTTCCGCGTAGCGCTCGCGATAACTCTGCACGAGTTGCGGGAACTCTTTTTCGAGGAAAGGAAGGAAGACCGCGGCCGAGCAGGGTTTGAGAAACAGGGGCATGGCGAAGATGGACTTCGCGCCCGCCGCGGCAGCGGCGGCGACCAAGGCATCGAGATCCTTGGGCGCATCGGTGATGCCGGGGAGCACCGGCGCGCAATTGATGCCGGCCGCAACTCCCGCCAGATTCAGCTGGTGCACAGCTTCAAGGCGCAGGTCCGGCCGCGGCGCACGCGGCTCGAGGATGCGAGCCAGTTCGACGTTAACAGTAGTGATCGTGACGCTTACGAAGAGGCGGTTGTGGCATCCGATCTCGCGCAGCAACTCGGTGTCACGCACGACCAGATTCGACTTGGTGACGATGCCGATTTCGAATCCGCGATGGCGCACGAACTCTTCGAGAATGGCGCGGGTAACTTCGTAGCGGCGCTCGGCGGGCTGGTAAGGATCGGTCGCGGTGCCGATCGCAATCGGCTCGCCGCGCTTGACCTTCTTGAGTTCCTGGCGCAGCAGATCAGCGGCGTGTTGCTTGACGAAGATCTTGTGCTCGAAATCCTCGTCGGTCATTTCCATGAACTCATGGGTGTAGCGCGCATAGCAATACTTGCAGGCAAACTCGCAACCGCGATAAGGATTGATGGCCCAGGTAAAAGGCAGATTGCGATTGCTCACCACGCGATTGAGCAGAGAGCGCGTGGGCAGCGTGAAGTACTCGACTTTGTGCCCCTCGCGAATGGACGCGCCCTGCGCAGCAAGGCGCGCAATGCCGATAAGCTTCGGCTTGCTGTCGGGCTCGGGGAGCAGCGGGAGGGTAGCCATACTTCGCCTTTTGTTCGCCTAGAGTAAAGGGGGAGGAGGAGGGTGTCAAGAGGGTGGGGGGATAGCTATACAGCGGGGAAAACTGCCACACTTGGGGACATGAGGAAGGCCTACGAGATGAGTCTCAGAGCACCGAGTTAGAAAATTCCTTCACACTACCCTGACCCCAGACCGAGGACTGACGGTGGTTCAAGTACAGTGCGCTCTAACCGCCGCGAGGGCGTCACAGGGTTTTTTTGTGTGGCCAGCACATCCTGAAGCTTCTTCTTATCCAAGCTCAGTTCCGCCACCAGCCGCTTCAGCCGTGCGTTCTCTTCTTGCAGCTGCCTGAACTGTCGCACCTGGTCGGTCTCCAGACCCTTGTACTGCTTCTTCCAGCGATACAGCGTTCTGCTCCGTGATCCCCACTTGCCGGATCAGCTCCGCCACCGGCCCCCCCCAGCTCGGCCTTGCTTCAGCACAGCCACGATCTGCTCCACCGAGAAGCGTTTCCTATCACGGCAAATCCAACTTTCTTCGTGGGTAGATTTTGCCGGAAACTAACCCTCACAGTGTGTCAGAAATCGGGCAGCCGCTCACGGGCCAGTTGGTGGACTGTTTAGGGGGAGGCTTTACCGCTCCCTGAGAATGGGAGCGCGGCAAGTCCATGTAAAACCAAGCGTATTAGGATTGGAACACCCGCAACCAGAAATAATAAATGCCATGAGCCCCTGGTGTAGTAGGCCTTTAACCTCCACTGATTCACGCCCGACTCTAGCTCTGCGACACGAAGGCACTCCGAAACGGTCTCTTGATGAGCACCTAGATAGCACGCTTCTCTGTCTTGTTGATAGAGGCCTTGCGCAATTCGCTCTTGCGAGATCGGGTACACCACCAAGATAAGGAACACCCATGCAACGGTCGCCACGGCGAACAGCTGGCCGCGACGACGATTCGCGGACGGAATATTTTCTCTTTTCGTCACCGGAGCTTCGTGCCTCAGACAAAACGCTGAGCGCAGAGTCGTGGAAGTCCAATTTACCCTGCCAGAGCTAAGAGCTTTAGTGTAAAAGAATTGGTCGGGGGGCTGGCCCACCTTTCACGAGCTTCTTGAACCTACCACACTGAGGCTGCCCCACCCTTCGCGGTTTTCGAAGGGTGGGAGGCAAGAACCGCAATCTCACCTCGGCACGCGGACTTTGAGTTCCGCCTTCTTCTGCTCGTTCACTAACACCGGACCTGC